>Ga0268261_10000345_pt1 | contig 28845 bp, 18 predicted proteins | sample TergutNc150P1_FD_190353 | JGI IMG/M metagenome (GOLD analysis project Ga0268261, IMG submission 190353) | Nasutitermes corniger P1 segment gut microbial community from laboratory colony in Florida, USA - Nc150 P1 (SPAdes) (version 2) | ecosystem: Host-associated > Arthropoda: Insects >... | reverse complement strand
ACTTTGCTGTTATGTCTTCTCTTGTCACTGCTAACTCTGGATTTTGATCACATATTATGTCTGCAGCATTTTCCAGTGTTGTCTCGTCAGGTACGTTGTAGATTATTAGTCTCGGATTTCTCATTTTTTGCAAGGTTTGTTTCCAGCCTGTCACCGCATTTGTCTCTTATTTGATTTTGTAATGCTTGAATATCGTTCTCTGTACCAGTTTCAATTAGTACTTTGCCGATTTGTAGGCCTTTGAAGGTCCTTATTCCTATTTTCATTTGTGTTGGATCTATGCTGGGTTTTATTATTTTCTTGACCGTTTCTGTGGTTTGGTTATCTTTAGTTCTGACTGTTAGTTTGTATCTTGTTCCATTCTTGCCTGCCAGTATTTGTGCATATTGCTTCACTCTGCCTTCGCTAGATGGTGGACCATTCATGCTCCCTGTTGTATCTCGTTCTGGTGCGGCGTCAATAGATGTCGCTAGTTGTCCTTCCACCCTTGTGTCTTTTTGTGCTTCCAGAAGTTTCTTCGCTTCCTTAACCTAATTTTGCAGTTTGAGGATTTCACTTGTCTTTTCGTTTAGATGGTTCTTAAGTATGAACATTAGGTTCCTCAGGTTACTCACGTTTTCATGGACTGATTTCCTGAGCTCCTTCTTTAGATTACCACTCTCGTTCGTAGGTTTCACTATCAAATTTAGAGCGTCTTCTACTTGCTGGGATACATCTTCCGCCATCTTGTCCGGTTTATTCGACATAAATTCCCTGTTTATTCGACATAAATTTATTACTTTAACAGATACCCTCTGTAGGGTCTATCTTCTGTGTTGCAACATTTATTAACATATATTTTCCTGCCCCGTTTCACGGATTATTTTCTCCGGTCTGTCTGTTCTGCACAATTTTTATTCCATAATATATTTTCCCTTTAATCATTACTCCCTTCTACTAATTTTGTTACATTTTCATACCAGTGTTCGTATGCTAATTGTATCCCTATATATATATATATATATGTGTGTGTGTGTGTGTGTGTGTGTGTGTGTATTAGTCGTCACATTCTCTTAGTTATCCTTTGCACTATGCTTCTGTTTGTAATATCTGTATTTCAAGATGTAATTTTTGTAACGCCTGATTTTCTTCTGTTATTATTTCACTTTTAGTTTCGCTCTTCACCTCTCCCGGCGACTACAAAAGGAAATTCCTGTCTTTAGCAAACAGCTGCCAGTACTTCTAATAAACTAACAATACAATATTTTTATTTCCCATTTCTTCCGTGTTAAATTTTCAAACTTATTTTTGTAAGTTCTAATCTTTCTTTTTATCACCCCTTCTTTTGACAATATCAACTCTTCCACATTTTTATTGATTTAATTCTTGAATTTGTATTACATGATTTATTAGTGCCCTTTAAGAATATTTAACCCTGGACTTCTTAATATTTTTTATCCATACTGTACTCTATGCATGATCTCTTCTCTGTATGTATTTTCACTTTGTAGCAAACAACTTCCTTATTCTCTCTTTTAATTTCCAACCAACTTCTGTCAAGTTCAAGGCGATGCATTTGATAAAAGTTTATTATAATTCCATCTTTCTTCCCACATATTATTATTATTATCATTATGTTTCCCGTGCCATTCGGATCTAAATTCAACTCCATAATATTTAACATGTAATGAATAAATTATGGGGTTCATTTAATTTAGAATACAATATATTTCCATAGCTAATCATCCGCAGTTCGATCGTGTTAATACGAAAACTGCCTACCGTAAATTTCCAAATTTTTGCAACGAATCAGTGCAGAAGAAATGCTTGGATATTGGTATGGAAATGGACTTAAAATTAAATATACCTAATTGAGTTTCTACGAAAATAAGAGAATTAGTTTCAATCACCATTTTGGAAAAGACTGTAGCTTAGATTCTAAAGTGTAATAGGACCAAAATTAAGGCTAATTTGTACAAATTCCTGGTTTTATTGACATTAGTTCAGAATCAGTGTAGGCCAGAGTGTAGTGGAAACTGAAAAGTTCATATCTTATATAAATTTGAAAATTTTGTAGAAACTATTTATGTTGCGGATCTGCTGATATTTATAAACAGAACCAGAATATAGGATTAAATTAAAAATTTTATTTTTACAAATGATTTATTTGCTCCTTTTATGTTGAATCGTGCCAAAGGTAAAACAGAAATTTCGGTCGCTATATTTTCAATATTGTACATTAAACTACGAATCTCTCAAAAACTCCGTAAATAGTCTAAACTGCCAAAATAATTCATCATAGAGAAAATGCGGAATTTCATATCTCAAATTTTGTTCCGCCATGTTGGGTTAAGAGACTTAAAACCTTCAATGAATAATCAATTTTTTTTTCTATTGGAATGTCCAAGAAGAAAAATTTTATGCCTGTAGTTCGGAACGCAATAATTTTTAATATAATGGAAACAATGAGATGGCTTTCCGTAAGAATCAAAATATGTGTCTGTTCCTAAAAGATAAATTTGGGCTCTCTTTACCGGAAATGTAAACGCATAAACCGAAGCGCTTCTTGCACAATTAATTATATGAGTTACGAAGGAATTTTTAATATTATGCATGATAATGAGGCAAGAATTATAGAGTGACTCACATGCATGTCTTAAGAAATTTGGGTTTCCATTCAGCTGAAGAAACAAATTGAAAACTGTTCTTTTTATTATAAGATATATATATAAGATATAAGATATATATAAGACATATGCGATTACTTTTAGTATTTGCATCAGCGGGTAAATTACATCCGGGAAGAAATATACCAAACCAGTGTAGATAAATTGAAGTCCTCAGTAGCTAAGGAAATAACAGTTTAATTTCCAATCGACTGCCTTTGAAACTAATTTATTATACCTGAATAATAACAAAATATTTTTCTTTACTGGTATCTTAAATATTTCGTCATAAATTTTAATATCAAAATTACGTAATTTTACAAATCTGGTGCCCGTAATCACTGAGGTTTTTTGTTAAATATTAATATATTAATTTCAAGTTTAACTTGCACAAGAAAGATAGCTAGCTGCTGCATAATTATTCTTCTGTTTGAGTTTATTCTAAAGCAGAAAAAATAACCTCTTGCACAATATACTGTATATCTAGATCATTTATCATTTAGAACATATTCAGAAAATGACTGTATCTCTGTATTGTTAACTTATCAATAATTCATACGTGGCTTCGGGACAAATTGCCATATAAAGGCATAAAATGAAAACAAATAGTGACTTCAAGAAATAACAAACTAAGAAATATGACGTTCGTAAATAAACACAACCTCTGATATAACAATTTCATTCCTGCCTTCAAATTAAAGACAAAATCAATAAACAAAGTTTGTGGATAATGGAAATAAATTTTTCAAAATTACCACGAATTAATACCAATTATGCATATAGACGTCACAGTAATAGGTATAAGTGGGTTATGTTTTAGTGTATTTTGCTATACAGTACAGTACAGTACAATATAAAACAATACTACTAATTTAGGTTAGTGTGTGACAGGACGCTTTAGATCCTGATTTGAGACTTGTTCTTAGGCATATTTGGAAAATGTGATAAGCAACTATATATTTTGTCATTTCTCTCCGTCCGCATGGATCAACTCGTTTCCCATAAGAAGAATTTTCAATAAATTAATATTAGAATCATTTTAAAAAATTGCAGAAAATTAAGATTTCTTTTTAAATTATTAAAAGGATAATTGGATTTTTATCTATGCATATTTATAAAAATATTTCTACAAATTTTTCGCATAATGAGAAACATTTCTGAATAATGAAGTAGAGAAAATCTATACACATATTTTATGCTCAATAACCCTTTTCACAAACTCGTGCCGTTTATGAGATCAGGTGAGAATTATATAGTACAGTCCGATATACTACAGATTGGAGTACTAAACCGTGCATGAGCTTTAAATGCTGTATAATTAGGACTAAAATCACCCATACTACTCACTATTCAGGACTCTTACACGTTGAAAATTGTTGGACGAACATGTCACAAAATATTTAATCGGATGTCTTGTTAGAACTTCCCTAACGCAAAATATTCTTCAGAAGTAACAAGAAGTCTTTGCTTGTAAGAAACAGCTGCGCAAGATGGACAGTGATAGATTTACATAATTTTTTGGACCATTATTCGGCAATCAGCCTTCAATTTTCTTGTAATGACTCACCTCACTCTGTTACAGCTCTTACTTAAAGTAACACTCAAAAATTAGTATAACACAATTCAACAAATAGCCTTCTGTACAGCTACACGCTTCTGTTCCTAAGAAATCAACATCAGGAAAATCATTAAAAGCTTTTTAAAAAGTCACTCTTTGAAAGGTAAAGAAAAATATGTAAACTTGTTTTAAATATTTTGTGAGTAATGCCTGATGATTATTTATTGAGAATCGAAATGTATAGTAATGAGGGTGCCATTTATTAAATTGAGTTGTGTTTGACTAAAGTGTTTGTACTGTTGTTTTCCTCAGTTTTCTGTTGGTTGTGACACAGCGAATTTGGCAAAGGCGTTGTAAATCTCGACATGTGCCTATCCACAGCATCACCATAATATGGGATTGAGGATTCTAGTCCAATAGAGCAAGAAAATTACAGGGTTTTTACAAGACGCCTACACACATTATGATGTTTCCAAATCGGAGGTGCGACATTAAGGTAGAAATATAGCAAGATGGTAAATATGGAAGAAAAGAACTAAGCAATAATAAGGACACAATAACTGCTCTTCCCAGGCAGCAAAGGCTTAATAATATACAGTGCTGTAGTGACCTTACATGTTACGGGCCGACATGTTGACCAGCCATACTAATAAAATATATTATTTAAAGTGACTTGATTTATGAATGTGCGATAGTTTGAAATTTATATTATTATGTATCTAAAATAAAGTTACTTTATTAGCATAAAATTATAAATTAAAGATATAACTTAACTAACATTTGTTTACAAACGACCCCCACTCTGATAACCCAGGCTGCAACGCAGTCTTGCCGAAAATCCGACTGACCATATTACGGTGTAGGACTGACCAATACCCTTCCGAATTTTTTAATATAAATTAACATATTCAACCCTTGATCCTAACCACAAAAACACCATTTTCCTCAACTCCCTGGTATAGTTTTCCTAACATAATTCCGATTTAGGCCCTCAAGTATCTCATCAAGACGGCGCTGTTCTCTGAAGACAACAAGAAAGATCATACGACTTTAAAATTCTATGTTGTTTGTTAATCATATCGAGATATCTGGAAGAAGATTTTTAAACATGCAAATTACGTTGTACGTACTAAGGTCTAATTAGGAAGATGCCGAAGAGGATATTGTTTGTAATAATAGATATATGCAGATAGATGTAAATTTATTTGGTATAATAGTTGTCAGTTTTGTCAAGAGTAAAACTGATATAAAGAAATTCGCATGGAATAAATTTTAAAGAATGTGCAAACCGTACGACCAAAGCAAAATATTTTTTCCAACAAATTTAAGAATAACACATAAAAATATATAGAAAATAAAAATCAATATTAACACAACTGAAAAAATTGGCAAATAAAATGCAGAAAATAATATTTGTTTCAGCATTTGAAGGCATTTCTTGCTATATTAAAAAGAGGAATTTGGAACAATGTTTATGGAATCGGTAAACAAGTAGTTATGCTTTGAAAAATCAAGCAAAGTTTACCATTTTGTGTAAATAAAATGCCATTATTCTTCCACAGGTTATCCGGAAGATGTAAGTAATATTCCGCTGCTGAAAGTTCCCTGTTACCAGTTGAACCAGTACCACATCCCACAGGGTTCTAATCAGGAACTTCCAAAACGTCCTTTCTCTTCCTTATCACCGCTTACAACTAAACACTGCGACCGATACATACTTACAGTTGCACCAATTATTGATTTATTTATATGTTTGGAAGCCTGTTGCCATGTAACTACGACGAATGCTAAAGGTAATTGTCACTCTTCAACATTCGGGGCTTTCAAATTATCAAATGAGAGGGAGATACAGACCGAGGCCAGGAATATTTATTACTGTCTACTCTGTGTAAATGTCGCGGTTCTTGTAACGGTTGAAACAGTTTGTTAATACGTTGCCAGAAAGGCTCGAATAATCTGTTTTTATGGAGTTTCGAATGGGTAATATACGGCAGAAAATTATTCAGGGTTTCATAATAGTTTTGGCGAGAAAAAGACATGGGAGTAGTTTTCTGCAACGTTTGCACTAATTAAATGGCGTTAGAGATCTGTCTGGCAAATGGCTGAATATTGTAGTTTAGCCTCATTTATTTCTCTGACTTCAAACCAACCATCTTTCTCTATTCCCTGTAGTAAAATCCACCCTACGACAAAGAATATTTTACAATAAATATAACTCAAATTATTTCAAAGTTACATTGTACTACACAAAAAATGTCCTTCTATTCATACAGACGTGGATCACAAACCGCCTTCAGAAAAGAATATTTTACAATGACAAGAACCTAAAACTGTTCGCAATAATACATTACACTAAACAAAATTTTGCGTTTTCCTAAATTGTGAAAGCTACAGAATCCTTCTTCATGTCACTGTTAGAATTGAAGAAAGTGCTCGTGTAACAAATAGAGCAACGTTACTGGCATTTGACAAATAATATTGTGTCATTCTTTGCGTAAAATAAAAGGTTCGACATCTCTTAAATTACTGAACATTGAAATCTCGTTTTTTTCACTATTCAGTAAATATTTAAGCATATTTATTTAATTCAAACCTGCCTCCAAAATTACAGTTGGATTAAATTCGTATAAGATGCTTTGCTCAATTCGTCTGAATTAAATAGCATAAATTTCTATATTCTGTGTTCAAATTAGGGTCTAGAAAGGAAAGGATCTAGTAAGACATACAATATTTACTGATGGATTAAAGTTCAGTTTCTGTGGACGAAAGCTTCAGGAATCATATGGGAAAGTTTTTGTTTTAAAAACATACAAATCAAATTAGATAATAAAAGTACAATAAATAATTTTCTAAATGCATGCACTTAAACACGAGTGTGAAGTTTCTTAATCTTTCTTTCAAGTCTTAATTGCTTATGCAGAATAATTTAAGGATTTGCAGGCATTATAAATCAGATTTTCTGTAAGCCTTAGATTTCAAAATCAAACTGAACTAGTAGTTTAAGTGGTTTTCACACATACAATAAGGCAATATTTACGTATCAAATGAGGTTTTCAATACTCTGATTTGTGAAAAGGTGTTAATTCATTTTGTGGTTACTATAGGGGATCATAGAATTTACCACCCACAAGGGAATTAATAAATTCAAAAATGATCTGCTTTGGAAATAACTAGAAAATATATCAAACAAATATATTCATAGACAGTATGAATGCAATGAATAAACACAATTTACAAGGACCAGCTTCTAATCTTTTATTTTATAAAATATATTTCATTCTTACATTTTTTCGTCAATTTTGTATTTGCACTTAAATTCTGGTGATTTAGAATGGCTCACTTTAACCAACTTGGCAAGGCACATTAATCAAAATACGTTTCAGAATTACATACAGCTCAAGCAACATATTCTCCTACAACGCTCCTATAATCTACCAAATTACACGGTACCACGATCCATAAAGCAATACAGTTAATAGCGAGAAGAAAACCTATAATTCCAAACGAACTTACCATTAATTTCATCATCATTATATATCTGTGATGTAGTTGTGCCACTTGTTGACCCGTTCCGGTCGCATTTATCCAGAGGTCTCTTGAAAGGTCTGCCATGATTCCTTCTGCATATTGGGGAATAGTGTTTCATTACACTGGGTAATTTATTACGGGTCTTTCTATTTACATATTGTATCCAGATTCTCTTGTAATCCAGTAATTAGTCTAAAATTAATTAATTAATTAATTTCAAGAGATATAAAGGCAGCATTTTAAGTCTTATTGCAAATTATGTGTAATGTTTTCTCAGGAGTATTGTAAGCTTAACAGGATTTTGTTGAATATAAAAAATGTGATTTAAAAATATAGAAAAGACAACTATTGAAATAGTTGAAATTCTAGTATATACTCATACCAACATACATTTTGTATCTCAATTCATATGGAAAATTTTAGAAAACGACTTCAGAAAGAATGTGGAAGGAAGACTGCCAATAGTCGATAGCATATTACAAATCACTTCCAAATTTTCATTTTGGACATGCTATTTTCTTTGTACATATCAAAAGGTATCACTCACCGCCAAACAAGTATTTCTTAAGTTTGATTGGAGTTTTTAGGTTGCATGATTAAACAGTTGGGTTGGTATCGTCAGAACTCTAAATTTCATGATATTTAAATTTTAAATATAATGACCTGACGATGATATTAGAAGTCGAAACATGTAGCTGTGTAAATCATAACAATATAATAATTTGTTGTGCTAATGAGAAAGTTCTAATATGGAAACCTTCGTACGGAAATCCGACATTTGCACAAAAAGCTGTCAGATCAGGTGACCTTAGAAACTGAAACTCAATGAACTCATACGTAAATGACGTCGTCGTAGGAAGCGTAACGAACATACACAAGGGACATTTGAAACAAACTTTTCCAAATGTCACAGCGTATGGATTAATAAAATAAGATAGAGTGCAATATCATGTGTAAAAACCTTGCAGATATAGCAAAAACTGCACTGTTTGGTGCTAAACTCACATGGAAAATATGTTGTCACTAATATCGGATGTCAGGCGTTTTTATTGTTGTTCCATTAAATACCAGACCACTTAACGTCGTATCAACTGATAAACGTGTATGTTTTGCGATAGATTCTGTTTTGTGTGTTGTTTTGGAAAGGCAAAAAATCGTATTAATTTTATTCATGATAGAGCAGATGAAATTTGATATATATATATATATATATATAATTGGCGAATGGAGTAAAAATTTAATTCCATAGTAAAACAAAAAGTTATTGTTTCATAATATATACAGGAAAATATAAGCTCTATATTATTAGTACTGCAGTTTTCATAAGAAAAATTACAAAATATTAAACAGTAAATTATATAAAATTATACGTAATACAGAATATTTCTTTAACCAATTTGAATGTTCTTTTTTTCCATTTATTTACTCTATACATTAGTATGAACTAATTGGATGAGCTATTTTATCATAAGATATGAAGAAATATTATGAGATTTATATTGTGTTCTGTTGCCGCATAATTACATACAATTTCACAGTAATATTACAGAATTATAAGGCATGTAGTAATTTCTTTTATTCTTCAATTTGAATTACACCTTCTTCCTTTTTTTAGTCGATACGTCACTATAAACTTAAATGAAGGGAACTGTAGGAATGCTGATTTATCAGTTCTATTCGAATAAAAATTAAGATAAACACCAATATCTTTCCGCCAACATTGGCGTTAAAAAACGCCAGTAGACTGTGTTCAGAAACCGGACAACATGAAAAATTACCCTACAGTTTATAAGTGTGATCATGGTCACCCCTGATTCTTAGTTATATTATTTTTTAGTTATAAAATTACATGTTAAAAACGTGTTTCATTTCCCAGTGTGTACAGCAAATTATATTATTATTTTAAAGATTTTAAAATTAAGGCTTGTAGCCATAAATAAAAATGCTGAATGTTTACTTTAGTGTAACAACATTTTAATTCAAATACGCCAAGCTGTCTGGCTTAGTTTAAGTTAGGCTAAGTGCATGTTTCAACTCGAAGGCGCCATGCTGCCTGGCAGAAGGGGTAATTAATTGGAACAATCAGTCTATTTTCCGTATTAATTAAATCAAAGAAGCTTATTTGCATATTATTTAAGGGTAAGGTCATTGAACCCGCCGCCATGTTTGTTTAAGTGTGACATCACTTTCGGAGCTATCCCGCCGTACTCCCTAATTAAACGTCCATTCCATTCTCTTCAGCATCTTGTGTATGTGTATTGTGAGCACTGGTGAAGTGCGGCCAGCAGACATGTTAGGTTCTGAGTTTTCAGGTAGTCATTGTGGAGAATGTTATGTAATTACAGTATTGTGGGATGTGACGTAGCTCACGTTTTTAGGTTGGGCTGACCAGCGTTCAGGATGTAATATGAAGCCTTTAATTTCAGAGGTGCAGGAAATTCCTGGTTTTTAATTTCCATCATAGAACGACATAAATGATCAGAAAGACACTAAACACTAATTTTGTTGTGAAATAAATTTTTATTAGTGTAAAACAGTGAAAAATTGAAGAAAAATCACAGCATTTTACTTTGTGTTGTAAGTGTTATGATCAAACTTTGAACATATATACACATGAATAAAATTAATATCATTATAAATACAGGGGCAATATTTAGGAAGTGAATTTGATTTATATTTTATTAATATGTAGAAGATATAACACAAATAATTTTATATAAAATGTAGGTTTAATAGAAATGTAATATAAAATAAATATTTTAAAATAAAATTTGGAACGACGTTCGTAATTATATATATATATATATATATATATATATATATATACATATATACATATTGTCTCATGTTGTTTGAAAACTAATAAGAGGAAGAAGAAGTCATAATTTATTTTGAAACATGTAACTTGATTAGATAGAAACTATCGTTCCATGAAAACGCAATTGTGTTTCGAATGATATTAAATTTATTCATTTATGCCACAAGAAACAGAACGGAATATCACATGTAAGTTTCTCGATACATGTAATACGAAATACACAGCTCACCCGTGAAGAATTAACATTGGAAATATGACCTGCACAATAGCTAAAGTGACAAAAATTTTACTCATCTTTTCTCAGGCAGTCTAAGAAGTAAACCTGAAAAGAAACGCTTCTTGTTTCCTACAGATCATTGCAAATTAATTTTTTTTCTGAACACAAGGTACCTTTTGACAAACAATGTTTTGCCACTAAGACCGTCGTGAAATAAACAACGCAGACATAAATTCAAATATTATACGTTTCCCAAATATAAACCATTTTGTAGGGAAAATGAGCGGTCCATTTCTCAACTTCTAAGTGTGCACAACACAATTTATATGCATGACGTTCACTGAGTTCATAGATCCGTGTGATGACGGTAAGAACTGCAGTAATACAAAGAAAACAAAATTCATTCTGCTCCTAGATTACCAGTACCGATCCAAATCCAATCTACGTGTAGGGGAATTTCTGTTGAAAGAACCGAAGAAAAAAACGTGAGAACAAAACGTTTTAACGGTATAATAATTCAATTGGAAATCCCTTTCAATTTATACAGCCGTGGATCACACAGAATTGTTTTACACGCCATTAGACGTAGAGTGTACTGTTTGCTTTAATAATTTTCTTGTATAAGTTTAAAAAAACTCTTTCTATTACGAAAAATACAGTGATGGGGATTTGAAATCAGACAAAAGTTACCCGTTATTCCCTGGAAAATTTAATTTCCAAATGTAAAATCGTTCCGTGAAAAGAAATATCGCTCTCAAATAACTTGTGATAAGAAAATAAAATTCTTCAGTTCATTTCTGAGATGTTAAACAACTATAAATGCAATGCCCAGCTATTTAATTTTTAATAAATATGGACATGGCTAGTTCTCTTATTACCATTGGGAAAGAGATTCCTTCGGCGTGTTGTGGGTGACATAGTAGTCTGTAATCGAGGCCATATTTGAAATTACGAAGCACCTCTTTATCAAATTCAATTTCTTTTGCTCGGTACGCTTTTGTAAAGTATTTCGAGGGCAGAGGGTACTTAGACACCAGCCCATCAAAAGGAGATAAAAGGCAGGTTGCATGTGATACAGGTTGAAGCTGTAATATCCATTAAGCGGGTGAACTATAGCTGTATTCCTAGAAAAGAATTTAATAAAGTGCATGCGCAGGAAAATCGAGTAGTTGTACAGACCTGTTTCAACAACACGATCAATACCTTCAGTAAATCGGCTCGTCAGTGGGTCTCCATGAAACATTATCATTGTTAGGCCGGATTGACGAAATAACCCTTCTTTTAATCTGCACAACATGGGTTTAGAGTTCTCGCCAACAAAAAACCGAAACCTGAATTTTCTTCAACAACATCATCAGCGAACAAAATTGACACATTTTTGTGGTATATTGCCCAATTCTCCCAAAATTCACTCGATGGACAATTCACACTATTTCTTTGTATATTTGATGCTTCGGTTTTGACAACAATTTCGAAAATAGAACTGTATTCTGTGGTGTAGACAAGCTTAATAACTGAGGCGGAGAGCTCATCCGTGTTTTGAATTGGTGTTTTGTACCCAGAGTCAATAAGAAACGTTGTAAGAAACGCCTGGATCACTGTGTTGAAAGCCAGAGAGAATCAGACCCAGGCGAAAAACAGCAAACGTAGGAATGGTGCGCGTGGCATCGTTGAACCTGCCAACCCTAGAATGAGAGCCCAGATGTTGGTCAACGAACTTGTCAGTGTCTTGTACCCTTGCCACTCAGACGTGCAGCTGTATCGCCCAACAAGTGTAGTCGAAATGGACGCAGTCACAATCGATATCATCAGAACTAACCACAGTTCCACAGAGAGTATTCTAAAGATGCTGCTCCATCTTGGATATTTAACAAAACACGGTACATACCAACTGACACTAAAGATATAGTACGTATTGGTGCAGTCGAAATATGAGAACAAAAACATATCTAATGTCAAATCACCTAATGCTAAATCAGCTTCCTTTGCATTCATAGCCCTATATACATAATCTGGAAATAATCCTTTGTTATATAAAGGGCCTTCCGGTGTAGGGACAAGAACCAAGGTCATATTTATTTGTTGCAAAACGATCCATAATAAATCCAACTCCATGCCAGCTACCACCATTACAACACTTCAATTTGAATTCGTGTGTTGAATATAATTCGTAGTTACAACACATTCACCATTTCTTACAACTGCTTTCATAGGACATCGGTTGAGGCCATTACTGATCTTTAGTGGAAACAAGTCAGTGTTCTTTGTGAACTGCCCTTGTGCAGAAATAACCCAAGTGTCCAGTAGGGTGATATCATTCACATCAGTACAACTATCTGAACTCTGATATGGAAACCAAGTGTACACCCCCAATTTCATGCCTGTGTCTACATCATTAATATTTATCGGTCTACTAAGTACTTTGTCTAATACATAATTACTTTTGCTTATGATAATGCTATTATATATTCTATGTTTTGATAAATACTCAAATATTTTCTTTTGTTGCGGAATTTATAATTCATTTGCTCTTTCCACAACAAACCGAGCTTCAGAATTCCAGATTCTTGTGAATTTGCCTTTTCGGTCTAAACTTAGCGCTAAAATTTCTGCATGAAGATACTTGATATTCCCATCTGGTATTAATATGATATAACTGCCATCTCCATCTCTGAAGTCCGCTTTTTCGGGTATTTTAATATTACCATCAACATTAACAACGACAGGCCAGACAGAAAATCTGTGAATCTCTGCAATCATTTCCTGTTGTATATCTCCATATGTTGCGGGTGATGATATTACCAGAGGTCGCCCTGGTGCAAAATATCTGTGGCTAATGTATGTCAGACAGCGCACCAAATGAATTTTCTCTATATTAAGGGACTGTTTTGGCAGCAGTGCTCCATTCGTAACTGAGATGAAGAGCAGTATCACCGAGCGAATGAAATAAAAACTTTTATTCTGCAAAAAAATTTTTATTTGCTCAGTACCATAAGTTCCTGTATTTCTTGGATGATTTGTAATTCGTTTTACAGAATAAGAATATGACGTTTGGATTGAGGTTATGTTACTATGAATTTTTCTCTACTTTATTAGTTTATTATTATTATTTCCACGTCACGTTACAAACTGAAGAAACTCTAAACTTCTAATTCATGTAAGAAATATGCTGACGTTTAATGAGATACCGTTTTCATTAATCTTATGTGTAGGTGGGGACTTTCTTGCTTGTCCTTTTGTTTTTCAGTCTATTGTTCTGGAGACTGTTTTTAAATCTCACTTACCTGCAGACTCGTTTTCAGAATTCAGTATAATCAAGTTTGGAATTTTTTATTATTTTACCGGAACATAATAAATAAAATATCCCTAGATATTTTCCTCTCCTACTGTCCCACAATGAATATCTTTTAACTTTAAACCCAACACGATTAATAAATTTACGTATTGTGCAGGCTGAAATTTTCTTCCATTTGCTGAACTCTTATGACTAGGAGCCCATCCTGTGACATCCTGTGTAAATTCGGAAATAAACCGTTATTATTCAAGGGAATGAACCTGAGCCTGAACATGCTGAAAGAACGGGGTGGTTTCAAATTTTTGCTGTGGAATTTCGAGCGGCTGAAGCTGGCAACAGGCTGTCTGCAGACACTGACTGTAACGGAAAACGAGCATCAGCAGCTGGACAAAGAATTATAAAGATGCTTGTTTTCTTGCTGTGCGAGGATTCTGAAGGGAAGGAGACATCTTTAGCGAGCGATTATTTTATGATATCTCCAGTGAGACATGCAATTTTTCTGTCATGAAGGAAGAGATCACATTAATGATGCCTTGTGAATTTGTCGCTGCTCTCTGTTGGTTTCAATATTTATTTTCGAACACACTGTCGCAAGTTTCAATTCAGTCACCTGGTCAAAATCAAATCCGTCATGATCTTCTCCTTAGTCCCACGCTTAGTTGTCTCGGTTTCATTACAAGCGCTATTTTCTCAATAAAAAAATGGTTTCAATGATCGTCCCCTTGTCACTGGTGTTCAGAAACTCGAAGCAATTTTTAGCCTCTCATGTACGAAATTGCGCTCTCTATATTATATGGCGGGTGAAAAACAGTGAGAGTGTAGGATTTTCTGCCATTTATTTATTAATTGTGTTCTGGTAAACTAGCAAATATTCCAACGTCTTTTTTGTCCTGAAATCTGATTTACTATCTGTAGTTAACTGACTTTTCAATCAACTTTGTACACGAAAAACAAGCAAGGAAGCCTTAACTCGTAGATCTTTTGATTTGAGTCTTCATAATTTCAGATCCTAAGAATGTTATGTTTCTTTATACAGTTTATATATATATATATATATATATATATACGTATACACACACATACATATACAATGTATGTGTGTATGTACACACACACACACACACACACACACACACACATATATATATATGCGTATATATACATATATATATCGTAGTGTGGGTATATTTGTCTGATTTTAAATGTAATTTTACTGTCGGCAAATTGTCCTTTCCAATGGAATCTATTCCTCCATTTCTCCAAAAAACCTATGTTCAACACAACTGTATTTCGTACGTTCTAAATGTTTCCCTCAACACTTTTATTTTTTTACTCACCCGAAAATTGTTGGAAGCAGTGAAAATAATGAAGCGCCTCATCATAAAAACAAACACATGTACAATGACACATAAAAAAAAATTATTATTAATAAAATTTAAATTTGTTATTTTCTTTAATTTGTCGTTTCTTCCGTCTCAATGCTGTCCCGCTTTTCTTGTTTCCGCCATTTTGGAATGGGCAATTTTTAGGTCTCTTTCGTAAATAAAACATTTTTGATCCAACTGACAAGTTTCAAAAACAAAAGTTACAGCCAGTGGAGAAGTAAATTTTACCCTTTCAATATAACCGTTTCGATTACTTTTATGGTTGGAGATAGCAAAAGACATATTTTTGAATTACATTCAAGTATTATTTCAATTTAATTTTTAGGTGAAATAATTTCGTTTTTCCAATACTTAATTAAATGTGTAACTCAGCATCTCTTTAGTTCACGTTCTTAATTTGAAAATTAGTTGACACTAAGGTGGAACTGTGTTACAGTAGATCCTACCTAATAGCAGTCACATGACGGTTTTATGGTCTACACGTAATAGGCAACACGATGCACTATAAGTGCACAATTGACGGGTTTGCTGTTCAACGGTACGCTGATGTGCAATGTAATATTGATAGCTAAGACAGAAGTTTAGAGCTAACTTCTTACACTCTTATTCGTGTCTAATTAGCCACATATGTAAGAAGGGAAGGACATGAATTCGCCCTTTTGTGAGTAAGGTTGTGTCTGGAGAATATTGTCTACTATCTATCTATTAATGAGCTTTACTTTCATATTTTGATTTCTTAATTTATAACCGTATTTATTGTAAGGGAAAGAAAAGTGTGAGGATCTTCACAAATATTTATCTGAAATACAATTTTTATTCGCATAAAATGATAAATTAAAATGTACCATAAATAATATTTCTTTAGTAAAAATAAATGCTCTGGTAACCTACGCTGAAACACCGTTTAGTCAAATATAATCCAAAAGTATTACTATGTAAGACTGACAACAAGTCTTCCGAATTTCGTTTCAATGAGACGAGGTATTTAGCACTTGATATTAACTAGAAAAACACCTACCATTTCCCCCAATCAGTTGGTATATTGTTCCTAATATAATTCAAACTTAGGTGTGAAGCGTTTCATTCAGACGGCCTGCACTCTGGTGACACGGATTAGAAATTCCGACCTTAATGTCTAATGCTACCATCTGCAGATCATGTAGAGTTTCCTCGAAGCAGTGTCTAAACGTACAAATTATGTCATAAGATCCATGAACTACTCACGGGAATGCAGAAGAGGATTTTATTAGAAAGGACTTTTATATGTAGGATGATAAAAAAAATTTTTATCCTTTAGTAGACAAACATCTACACATCTGCCTTGTTAATGGTAAAATTAAAAATATTCGCAATGGACAAAATTTCAAACATAAATACCTACAGAACGACCAAGATGAAAGTCGCTTTTACAAAAGAAAGAAAGGAAGAAGAAACATATTGCACCAAACAAAAAATTAATTTCAATAAAAACACACCTGAAGGAAAAGTTCCAGGAAATCCAAAAAATAATATTTTTTTCAGAATTTGAAAGCTCGTATTTACATATTAAAATGAGAAACTGTGAAAATCTTTATGGGATCTGAAATTACGTAGATTTGTTTAATAGAATAACCAAGGTTTACCAGTTTTTTTAAATGTAATTCCATTATTCTTCCACTGCAATTTCCTAAAGATTTAAGCAATATTTCTCTGCGGAAATTCGCCTTTACCAGTTGAAACAATACCACATTCCACAAGGCTTGAATCAGGAACTACAGAACTTGTCTTTCCCTTCTCTCACACCGCTTACAACTAAACACTACGACGGATATATGCTGACGGTTTCACCAATTATTGACATTTTTTACGTTTTGAAGCCTGTTGCCAACTAACTTTGACAAATGAATATTTAATTGTCACAGTTCCACCGGCGTGACCTCCAAATTAGCAATTAATAGACAGGCCGGATAAAGTCGGGTTTGTTAGCGCCTACTGTGTGTAAAGTTTTCAGTATTACTAAAGGCTAAAAGAGTTTAGTTGTTGTTAGGGAAGGTCAAACAACCTTAATTTATGGAGTTTCGAATGGTTAATAAACGGCAGATAAGTTGTGAGATATTCATAAAGGTTTCAGAAAGAAATCGAATGTATAGTCGTTTGCTGCAAGCAGTTGCACGGCTTAAATTGCATCAAAAACCTCTCTCTCGCAAATGGCTGCATAGTTTAGTTCAGCGTCGCTCCTTTCACTTACTTCGCGCCAGTCAATTCTTTATCCCTACAATACAAACCACCATCGGACAAAGAATAATTTTTAATATCAAATATATAAAAGACCGCAAGAGTACATTTTACAATGCAAATATAGCTTTTGCTAAATTCTGCAAATCACTGAATCCTTAGACAACTGACTGTCAGAACTGAAGGCGGCGCCCATGTGAAAAATAGAGCTGTGTTAGTGTAATATCACAATAAATATTTTGTTGTTTTTAGCGTAAAATAAAAAGCACAATTTATCTAAATTTACTTAATACAGATATCTTGTTTCAAATACTCACTAAAAGTGTAAGATAAATTAATTCAATCATGTCTTCCTCTCAAGTATTTTGGGATTGGATGCGTTTTTGATGAAAAAAATGATATTTAAAATTTGATAAAAAGCACAATATATATTGTTGTAAATATATGGACTTAAACTCGGGTGTGAATCTTCTGTGTTTCTTATATTAAACCTTAAAAGATTATTCAGAATATTTTAATACTTTGTAGAATGTAGACAGGTATAAACATTACCCGTGAACCCGAGATATAGACTTTATAGTTCAGGGTCAGGGGTTCAGGCTACCGGTCCGGGACGGAGTTAAAGTTTCCGTAACAATAAAGTGATACGGGACTGTCCCCTTCTTGTCTGACCTAAAGGTGACACGCAGTTATCGTCTGGTCTGAGGTGCGTCTTCGGAAATAATATGAAATAACTTTGCTACACCATTCATGAAATTACATTGTCAAGGTACTGCTCACATACGACAATAACTGTCTTACAAAGATCAGTACTTCTATGTATATACGTTTTCATATAAGTACACCTGTATATTCCTCTCTTTCATATGCCAGTAATCAGAGTACATAACATTACGTATTAGTTATGCCTGTATACAATATGTAAATCCTGTATATAACAGTTAAGTAACAGCTGTATATAACACAATATTTGGTAAAGAATTCATACCACTAAATCCCTCACAGAGTGGTTTTCTCCACTCTCTTGTTACCTCTTCCCTCTTAGATACAAATATTTCCCTCATTCCATTTTTCTCAATAAATATATTTTAAGTTCCTCCTACAATGTGAGCGACGAATTGTCACACTCAAATAAAACAACAGGCAAGTTTATAGTTCTGTGGGTCTTAAATATATGTTTTGGAAAAGTAATTATGGAAAACAAAATATCTTGCCCGGAATGATATCAAGCGTTCCTTGACTACAGTCTGCTCTTATTACATCCCCGAAAATAATTTTGACATTTTAAGACCGTTCCAAATATTTTGAACTTTTAACCATGTAAAATGACCTATTACCAATATATATTATGACTTTGACCTTCATTTTGAACTCGACGTATAACCATGTTCTTAGTATATCGGTAATCACAACTAGTCCACTCTCCTTATTAGCGAATTATAGAGATTCTATGTTTTCCTTTATAGCTTGCAATTTTCCGTCCACTATATTATATTGCTCAATATAAAAAAACATTGCTGTTTACAGTTTAATTTAAATCATCCCGTCTAACCTGTACCTTCGTAATGGCGTATTATAATGCAAAATTCAAAAGCAATGTAATAAAGTCTCTCATTTAAAACAAAAACCTTCCCTAATAGGAAATAAGAAACCAATTGTGCCCCACAGGCACCCCTGTAGGTTTTAATTACACTTTTAATTATACTTACACACATCAAGCACATAAAAAAATTTACAGGGAATTGTTTACAAGACCTCTCTCCTAAGTAAATTAAAAACATTTTTGAAGACTAAATAAATCTTATACACTACAATTATTTTATTCAAACCAACTTATGCACTATTTTTAAAACACATTCAAATTTATATTTAAAAAACTAAATTGTCAAAAATGTTTGTAAAACACATCATTAAAACCCTACATGTTTCGGTCACAATTGTTGGACCATCTTCAGGGGGCTTTCTTCCGTGTTTAGTGCTGTTACTACTTCTCTGCTTGTTTGCGTCGTCCAGTTGTTTATTTGGTATGTGGCTGTATGTTGTCTATGTGTGTGCGTGCTTGATGTACTTGTACAGACAAGTACATCAGGCACGCACACATATAGACAACATACAGCCACATTCCAAATAAACAACTTGAAGAAGCAAACAAGCTGAGAAGTAGTAACAGCACAAAGCACGGAAGAAGCCCACCTGAAAATAGTCAAACCATTCTGACCGAAACGTGTAGGGTTTTAATGATGTGTTTTACAAACATTTTTAACAATTTAGTGTTTTAAATGTGAATGTGAGTGTGTTTTAAAAAGAGTGCATTAGTTGGTTTGAATAAAATAAATACAAAAACATGCACGGTGCAAAGGAAAGATTATGCACTACTATGTTTAGTACCCACATTTTTATTTCTTTAATGAATGCAGTTTATATTATCAGTTGATAACTTATTACTTAGAAATCAATACTGATTATGCCCAATAATTTCCCATGTATATGGAGTAAATCAGAAACACCTGGAAAGTTTTGAAATGTGGTGCTGGGGGAAGATGGAAAAGATCAGTTGGACTGATCATGTGAGAAATGAATATGTATTGCTTAGAGTCAAGGAGCAGAGAAATATCCTACATGAGATACGTAAACGGAAGGCGAAATATATTGGTCACATTATGCGTAGAAACTGCCTTCTAAAACGGGTTACTGAAGAAAGACACAGGGGGGATAGAAGTGACAGGAAGACAAGGGAGAAGATGTAGGAAGCTATTGGATGACCTTAACGAAAGGAGAGGTTACTCTCATTTAAAAGAGGATGCTCTGGATCTCACTATGTGGAGAGCTCGCTTTGGAAGAGGCTTTGACCTGTCGTAAGACAGATTACTAAATAAATGAATATGGAGTAAGACTCAACAGCAAAAATTTGATAAAATTTGTATATTGAAAAATTCTATTCCTCATAAATTACCTACATATTTTCTTACTTACTCACTTACTGCATGGACCAGAGTCATTTTTGAGAATTAAATCGGGTTTTCAGCTATTAAAGCAATTCCCTGCATTTAATGGAAGCAGAAAATTTTGTTTAAAATTAGTCACAAGTGTCCGCCACCTATCCCTTTCCTGAGCCAGATCGATCCAGTCCATGTACCCACAAACAATTTCCTGAAGTTCTATTGTAATATTATTCTGCCATCTACTCTTGGGCCTTCCAAGTGGGTTCCTTTCATCGTTTTTCCTTCCAAAACTTTGTATAGGCCTCTCCTCAACCCCATAGTGACACATGCTACGCCCAATTCATTATTTTCGATTTTAGCACCCGAAAAATATAGGGTAGTGGGACAGGAAATTAAGCAAAGCATTATGTATTTTCTCCAGTCCTCTTTTTCCTCATGTACCTTGGGCACAAATATTAACTCGGCATTTTTAATTTCTATTCTCGCCCACATGAATTAACCACTTCTGCTGGAATTTGATAATATCTTGTTATTTACGTCTTTATAGATTTCCAATAGCCGTTTGAACGTCAAAAGCACTCGTCTGAGGCAATAGTGGTTCTGCTGACCTCATCAGACATTAAGTCACAAATCTCCTGAGGCTTTCCGTCTTAACACAAATAACTTCAATTTGATATATCAGGATTAATTCCAATAAGTCTCAAACAACAGCCGCAGGTAATAATAACCAGTCTAGACCGATTCTACAAATCAGTATTGTGTACGAATTCATGCGCGCTTAGATCAGTGTGTTTCTGCTGAGACTTTGAGACGTCTTAATTCGTCTGCTCACGAAGGAACCGCAAATCACGTGGCTGGGACGGTGTCATATATATTGTCATGTTATCTTTGATGGTTGTAATTAAAATGACTGGTACTTCGTGGATGTAATCCCGCTATAATAAGGATATACCCTAATACCCAGGACAGGAAATCATTTTCCGATATTTAGAAGAACTTTTACCAGAATATACGAGGTATATCACATCTACCGTGATAATATTTTCAAAATATGACTTTAATTACGAAGGACGAATCAATGCCATTTCTGAGTTACGTATGAGATTAAATAGTCGCGAATAAGATTATATATACTTCCTACTTAACTATCAATATCGCATTACACAACAACGTACAGCTGAACAGCAACACCGCCAATTGTGCATTTATACTGCATTGTGTTGCGTATTGCGTGAAGACCACTGAACTGTCAAGTGAATGATTTTAGGTAGGGCTACTGTGACACAGTTCAACTGACAGTTAAATTTCAACTTAAAAAAGTGACCTAAGCAGATAATATGTAGCAATTTCAAACCATTATTTGATACTTGTAAGTATTTAAAATTAAATATGACCTAATAATTAAATATGATTTACATATAAGTCAGTTGCTGTCTCCATATATATATTCAACAGGTTTAATCGAAAATGTAACCTCTTCTTCTACACAGACTGTTTTTTTTTATTTTAGAAATAACCCGTTAGATCACAAATGATTTTATTGATGAAACAAACGTCAAAATTGCCTTTTCCTACATGGCGAAAACACGAAAGGACGAGAAAGCACTCTGACGGACTAAAAAATAAATTACAAAAACGACAAATTTACATCTACTAATAAGCTAGTCCTACTTTATATTGTGTCATTATTGGTGCGTTTGCGCTAATTCAGAACACGTCTGTCCTGAGGGTATTTGAAGGTAACTTGTTTTTGAGTCACGTTGTAGCTCAAACGGAAAAACGTTCTCATTACCTTCCTTTGATTTGCTTTATCTATTTATTAATTCTCCGATCTCATGCGATTATTACGTTATCTTTATCGACGTAACAAACACGTTTAATGAAACACTGAATCAAAGATACCAAATGTCACCACGTATGGATAAATACAAGAAATTATGGTTCACTATCCTGTTATGGTGAAAACTGCTCTGCCAGGCCTAAAATTCGATGCAAAATTCATTGTCAGTGACACTGGATTCCAGTTTATTTTGTTCCAGTATATCCCAGACGCCTTAATATCATTTCAATTGATACACTTATTTATTGGTTGATTACATTCAGTTTGGTTTGTTGTTTTGAGCTAGCAGCATTGTCTATTAATTTTCTTTTTGAGAATTCAATTAACTTTGATATTGTGAATGTAGCTGTTATGTAAAAAAGACAAATAAAGAAAACGTGTAATTCTAAAGTAAAGTCAAATATATTGTTTTATATAATATGCAGAAAAAATTTGATCTCCATATTGTGCTTTGTTGTCCATATATGTCGCAAAATTACAAAATATTACACGATAAATAATATAATATTATAATAAAATAAATCATTCTCTTTTATTTTTCTCAATGACTGTCATGTTTTCACAATTATTTCGGTCGATACATGGGTATAAACGGAAAGGAAGGCAATTGTCGAGAAGCTACCTTAGCAGTTCGCACGTTATGATGATAAATATTTTTTTATTCACCTTAATTAGCGATCAGAAAACATCACTTCATCGTTTCCTATGAGCTAATGTGTTGTCCCAGTTGGCGGTCGTCTAAGAGACGTCCAGCGACGCTTCCTTAGTGTATCTCATCAAATGACCTTCTTCGTTTTAAGCGCCTGTTGTTTGGCGGGTGCACTATTGGTTCAATTTGAGGGTACGAGTCCAGGGTCGTGCGATGTGCAGCTGTCCGTTCCCGGAAAACCGTGCGGACGTGCGGGATGCGTAGGTCGGAATGGAGTGTTTGATTGGAGACATTCCATGGGGCATTGGTTATAGATCTGAGAAGTATGGATTGGTATAGGTGGATGACAGCTATGTTGGACTTAGTAGCACATCCCCATAGTTCTATTCCGTACGTCCACATTGGATTTAGCACTGTTTTATAGATGAGAAGCTTGTTTTCCAACGATAGGTTGGAATCTTTTCCAATGAGCCAGTATATCTCGCGAGTTAAGAGGTCGAGTTGCTTGCGTTTCGTTGCCACGTGGTTCTTCCAGGTTACACACACGTAAACATTTCTACCAACACTGGTGTTACTTACCGCCAGGAAAATTTGACCAGAAGCGGCACAACATGAGAAAATACCATAGAGTTTAGGTGTTTGATCATTGTCGCCCTGTTTCAAAGTTACATAATTTCGTATTTATAAAATTTCTTGTGCAAAAAATAGTGTAATTTTTCAAGTCCGCCCAATAAATTATTATTATTATTACATTTTATTTGTGGTCTCGTTTCTTCTTTTCAATTTTCTAAACAAAAACACTTCTATTAAAGATAACGTTCTGTAAGCTACAGACATAATTAAATACCATTCATTTTACAACCGTAAACACAAGATAACAAATTTATTTTAATATTAACCACCAAGGCAAGACACTTGTCCTTGCCGTAAAAATAAAAAAAACCGGGTTATGAGTTTTGCTTATATTTTTCTATTTACTAGCAATATAAATGAATTGCAATTAAATTTTAAAAGACCGAATTTTACGAAGCAGTGCCACTGTGTGCAGACGAGGTTTCACCCACCTTCTGCAGTAACAGAGATGGCAAGGTTAATATCGAACTGCACATTGACTGATCGACTCCCAAACCAAAGCCTTCCACCAAATAAATGTGTGTGGTTGTCTAATTGTATGTGTTCAATTGTTGTGTCTAATTGCATTTGTATAATTATTTTATTAAATATGTTTGTATTTCATTTGTGTGTCTCCTTATGTAATCCACAAACTCGACAATTAACGGCCTATTCCTGATATTGACCGCACAGCGACAGGATAAAACAAACAAATTTGTTTAAATTAGTTTAAATTTGTTTAAATTTGTAAGAATGTTTTTCCATGTTACTACATAGTTAATTTAAAATAATTATTTATTTAATAAATTTATTAATTTAAATTCTTTTCTATTCTTTATCATTTAATTAAGCGTTCCTTCTGTAAGATACAGTGTTATGTTCCATGAAATTCCAAAACATATTTTACAGGTAACATTTACAAAAACTGTATCATACTTGGGTATCAGAATGTCTACAAACCTGATGAGCATGTTTCATCATGTGATCCATACTTATACATATATGAGTGCTAGGTTGTCATACTCTTGGAAGGTAGTTCTAGAGAATATAAAATTTGTGTAATTTGTCAGAACTGTGAATAAATTAGGTTTCCTGAATTGTGTGCTGCTACGTGTACATTTTTTTCAGTTCAGAATCTTGTGTAACTTTATTGTGGGTACTTGTGTTGTGCGGACAAGAGTCACGTTAGTCTCTGTGTTTTCAGGCATTCACTTTCGAGAATATTATGTAATTACAGTATTTTGGGATGTGACGTAGCTCACGTTTGTAGGATGGGATAAACGGGTGATGATGATGATGCCGCCTGTCATTTCAGAGAATAAAAGAAAGAATTCTTTTTTAATTTCAACCACATAACGACGCACATGAATTCGTAAGCAAATAAACGCCAAGCTCCAATGTGTAATAAAGTTTTATTTTGTTAGAACAGTGAAAAAATATGGAAAATTACATTAATAATTCTTGTTCAGCAACTACATGTCATACACAGCATTTCAAACAATCTCTACATAAATGAAATGAGTATCAGTCTCAATACAAATTTATATTATATTACGGATAATTTTAAATAAAAATTAGAAGATGTACCTTAAGTAATTTTATGTTAATGCATTATATAATGTAAGTTTTAAAATAAATGATTTTCATATGTATAAATTATTTCAAAATATATTTTAAACTTGTTTTAAGTAAAAGGAAATTCTCATGGTTTTAAAAATAGTTATTATAATGAGGAAGTCATAATTTATGTTGAAACATGCCTTTCAGCTAGAAAGATTAAATATATTGTTCCACGAAAAGAAAATGCGTTGAGAATGATATTAATTTCATTCATTTATTTCACTGACACAGAACGAATAATCACACTTAAATTTAAGTCAATCTGTTACAAGAAATACAGAGTTCATTGATGCAGTGGTGACACTGGAAATACGAACTGCACAACGACAATAGTGACAACAATTTTACACGACTTTCCTCAGGTTGTCTAATAAGTATACTTGGAATAGATCATCACCTGTTTCCTACACATAATTTCAAATTATTATTTAAGGAAAATCATAACATTTGACGAACTATGAGGTTGTCCACTAAGAGCACCTTTAATTTAACCAAAGGAATATATATTCAAATATTAGACAAAATGCAACCTTGCAGTGTTATATTATAGATATTTTCATGTGCATTTAACATCGTAAAACTACACATAACTCAAATTCACGAACAGGGTGTTCACTCAGTACATATATGTGTGTGATGTTTGTGATAACTTCAGTATTACAAAGAAAAGAACTATCAATCTACTACCTGAGCGATAGAACGTATTCAATTACAAATTAAGTACAAGAGAAATTCTTTGGAAAATTCCGCAGAAGAAATGTGCGAAAAAGAAGCCTAACAAATTGGAAATTCAATTAGGAAACACTTCAGATAATACAAATGTGGATTACACGGGAATGTTTCACACGCTATTCATACTATTTGACTCGAAGTGACTAAATAATAAAAATGTATTCTCTTGAGACTAATTCTGAAGTATTGAATTTGAAACAAATTCAAATTTATACTTTACCCATTGTTCAATTAACTATTCCACATGCAAACTAGATCAACGAAATATTGCACATAGTGAATATTTTGATAAGGAACTAAATTCTTCACTTAATCTCTGAGATGTCGAATGGGCTAGAAACAGATTTTCCAAAATCTTCAATCATGGGCTTTATAGGAATGAGTATTTCAACCGATAACACCTGCAAGTGAACATACTGGCGAGTTTTGGGCGACAAATTCCTTTTTAGTCCCTACATAATCAAACATAGTGTAGCAACACACCCATTTTCAACTTCACATTCTTTTGCTTATTACGTGATGGTACAACAACTCGACCACGAAGGAGATTGCACTTAGGCACCAGCCCATCAAAAGGAGATAGAAGGCAGATTGCATGTGGTACAGGTTGAAGCTGTAGTATCCTTCGAATGGGATAACAATACCTATCTTTCTAGAACGTAATTGAAACAGGTACAATTCCAGGGATATCCAGTAGTTGTATATACCAGATTCAAAGACACGAACAATAATTTCAGTAACTCGCCTCAACATTGGGTCTCCATACAGCATTATCATTTTTAGGCTGAGGGGAAGAAATACGCCGTCTTCTAACCTGCATAACAAGGGTTCAGAGTTCTGACCATGATAGAAATCTGCAGCGTAACTTATCTCAAAAAAATTTTCTATCAACAAAATAGACACATTCTTGTGATACATTGCCCAGTTTAAACAAACTGTACTTGATGGACAAATTGCACGATTTCTTACTATTTCTTTTTCTTCCTTTTCGCTACGATGCAACAAATAGCGACTCTGAAATGGAGTGTAGGCTAATTTAATACCTGAGGCGAGGAGCTCATCCATGTTTCGAATTGGTGGTTTATTGCCTGGTTCAATAGCAAACGTTGTGAGAAATGCCTGGAACACTGTCCTAAATGCCAGAGAGAAACACACCCAGGTAAAGAACAGCGAACGTAGTGACGGTGTGCGTGGCATCGTTGACACTGCCACCCCTAGAATGACAGACCAGAGGCGAGTGAAAGAACTTTTCACTGTCTTGTACGATTGCCACTCAGATGTGCAGCTGTATCGCCCAACAAGTGTAGTCGAAATGGCCGCAATTACAATCGATACGATCAGTACTAACCACAGTTCCACAGAGAGTATTCTAAAGATGCTGCTCCATCTTGGATATTTAACAGAACATGGTACATACCAGCGAATCCTACTGGTGTGATAGGAATTTGTGTTGTCCAAGTAAGAGGCGATTTGAAAAAGTTTATCCATAGCACCGAAGGCTATATAAACTTTCTTTTCAAAGAAAGCATTCATGACACTAGACCCGTTTTGTCTAGGGACATGAACAAATGTCATGTTCATCTGTTTCAAAACGACTCTTAGTAAATCCATCTCCAGTCCTTCTATATAAGTCACAACACTCCCATTCGGATACGTGTGGTTAACATAATTCGTATAAAAATAAATCCGAGCGTCTATTACATCTGCTTTGATAGGACACGCTTTGAGGTTGTTACTGATTTTTCGTGGAAACAAGTCAGTGTTCTTGGTGAAGAGCCCTTGTACAGAAAAAACCCAACTGTCCAGAAGAGTGATATCATTCACATCAGTACAACGGTCTGAACTGCGATATGGAAACCAAGTGTACACCCCCAATTTCATACCTGTGTCGACATCACTAGCGTTTATCGGTCTGCTGTATCCTTTGTCTATTATATCATGCACTTTGCTTACGATAATGCAGTTATATATTCTAAGTTTTGATAAAGAATGAAATATGTTCCTTTGTTGTGACAATGAGATTTCATTTGCTCCAGCCACAACAAACCGAGATTCAGTTTTCCAGATCCTATTGAATTTGTATTGCCCAAAAGCAAGTCCATAAATTTCAGTTTCAACACTCTCGTATTTTCCATCTGGTATTAATATAATATAACTTCCATCTCCATCTATAAAGTCCGTTTTTTCGGGCACGCTTATATTACCATCAACAGTAACAACAACAGGCCAGATAGCAGTTCGGTGAATTTCTGCAATCAGTTCCTGTTGCACATCTCGGTAAGTAGAAGGCGATGATATCACCAGATATGGACTTCGTGCAAGATATGTGTGGCTGATGTGTGTCAGACAGCGAACCAAGTGAATTTCCTGTAACGTAAGGGTCTTAGACGGCAGCAGTAATCCACTCGTACAAGTGCTGAAGAGCAGAATCACCAACAGCATGACAAAATTATTTTATTCTGCAAAAAACACAACACAATTTCAGTGCTCAGTACCGTACATTTCTCTGTTTATTCGATGGAAATTTATTATTTTAACAGAAACCCAGTTTAGGGTCTATCTTCTGTGTTGCAACTTTTATTAACATACATTTTCCTGCCCCGTTTCACGGATTATTTTCTCCGGTCCGTCTATTTGCACTTGTTTATTCCATAATATATTTACCTTTCATTCTTTACTCCTTTCTACTAATTTTGTTACATTTTCATACCAGTGTTCTTATGCTAATTTTATCCCTATATATATATATATATATATATATATATATATATATATATATATATATATATA
>Ga0268261_10000344_pt1 | contig 28889 bp, 20 predicted proteins | sample TergutNc150P1_FD_190353 | JGI IMG/M metagenome (GOLD analysis project Ga0268261, IMG submission 190353) | Nasutitermes corniger P1 segment gut microbial community from laboratory colony in Florida, USA - Nc150 P1 (SPAdes) (version 2) | ecosystem: Host-associated > Arthropoda: Insects >... | reverse complement strand
ATGACCCGATTGAACGGGTCGAAACATGTAGTCATTTTAGAACAACAATAAAGTAACCTAAGCTTGTTAGCTGACATAATTACAGCTGTGTTACGACGGTTTTATTTGCATATGTTTATTGACAATTACGGACCTTGTTACCGCTCAACGCAGATAGGTCTTTGTGTAAAACGTCAGTTGTTATGTCTGATTGTAACCAAAAGCGGCATGTGTGGTGAAGGAGCTGCAGCAAAACGACGAACTGTGCATATGCCCTGCAATCGGAGGAGAGGCTCTCGAGATGCTTCATTGGAATGCCGCAGGGATTCTAACGAGCCTAAGAATTATTTTTGTTACACAGCATGCTAAGATCTGCCACGTGTAGCACTGTGATTTTTGTTACGTGAAAATCAACTGCCTGTGTAATATAAACGTAATTTAAAATAACGAAATATTAATTTTGCCTTTAAAGTCTACAGAACCCGAATTTACCATCTTTTCTTGTAGAAAGTTCCTCAAATAATGTTTCCATAAACACCGTACAATAAAATGGCTAAGGAGGAAGGGTATTTACCTTTTTCTATGGATTACATTTAATTTGTACGGTTTGATTTTCTAGTTCTTACTATTCTTTCGTCGCTGAAACTGTCAGTGCTCATCTCTTTAACACAATGCCCCGCCCGTATCAAATCTGATTTGGTTGGATATTCAACTGTGCTGTGTGTAGGCCGCCGCGAGGTGGTAGCACTCGCCCTGCATATTGACACGTAACTTGCAACGTTAGCGCATGGTGAGCATTTGGGAAACTAACTTGGCGTAGTCGTCTGTGGCATAGTCGGTAAGATAGTTGCCCGTATCCATTCCAAGCACTGATAATAGCCTAGTTAACCTCGGTTTGTTTATGCAGTCCTTTTGTGATAAAGATTAATGTTTTTATATTCTTAGCTATGTGTGTGTGTAATAAAGCACATGATCTTCATACTATGTGATCGATCATATGCCAACTGCTGTACAGTATACGATTGGTCTGAGAGATGTGTTTCGCTCGAAATTTGCAGGTACAGACTGTCAGCCCGAAGAACGGACACCTGTGTACATAAATGAATATATTTTAACATATAAACTTAATCATGAAGATTCCTACTGCTGTAAGAACTCCAGATTTCATAAATGTAATAATGTATGCGTCAATTGATGTTTACATTCGCACGACTGCCAATCCGTTGTGGTGGTGTGGGTGGCTTTTTGGTACATTAACTGAGCTATGCAGCAGACAGTTGTATTGCTCTTTGCTTTTATTTGTAAATGAGGTTAAGTTGTTTGATTATACATAGCGTCCAGCAGGTACATCAGTTGCTGTATTTAGAATATAGTACATTATATGTACGGGCCGGGTGGCGTAGTCGGTATAGCGACTGGCTACGAGCTGGACGGTCCGCGGATCGAGTCCCGGTGGGGGGCGAGATTTTCCGCATCTGGGGCCCACCCAGCCTCCTGTACAATGGGTACCGGGTCTTTCCCGGGGGTAAAGAGCAGCCGGGGCGTGACGCTGACCCCTCACCCCCCTACTAGTGCCGCGGTCAAGCAAGGGTAGAGCTATACCTCTACTCTCTCCATGAGCCGTATGGCCTGTACAGAGCCTCAGTGCCTGTACAAGGGTGCACTTTACCTTTTTATATTATATGTAATTGTGGGGGATGTATTAGCAATTCCTGGCCATAATTTGCAGTGTAGTTTGGATATGGTATGTACATATACATGCATGGTTTTCAAAATTAATTACTTAGCCAATGAGTATGCTCATTACCATGTCCAGACACTGTCTAATCCTAGCATGTGACAGCATTGTTAAATTACACACTTACAGAAAGAACCTTACCTTCTCACTGTCATGGACGTCTGGGTTATGACATCATGTAGTCTGGTAAATAGTTCCCAGCGTTATGGAGGGGCAGGCAGCGTTCTAGACGTAGACCCAGACGGTAGTACCAGCTTACCAAGCCACGTGGTGTCATAACCCAGAAAACCACAATATGAATTCTAACCAATGTGAAAAGCCCAAATTTTGTATACTTGCATGTTCTCAAGAAGAAAGTTTCGTGGACTTTTGACAAGTTACGTTTATCTACCACACACCTTGGAGAACACCCCGTTTGCTTAATTTTATTAATATCTCAATGCTATCTTGCCAGAGGTACTGATACAAATGAGTTGTCCAATGAATCATCAATAAGTAAACAAATACATTTCAATGTGTTGCTACCATCATATTTTAATTAGATACAAACCACACTGGGAAGTCTGTTATAAAACAAATAACTCAGCAACAATGGAAATTATGTTTACCTTTATAAACAGTATTGTGCTGTGAAGTTTGTGTGTGCAGTGTATGTTTGTATGTGATATGGCAGTTGTGTATATCATAGCATTCTTTGCATTCACTGACATGTTCATGAAGTTGCAAGAGGAATCGCTACCTTACACTTTTAGTTTACTAGGCACATGTGCCACAAATGCATACTACATGTTAAACAGAGCAGATGAGAATGCAGACCACTTTAAAAATAATTTGAAGGATCTGGTTATTAGTGAATAAAAGATAAGCTGTGGTTGGTTTGTAATTTCACCCAAATCAGTTGCAATGTTGTGTGTGCCTCTGAACCTGTGACAGGTAAAGGTAAAATTCACCCTAGGACAGGCCACAAAGGCCCAGAGGGGGAGTAGGTGTATAGCTCTACTCTTTCTTTAACCTCAGTGTTAGATGGGGCTGGGTGGTCAATACCACACCCCAGCCACTTTACCCCCAGGAAGGACCCAGTACCCATTGTATAGGAGGCTGGGTGGGCCCTATGACTGGTCTGGATGGGTGCAGAAAAATCTCACCCCCATCAGGATTTGATCCTGGGACCATCCAACCTGTAGCAAATCGCTGTACTGACCATGCTATCCCAGTCCACTTGTGAAAGAATAAACTAAATTTAACCTCTTCACTTTCAATTAATGGAATTTTTTCCACAGTAGATACACTGGTTATACTGCCACAACTTGGTTTTCACAGCTGGGTCTTAGAATATGAAGGTGAGGTATGAAATCACTCTGTCCCTTCCATTTGTCTGTCAGCTAGTATTCTTCCACTTCCTGTTCCCTTTTCATCATTACTTACATAACATGACTTATACATAATGGCAAGAAACGACTTTGATAATGATGACACTAATGATTAATGCACAAACTCTCAGATTTGGTGCTGGGTGATGGAAAAGTGAAATGAAATGGGTCTGTCAGTCAGTTGCCAGTTAAAAGATCTTTCTGGATCATCCAGTGCCGGATATCACAGCTCTTGATGTATACATATTCTCTCTTTTGTTTAAAACAAAATTTTTTGCCAATGCAGTGATTCTTCTCCGTTCTTGGAACTTTACGAAACAAGAGGTAAAGACAAATTCTTGTAGCAGTTGTGACCGTAACAGAAAAATGGTGATACTTGGACTTCCAGCTTATCCATTGTCACTGAACTCTCTGCTGTCACTAATTCTCGGAATTACTTTGTTCTTTACTTCTAGGCTCTTGTTTTGAAAGGAACTGGTGATGTGCTATCACAACCCCAGTACGACAAACTATGAGAAAGTCTTCCACAGGAATGCAGATGTCTGTTAAGAGTGATTATTTTTTAAACACAGCATCAGTGCCTGGGAGTGCCAGCATTCCACAAGATTCATTACATAACAGTGAAAATCTGACAGGTTCTGACAAACGAAAGCAAGTACACGAGAAGTCTGGTCAGAAAAGAGTGAAGTTGAGTACCATATTAAATGCTGATAAAATTTTGCAGTTATCAAGTAATGGCAGCAGAATTCCTACTTGTGGCCTGAACAGGTTAAAAGACAGTTTCTATGACGTACCATGTGAAGACCTGGCCAAGAGACTTCTTGGTAAAATTCTGGTTAGGCGAATAAATGATGGAACAGTTCTTAAAGGTCGTGTTGTGGAGACGGAATGTTACCCTGGCGGTGAAGACAAAGCTTCCCATTCATACAATGGAAGGATCACAGATAGAAGTAAACCAATGTACATGAAGCCAGGGACAACTTACGTGTATATAACATATGGCATGTATCACTGCTTCAATATTTCTAGTCGAGGTATATAATTCTTTGTCAAAATGTATGTACTTCATTTCTTTATCTACAATTTTAATTATCAAAATGGTGGCCAGTCTTTCACTTCATAAAATGTCCCAGTAGAATAACTGGTGTAGGTGCCCTAACTTCCCAAGACATAATATGGTATCATTATTTCATAACTATCACACATTGCAATGGGATATTGATGTGGTTAACAGCATCTACTCATTCATACTGTACTTATTTCATTAGGTTCCACTTCTGTATAAGGATGTTACTCTACTGACAACTTATCATTTGCTACTCTCTGTACGTATGTAGCAAACTGCCCACACATGCAGCAGAGTAGTGGCAGGAAGTAACACACCATAATTGTCAGATATAATAATGACCCTGTACATTATAACCCCACAAGGATACTGATAATGTTTGTGTCAGTGAATGTGTATGTTGTGACCCTCAGGAGTTCTGGAAAGTTGGCTACATTTATAGTAATATACTGGTCTTTACAGAATGATAAAATGCATGCAAACTGGACAGACATACTCATTGTGACCATGATTTACTGAGTATGCAAACACCACCATATAAAAACAAAAAGTGGCAATTGATTTATGAATTCCAGGTGCTGGTGCAGCTGTTCTGTTGCGTGCGCTAGAACCTCTGCAGGGATTAGAATTCATGCAGCTAGAGAGACAGAAAGGCAGAAGGACTACTGCAACAGCTGCTATGGCACATAAAGAGCTGCAAGCCCATGACTTGTGTAATGGTCCAGCAAAACTGTGCATGAGTTTCAGTATTACTAAGTTGTTATGCAATGAACAAGACCTGACAGTGTGGGATGGAATGTGGATAGAAGAAGATGAATCAGAGGAGGAGGCGCTGCATATTGTGACATCACATCGAATTGGAATTGATTCAGCCGGTACTGAATGGGCGTTAAAGCCTTTTCGTTTCTATCTACTGGGGAATTCATCTGTAAGTCGCAGAGATAGGAGCAGGGAGAAGCAGCTTCAGGAAATGATAAGAGGTTTTCCTTAATAGTAGACTGCCTCTTGTGTCAAGAACAGCACATGACAAATGGTTCATCATCTTCTGAGATGTGATAACAGTGTTGTTGGTGGGTAGTTACCAACATTTCGAAAGATCATAATGCCTTCCTGTTCACAGTCCAGCTGTCCAAGACTGGATGGGTATGGACTGATTGACCCTGAAGTTTAAGGCACTGTGATCATTCAAACCATCAGAAACTACTTGTCTAACAACAGAGGATCACATCCCTGAAGATTTTAATCTTAGGCAGTACCCATATCAGAGTCTTATATGTCATATTTCAGTGATTATTCAGTGGCTTGTTTTTGTCTCTTTGAAGTGAGGCGTATTATTCAATACTTTTTATCACTTTCTATTCATTTTCATATCATTGGAGCCATAAATGAAGTCAGAGCACAGTACAGATTTCACTGCACATTATGAGATTTTTTTATATATTCTCCTATGAAAACATCACATACAAGAACATTTTTGTGACAAGTTGACTGTCTTCTTTGTTATGTAATTGTAAAGGAAAGAAAAATGCTACAAAAATAACTGAATATTTATGCACATTATTTCCACACATTATACCACATACACATCTATATTATAACAAACACACAAATATTTCATTATAAAATATTTGGCAGTAATCTCACTCATATAATTACTTAACATATTCCAGTATTGAAACTGACATTCTCATTTTGTCTGCAACTCCTGGATTGGCCATGTATGTTACAGTATTTCATTAATTCTTCCAGTCAAATATTTAAATAATTTAACAGCCACATGAAACAAGAAGGGATAAATACAAAATGAAATTTTTTAAATTAAATTACAAACAAGAGTTTGTTAATAGAGTTAGACAAGAAACAACTACAATGCTAGGAGGATCCATGCCTTCTGGGATGTGATACTGTGTTGTTGGTTGAGCAGTTCTCAATGATCCTTGAGAATATGAGAAACCTTTCACACTACAACACAGCATCACATCCCAGAAGACTCGAAACCTCAGCAATACCAATGTGAGAACTTCATATCTTGCAATTACCATGGTGGTTTTTCTTAAAGGGTCCACAGAAGTGGAAATCACTGAGCCCAATACTGCCAACTGGACATAGGTCGGTTGTAGCACTACAGATGGTCGGTTATGAAACAACCTCCTTACAATACCCAACGTCAGACACAGTGATTTTCATCATCTGGGCTCCATAAGAAGTACCTGTCTGGCAGGTGTTTTGTAACAGACACTGAAGTGAAGCAAGCTGTCACCTCCCACCTAGACACTTAATACCAATATCTTCCACATTAGGATACAAGCCTTGGTGCAGTGGTGAGACAAGTGCTTTAATGCCAATGGTGACTATGAGGACATTGGATGTGTACCGTCTGCTTCACATGTGCCATGTGTCCAGCTAAGTCAAAGTAAAGTCCAGCTTCAGAGTGTCTGTTACTTCATTTTCAAAACTTTGTATTACGTGTTGTATAAAAGAGACATTGAAAATATGCATGTAAATCACAGGCTGTCAGTTTCAATAGAGGCACTTTCTTATTAATTTAATGTTTTAGAAATTATAACATAAGAAGTCTAACCTAAGAATGGACTTGTCATTGACTGTTTGAGGCTCAGATGGTTAAATTATGAAATAAATATGTCACAGTAAGAGACATCCACTGAATAAATCATACAGTATAAATCCATACATGCACCTTTTGATTTTAATTGCACAGCATTCACAAGTTACTGCAGTACAGTTGTGTCACTGCTGTGTCCTAACTGTGAAGTTCAGTGTGTTATTTACACCATGACTTGATTTAGCAATCAGTATTGTAACATGAAGTTAATGGTACAGGTACACACACACACAGACCAGTCGACAGAACCCTGCTGTGTTTCAGAAACCACATTCTTTGCTAACCCTTCTGTAATGGGACAGTGCCTACTGCCAGTTTCATCCATGCAGCGTTACGATTACTTCTAAAAGACAAGTACATCAGACCCTCTTTGTTCAGGATTTTGATCGTCTGCGATCATCCATTTTCACCAAGAGTTTGACCTTCTACAACTCATTCTGAAGAATCAGAATGAGACCATGTGGCTAGCGAGGTGACGTGACTTCCTCAATTTCCTGCTAGTGTACATCACTCTCAGCCATTGCACTGTTTTTTTTATGAAGGGAGGTGGACTGCTTTTGTGTTTTATGGAATGAGACTGTCCTTAAATTAGGTGATATACTGTATTTTATGCTTCCAAAAAGTGTTCATATTTTATTAGAAATAAACTTTAATGCCTTCTATGCTTTTTGAGGCTATTTTACATTCTTTTTTACTTTTCATAAGTTGTTAGAACCAAACGCATTTCACATTGATAATGAGATTCTGAGGTTCATGATGGTTGTAGGGGTTGCAGTTAATCACAAATGTCAAAACTGTATTGTATACAAATGCTGTATATTTATTAAGCCCTCCTTAACATTGACCTGTGTGGGAGTTCAGGAAGTAAACCTGTTCACATGTAATTGAAATACTGGCACTGATTGATCATAATAAATATTTAAGAAGTTTAAGAAGTGTGATATGTATAAGTCATCACTACCACATTTAATTGTAGTAGGGTGCTGGGCCAATGTTGACAAACAACTGATATGTACAGTATTGAAGCTTATGTCATATCTTACTGTGCCACTCCAGCATAGAGCTATATATTTTGTTTATGAAACAAAGGTGAAAGTTCTGTGTTTCCAGTCACTGGATGGTATCTTACAGAGATATACATTAATTTAGCACCTCATCATTAAGGTGCATGCGACACTGGAGGTGTAGCTCCACACATTCTTGATCACGGCACAGGTATCTTACAGAAGTGGCTATGAATACTGTCGACCTCACTGAAATATCATTGAAGCAAATACCGTGTATCCACACTCATGAAGTGAGCTTTGAAATTGTCACAGAACTGTGAGATATGATACTATACAGTGTTGTTGATACAAACTGATCTTGTGCAGTATGATACCATGCAGTCTGATTGATATGTACTGATCTTGTGAAATGTGATACAAAGCAATGTTGATACATACTGATCTTGTGCAATGCGATGCTCTGGTTGATGTGTACTGATCTCACTGAGGACTTGCTGCTCCAAGTTTGGGGTAGGTCAGCTACCCTGATAACAAAGGCAACATGTTCCTCTGAAATATATCTACATATTTACCAGACTACATGGTATCATAGACCCAGAAGACATCTTCATGTTCATAAAGTTTTGTTAATGTTGTTAGTGACCACTGAAAAGTATTCTTTTAAGTTAGAAGATTTCTTTCAAACTACTGTGTTAAGGGGGTATGCAGTAGCACATTTGGTTGAGGCATTGTGCTACAAGCTGGCAGGTCATGGGTTCGATTCCCAATGGGGCCCTTGAGATTTTAAATTGGCCCTGGGGTCGACTCAGCCTCTAACAGAAATGAGTGCTAGGGGTATCACCTGGGGTATCAAGGCAGTGGAGCGCATAAGGCTTGCCACCTTCATGTGCCAACTGTATAGCAATTCTTGGAGCCTCAACCTCCTGGAGTGCTATGGGCCTGTCCAGCCCTGTACAGGTACAGCTTTACCTCAGGCTTTTACTACTGCCATGTTGGCTCTGTGACTGCTGTATTAACTTCAACATTCTGTCTTACATTAGACTTCTGCTGCCTGTCGTGAATGTAAAGAATGTTATTAAAATGCTGTAAGTTACTGAGATTTAATTGTGAAGATGAAAATGTCTGCCTATATTTTAACAAACCCAATGGGCAATATGTGAGATTTTCAGTTCTACCCTTAAGATAGAGGTAACAGATTCCTCTCAAACTTTGGTAAATTTCTACCAGACTACAAAGCAGCACATACTGGAAGATAGTACATATATAATACACTTCTACTTATGCAGACACGTTTCTCAGCCCATTACACACACTCCTTCACTTATCTGAGCATTCACCTTTGCAAATCCGTATGTTAAATTGAATTTTACCTATGGCATAAATTAAGGAATGTACATCTGGTATACTGTGTATTTGATGGTATAGTGCAGGCAGTAAAAACAATTTAACCAGGTCAATTACCTAACACATCTTAAGACATAGGAGCTGAAATAGCTCAGTCGGTATAGTGACTAAACTATGAGCTGGATGATCTGGGGTTCAACTCCTGGCAAGGGCAAGAGATTTCTTGTTTCTTTTCCAGAACATCCAGACTGGATCTGGGGCCCTCCCAGGCTCCTATAAAATAGGAACCAGGAGCTCTTTCACTGGGGTAAAGTGGATGGGGCGTCAGGCTAACTGTGCTCCTCTGTCTAGTGCTGAGGTTAAGAATGGGTGGAGCCATACATCTGCCACCCCTTTGTGCCTTACTGGCATGCTCAAGGACAACATTAACTATACCTTAATTCATAGAATCGGCCTCAAACAATCTGTGTACAAGGGTAGAATGTGAAGTAAGCTGTCTGCTCACTGCACACAGCATTAATTTGTTTTTGGACACTTTTACATGTAACACAGTTGTAGAAGTTGAGTCTTGCATAACCCCAGGACAATCAGTAAATTATGTCATAATATGAGTCAACCATGTCATGCAGTTTCTAACCACTTAATTGAAAACTGTAAGTTTGAACACAGTTGAAAACATTTGTTGTACAAATCAGGTAATTTATTTGTTATTATATAACCCTTTGACAACTCCAATGAATCTACCTTACATATAAGATGCAGTTTGTACTTCACTGAGAACACAGTGTACTTGGACTAGGTCAAGCAATTGGTGAATGTTGTGTAGCAAAATCATAGCTGTTCTTGGAAGAATCATACAGGACATACAAATGCAATGTTTGGAAAAAATGCAGGGATTATAATGTGAAACCTGGCAGTATGCATATGAACCACTAGGCTCTGAAGGGATATCTGGAAGACAACCTTAATTTTTCACAATTATCCATTTTAGATAAGCAGTTTTTAAGAGTAAAACAGAAGAACATTCAGTAGTGCCATTAACACACAGTAACATAAATACTGTCAGCAATTTATTAACTCCTTGAAAAATCTTCATATTTATGCTGCCATGCATAAAATAAAATAAACATGTACTACGGAGTTCAATTCAATTTTATTACCAACCAACCAACATGCACGGAGAAAGGATAAAGATAATGTACTACAGAGGTTGAAGAACTGGCAGCATGTGAAAATTGTGATGAAATCTGTTACTGGTAATTTGTATTGCATTTTGATTTGTGCTAATCCAACATAATCTCACTTTTACATGAAACAAAAAATTCTATATTCTTTTATAGAACTACAGTGCAAGTCTTGAAGTTTTCATCACAGTGTGGTTGAAAATTCCACTCTTCTAGGATAAAAAGCTGTGTCATTAGTTTCATGGTTTCCAACACCATAAAATTTATTTAAGCCTCTTTAATGCAGCCAATATTGAATGAAGTACAAGGTCTGCAGTATCTTTGGCATTTATTGACTTTGAATCTGCAAAAAATTGACCGCAACATGAATGGTAAAGATTCATCTGCACTGAATCAAGCAACATGAAATGAAGATGTATGGGAAACAGATATATAACTCCACATTTTTTAATCTCAGCCAATAGCCCACACATCCCAACCATTTACCCTGAGAAATAAATAAGTGAGAGGATGCTTGGACCCCAGAGACAGTCCAGATGTGGCAGCAAATAATATGGTAAATGAAATGTCAGTCATGCAGTCCACAGCTTCATCACTACAGTGAATGCACCATCCCAGAACATAAACACCTTACATAATATTACACAGAATGCATTTTGGATGTATGTGTAATGGAAAGCGTGAAACATCTGTCCACTCTTAATATTCATTCTTTGAGCGCTGTCAAGAATGCCACTGCCACAGAATGTCGCACGTGAGTAGCCAGCATCACTATGTTAACCTTTTGGCTCAATGGCAATCCTAGCTTGTATTCTGATAGGACAGAAAACATACAAATTTTAATGCTAACATTGCAGTTCCACTGTCAAAAATTCCAGCTCATCTCTCTTCTGGTCAGCATAGCAATGACTAACTGCCTCCACTGGGCACAGTCCTTCTGGGGAAGCTAATGGTTCCTCAGTCAAGAAATTCCCAAAATTTCATAGAATCCAAAAGTTCATTACTGTGTTCACAACCAACCACCACTCACCCCTATCCTGAGCTAGATTAATCCAGTCCACACCCTCCCATCCTCTTTATTTTAGATACATGTTCATATCCTCCCATCTATGCCTAGGTCTTCAAACAGAGACTAAGACAAAATAAAATTACATAATTTAAGGACCAACAACCTGACTACACAGTTGGGCATCTGGTGCAGTAAAGTATGTTTAAGTGGCTAATTTGCTGTGTATATCTGTGTTAGACAAATAGTTGGCATCAGTGGCAGTCACCCTTTTTATCTGATCCAGCAAGCACAAAATAGGAACAGCCAGAAGTCAAAATAACACTCTCTTCCATAAAAAAACAGTATCAGTGGCATAGAGAAGAAGAATGTGCAAGGCCATTCAGAGCAAGTCAGTGTAGGCAAATCATGGGAATGCCTTGGTATGCCAAACAACCTACACAAGCAAGTCAACATGACTCTTTTAGACTAACTACAGGCCATAGTTACCTCCAAACACAGCTTCTCAAGACTGGCACCAACAGAGCAATGCTCTTTACGGTAAGATGGATAAACAGCATCTTCACTTATGTACAGCCCTCACAGACACCTGTGACTGGCTAGACAAACATCTGCCTAGTGGACAACACAGTGCATGATGGCAGAACTGCCAACATTGGGTACTGGATGGTGGTGGTGGTGGTGGTGGTGCAGAAGAGGAATAAGAAATGTAACAGAGCCTGTCACCTGTCACTGCCTTGCTACATCACACCGTCTGTTATGAGTCTGCCTGTGTTTTATGAGATTCCCAATACACGAGAAGGTGGAACCACACGCTTCACACATGTAAGGGCGTACACCCGTATGGAGAGTGTTATGTGTAACAAGACTCTCCCTATGAGCAAAAGCTTTATTACACACTTGACACACAAATGGTTTCTCTCCTGTGTGAGACCGCTCATGTCTCTGCATCTCCACTTTTAGCCGGTAGCTCTTACCACAGAACCGGCACAGGAACGTTTTTACACCCGTGTGCAGCAGTAAGTGAGTACCAAGAGAACCTCCACTCATAAATGCCTTGCCACAAATGTTGCACACGTGTCTTGGTTCCGATCCACACCGACTATCTACATGAACTTTGAGATTACCTTTCTGTTTGAAGAGCTTGCCACAGACATTACATGCATATGATTTTGCCTCACGACCAAGATGTTTGTTATTATAATGATTTTTTAGGTTGCTTGAGTTTGAGAAACAGCGCTGGCACTCTGTACAGCTCCACTGCTTGCCATGTTGCTTTGCTCGATGAGCTCGATACTCTTGTTTCGAGTTGAAACCATCACCACACTGCTTGCACTTAAAAACACCGACACTTGTGTGCTGAGATTCGTGTTTTATCAAACAGGCTCTGTTAGTATACTTTTTACCACAGTGACGGCATGGAGTGGCTTCCTTTTCCTCTGATGAGTGGCATTTCCTGTGACGATTCAATTGCGACACAAAATCAAAATATTTATTACAATACTGACATAGGTACTTTCTTGGGGCCACTTCTGAATGGAGAACCTCTGCTTTTTGTAAATGACGTTCCAAACGTTTATCTAGCGTCTCATCATCAGAAGCTACCCCTGTTCCCTTACAACCATCCCCATTTACACTGTCATCTCTGTTACCACCCCCTGAATGTGACTGCACATGTTCACTTAACAAATATTCTTGAACAAAATCCAAACCACATGAAACACATGAAAAATGATTTTCAGGACAGTCACCTACACTTTTAGAAGATGAAGTTGTTTCTGACTCTTCACTCTTCATATCACATCTGGCAGGATATTTTTGCTTACGTTCACGAGGCATTTTCTTCGATGAACATGTTACTCTAGTTTCAAATATAAGTTTTTCATCATCATGTACATTTATCACATCAAATTCACTGTCTTTATTTACAGTATAATTACACTTTATTTTTACTTCAGATGTAGTCACACCTGTTTCTGACAAAACACTGTCTGATCCAGTATTTGACATCTCTTCTGTCTCAGAATCAGTCTTAAGGGCAGGATCACTGAGTTTATCATCCGTACCACTGGATTTCAGGTTACTCACCAAATTTGGTACAGTGAAGTGATTAGCCACAAAATCATCATCATCACACATACTGTCATTCTCTGGGCCAGGCATCATAGATGATAAACGATTTCCACAGCCAGAATTTGATTTGTAACTGGACTCCCTCTGAGGGGGAAGTACATTCTGAGCAACATGCTCTACAGGTTTAAAGGTACTGTGTTGCTGAAAAAGGTCAGCAACTGCTTTTGGAATAAAGCAACTTTTCTCAATATCTGCAATTTGAGGCCCATAATCATGGGGATATTTTTCTGAACCATGATTTGGATGCTTAAGATTGTCTAAATTTTGCAAAGTGCCACTAACTGTAGGTTTACCATCAGCAGAGAAAGGATATGGAAGACTTCTTGTTGACTCAGGTTTTAATTCCTTGGAAACTGCACTGCACATTCCAAATGACTGTATGGCATCAGGAGGCAGTCCCATGATGTTGGCACTTCCCCAGCAGTACTGAGTACTAAAACAAAAAGAACAGTGAGTGTTGAGGTTTTCATAGCAGTGTGGTTGAAAATTCATTTCGTCTATAATATGATGCTATGTCACTGGCTTATCAGTTCTGGATATTTGGAAAGACAGCTGTGCCTATCTTCAAGGGTCTAAAAGGTCCTTCAACAAAGAGATAGCAGCATCACATCCAATAAGAATGGAAGGCTAAAAAAAAAACATTAAGTTACCACAAGTTTCTTTAATTCTTTTCCATATATCCAGGAGGTGTGTTAAAGTGGATTCCATTAGGGAATTGCTATGGGTCCAGTAAGAGGTCCATTAACTCTTCAGTGGTGCTTGGGCTTAAATTCCAAGTACTCCCCAGGACACTTTAAATTCACATTACCATAAAATGCACTCACGCAGTACAGTGTACAAATGCTCGCAACAAGTGAGAAATTAAAGACCATACACAACCAGGACAACAAAGCTAGTACAGTAGCTAGGCTATAGGCTGGACAATCAAGGGTTCACTTTCAGCAGGGACATGAGATTTCTCTCTTCTGCAAAACATCCACACCACCTACGTGGCCCACTCAGCCTTCAATTAATGGAAAGTTGGGTTTCTTTGCCCAGGGGTAAAGCAGCCGGGTCATTAAGTTCACCACTCAACTCCATCTAGTGCCACCATGGAGAATGAACACAGATGTACCCCTACTTCTGCTATATGCCTTCATGGCAGTGCAGGGACGATTTTACTTTACTTTGCAGTGTACAGAGGCCAGTGTTGAAGAGTTAAAAATAGCTCATGGGTATTAAAGTAAGCATCCCACTACTGTCCTCTCCAGCAATCCCTGGGTTGCTGCTGGAGCCACACTATCACCAAAGCCAACGTGTGGGAGCCATACAGTAAAACCTATGCACTACAAGTGGGTTGTTCTAACACCTTCCAGAGCACAAGATGCAGCATCATGGACAGTGCTGGCCATGTGGGCACAATACTGTTTAATACAATGACACATCTTGTGAGCACACTGATGATGGTACAAAGGTCTTGGATTGCTCCTCAGTAGCACCATGTAAGGGTCACTGAAAACTAAAGTGCCAGTGGCTGCAGTGGTAGTGTTTCCAGCAGCAGCTGGTATGTCAGTGGACTGCCTGCCTCATTGTCCAGGGGGACAATTTTAACAGCTCTTTTGTTCAGTCAGAACAACTATCAAAAGGGTGACATTTGAATAACCCTCCTGTATCAACTCATATTAACCAAGCTATTACAATCATTATGTGCTCAGGTGAATCACTGATATCATCAAAACAATTTAGTACAAGAACAATACCTGATGAATGCACCTTCTTAGTAGTGAACCCAATGACTTTTTCCACAAATATTCCTTCTGTTTTTATATTTTCCATTCCATGCATTATAATTAAATTTTCACAATTTTAACCAACAAATGCACACAATTCTTATACAATTCACAATAACATTTTTGTTTTAAAACATTAAACTCCTATTGATGCATTTCTTTTATATCACCCTTCTTTAATGTTCTTAAAGCAGTCAATTTGTTTTGCCTATTGGGCATTAATGAATTTTATATTTTCCATTCCATGCACTATAATTCAGTCTTTACAGTTTTAACCAACAAATGCACACAACTGTTATATGACTCACAATAATATTTATATTTTTCAGATTAAACTCCTACATATTTCAAACCTTACACGTCTCTCATCAGGGAGTACATTATTTTTTGTTGTATAAAACAGTAGGAGTTTGCTCATTTCAAAATAAAAATATTATAGTGAATCACACAACATTTGTGTGCATTTGTTGGTTAAAACTGCAAACGCTTAATTCTGCTGTTTGGTTTCATAAATAAACTGATTTGAGATGTGATTTCACACTTCAAGTATTACAGAGGTGTCTGCCCAGGATCACAGGTCCTGCCCTGCCATGCCAAATCAGTGAACCTTCCCAAGTTAGCCTGTATGGCCCTGATTTGGCCTCCATCATTACAGAGACATAGGAAAATCACAAAGGATGAAAACTGAATAGTACATATAACCTTTGGTCTATGCCAGTGACATTTACTGACTGGGTGAGAACACAATACACAGAACACTAGTCGAGAATAAATGTCAAGGAAACAAATTGAATGTCCTTCACTTACCACCACAATGCAGGATAATACTGTAAAATGAACACAGCTAACAGATCCTGTGGCAAAGCTGATATAACATACAGTCTCAATGTTCATTACTCATGGGGTCCAACAAAACTGTCACAAATGTTTGAATTCATTTACAATGTAAAAACAATCTGTTCCAACAACTTATGAAGTGCCAGTATTAAACATATAACAAAAACAAACAAAAAAGCATAAAAACAAGAAAATTTATTTTAAATAAAACACAATTTGGAAGTATAAAATGTAGTAAATTATTGAAGGAGGGTCTCATCTCATAAGCACAATAAGAAACTCAACCTCAGTTAATGGAAGACAGAAAGTGATGGAGCTGAGAGTGATCTGCACAAGAGCAGGGTAGGGTGGAGAAGCTGACTCACCTGCCATGTAGTCTCATACCAGTTTTTTGGAACTAGACATGAGAAGTTGAAATAATGATATTAAAATGGGTGACCACAAAAAGTAAAAGCGTATGAACTCCATAACCCTACAGTATATGTGAACGTGGTAAGGAACTTTCAGGTTCCATAAAAGTCTATGAGTTTATCCGACTTCCAAATAAGTATTAGCTTGTTACGTAGGAGCTAATTAATTCCTTTCACGATTTGAAGACTTTTTGTGATAAATTTATAGCGGGCTGTTTATGTCACATTACCCAGTCCAGCAATTATTAATATAAGGTAAATACTGCACCTTCTAATATTTCGTTCCATACTAGTGAGATGAAGATCGGCAATGGGACAGAACCGTTCATCTGCCACCGGCCGCTCAACTGCTTTATCGCTGCTAGTGAAGATGGGTGAAATCCAATCATGATTCTCTTCATAATTTGAATTTTTGTAACCACAATAACTACCAGACAAAACTGGAGCCTCTTCATTGTTACTACATCCCTGCATTGGCAATGGCGTGTGTTCAGCTGGCAGTTTTGTTCTAGTCATATTCTTCTCATGAGTTTGTAATTGACTGGTGGTGGATTTTAACCTAGGCTTATTTGATGTCATGGTAGGGGTGACCAGCGCACATCTGTTACGATGAGTTTTTCTGTGTTTGATAAGATTACCAATACATGAGAAGGTGGAGCCACATGCTTCACACATGTAAGGGCGTACACCGGTATGGAGAGTGTTATGTGTAACAAGACTCTCTCTATGAGCAAAAGCTTTATTACACACTTGACACACAAATGGTTTCTCTCCTGTGTGAGACCGCTCATGCCTCTGCATCTCCACTTTGAGCCGGTAGCTCTTACCACAGAACCGACACAGGAAAGTCTTTTCTCCTGTATGAAGCAAAGTATGTGTAACAAGTGTTCCACGTGTCATAAAGGCTTTCCCACAAACATTACACACATGCTGTGGGTCCATACCACATCGACTTTCCACATGAACTTTAAGATTTACTTTCAGTTTGAATTCTTTATCACAAACATTACACACAAACACTTCTGCCTCCTTGCTCTCATGCCACTTCACATGTGAATCAAGTTTCTGTTCACTGGCAAACATATGATTGCATACTGTGCACTTCCAAGGCTTCTCATGCTTCTCATCACGGTGTTTTGCTCGTTCAGCTTCAGTACCAAACACTTCGCCACAAGGGCGACAGCGAAAACTTCCCTTTCCCTCATGCTGAAGCTCATGTTTTGTTAAGCTACCAGTTTTAGTATACTTTTTCCCACAAGTAAGACATGATAAAGACTTCCCTGCTTTATTCTTGGGCTTATGGCTTTCCACATGGTGAAGCAACAAAGAATTAAATTTGAATTCTTTTCTACATATGTGACATGACAGCAGTTTTTTCTCTTTCTTCTTGTGGATTTTTTTATGTTGCACATAATTTGATACACACTGACAATCCTTGCCACATGTCTCACAGATATAAGAAACTTTCACCACTTCTTCCTTAAGTTCTGACTTCTTATCTAATGCCTCACTCATTTCTGTATGAATGTTGGCAGCATGCAGCCTCATTTGATATTTCAGCATATGTTTCTCTGCAAAGAACTTATCACAAAATGTGCAACAACGTACATCCTGTTCTGAAGTCAAAAGGTGTCTATCCTTGCTCGTTCTGCCATGTTTTAGCTACACTGATGTTGAAGGTGTAGCCAACCGCTGACACCTTCTCGGCCATCTATTTTCACTCTTCTTATAATTGTCTTCCAACATGCCATAATGCACAATACAGGGATTTCCGATGACAGAAGAAATATTTTCAGATACTGAAATTTCATTATATGCAGCAGTCATGAATCTGGTTGGATTACGGTCTGCGCTTTCTGTACCATTGCCACCATCATCCTCATTCTCAATACTGCCATCTTTAAAATTCTTCTTCTGTTGTCTGACAATACTACAGACTGATGTCATTTTCTATAAAGGTCACATCTGTGGCCTTACATGTTTTATATTACTGTGTTTCTTTGAGCCCATCATTGATCATGAATCACTATAGCAATTCTTCAGCGATGAAACAAGTCACTAAGTTGGGCTGAAAAATAAAAAAAAAATTAAATAACATCCATTCCATGCATCATGGAAGAAAGCTCATTAGAAACAACAGGCACATAAGAAATGTCCTGTCTTTCCAAGACTTAACACAAAAGAATGGAACATAATCAAGTACGTGATGTACTAAACAACAGTTCATAAGGGTCTGACTGTGTCAGGCTATGGTGAAAATAAATGGCATAAAACAGCTGCTTAGCCTCAGCAGTGGAAGTATGTCACTAACAGATTGCCATTATGTAAAGCAAGGATCTGATTTCAGATTACAAATCTATTATCATTAGAATATATGTGATATTCCCAAGCCAAGAACAATATTATAGTTACTTTTGACTAGAAAAATAATATTCCACTCATCCTCATTTACTTTTCTCTTAACACTGAGACAAAACACTGTGAAGTATTTTTTGCTGAGTCCAAACAGAATGCTCCCATCAGAGCGAGAATAATTAAAATGTGTCTCAGCAAACATCTAATAAATTGAATGCAGCTAGCACAGACTCTGAGAGAGATAAAGATTTATTTGTTGAGTCTCAAGTGTGTGTGTGTGTGTGTGTGTGTATATACACACACACACACACACACATACACACACACACATACATTACAGATTACAAAGGAATGTCACTGCTAATAGAATATTTAAAACAAGGAAACATTTTAAGGCCATACACTTCTCATTTAGTTTAATTGTAGTTGAAAGAATATCAAGTAGACAGTTCAAAAGATTTGAAAGTAGAATTACGTGTATCGCATAAGTTCCTTCGCTGAAGTTCATTTATTAATAAAATATGAAAGCATAACGAAATACTCGGAATTCTCTTAGAAAGCAGTAGCATATTGGTCTGGAGATAAACACGGAAGCCATAAAATTTTAAGAGTGGGCCCATTCTTTGCATTGCATTAAAACTTTTGTGGGCGAATCTTTATATAAAGTTTTGCAGTTCCATCAGTTTAAAAATGCATTCTTCAACCAAGCACAGAAATGTCTCAGCAATGAGGAAAGGCAATAGTCCCAGAATTCTAACCTAACATTTCATTTGTGAAAACTTTTAGGTTAGGTTAAAATACTAACCTCAAGAAAATAAGCCACTAACATTTTTAACATCACAAGTATCTATAAATTAAAAGCCACTTATGGCAGTGTTTATTTAACTGTACTTCCCGAATTACGTAAGTACCTGCAAAATTTTGGATCCTGCAACTATATCTGCCTCGCGGTCTTTCTTAAGTTTTCTGTACGTTAAAAAATCATGACATTTTATATTCTCACGGCCTTCATTCATTTTTAACGTAGTAACCCCTACACCGATGAATATAGTTTACTTTTAAGTTTGATTCATACTCAAACAAAAAATCAATTTCATGTAAACAACACACATTGTGCACAAATAAGCCATCTTTTGAGTCGTGCAGTTACTACGACAACATATTCCGGTGGCCACTTTGGTCGTATTGATACAAACGATCGAGAGATCATCTGTGGTACCAATCGTTTGTGATCGAATAAAGACTTCGGCATAAAATGTATTGAAACTGTACTGCAGGAGAAGAAGTGCTTATTAATATGCTGTGCATATAAATGTACAAACTAACGTTGCAGCATCTCAAATCACGAAAGTGCGAGAGGTTATGGTGTAATGAAATTGAATTCCAAATGGTGCCGGTAAGTCTGTCCTTATATCTGAACTACGTGTGGATGATATAATCTCTAAGGCCGCAGTTTATTTCATATAATCAAGGTTGCATTTCTAATAGAGCAGTTTGCGCTGTATCAAAATTTTTATTGCTGGACTTGTGCAATGAACCTCCCACGTCGTGTACCTACCAGAATGGAATTTCTGGCGGGTTTTTTTTTATTTTGTTATTTATTCCATTAAACAACGTTAATACTGGATACCATAAACTGGGGTAGGGCCTTAATACATGCCTGATTCACGTAGTTTTATGAAATGGTATTTTATTAATTTATTCTGACAGAATTTATTGCGTTTTTTCCAGGTACCATGAGTTTGTACGAGAAGATGTATCCATCAAATCATAAAACAGTGTTCGTTTTGGATCACACTCCGTACTTTGGCATATCATGTGAATGTCTCATTGAATTTGATTTTACCAAATCTCGGGGTCCGGCGTTTATACCCCTAGCACCCATTTCAAAGTCTCTTTGGACATGCAGCGTTGAAGCAGCCATAGAGTACTGTCGAATTGTCTGGGACTTATTCCCACAAGGAAAACTGGTAAGAGATTAATATGTGATTGTATGTTTGGGTGTTTTCTGTAAATTAGTTGTATGAATCTGTGTTTGATCTTTGTTGTATATCACTACAGCACTGAAGTTAATCTCATATGTATACCACAAAGTTACAAGATGTTTTTTGTATAAATAACATCACAGAGAGAACTATTAAAGAACTGGACCATTTTGTTTGGGCAGTAGCCCCATGAGGTGTATGACATGAAATATATGTTGTAGCATCATATAATTAGCAGCAGAGTGTAAAGGTCTGTAATGTACATATTAACCTTTAAGAACCGTGTGTCCTATACATAGGACGGGCGTACCGCTACCCTCCAGATGTTTCATTTTATATATTTTTTTCAACAAATATAAGTACTGAGTATTTTAAACATGCTGCACACTCTCCATTTTTCTGTTCAAAATGCCTTTTATTTCATAATGCTACCTTTTTTGGTTCATGTGTTATTCACATTTTACATACAGGGTTTGCTAAAATTTAAATGTAAAACTCCAGTGCCAAAAGGTTAATATCAGTTAAGAAGATAAAATCTGAGTGCAGGAGAAGTGACTAAAGTTTACTTTCATCAAACAGATGATGACGATACATGTACATAAGAACCTGAAATGACATTTGAATTATATTAGTGCATTTGGAAGGTAAAATGTGAAGTGACTTTACAGACCATTACCAAAGAAAAACAAGTAGATAGAATAAGCAAAAAATGACAATAGGATGTCTTTGTTGAATGTGTTGGTGATTGTGACTGCGAATAATGGAACATTTTTAATTTCCCTTGATGTATATCAGAGTTGATCAGTCTCTTAATGGTTGAGGACCACATCCTTGATTAGCCAATGTTCACACTGTGTATCTGAGTCAGAGTACCTTCTTAATCAAGATGTGTTTACTTTCTCAGTGTAAATGTGAGTCCTCTATTTTCTTCTGAATCTTGTTATACAGGGTCCTTATTTTATTTGACAAATCTAGTTGGCCACTTCCTGCCTCTATTCCTCCATTCACATGGACAGTTGGCTGAGTAGGCTATGTCATTATGAAAAGTGAGCCAACAGGAAGTAACAAATTATATTTGTCAGTTAAATAAAGATGCTATATGACTGCACCCTATATTTATGCACAAATATACATAATTTCCATTTAATCATGTGACATGGTTGCTTTCATTGTCACTGTACAGTGTAGTAGCTGAAAAAAAATGACAGTGTGATTTGAGGCTTCCTCCATGCTGCAGAAGTTTTCACTCTTCTGTAATGTTACACTGTGTTGCATGATAGTTACAGACATGTAGGAACAGCTCATCAGTCCCATCTTCAAGGGTCTTGGACTGCATGACTCGTGAAGATGGAATCAATAGGCCATCCCACAGTGTGAGTAACTAACTACCAAGCAACACTGTGTAATGTCCTGGTAGAGGGAAAACCTAAGTGACACTCAAGTTACAAAATTGAATGGTACTGAACTACCAAGCAACACTGTGTAATGTCCTGGAAGAGGGAAGACCTCAGTGCACTCAAGTTACGAAATTGAACTGAACTGATTGCAATTACAAAAAGATTGTTAAATCGTGTTTTGAATAATGTCTAACGACTCAACTGCACCCCTTGCAAATCCCTTTGACAGCCATGGCTACCATACATTTTGGAAAAAATCCAATGTAAATGTTAGTATCTTGGGGTGCTCTCTGTCAGGTCCTGCTGGGAAACAGGAACCATAACTGTTACATTTTTATGGCATCTGTTTTATGTTGTCCTTGAGTATATAAACTGTTGCAGGGTATCTCAGTGGATGCAGGCTTTCTATGTGATGAAGCTGCCATGTTGGGTGGTGTGATACAAGCAACTTCTGTGTGTACGTGTCCAGCTGCAGATACTTACATTGATAAATTAATATTTGTCTGGTATTTACTCTTGTTAGCTCAACATTGCTACTTAATTTTGTTGTAGATATTTTTGTAATTGTGTGATTTGTCTCGTAGATTCGGTTTGTTGTGAGTGACACAACAGCACACATCTTAAACACATGGAGTCCCTCTCAGCAGAATTTGACGCATGTGAGTTGTTGTACATGATTCATAGTTTCATAATGTTACTTTGTCTAAATAATGTGATTTCTTCTAAAATTATGTGGGAGCTGGGGTACCTTAGTGAGTGTAGTGAATGGGCTACGTGCTGCATGATTCAAGGTTCAATGTCCAGTTCAGACAAGAGATTTTTATCATCTCTAAAATATCCACATTGGCTCTGGGCTCACAAGCCCTCCTATTCAATGGGTACTGGGGGTTCTTTCCCCCAGGGGTAAATCAGCCGGGTCCTGACACTGACCATTCACATCCACTAGTGCTAAGGTCAAGAATGAGTGGAGCTTTAGCTCTCCTTCCCCTTTATGGCTTTGTGGTTGACACATGGACAATTTAAAGGTCAAAACCACAGATGCATAACTTGCTAACACTGCTGAAGTTTTTTAGTCATATAAGTGTGTTGTAAAATGACTGAAACACCTAAAACACTAATGCTGAAAATCAGGCCCATATGGAAATGTGGGTGTGATGGAATCTATTTTAATAACAGCTTTTGTTTTTTGTTTCTTTGTGGAGATACTGGGTGTAGTCCGGCTATTTTTTTTTTGTGTCGTATCTGTGTTAGGTATGCAGGGATACAAAAGATTGTATTAAAATACATGCCATCGCACCCACATTTCCACATGTGCCTGACTTTTAAAATCATTGTTTTATGTGTTTTTAAGTGTTTTAATTTTCAGCCTTTTACTACACATTCATACAACTAACAAACTTCAGTGATGCTTAAAATATTGTGCATTTTTTGGTTTTGACCTTTGACCATTTAACTAGACATACACATCACTGAAGGAACTGTAGTGATATTAAAAGTTTTACAGCTGTGATTAAGAAACTGCAGCCTTATAATGGAAAGTTAATAAGCGCTTATGATAAATTGATGTGTTGTGAATAAATTACAGTTAGACTGGTCTCTATGAAGATGGTGTCAGCAGGCAATGGAACATGTCAGATCAGAAAGTAGGATGTGATTTGTTATACACAGTGTAGTGCACAAGAGTTGGTTAATAAATGGTGATATTAGAACACAAATCTATATGAAAAAATGTCTGGCTCCTAAATTTTTGAGCTGATGCCTAGGAGTAAAAATAAATTTCTCATGGCCTGGAATAACATCTGTTGTTAGCATGTATACCAACAGAATGACGTGCTGCTTGCTGTGTCTGTCTGCCACATAGAAATTTTTAGACTGACAATATTTATGGTCACTGAAATTCAGAAACATGTATCTGAGTGGTATTACATCCTGACAGGGGGAGTAAAGTCAATTCCTGGAACATTGTGTATTAGATGTATGTCAGACAATGGACAATGGCCAACTAAATAACAGCATAATTAAAAGAATAGGCATGTAATAAATATCATATAGACTTATAAATGGTACACCCATAGCTGTAATATGTTCCAGGTTCTTAATGCATTATCCACAGTGGGTGTTCCTGCCAGAAGTCATCAGCAAGGAGAGTTTTCAGTTATTCATGGACTGAGAGCAGCAATAGAAGCCATGTGCGAGTGTTCTGACATTCAGCATGAAAAGAGGACTTCACTGACAGAAAATGCCAGTAAAGTGTTGAACAGATGTCGTGTCATTTGCATAACGTCTGCACGGGATAATAACAGCATGAAGAGTTTGAAGGAGATATTCCAGAATGCCGTCCTTCAGCACAACAAGATTGCTGCAGGATCTGATCAGTACGTGACATTGCAAGCTCTGTTGTGAAGTATACTGGTGGCTGAGAAAGTGAGAGGAGACTGGAGAAAACTGCATAATTAGAAGCTTTATGATTTATACTGCATATCTAATATTAGTGGGATGATTAAGTCAAAGACGATGAGATGCATGGGGCATGTGACATATATAGAGGAGAAGAGAAATGCATACAGGTTTTTGGTGGTGAAATCTGAAAGAAAGAGACCACTTGGAAGACTTAGGCTGAAATAGAACGATAATATTAGAACGAATCCTGAAGAAATAGGATGGGAGTTTGTGGACTAGATTAATCTGACTTGGGATAAGGACAGGTGGTGGACTGTTGTGAATATGGTAATGAGCCTTTGGGTGCCATAAAATATAGGGAATTTCTTGACTAACTGGTGAACTCTTAGCTTCTCAAGAAGGACTTTGCTCCTTGGTTCCTTGGTCCCTCCGCATGTCATTCGATCAGGCGTGTTAGCTGAATCAGTGCAGTAACCAACAGGTTCTGATGTCTGGCCTACAAGTCATATCTGCCATTTGGATGTTTCTCTTCTCCAGTACAACCACATTGGTGCAGAATACAACCCTGTGTCAATTCTGGTGGGTAATGGGGAGTCTGGAGTGTGAAATAAATGACTGTCCCGTTTGTACACAGTGCAGTCAATAAGTTTTAGGACTGATTTTTTTTAAATAACAGATCTAGAGTGATCTATCAGCCAACCCACTAACTAAGTACTATCAACCAACATCCATTCACACACTGAGTTTCATTTGTTTATCTTCAACAGTGTACGAGTTATAACGTGTCTTGTAAAGTCAGTTTTATTTATATGTCATGGATGGCAGAAATGAACAGAGAGTTGCCATAAAATTTTGTTCCAAAGTCGGTCTATCTGCGACAGAAACACTAGTATTGGTGCTAAAGACTTATGGGAATGAGGCTGTGAACCAATCAAACGTTTTTAGGTGGTATTATCAATTTCGGGACAGAAGGGAGCTGGTAAAAGATGACAAGAGAGATGGCCATTCAAAATTGACTCTAGCTGAGGTAAACACTGCTGCTGTTGCTGATTTGGTCAAAATTGATCATCATATCGCATCAAAAATGATAGCAGAATCTTTGAACTTCCCCAAGACTGTAGTTCTTCAGATTCTGAAAGAGGATTTGGGAAAAAGAAAGTTGTGTGACGCCTGAGCAAAGGGAAGATTGAGTCACATCTTGCCAACACATTATCGCAATGGCTGATGCAGCCAACAATTTTTTAAACAAAATTATTACGGGAGGTGAGACCTGGTGTTTTGCCTATGACTCTGAAACAATGCGACAGAGTTCTGAATGGGTTGGTGAGACATCCCCTCAGCCGAAGAAACCGAAATTCCAAAGGTCCCGAGTCAAGACCATGTTGATAATTTTTTTCGACTCTCAAGGCATAGTGCACAAAGAATTCGTACCAGAGGGAAAAGCAGTAAATGCCGAATTTTATAAAGGAGTAATGGATCGCCTCCTGAAGCGCATTCAGCAGGTTCGTCCAGCTGTGTCCTGCTCTCAAGATTTTTTCTTGTTGCATGATAATGCGCCCGCCCACAAAGTTGCAAGTGTTTGCCGATTTTTTACCTAAAAAAATGTTACAACCCTTTATCACTCCGTGTACTCTCCAGATTTATCTCCGCCAAACTATTTTCTGTTCCCCAAGTTGAAAATGAAGTTAAAAGGACTCCACTTTGCGGATGTTGTTGAGATCCAAGAAGCCGTAACTGATGAATTAAAGACGGTCCAAAAAGAGGAATTTCAGGAACTGTACAATTGCACAAAAGCCTGTATATATACCAATGGAGATTATTTTGAATAAAAAAAAAGATATGGCTTCCTCATGTGTCTTCGATTTTTAAAATAATCAATCCTAAAACATTTGGACCGCACTGTGTATATCTGCAATGTCTAACTTCATGCAGAAAAAACTCGAACTGTCTCACTCAACAATGAATAAACCCCTCTCTCCCTACATTGCCCATACTTCCTATCCTGGGCTGCCAATGAACTGAATAGAAGTGATTTTCATTCCATTAATCCAAAAGAGGTTAATACCCTTAGATACAGGACAAGTCATAATAAATTATTACATTCAGCAGTTTGTTAATACTATGCAGTTATTAGCTTAAAATTAATAAAAGATCAAGTCTAACATTCTGTATTTACATTAAAATATTTATCTACACAGTGGAAGGAATGAGCAAGTAGCTAATTTTGTAATGCAGATTTCAGCTTTTTAATATTATCAATCAGACCCTTAATACTTGGTAGGAGATTGTTAAACACCTTATGACAAAAGAGTAAATTCCTTTCCAATATAGTGACAACTTTTATAAAGGTTAGTGCAGACTAAATTTTTGTCCAATATTTACGTTATAAACATTGGAATTTGTTTTGAATTTACTGTTCTTGTTAGCTACAAATAAAAGTAGAGGAAATGCATATTATGATGGAAGACAACATTTTTAAGGTCTTAGACAAATCTGTACATGAGTCTCTACTGCTGGATCTGGTTATAATTCCAATTATGATGGTATTTTACAAACTTTGTGCCCTTCAGTCACCGTGCTACCAGCTGGTTTAGTTTGGTTACATAATGTCAATAATTCTTTAGCAGCGACTCAGATTCTTGCTAATTCTTGGTGTGGGGGTGATGAGACAAGCTGGTAAGATGAGAAGCACTGCGCATGCCACACCATGCATTTTCTGTCTGCTTAAAACACATCCATAGTGACTGATGCCAAGTAAATGTAAATGCTTTTGACAGCTGTATAATGAAAGGTCTGGTAATTCCAAGGTGAGCCTAGCAGTGACCACAGCATCTATGTGCAGTGATAGCAAGCAGTCTGGTCACTGCTTGTAGGGTGTTTAGGTACTAGAATAACTGTGACAGTTGAGGTAGTTTTAAAATACTGTCTTCTGGGATGTGATTGCAGAACAACCTATAGAATTCAGTTTTTGACGAAGTTTGCTTTTACAGGCAAGAATCATATTTACCGAAATACAAGATAGCTCCCCCGTATGATTGTCAGGAAAATAACTATACAGAACATCTTCATTTTTTTCTTATTGTTGTACCTTGCATGTTGTTTCAGTATCTTCTTTATTATTCCAACTCATGCACTTCATGAAGTGAAGTGCATGAGTTGGAACAATAAAGAAGAGATTTATACAGAACATGTTTGACTGTGCATGTGATTATAAGAGGACTTTGCATTTTTCATATGAAGAATTAGGAAATATTTCTTGTTTTGAATGGAGGTAAATGCAGTATTTTGTCTGTGAGTACAGATTGTTTTCTGAATAGATTTTATGCTCCCAATTCAGTATTGTTGTTACTGTTTCTTGCTGAAATCTCAATGTACTGGCTTTGTGATCATTCTTTACAGAAGCTGAATATTTTGTCCTCTTTTCTTGCAGCCTGATCCCTATACATCATTGTCACCTGGTTATCATCAATGTTTATCCAAATAACGTAGAATCACAAGTGACAGGCCATTCTCCAAGAGATGTAAGTATGTGACAACATTAAGACATTGCGGACGGGTGACGCAGATTTGCGTCTTTACATTACAACTGTGCAGGACAGGTGACGCAAATCTGCGTTTTTAACACACGCTTGGTTTGCACGCACATAACACTTCATTACGCAATACATGGAGCCTGTCTCCGAATGGTCCTGCTGACGGATGTTTATAGAAACGTGACCTCACTCCAACGTAATGATCTGTGATAAATATAGAGAACAAACAGCACTTTATTGCGTCTGTTGCTCTGCTGTGCATTTAGTTAGCGTTCAGCCTTCAACCACTTTACAACCATGACGGAAAGAGGTATTTCTTACGAGGAAATATATCTTACAGAAGATGAAATTTCAGGGGAATTGTTGGCGGACACATTATCTGATGTTCCTGATGACGCTGATAGTGACAGTGAAAATGACAGTGACTCTTCTATTATTGGAAATAGGCAAAACAAAATTGTGCATCCTTTACCGAGTTACGGTGACAAAGAACAAAGTGCAAATGAAAGTGACGATGACGATGAAACACTAGATTCGGCGGTTTCCACATGGGTAAAAACGGATAAAACACCAAATTTAGGGCCATTTACAGAAACCCAGGGGTGAAACAAATTCCCTCTGACCCAACAAAAGTATCACAAGTAACAGGACTCTTTCTTGGAGACACATTCTTTGATATGTTGTGTGAGGAAACGAATCTATATTACTTACAAAATCAGGAAAAGTATGTTACTTGTTCTAAGGGGTTGAAAT
>Ga0268261_10000343_pt1 | contig 28908 bp, 31 predicted proteins | sample TergutNc150P1_FD_190353 | JGI IMG/M metagenome (GOLD analysis project Ga0268261, IMG submission 190353) | Nasutitermes corniger P1 segment gut microbial community from laboratory colony in Florida, USA - Nc150 P1 (SPAdes) (version 2) | ecosystem: Host-associated > Arthropoda: Insects >... | reverse complement strand
AGCTTTATTTAACATGTTTAAACTTCCTTCCTAATATTTATTTCCCCCATTATAACAAAATCCAACCATCTAAACATAAAATATAGTAATTTAGATAGTTGTATAGTATTAGTAGAGTTTTATTTAGAACAAAATTTTCTTATAGCATTTATAAAACATCATAATAAAAGAGTGTATTACTACACTCTCAATAAAGTTAAATTTTACTTATGTAGATCATCACTACCTAGTAATACAATCGTAACTTTTGTGATTAGAAAATGCTACTAGTAGAAACAATTTTTATTAGCTTAATTTTTTAGAATCTTTGCAAATACCTAAAGATTTTAAATGTTTACCTATTAAACCTTTTTTGATCTCCCAGTTGGTTTCATAAGCAAATTTATTTGAATTAATTATCGCTTTTTGAAGATTTTCTTTAGTTAGTCCTAGTTTACCGTTATTATTCTTTAATGCGTGAACCTTGATATCTTCATGTGCGTATTTCTTTAAAAAACTCAATGGACTAACCGCACCTCTTGTGTTCTTCGCGCTATGTGGAGTAGCACCAACAAATATATCAGAATATTTATCTGTTTTTTTTAGAACGCCAAAGTCGTAGTTAGTAACTTCATCATAATCTATAAAATCAACTTCAAAGATTGAAAAACCATAGTTTCTAAATAATTTATTAAGTGTCTCATCTGATAAATGACAAGATCCAATTATTAAGAATTTTTTATACTCTATTTGTTTTATATACTTATTGATTGCATCGTTAGTTCTTTCTGTATTCCAATTGTATTTCGTTTCATTAATTCTTTTATAATTTTTCATAATTTCTTACCCCTTTAATGTAGTTTTAGTTATTTAAATATATTTAATTATTATACTTAGAAAATAATTTATTTCCCGAAATGTGATAGTTGAATACCAACAATTTCATTTTGGTTATAATTGGTATCTATAACCCAAAATGTATGTTGAGTATTTTAAAATATTATTTATTTCAATATAGCAACAGGTTGAAATGTTATCTATATTTTAATTAAGTAAATGTAGTTGAAACATCGATATTTAATTAAATTTAAGAAAATTAGCAATTATAAAAACAATATAGCAAGGCTGTCAGAGCTGCTTAACAGCCTTGCAATTGTATTTCCTAATATTCTATTGGTATTTCTACAGTAATATTATTTAGATCATAACTTTTATTATTATGTTGATAGTCATAAGAAAATCTTAATGACTTATCGTGAATTGGATTAAGTCCATATTGTTTAAGTTCATCTAAAATTTGTGCATCATTGTTAAAATCATTTACTGTTAATTCATTTATGTTCGTTAGGTATGTTGCTGCAACTGTTACCTTATTCAAAGTATTAGATTCGATACAATCTCCAAAACTTTGATTTTCATCTAGACTCAAAAATATAATGTCATTTTCTTTCTTATCTTTTGATTTCACTTCAATGAAATGTTGTATATAAACTAAGTCTTTATCTACTTGGTTATTTGGGTCATTTATATATTCACTAAATTTATTATCGATTTCTTTCTCTAGTAATATCATTAAACCAAATAATTTATCCTCGAATACTTTATGTAGAATTAAGCACATAATTATAAACTGTTTGATTTGGTGATCACTGTTAGGTTCTGCAGGTTCAAATATAGTCTCAAAAACATGATCTATATCATCGCCGTTAAATATACCATTATTTATATTGTATTCCCTAAGTAATTTTTTTGTTTCTGCTTTCGTCTCAGCAAAATTTTGAATAAAATTTTTGTGACCAATAAAACCTTTAATTATCTCATTTATAGTGTCCTTAAAATAATTACAATTGCTAAAAAATTTTGAAATGTTATTTTTTAAAGATTCATTATATAATTGACCAGTTATATCTATAATTAGATTTTCACCATGTGTTTGGTCAAGTTTATTCTGATATTCGATTAGATTTTTAATAATATATAGATTTTCAAGATTATAATCAGTATTTAATAAATACAAATTATTTTCATTATTTGGCATCGCTAAAGAAAATGCATCTAAATCACAAATATTACTAATTATATCTCTACAGCGATAATATTCATTTATTATTTCTGAGTTAATGAAAAGATCTAGATTTTTATTAATTAATGTAGTAATTTTGTAAGTATTATTATCTTCAATCTTAATTTTATCTGACTTTAATAAGAAATCAAGCAAATGTTTTAATTCAGTTTCTATAGATTTGACATCGTCTATATTATAATACTTTTCTATACAAATTGCCTCAGATGCAGGTATAGTTTCAAGCTCGAATAAACTTTTATAAATTGGCAAACCATTTTTATTTGAAACAGAATCAATCATTTCATCAAGAACATCAGCTTTAACATTTTTTAGAAGTTCAAGTCTATTATCTATTTTTAATTGATTTAATAACTTAATTTGATCGTTTGGTTTATTTTTCAAATCACTAATTTCTTTAAGAATCTTTAAATCATAACCACTATCTTTCATAGCGACTACTCTTTTTGTATCTTCAAAATTTTCTGGCGTATATTCTACTTTATAACCTTCATCTAATTGTACGATACCTTCTTTTTCAAGTTTTCTTAAAATATCAACTGATACTCTTAAGTCCTCTGCAGCTTTTTTACGACTCCTATTTTTAGACTTTTCTTTTTTTGCTACTATACTATCTAAGCTATCTCCAATATTATCTAATTGCATATAAATCTCCTTTTTATTTTTTTATTACTTGCAAGATAACTCAATTATAACTAAATGGGTTTTACATTTCAAGAACCCATTTGTGTATATTTTATGTACAAAAAAAGCCCTCATATAAAGGACTTCAGTTTATACATTGGAGGTTCCAACCAGACTCGAACTGGTGATCACAGAGTTGCAGTCTATTGCCTTACCAACTTGGCTATGGAACCATTTTTAATGCCCTATTATTATAGTATATTAAAAAATATAATGCAAGATTAAACTTCTTAATTTTATGTACAAAAAAAGTAGAAAGACTTAGTCTTACTACTTCTAAATATGATAGAATTCTTTTATGTTTTCTACTAATCGTTCTACTAGGGTTGCTCTAGCTTCTACACTTGACCATGCGATATGTGGTGTTAAGTAGACATTATCTAGATCTTTAATACGGTTTAAAGGATTGTCTGCTTGTAGTGGTTCTACCGCATAGACATCAGTAGCGAATGCGAGAATACGATGGTTTAATACCGCATCTACGATATCCTCATCATTAATTAAAGCACCTCTAGATGTATTAACAATTATCACATTAGGTTTCATTAAATTGATAGATTCTTCATTAATAATGTTTCTTGTCTTTTCTGTTAAAGGACAATGTAAGGTGATTATATCTGATTCTTTTAATAGTGTATCTAGTTCTACTCTAGTATAAGTATCGTTATCATTCTTACCTGATGCTGAGTAGTAGATTACCTTTGCACCAAAGGCAGTAGCTATAGAAGCTACTTTAGAACCAATACTACCTAAACCTATAATACCCCAAGTCTTACCTTTAATTTCATTGAATGGTTTATCTAAGTTAGTAAATGATGATTGTTTAGAATATTCACCACTTTGGACATAGTCTTCGTAGTATCGTGAATGCATCATAACATACAATAATAATGAAAAGGTTAATTGTGAGACTGAATCAGTCGAATAGTCTGCTACGTTAGTAAAGATGATATCGTTTCTATCTAGAAATTCTTTATCTAAGATATCTGTTCCTGTAGCAGAGACACATACCAACTTTAAGTTTTTATAGTTACCTAAAGTATCTTTGTTTATTTTAACTTTATTAGTAATAATCACATCGGCATCTTCTACTCTAGAGGCCACTTCTTCTGGTTTAGAATAATCATATAATACAACTTGACCTAACTCTTCAAAACCTGACTTGTTAAAGTCACCTAATGTACCAGCATCTAAAAATACGATTTTCATATTATTCAGCTCTGTTTCTCATATGTGGGAATAAGATCACATCACGGATTGATTCTTGTCCAGTCAGCAACATTATCGTACGATCTAGACCAATACCGATTCCACCTGTAGGTGGCATACCGTATTCTAATGCTTCGACATAATCAATATCCATTTCATTGGCTTCATCATTACCTAGATCAGCTTCTTTTAATTGGTCTTCAAAACGTTGTTTTTGATCGATAGGATCATTTAACTCAGTAAAGGCATTAGCATATTCTCTAGCATCAATGAATAATTCAAAACGATCTGTAAAACGACCATCTTGGGTATTCTTCTTAGCTAATGGGCTTATCTCTACTGGGTGTCCCCATACATAGGTAGGTTGTACTAATGTCTCTTCACATTTTTGTTCAAAGAACTCATTGATAATATGTCCAACACCATAATGATGTTCTTGGTATTCTACACCGTGTTCATCAGCAAGTTTCTTAGCTTGTTCAATACTCATCTCTGGCCAGAAGTTAACACCTGTAACTTCATTAACTAAATCTACCATGTGTTTTCTTTCAAATGGTGCTTTTAATGAGATATCTTTTCCATTATATTGAATCTCTGTGGTACCATTAACCGTTAAACATAAGTGTTGGAAGACATTCTCACATAAGATCATCATTGAATCCATAGAACCGTAAGCTTCATATAACTCTATAGTCGTAAATTCTGGATTATGTCTAGGAGACATTCCTTCATTTCTAAATAGACGACCAATCTCATATACTTTTTCTAAACCACCAACGATTAATCTTTTTAATGGTAGTTCAGTTGCGATTCTTAAATAGAATGGCATATCTAATGTATTGTGGTGTGTGATAAATGGTTTAGCTGCAGCACCACCTAAAATAGGTTGTAGGATTGGTGTTTCTACTTCTATGTATCCTAAATCATCTAAATAGTGTTGTAAGGCTCTTATAATCTTAGTACGTTTAATCGCAACTTCTTTGGCTTCTTGGTTCATTACCAAGTCCACATAACGACGACGGTATCTTTCTTCGATATCACTTAAACCATGAAACTTCTCTGGTAAAGGTCTAAGAGCTTTACTTAAATGATGGTATTCACTTGCTTTTACAGATAATTCACCATGGTTAGTTTTAAAGACAATACCTTTAATCCCAACAAAGTCACCAATATCTTGAAGTTTAAATACTTCAAACATTTGTTCACCTATCATGTCTTTTCTTACATAAATTTGGATTTGACCACCTAAATCTTGTATGTGCATGAATCCAGCTTTACCTTGATCACGTTTAGTCATGACTCTACCAGCTACGATTACTTCAATGTTTTTCTCAGCTAGTTCTTCTTTTGTATATTGATCGTATTTATCAAATAGATCACTAGACAAGTCAGTTCTTTCAAATGGATAACCAAAAGGATCGATACCCATTTCTTCTAATTGTTTCATCTTATCTCTTCTAACTTGTTCTTGTTCTGTTAATTTTATTTCTTCCAAAATAAAACCCCCTTAAATAGTGTATATAAGCACTTATCATTATAACATATTCCATCTATCTATTATGTAGATATGTCTAGAACATCACATTTATTAATGTTAAACCATAAACAACTAGAATCTCTATTACTCGTGGTATAATATTTAATGAAAAATTGATGGAGGTAATAATATGGAAGTAGTTTCTATTACACCAAGAGGTTATTGTTATGGGGTAGTTAATGCGATTGATGTTGCTAAGAAAGCACGCCTACAAAACCCAGAGGATGATATCTATATTTTAGGTATGATTGTTCATAATAAATATTTGGTATCAGCTTTAGATAAATACAAGATTATCACATTGGATGATACTTATAAATCAAGATTGGACTTAGTTGATGAGATTGATCATGGAGTTGTGGTATTATCTGCCCATGGCTCTGATCCTAAGGTAAAGATTAAAGCTGAAGATAAGGGTTTAATTGTTTATGATGCCACTTGTAAGGATGTAACCAAGACACATAACATTGTGATTGATCATCTATTAGAAGGATATGATGTGATCTATTATGGGAAAGAAAACCATCCTGAAGCAATATCTGTTTTAGCTTTAGGTGATAAGATACATTTAGTAACTAATGTTGATGATATTAAGAATTTAGACATTGATAATGATAAGATTTTTATTACCAATCAAACAACTATTTCTTATTTAGATGCCTTAGAGATATTTGCGAAAGTAAAAGAGAAGTATCCTAATGTAGTCATTGCGGATGAAGTATGTGATGCTACAAGAGTTCGCCAACAAGCGATTCTAGATTTAGATGATCGTATTGAAGCGGTCTATATTGTAGGAGATCCTAAATCTAATAACTCTAATAAGCTAGCTCAACTAGCGGCAGAGAAGAATAAGAAATCTTATTTAATTGAGACTGTTAATGATATAGATATTGAAGATTTAAAGAAGTATGATGTTGTTGGGGTATCTAGTGGTGCTTCTACACCAACCTACTTAACCAATCAAGTCATTGCTTATTTAAAGGCATTTGATAAGAATAACTTATCAACTTATCCAAAACCTAGTATAGAATTAGAGAAAATTATTTAAGGAGATAAACATGACAACTGAAGAAATTTATGCGAGATATAAAAAGATTAGTGCTAAACAAGCTAAAGAAGTCTTTGATACACCAGGTGATTACACAATCTTAGATGTAAGAAGACAAGATGAATATGATGCAGGTCATATTAAGAATAGTGTGCTAGTACCTATTGAAACAATTACACCATTAGTATTAGAAGAACATTTTCCAGATAAGAAACATCCTATCTATATTTATTGTCGTGCTGGACATAGAAGTGCTGATGTAGCCTTCTATATGATTGAACAAGGTTATGAGAACATTTATGATTTTGGTGGTTTAGAAACTGATTGGACTTATGATTTAGAAAAGTAAAAAGGAAGCTGAATAGCTTCCTTTTATAATACCTTTAAGTCTAATGGTAAATGATTTAATGATACAGCACCATCTTTAGTAACACGTACTAGATTTTCAATACGTACCCCAATGTTTTTATCTTTAATATAAATACCAGGTTCAATAGAGAAGATATTACCTTCTACTAAGACATCGTTATTAGCTGCAGAGATATCTCCTGCTTCATGGGTTTCTGTACCTATGAAATGACCTAAACGATGGGTAAAGTATTGACCATAACCCTTCTCACTAATATAGTCACGAGCTATCGCATCTATCTCACTAGCTTTCATACCAGGTTTAACTGCTTTAAAAGCTCTAAGATGTGCTTCTTTGACAATCTCATAGATCTCTCTATTAAAGTCTGATACCGACTTATAAAAGACAGTACGTGTCATGTCAGAACAATAGTTATCTTTAACACATCCCATATCCATAACGATACAATCTCCATCTTTTAAGATGGTATCATCACCACGATGGTGTGGATTAGCTGCATTAACACCAAATCCAAAGATTGGTGGGAAAGAATAACCTTCATCTGTATATAAGGCATATTGTTCTTGTAGGACATCTTTAAGATGGTTCTCAGTTAATGTACCTTCATAGTTATGAATATAGTCCTGCATATAAGCCATTACCTTATCGTTGATCGCAGATGCATTCTCCATTAAAGTAATCTCTTCATTAGATTTAACCGCTCTAATATCATCGATAATATAAGAGGTTACTTTTAATGGTAAAGCTAATCCTCTTTCACTTAATCCAATCACATATCTTGCTTCAAAAAACTTATCAACACCAACTTGTTTAGATGAATCTAACTCATTGTATAAGTCAGTTAAGTAATCATCCGTATCTTTGAAATAATGTACCTTTACACCATCCATTGCTTGTGTAGGAAACATTTCATGGATAAATAGAATTGGATCTTTATCTTGTGAGATAAGTAACGCTAACATACGGTGCCCAGTATGAAACATTTGATGGGTTAAATAATAGATTGATCCTGGATCACAAATAATAAATTGATTGATATTTTCTTCTTTCATCTTGGTGATCACATTAGTAAATGCTTGGTTCATAATAATACCTCTTTCTTTTTAATTAAAGCCAAATCATTATAGATTTGGCTTACGTGAAAATAATGATTGTTTATTGTATTCAATTAATTCATTGATATAGTTATTTAGATTGATAATTAAAGCATGTAAATGCTTTTTATTATTGTTTGAGATATCTACTTGATTAAAGTATGTTTCTAAGTTATCTAAAGTAATTAAGACATACTCTAATTGTTCATTGATATTAGTAATGGTTACATCATAAGAATATAAGGCTGATTTATTTAGTATCTGTTCAATAAAATCAGGCATGAAGATATCTAAACCTCTTTCAATCTTATCAATGATTTTATATCTACCTTTAATATATGCGATTTCTTGGTCTTTATCATCTGTTTTAGGAATATCAAAATCATAATCTAACTTAACACGACCTTGTTTATAGTCGGTATAGATGAAGTTCTCTACTTGTTTAAATGATTTATTCTCTAAGATTAATGACTTAATATCTTTTTCTATCTTACCGATTAACTTGTTTTTATAATCGATCTTATAAGGTGTAGAACGATATTTAAACAACAAGTTATTCTTAACTTTAAAGACATTCTTTAACTTAAAGTTCTCATAATCATATAGATCATTATTTAACTTAACTAAGGCATCAATGATTAATGAGATGGCTTCTTTATTAATACGTAAATCATTATCTATCTTATTTTTATCCATACCTAAATGTTCTAAATCAAAATCTTTACTAATTAAAGAGATTCTTTCAGATAGTTCTTTAAAGATATGAGGCGTCGACTTATCAATAACAAACTGTGTTGTTAATAGAAGTTTCTCATGTTGTTTAGTAATAGGTAGTAAAGAGTAATTTAAGATCGCTCTTAAATGGTTATCCAAGATAGAATCAAAATTAATAAACTCATAGGTATTTTTTAATTGACCTAAAGGAAGGATATAATCTTGTAAAGAAGAAGATATCTCTTTAACCTTCTGTGCAAAGTTATCTTGTACTTCATCAAAAGAGAATGATGGAGGAGTAGAATCTAACTTTAGAATATTATCTGATAATAAATCAAAAGGAATGTACTCAGCTAAGCTTGGTGCTTTCTTTAATAGTTGGTAATAGTTATACGAGAAATCATCCATGACATTCTTCAATAGGTCTTCTTGAGACTTATCGTACTTATTATTAAGGAAGTTATCTGGAAATGGAATACAACCATAATGGGATAATTCTAGATGGTTATAATAATCACTAAAACCATATAAGGAACGATTAATCGTTAATAAGTTACCAACATAACCTGTATCGTATAGTTCCTTATCTAATAAGGCAACACGATATAGTGGATCAGAGTTATCTCTAATATGGATGATATTCTTAGTATCGATCGATACCTTCTTTTGTAAAGGTGTCGCATTAATACAAAGTGTACGTACAATAGGATACTTACTTCCGATATATTGGGCAGCTCCTGCACCTAGTGAATTACCAGCTAAATAAGCAATACGATATCCTTCTTTTTCTTTATGTTCATAGTATTTTAATGCTTTATCATAAACATCGTTAGATTTCGCAAAGAAAGATGAGATGTTATTGTAGAATAAAGAATCGATAGAATTAGAACCATCAAATATAATCGCTACATCTTTAGATTCTGAATCTAGTAATGTAAGGATTCTAAGATGAGAACTTAAATAGTCTTTATGGATATCAAGTATTTCTAAATTAGGATAGTCTTCTTTAAAAGACAAGTAAAATGCCGAAGATTTATCTTGTAAGTCTTTGACATGTTTTATATAGTATGTAGCTAGTTTGATAATTAGTTTATCATTAAGCATAGTATCACCAACCTCCCACCTATTATAACATATTCCCCCACTTATAAAGAATTGATATAACTATTAGAAATCAAAACTTTACAAGATATTAACTTTAAATAAAAGTATTCAAGGTATTAAGCCTATCTATCGATAATATGATAAAATAAAGAAGGTGATAATATGGATAAAATAATAATCATTGATAAACCATTACATCTCTCTAGTTTTGATGTAGTGGCTAAAATGCGTAAGGTATTCAATACAAAAAGAGTAGGACATGCGGGTACTTTAGATCCTCTAGCTTCTGGTGTTTTAGTAGTCATGCTTAATAAAGCTACTAAGATATCTAACTATTTAGTTATGGACAATAAACAATATATCGCTTCTTTTCAATTGGGTAAGTCTACAACCACCCAAGATTTAGAAGGTGATATTGTTCAAGAGAAAACTTATTTAAACGATATAACGTTAGATAAGTTAAAGTCGGTATTAGCTTCATTTGAAGGGATACAAATGCAGACGCCTTCTATATATTCCGCAATCAAAGTTAACGGTAAGAAACTTTATGAGTATGCACGTAATAATGAAGAGGTTGTGATACCACAAAGAGAGATTGATATTAAGAAGATAGAACTTCTAGATTTTGTAGATGATATCATTACCATAAAGGTAGATTGTTCTTCTGGTACATATATAAGATCTCTATGTTTTGATATCGCTAATGCTCTAGGTTATCCAGGTGTTGTAACCTTTTTAAGAAGAACTGTATCTGGACCATTTAGTATTGAACAAGCTAATAATTTAGAAGATGTCCTTGAAGGCAGATACCATCTATGTGATATCAAGGATGGTTTGGTTGATTATGATAATCTATGTATTGAAGACAATCAAATAATTACTGATATAAAGAATGGTAAACCATTAAAGGTAGAGATGGCTAAAGATTTTATCGTATCTGATAAAGAGGGTAATGTTCTAGCTTTATTTAATGCATCTATTAATGGTTTAGCTAAGATGAAAAGGGGGTTATGGTAATGGAGATAATAAAGATGAATTCTTCTTATCATCAGGTAAGAGAAGAAGGATACGTTGTTGCGATTGGTAATTTTGATGGGATACATAAAGCCCATGAATCGATACTTAGACTCGCAAAAAAAATTGCTAAGGAACAAAATCTTAAGTTTGGGGTTATGACTTTTGATACAACACCAAAGAAGATTATTAATGATATTGATAATTACTATATACTTAGATCACAAGAACAGAAATACCAAATATTAGAAGAGTTAGGAGTACAAGCTTTGTTTCTATTAGAGTTTGATAAGAACTTTAAAAATATACTAGCTGATGATTTTGTACAACGTTATTTAATTAATAATGATATTAAATATATCGTATGTGGTTATGATTGGCGTTTTGGTAAAGATAAAGAAGGTTGTGTTAACTTCTTATTGAAGTATGATAGTCAAATAAAAACATTGGTATTACCTCAAGAGAAGATTGAAGATTTAAAGATAGGATCTACTTATATCCACCAGTTAATTCTTAATGGTGAAATAGATAAGGCTAACGATATTCTTACCAAACCATATTCTATGATAGGACAGGTAGTCCATGGTAATAAAAAAGGAAGATTAATTGGTTTTCCTACCGCTAATCTAGCTTGTAGTGATAACTACCGTATACCGGCAGTAGGTGTCTATGCGACCAAGACAATCATAGATGGTAAAGTCTATCTATCTATGACTAATATCGGTCATAATCCTACTTTTAACTACAATAATAATATACGTATTGAAACAAATATCTTTGATTTTGATGGTGACTTGTACCAACATACCATAGAGGTAGTATTCTACCAATACATACGTAAAGAGATGATCTTTGATGGGATAGATCAACTAATCAAACAATTAAATAGAGATAAAGAGAAGGTCATTCAATATTTTAAGGAACATCCTAATGAATAGATTTCCATATACTTATGATAATAAACGTTACTATACCTTCAATTATTATTTAAAAGAAACCTATGGAAAGAAGGTCGCAAAGATATCATTAAATGGTAACTTTACCTGTCCTAATCGTGATGGTAAGTTATCTTATGGTGGTTGTACCTTCTGTTCAGATGAAGGTTCTGGTGACTTTGCGGGTAATGTTCAAGATGACTTATTTAAACAGTTTGATGATATTAAAGCTAAACAAGGTTTAAAATGGAAAGATACTTATTATATCGCATATTTTCAAGCATTTACTAATACGTATGCACCTTTAGATATATTGAAAGAATGTTTTGATCCATTTACTGAGATTGATGAAATTAAAGCATTAGCTATAGGTACTAGACCTGACTGCTTAGAAGATGATACCATTGCTTATTTAGATAGTCTAACTAGTAAAGTAGATGTCTGGTTAGAACTAGGCCTACAAACTACCTATGATCATACGGCTCAATTATTTAATCGTTGTTATGATTATGAGGTATTTTTAGATACATTAAGCCGTCTAGAAAAAACAAACATTAAAGTATGTGTTCATATGATTAATGGTCTACCTTATGAAGATAAAGAGATGATGCTTAATAATATTAAAAGACTCTCTCATTTAAAAGGTATCGATGCGATTAAGATACACATGTTACATTTAATAAAAGGTAGTACTATGGCTAAAGAATATGAAGATAAACCATGGCCATTACTAAGTAAAGATGAATACATTGAATTAGTAGTTGAACAATTATCTTATTTACCTAAAGATATGATTATTCAACGATTAACAGGAGATGCGAAAAAAGAAGATTTACTAGCTCCTCTTTGGACATTAAAAAAGATTGATGTCTTAAATGGGATTGATCAATACATGACTAAACATGATATATGCCAAGGAGATAAGTATGAGTAAGTTATTAAGTGTGGTAGATTTCTCTCATTTAATGATAAAACGTTTTGAAGATTTAAATGGTATCGCTATAGATATGACATTAGGTAATGGTAATGATACTCTAGTATTATGTGATTACTTTAAATTTGTTTATGGTTTTGATATACAAAAAGAAGCGATCTATAATAGTGAACAACTACTACAATATAGAGATAACTATTTATTAATTCAAGATTCTCATGAAAACATAGATACTTATATTAATGGAGAGGTAGCTTTAGGTATATATAATTTAGGTTATCTACCTAATAGTGATTTATCGATTGTTACACAAGCATCTTCTACGATATCTTCATTAAAAAAGTTATTTTCAATGCTTAAAAGACATGGTTTAGTATTAATCGTTGTCTACCATGCCCATGATAAGAATAAGGAAGAAGCTAGAGCGATAAGTGAATTTATTAAAGAATTAGATAGTGTATGTTATCATATAACTAGATATGATGTATTAAATAATGAGGATGCACCTTATGTATTGTGTATCCATAAAAAGAAATAAGGAGTTTATGTATGAAATTATTTGAGTATAGAGGAAAGAGTCCTCAAATCCATCCAGATGCTTATATCCAAGATGGTGTAAAAATCTGTGGTGATGTAACGATTGGTAAAGATGCATCTGTATGGTATAACTGTACTTTAAGAGGAGATTTATCATCAATTACAATTGGAGAAGGAACGAATGTTCAAGAATTAACGACCATTCATAATGACTTTGAAACACCAACTACGATAGGTAAGAATACCACAATTGGACATGGTTGTATCATTCATGGTTGTACCATTGGTGATGGTTGTATGATAGGAATGGGTTCTATCATCTTAAACAACGTTGTGATTCCAGATGGTTGCCTAGTAGGTGCTGGATCATTAGTTAATAAGAGTGATGGTTTTGAACCAGGTATGTTGATAATTGGGAATCCAGCTAAAGCGGTTAAACCACTAAGTGAAAAGAATGCTGAGTACCTTGTAAAAAATGCTGCTAATTATCAAAAACTAGCTAAAGAATACAAAGAGGAAGAAGCTAAAAAACCTTCTGTAAAAGTACAATTATTATAAGACATAGGCTAAGAATTTTGTTTGTTACAATATTCTTGGCTTTTTTTAATCTTTTATTGTATTGTTATTGTAACTATATGTAAACATTTTAATGAATAGAAAGGTTGATATTATGAGAAAAAACCTAAAACATATCATCATTGCTTTATTCCTATTAGTAGGAATATTTGGGTGTGTCCAAGAAGCTCTAACTTCTAATAACTACCTTCTAAATGGAAAATGGGTTGTCTTAAATGAGAATACTACTATAGCTAAGCAAATTGAATTTACTGATGTAGATTTTATTGATGAAAACAATCAAGTCTTTCCATTTAGATTAGGTGAGGATAATAAACTCTTTATTATGTTAGAAAGTAAAGAAGAAAAAGAGTTACCATTTAGTTTAGATGGTGATCATTTAACCTTAGATGGTACTGATTTCATTAGATTAGATAGTCCTACTTATACCCAAGCATTACAAAACTATCAAGATTATCTACACCTACAAGAAGAGAAAAGAGCTTGGCAAGCTAAAGTAGAACCACTTAAAAATGAACTATTAAATGCTTATACTACTGCTAATACAATGATTAATGATAACCTCGTATCCTTTATTATAGGTGATGAATTTGGTGGAGGTACTTATTGGCAAGGTGAGTATACTAATGGTGATAACTATAGATTTTTGTTTAGTTCCCATGGTCAAGTCTCAATCTATTTTATACCTAGAAATGCGAAAAGTACTGAGTTTTATGGTACTTATATTATTCCATTTACCACATATAAAATGACTGAGTTTATTAGTTACGGTAAGTTAAATAACATAGATATCCCATTAAATGATAATGTAACCTTAGCTAAGTTACAAAGTGATATTCAAAAACTAAACAATATCACATTTGATGAGTTTATTAAAAACTCTACATTAATGCTGACACCTACTTGGAAGACTGATCCAGTAAGTGAAGTTAATAAGATAGACTTAACTAGAACCTCTGGTGATTTAAAACTAGATGGTATCATCATTAATAATATCAATCCAGATACAAACGAAATGTTGATCACATTATTGGTTCATAATAATGCGAATCGTTCATTTATAATAAGAAGGTAGGTGTACTTATGTCAAAGAAAAAAGATAATCCCTCAATCAATAGTAAGGAAGATATCACTTTAGATGATGTGAACCATTTAGTATTCGCATTAAGTCATGATACGATAATTAATCTTTATAAGGATTATTTAGAGATTGTATCATCTGATAAAGAGAATAAGGTATATTATAAAGAAATATCATCAGTTAATTTAAGTAACTATGAAGATGTCATAGATTTTGAGATATTAAAAAAGAACTCAAAAATACCAATACTTATTGAATGTGATGAAAGAGATCTAGATAACTTAGAAACCTTATATTTATTTTTAAATAATACTACTAAGTTTAATTTAGATTTTGAAGAGAATCAAATCATTTCTAAATATAAGAACATTGATCTAGAATCAATACATCTATCACCGACTATAAACACACCAGATCTAACTGCTACAAGTACTTTACCGGTCGTACCACCTAGTGTTGTGAACGTTAATTTCAATGGTCCTAGTCCAATAGAAGGACAATCTTCACCTGCCAATAACATCGCTTATACAAGCAATGTAGAGATGCCATGGCAATTCTCTGCAGTAGGAATTGTTGTTGGTTTCTTCTTAGGATTTATCCCATTAGTTATCGCCTTTATCGGTCGTAATGAAATATATAAAGGACGTAGTGGTGATGATTATAAGATTGTCTATAATGTGATTTGTGGTTTATTTGTAGTAGGAGTTATCTTATACTTAATTATAATGGCATTTTTCGCAGCCACTGTTCATCATTACGTGTAGAAGGAGGTTATCTTATGAGCAAATTAAATGATAAAAAACTAACCAATATTCTACTGATAATTATTGCATTTCTAGTAATCTCTTACTTGTATTATCCTATCGTAAAAAGATATACATACGATGCAGCATATATCCATTACTATAGTTTAATCAATCCATCCTTTAAACATGTAAGTATTCTATATACAGTTATAAGTATCTTAATCTTTTTACTAAGTATCTTCTTATTAGTATTAAGACGTTCTCCAAAAAGATTTATAGGTGTACTCCTATTATTAATTGCAAGTGGTATCATGCTGGCAATAGGACCAACATCACTATTATTATACGGTGTACAGGCTGCCTTAATCACAAACCCTATGACTGTTCTATTAGGATTTATCGGTATTATCGGATGTCTATTAATCTTCTTAGATAATGGTTATCTAGAAGCTAGAGAAGAAAAGAAAATACTAGAAGAACAACGCATTGCTCAAGAACAAGCTTATGCAGAAGGTCAAGCTAGAATACAAGCATTAAAAGATGAAGCTTCGCAAAGAATAGAAGATCGTCTAAAAGAAATAAGAAGTAAAAATGTAGCCATGCAAGCAACATTTAAACAAGAAACACAAACTAAAATCGTCAATGAATCTAAAGAGGATGAATCTATTAATGATTATGCGAAAACCCATGAAGATTTAGATTTATTAAAACGATACAAGGAACTACTTGATGAAGGGATACTAAGTCAAGAAGAGTTCGATTTAAAGAAAAAAGAATTATTAGGACTATAAGGAGGAAAATTTATGAAGACATGTCCAAAATGTGGTGCAAGTATTGATTCTAACGCTAAGTTTTGCTCCTATTGTGGGGCAGATCAAAGTCAATACACCAATGAATCATCTTACAATATGGGAAACAATCAAAGTTTTGTAGGTAAAATCCCATGGCAGGTAGATCTACCTGGTATTATTGTCGGTTTCTTATGTTTAGGTATTATCCCTGGTGTTATCGCATTACTTGGTAACTCACAAGCAAAGAACAACCAAGATGTTAAGAATTTCGTATTAGCTTATAATGTATTTTTAATTCTAGCTATTTTAGGATGGGTAGTTATTCTATTTGGCTTAATCCTAGCATTAGGTTCTATCAATCATTTCACATAAGCAATCATATCTAATACCCTTAGGGGTATTTTTTTATACTTAAAAATAATTTATCATAATTAATAATTTATTATTAATATATCGTTAAAAGTATGTTATACTAGAAGTATAGTTTTATAGAAAGAGGGTATTTATGAAAATCAAATCACACTTAATACGATTATCTATCTTATTCTTAGGATTCTTAGCGATGTCATTAGGAGTCGTTATTATAGTAAAAGCAGACATTGGTAATATGCCATGGGATGTCTTACATCAAGGATTGGCCTACTTAACAGGATTAAGCTTTGGACAAGTATCTATTATTGTAGGATACTCTATCCTAGCATTAGGATGTCTATTTAAAATATATCCAGGTCCTGGAACAGTCGCAAATATTATGAGTCTAGGTATCATGATTGATTTTATAAAACCTCATATTCCACCAGCACAAAACTTTATGGTAGGATTGATCATGAATATTATCGGATCGATTATTATTGGATTAGGTGTAGCCTTATATTTAAAAGCTAAATATGGTGCAGGTGCAAGAGATTCTCTATTAATGGGATTGGTTATGAAAACTAAGAAATCATTCTCAGTAATAAGACCTATTGTTGAAGGAACTGTCTTAGTTATCGGAATTATCTTAGGAGGTAACTTTGGTGTAGGAACATTTATCTCTTTATTTATTATTGGTATCTTTGTCGATATATTCTTTAAATGGTTAAAGTTTGATCCAAAAAGAGAGAAACAAATCACCTTCTTAGACTTACTCCCTAAGAAGAAACAATATTCTAATTAAACACTTTGTAAAAAGTGTTTTCTTTTTAGAAAATTATCATTACATTCATTTATAGAAAGTGATATAATCTTATAGTTGATTTAAATAGAAGGAGGACTAACTATGAAACATATTTCTAAAATAAGTATCATGATAATAGGCTTTGCCTTAATGTCATTAGGTGTAGCGATAAATGTTAGAGCAGAAATAGGTATTATGCCATGGGATGTCTTCCATCAAGGAATATCACTATTAACAGGTATCACTATCGGACAAGCATCTATTATTGTTGGTTATACGATATTAATAATTGGTTGTCTATTAAAGTTCTATCCTGGTCCTGGGACCTTTGCGAACATCATGATTATGGGAATAATGATTGATCTATTTCTAGAGATGGTACCCCGTTCTCAATCCTTTTTACAATCATTAATCATGTGTATTCTAGGTTCAATAATAGCGGCTTTAGGAACAGCGGTATATCTTAAACCAAAGTTTGGGGCAGGTGCAAGAGATGGTATGATTATGGGATTAGTCGCTAAGTTTAAGAAACCTCAAGGTCTAGTAAGATTCATCATCGAAGGTAGTGTTGTAGCCTTAGGTATTTATATGGGAGGTAACTTTGGTATAGGTACTTTCATCTCATTATTTACTCTTGGTATATGTGTAGATTTCTTCTTTAAGTTAATTGATTATAATCCTAAGATTGATAAACAAATGACAATAGTAGATTTACTTCATAACATAAAATCAACTAGAAGTATAAATTAAAACATATAATTTAATTAAATATAGACATTGTGTATTTTCTGTGTTAATGTAGAAGTAGATATAATTAAGGGGAGTGTTATAAATGAGTAATGATATATTAAACAAAGAAGGATTAACTAGTTTAGATGAAGCGAAAGCTGATGAGTCTTTTGCGAACGAATATCGTAATGATCAAGCAATTGATAATGCAACAGATATATCAAGTGTTGATGAATTGGTAGAATTTGCTAAGAATAAAGAAGTTGATACTAAAGATCCTAGCTATAATCCTTTAATGGAAAATGCGGCTGCCAATATTGATGCAGCTAGTTCACCAGATGAGTGGTGTGAAAGTGTTGGTATGTCACAACATGGTGAATCTAATACAATTGATGATGCAAGTGAAATCACAAGTGTTGATCAATTAGTAGAACAAGCTAAAAAATAAAGACCTATAAAAAGGTCTTTTCTTTTTGTGAAATATTTATCAAAATAGGGTCTTATATATGTGAACTTTTTGTGTTATAATAAACTCTATCAAATGCAAGTATAATGCATATAAATAAATAAACAAGGGGAGAAAATAGATGAATTATAATAACCATATCGTTAGAAGTATTTCATTAGTTGTTGGGATGATCATTTGTTCATTCGCAGCAGTACTAATTATTAGAGCACAAATTGGTATTCCACCATGGGAAGTATTACACCAAGGTATCTCAAACCATACAGGAATCTCATTTGGTCGTGTATCAATGATTGTAGGTTATACCGTATTAGCTTTAGGATGCCTATTAAAGATATATCCAGGACCTGGAACAATTGCGAACATTACGATCTTTGGTATCTTTACAGATATCTTCTTACAAGTATTACCTTATGAAGCATCATCATTTATGATGGGTGTTATCATGAATGTAACAGGAGCTATCTTATTTGGTTTAGGTGGTGCTTTATACTTAAAACCTAAATATGGTGGTGGACCTAGAGATGCCTTATTAATGGGATTAGTCCATAAATTTAAAATTCCAATTCGTTACGTAAGACCTGTTATTGAAGCGATTGTATTAATTAGTGGTTTATTATTAGGTGGTAACTTTGGTGTAGGAACATTTATCTCATTATTCTTAATTGGATTATTCTATGATGTATTCTTTAAAATGTTAAAGTTTGATCCTAAAAAAGAAAAACAAACAAACTTCATTGATATCTTTAAATCAATTAAGTATAGAAACAATTAGGTGAAACAATGAATATTATATTAGATTTTTTAAATGGTTTATTTATTGCGGGAGCAGAAGCTACCACGATTGTACCAATCAGTGAAGCTGTCTCAGCGACTAACCCACTACCAAGTTATATCGTTCATGTCTTAGAACTATTCAAACATATCATTGATATCATAGCGGTTATATGGATGGTATGGGGAGTATTATTATCAGTCTTAAAATTAGTAAAACTTGAATTTCAAACCAAGTTACTTGATATTGAACAAATGGTCTATAAAGAGAATATCCGTGCTTTCTTAGCAACTTATATTTTATTAGGTCTAGAATTATTTATCGTAGCAGATATTATTCAAATTATTATTAACCCACAACAATCTGAATTAAATACGTTAGTTATTGTGGTAATTGTTAGAACGGTAATTTCATTCTTCTTACAGAAAGATTTCCATGAAGCATTAGAAAATGCTAAAGCATTAAAAGAAGGAGATTTTGATAACTTCAAGATTCCACATATCTTTACTCACCATGTGACTAAAGCTACAAGCAAGAAAAAAAGCGATTCTTTATAAAAGATCGCTTTTTTATTATTTATTTAATATACTATTTAGCACCCGGAATCCTTCTAACTATGCTTTTACCTAACTTACGTCCTGCCATAAATCCTATCCCAATCTTAACTAATTGTGTGTTAGGATTAGAAATAGGTTTTACTTTTCTAGGTTTATCATATTGATACACAATATTAGGATCGATTCTCTCAACTCTAGACATTGTTATAACCTCCCTCATAATCATATGCTTCAGCAATTTGAATACTTAATTCTAAATTTAAATTTATCACAATAATTCTCCTTTAATGTTAATCTTATTTTTTTTAGTTCCTATTCTTCATCGGTTAGATTAAAGAGTACTTCTCCATTATATAGTATTAGATAAGCATCATCTATATTAGAGAAATCTTTAACGATTGAGATAGTTAAGTTAGGACTCTCTAATGAATAAGTACGCCACTGGGCTACAAAATCTTCCCACTTTGAAGAAGTTTGTATATTACCATAAATATCAACTAAGTTATCTAAGATATGTAAGGTATCTTGATCACTATAAACAACTAAGACACTAGATGGATCATCAGATTCAGACTGCATTGTAGCTTTACCTTGTAACTTAGATTCTAAGGTTCTCTTATCAACAGTCACTAAGTAATCTTCACTTTCAATCGTATTATTAACTTGTGTATGTGTTTGTAAATAATTAATCCCTACATATAATGGGATTGCTAGTAAAAATAAAATAAATATAATGATAATCTTTCTTGTATTCTTATCCATACACTCACTCTTTTCCTTTAATATCGTATGTATTATACCGATTGCAACAAACATTTACAATCATAGTTATTTTTTAGACATAAGAAAAGGAAGCCTAAGCTTCCTAATAATGATTAACCTAATTTGTTGTAGTACTCAACGATTAATGATTCGTTGATTTCTTGGTTTAATTCATTTCTTTGTGGTAATCTTACATAAGTACCTTCCATTTTGTTCGCATCAAATGTAACAAACTCAGGAATGTGTACTCTGTTTTCCATAGCTTCTTTAATTACAGCTAAGTTTTTAGATTTTTCTTTAACACCAATAGTTTGTCCTGGTTTTACTGAGTATGATGGAATATCAACTTTTTTACCATCAACTAAGATATGACCATGAGTTACTAACTGTCTAGCAGCTCTACGAGTGTTTGCTAATCCCATACGATAAACTAAGTTATCTAAACGAGATTCTAATAAGAATAAGAAACCAGAACCTAAGATTGGATCTAATTTTTTCTTTTTAGCTTTTTTGAATGTAGTGTGGAATTGTTTTTCATTTACTCCATACATAAATCTAACTTTTTGTTTCTCGTGTAATTGTTGTCCGTATTCAGATAATTTAACACGACGCCCTTTACCATGTTGTCCAGGTGCATAAGGTCTTTTTTGTAATTCTTTTCCGTTTTCTAGAATTGAGAATCCCAATCTTCTAGAAAGCTTCCAAGATGGTCCAGTATATCTTGCCATCTTTCATTCTCCTTTATTATTGTATTTTTAGCTACAATAACATTTCATCTTTTTCCTCTAGTGAAAAGTTAAACGACGTTCATCTAACAGCTGACTACTAACCTCAAAATTAACTCTTACCTAAAATACTCAATGAACTGCTGTTAATTCATAGCCTATTTATTATAAAGCTTATTTATCACTAAGTCAATCAACATATTTAAAAAAATCTCTTATATTATGACTATTTTAGGTACATCCTAAATCATTTCCTTATAAGTAACCAAATGAATCTTATTTTCTTTCCCAAGCTTCTTTGCATTAGCACTAAAACCTTCTTTAGAAAAGACATATAAATGTTTATTCGATTGTTTGAAATAAGTGGAACGCTCAATCAATTGATACAAGACATCTACATCTGTTTCTTTATTACATTTTTTACCATAATAAAATATGGTAAAAATTAAAACCCTATCTTACGATAAGGTTTACTCTGATAATTTACTAATTATATCTTGTGCAATGTTGTAACCACAAGATAAGGCTAGAGTGATGTTATAACCACCAAGTTGACCACATACATCAATCATTTCACCACCAAAGTATAAATGTGGATACTTCTTAGATTCTAAAGTTTTAGGTTTTAACTCTTTTAAAGACAAACCACCACTGGTTACAAAAGCCATCTCTGGTTTAAAGAATGATTTAAATTGAAAAGTAAAACTAGATAACTGATGGATCAATTCATTGATTTGTTTCTTATTCAAATGGGTATTCTTTATCTCTTTTATTTCTAAAGTATCTAGAATATATTCTAACAATCTATTTGGTAGTTGATTCAAACAAGAGTGCATCAACTTATTAGGATAATCCTTAATAATTTGATAGATGTATTGTTTACACGCTTCATAATCCTTATTTAGTAGTTGTAGTGAAATATAAATATTCTCATGATGATGCTTGTTGATAGTAAAAGATGTATTCAATATCCCAGGGCCACTTAACCCAAAGTGTGTAAACAAGATATCACCATTTAACTTATCAACTATTTTATCTTTATCTCTAATCATAATATTGGTATCTACCAAAGAAATACCCATTAAATTTGATAAGGGTTCTTTTACTTGTATTGAACATTCTTGTGGAACCAATTTCTCTACTTTTAAGTCTAAAGCTTCTAACATCTTAAAGTTGTTCTTATCAGATCCGAAATTGGTATAAGTCATCCCACCAAAAGACAAAACTAAATAATCACACGTTATTTGACCTTTACTCGTATCTAATTGATACAAGTTATCTTTATAAATAATACCATTCACTTTGGTATTAAACATTAACTCTACTTTGTTTAAGGTTGCTTTTAAAGCTTCTGAAATGGTTGTTGCCTTGTTGGTAACAGGAAACATCTTATTGTTCTTTTCTTCTTTTAGTTCAACCCCTAAATCATTCATATAAGAAATAATTTGTTGCGGACCAAAGTTTTTTAACAAAGGATAGAAATACTTAGGATTATCTATATAAGTCAAAAACTCTTTTAATTCCTTGTTGTTGGTAACATTACAACGACCATTCCCACTGGCTTCTAACTTCGACAATAACTTATCTTGTTTATCGATAATGACTATTTCTAAGTTATCCAACTTAGCTTGAGCTAACACAGAAGCACACATAACCCCACATGTACCTCCTCCTAATATGACCAACTTAGGCATGATTGTATCCCTCTTTTAACAATGATAACAATTCATATAAAACATACTTACTGGCTTTAATTCTCACTTGATTTCTATCACCCAACAACAAATCATGGAATCCATACGTTTTACCCTTGTAATGAATAGAAAAATAAACCAAACCAGCTGGCTTATCCTCCAATACTGAAGGACCCGCATTACCAGTAATAGACAAACATATATCACAGTGAGTCTTATCATACAGTCCATTACTCATTGCATTGGCACATTCTAGTGAAACGACACCATATTCTTCAATAATTGATGGGTCTACACCTAAAATCGCTTCTTTGGCATTAGCACTATAGGTTATAAAAGATTCACTTAATACCTTAGAGATACCAGGATAGTTTGCTAGGGTAGACACACATAGTCCAGCTGTGCATGATTCTGCCATTGAAATGGTTAAATCATTCTCAATCAACAAAGAAGCCAACTCTTGTATTGGATCCACACTATTAGACAAATACCTATCTTTAAATATCGTTTTTATCTCTTGAATACATTGATCTACTCTTTCTTTATTAGAACTCTTAACACGTATACTTACACCTACACCATGTGAATAAGTACCAATGTAACAATCAGAGTACTTTGTATACAAGTCTTTAATCATGGTCTCTATTCTAGATTCACCCAATTTAGTAATAAAAGCATCCGCTTCAAATATCTCTTGATTAGACAAGGTCTTTAAGAATATATCCAACATGGGTGCATTTTCAAAAGGTGGTCCAGGCAATACCAAATAAGTGGTATTAGCCTGAGTAAAGTAATACCCACAAGCAGTACCCCTTTTATTCTCCAAGATCACATCTCCATCACAAAACAAAGCTTGCTTATCATTGGTACTTGAATAAGGACGTTGTTTCTCTTTAAAATAAGCCTTTAATTCATCCAATACAACTTCATTCATCTTTAACTCTCTATTTAACGTCTTAGCCAATACTTCCTTAGTCAAATCATCACTGGTAGGACCTAAACCTCCTGATATAACAATCAAATCATTTTCTTGATTTAAAAGTTGAATCGCTCTAGAAATATCTTCTTCTTTATCATTGAGTGTTAAATGACATGTAATACTAATACCCAACTCATTTAACTTCTTAGAAAAATTAGTTGCATTGGTATTTAGGGTATAACCCTCTATTAACTCATTGCCTATACTTAATACTGCACACTTCATAACATCACACCATTCTTTTGTATTGGTATCATTTTATCATACTATACCCATATAGAAAAAAAGAAGGTTTGTAACCTTCTTCATTATTTTGTATATTTGTTGCGATAACGCATCAATCTGATTAAAGAGAATGTTGCCCATGATGTCGTAAGAGTTGGCAGTAAACTAATCATGACACTTTCAAACAGTGGTGCCTCAATAGACATATTCATACCAAAGTTTAGGATGAAAAACAATGTCATTAATATGATTAGTACAACCAATTCAAACAAACCTTGAGGTTTAGAAAGAAGCACTTTCTTGATATCTATGTCTTTTCTATTCATGATCTTGTTCCCTGTTAAAACCAGTTAGAGTAGGGGTTAAGATAAAGAGTTCCTTATACAAACTAATCACTTGACCAACAAAGACTAACAATACCGCAAAACCACCAGCAGCAGCAGTAAACTTAATACCATCTATTCCTTGTACCCCACCAACGAAGATGATTAAGGATAGAGCGATTAAGGAAATGGTTGAACCCCATAATATTTTTAACCAACCGGCTGGTTCTTGGTTTTCATCACCAAATGAAGTTCCATGTGAAGAAAGAATGGCAATAGATGTTGTCATCCCATCTGCGGCAGTCGCAAAAGAAATGATTAAAACGATGATCATTAGTGGAACGATGAATGGTGCAATGTAAAAGCCAAAGATATTAACATTAGACATGAACGCCCACATTCCAGCAACCGCTCCTGATTCTCTAATAGCTCCTGCAATATCTACTTGTCCTGTAGATTGCCAATAGATGGCTGTTATACCAAAGATCGAAAACCATATCAAACCAAAGACTGAAGGTAATATCCAGTTGACCACCAAAAACTCTCTAATAGTACGTCCATAAGCAATGATTCCTAAGAAGATAGACATTAATGGCGCATAGGCAATCCAGATAGCCCAGTTGTATAAGGTCCACCATTGTACGGCTGCTGAACCACCGATTGAAGCATCCAATTGGTATTCAGAAACAAAACCAGAATCAAAGCCCCATGCAAAGAAGTTATCCAACCAATGACCAAATGAAGTGGCAGATAAAGACAAGATGTATGGTATATTACCAATTAAGAAGATTAAGATTAATAAACCAAAATAAATGTAAGTGTTTAAGTTCGCAAAAAACTTAATCCCTGAATCTAATCCACGATAAGATGAAAAGATAAAGATAACAGTGATAACCAAAGTGATGATGGTCCATACCACTGGACCTTGTGGAATACCATATTGGTGCAGTAAACCTGCACTGATAAAGGTAATTCCACCTCCCATAGAAGAGGCTAGACCTAAAGCGATGGCCAATAGTGATACAGTATCTACGACACTGCAAAAGATTTTATTGTCGGCTAAAGAACCAACGATTGGACGTAAGGTTTCAGATACACGTAAATCATAACCTTTATTGAAATATAAGTAAGCCATTAAAACACCAGCTAAAGAATACATGGCATAAGGAATGAATGTCCAATGATAGAAGATTCTTCCCATAGCAAAGATACTTGCTTCCATAGTCCCTGGTGTAATTCCATAGCCATCTAGTTCACCCCAAATGTTTTCAAATAAAACAATTGGTTCATTAACACCCCATAAGACAATACCAGTTGCGATTCCACCAGCAAGTGTCATTGCAAACCAAGACATAAATGAAAATCGAGCTTTGGCTTGTGTACCACCAAAACGTATGTCTCCTTTTTTAGAGACAAACAAAGCAATGACTGTAAACAAACAAATCATTGATAATGTTTGAAACAACCAACCAAAATTTTGTAATATCCAAGAAAAAGCACCATGTGCCAACTCAGAAAAATGTTCTCCATCGATAAATCCATATAAACCAGCTAAGCCTAGGATTACGATGGATGGAATAAAGACACCCTTATTAATTGTTTTCTTCATATAATAACCCCCCTTGTAATTTAAGAATATTATAGCTTACACAAGAACTTCTACTTCCCTTAACACATTTATTTACAGTAGAGAAAAGTCATTATAAAAGGATTCATAGTGTATAATGTAGAAGAAAAGGGTGGTTATATGAAAGAAATACTATTAGAAGAATACTTAAACAACGATGACTTTAATTTAATAGTTAAAGAACACTATCAAGTCCAATTATCTAATGATGTTATCGATAAGATAAACAAAGCCTCTAACTTAGTCAATAAGTGGGTCGATCAAAAGAAAGTCATGTATGGTATTACCACTGGTTTTGGTGTATTATGCGATCAACTGATCTCTAAAGAAGATGCTTTACAACTACAAGAAAACATCTTATTAAGTCATGCCTTATCAATAGGACAACCTTTACCAATTTCCTATGTTAGAGGAATGATGTTAATGGTTGTTAAAAATGTATCTACTGGTTATACTGGTGTTTCTTTAAATACTATCCAACGTTACATTGATTATCTTAATCTAGGTATTACTCCCTATGTACCACAAGATGGTTCAGTAGGCTATCTAGCATTAGAAGCCCATATGGCCTTAACCTTAATTGGACAAGGACAAGTCTACTATCAAGGCAAACTCTATGAAACCAAAGACTTACTCAATCAACTCAACATCCAACCCATCAAACTATCTTATAAAGAAGGACTCTCTTTAATATCAGGCACAACCTGTGTGACTGGTATTGCTAATGTCTCAATCTTTAACATCAAACATACCATGATTCAAGCAGATATAATTGGTGCCTTATCTTTAGAAATCAATCAGGGTACACTGAAAGCATTTGATCAACGATTGATGTCAGTAAGACCCCACCAGCAACAAGCCAACACAGCTTACAATGTCAGAGAGATATTAAAAGATTCCATCTATGCCCAATCAAACATTGATTATCGACTACAAGATGCCTTATCTATCAGATGTATCCCACAACTACATGGCGCTGCTAAAAGTCAGATACGCAATACATTAGACATGTTAGATATTGAAACCAATGCCTGTACGGACAATCCAATCATTTATCCTATCGATGATGATGGTTTATGTATGAGTGGCTGTAATCCAGATTCATCTTATGTTGGTATGGCCATGGATGCTTGTAATATAGCGATGGCCAATATTGCTAAGATGTCAGAAAGAAGAAACAACCGTTTAATCGATCAAACCTACTCACAGTTTCCTTCTTTCTTAATCAAGAATCCAGGTTTAAACTCAGGACTCATGATTCCTCAATATACCCAAGCAGGCCTATTAACTCAAATGAGAACATTAGCCTATCCTTCTTCTTTTGACAATACACCTACTTGTAACAACCAAGAAGACTATATTGCATCAGGCTACAATTCAGTATTAAAATCGATTGATATGAATGACAAGTTGAACTATATTCTAGCTATTGAATTATTAAGTATCTACCATGCCACTCAATTTCTAGATACAAGCAAACTATCTTCATCCACACAAGCCATTATTAAACATATTAAACAATACTTCCCTTATTTAGAAAAAGATGTCTTATTACACAAACAAGTAGAAGTACTGAAGGACCTATTAGACAATCAAGTCTTAATTAACCTTGTAAAAGAATATGTAGACCTAAAATTTCTATAATATGTTAGAATAAGATAAATTACACAAAGGAGTATTCTATGACATACGAACAATATTTAGAAGAGTTAAAAGCATTACGAACCAAACGTGAAATGGAACCATGTGAGGTTTCTATGGAAGATTTAGAAAAAACAATCGAAGCTGCTAGATACACAGCATCTGCCATGAATGCCCAACGTATTAGAGCGGTATTGGTTAATGACAAAGATATCTCTAAAAAGATGTTTGATGGATGTAATTTACCAACCAAACATCAAATACCAGATCATCAAGCTTGTTCAGCATTTATTGTATTGGGACAAGAAGAAGACAAAGAAGCTGACTTTGTTCTAGGCTTAGATGTTGGTATTTGGATACAAGCCATTAGAGAAGCCTTACACACATTGGGTTATGTTTCTGTTGATTTACATACCTTCAACCGTAACATATACAAAGAATTAATCAATCTAGACAACTTCTATGCATTGAATGTTATCGGTATAGGTAAATCAAACCAAGAAGTAAGGGTGGTTGATGCTAGTGAAGGTGGAACCTTCAAAGATGAAAACAAAATCCACCATGTTAGAAAGCTTACCACAGACCAATTAATTGTTAAGAAAATATAAAAAAGCCTTACGGCTTTTTTTACTTTATCGCAAAAGTAATCGATACATTCTCATTAAAGCTAATATCTTCTGGATTGGTTTGTATAGAAGTAGATGATTGATCATAAGCCATCATTTCAAACTTGGCTCTAGGAGCTATACCAAAAGATTGATAAGAAATATTGATAACTTCACCTAATACAATACCACTGGCCTTGGCAAGAGA
>Ga0268261_10000342_pt1 | contig 28912 bp, 26 predicted proteins | sample TergutNc150P1_FD_190353 | JGI IMG/M metagenome (GOLD analysis project Ga0268261, IMG submission 190353) | Nasutitermes corniger P1 segment gut microbial community from laboratory colony in Florida, USA - Nc150 P1 (SPAdes) (version 2) | ecosystem: Host-associated > Arthropoda: Insects >... | reverse complement strand
ATAGTCAGAGAGATTACATTTTGATGACGGCAGCAGACGTGCAAAAATGTAACGCGGGCAGCATTACAATATGCCCGGCAGACAGAGCCCTGTATGACACAAGGTCAATTACTTGCGAGTACAAGTTATATTTCCAGACGACCTCTAAAGACGGACCCTGCAAGAGGAGCCTGATGGTACATTACCGGAAACCTACCTTATTGCGGCACGGAGAAGTATGGGTCTTCCACTTCCCGAGCCAGCGCCAAGTGACCATCAGATGTCTACGGAACAACGTGTGGGTGACGCGCACTCGTACACTTGCCGGCGCGGGTCTAATACACAACGCCACACGATGCTCCATCACTTCCGGCGAGAATCGGACTCTTCCGGAACTGCACGGCGTCGCGCAGGCCAACCTCGTCGCCCCATCAGTTTACGTGCCGGACAGCTCGCCAATCGTGTCGAAACATGAGCTCCCCGGGTCGAAGAGGCCCTCAACCAGAGGTCAACGATCTGGACCAGCTAAAGGACCGTCTCGAAACTGCACAGAAGTCGCTCGACGTAGACACGCTGGCGCACATCCAGGAGGCCACCCCCCGCAAGAAACATCGCCCCACTGGCACCTGATAATTACAGCAGTCTCCTGCGCACTCACAGTCCTGCTGGCACTAGGGATGTTTCTCCAGTCGAAATTTCAGTGTGCTGTCTCATGTTGCCGGAGCACAGACAAGGCCACAGAAGAAAAGATACCCCAGTCCCCAACGCACCCCGTTCCGGCTTCAGAAAGCCCGACAGCCGCCGCTTAAGCGGAACCACGATGCGACAACGTGACGTTCACCGCCTACGCACTGCCGTGCAAAGATTAATACGCTCCGAAACAAACCGCCAGCACCAGTTTGCTGATTCGTCAACAGACAGCGACAGCGACAGCGACAGCGACTAATCAAGGTCGCCGACTAAGCGGAAATCCGCTACCATCCGGTCTTCGTACCACAAACCATCGATATTCATGCTCTGTATAGAGAATGAATGCCTTGTGCAAATGTATACTTTTTCCTTCTCTCATTGTTATATGTTCATGGTCACATTGTTAAATTGTATGTATTTCCCTATGTTCAAGGGTTATGTATGTGAATACTTGTTAATTGTGTTTAGTATTATTACTATGTGCGTAACGAAATTTCGGGTTAATTTGTGGCGTACCCCGAAATTCCGTTTAAAAGGGGCAAAGACGTAATGTTCAAAATTACAGGCTTGGACTGTTGGTTAGATTAACTTCGAAATTTGTTTCACAACGCTTGGCCCAGTTAAGAAATTATAGAATACAGGAAATCTCAATCGTCTTGCCTGCAAGTTTCATTGCGTCAGCATGACCTAATTGCCTCATATGTACACCACACTAGAAAATCGAAGCTAACTAGAGCACGATAGTTGCCGCAATGGCGGAAGACACTGTGATAAGCGTATATTCTCTTATATATACCCGCAGTGCGGTGACCGGATTATTCGAATCCTGGCTACTTTGAATCCACGTCAGTTTGACGTGCGAAATTACATTACGACGAACTATTTACCAATACCGATATAGTGTTCGTCAGAAGAATATTATAAACATTGATAATACCGAAACAACAGTACAGAATGGTTCTGTACATTGCAACGCTGCTGCTGATTGAAGGCGAGTCTGTCTGATTATATTCGCTAAATTGCTAAAGCGGCAAGTTCCAAATCCACACCTTCTAGTAAACGCAAGAAGATTATTCAGTTATTTTAAATTATCAATTATATCACCAATATTGAACTACTCTGAAATGTACATAAGTGTATATTGTGTGTGTAAATATGTCCCTAGCTAATAGCGACATACGGATTGTTCGATTGGCCATAAGCTCCCTTGGCATCCCTAAATTCGCCGTACTTAGGTACGTGGTGGCAGCAAATACACCGACTTACGGTCACGCAGTTTAACGACGGTGCCCGTAAGTAAAATCCAGTACTGTCAACGGTTCCCGACCCCCTGGGCACTACAGATTGGTGTCAGCGATTGCCCCGTAGGCAGTACAGATTTAGTGAGAGCGGTGTTCTCCACCGCAAGTGGGTTATTACAATAATGAGGAGCAGCACTGTTAGTACATAGTGAGGAGCAACGGTATTTGTACATAATGAGGAGCAGCATTGTTCGTACATAGACAGGAGCAACGGTGTTTGTACATAATGAGGAGCAGCACTGTTCGAACATAGTGAGGAGCAACGGTGTTTGTACATAATAAGGAGCAATAATGTTCGTACATAGTGTGGAGCAACGGTATTCTTACATAATGTGGAGCAACGGTGTTTGTACATAATGAGGAGCAGCAGTGTTCGTACATAGTGAGGAGCAACTGTGTTTGTATATAATGAGGAGCAGCACTGTTCGTAAATAGTGAGGAGCAACGCTGTTTCTGCATAAAGAGGAGCAACGGTGTTTGTACATAATAAGTAGCACTGTTTGTACATAGGGAGGAGCAACGTTGTTTGATCATAATGTGGAGCAACGGTGTTTGTACATAATGAGGAGCAACGGTGTTTGTACATAATGAGGAGCAACACTGTTCGTACATAGTGATGAGCAACGGTGTTTATACATAATAAGGAGCAGCACTGTTCGTACATAGTGAGGAGCAACGGTGTTTGTATATAATGAGGAGCAGCACAGATCGTACATAGTGAGGAGCAACGGCGTTTGAACCTAAAGAGGAGCAGCACTATTTGTACATAGTGAGGAGCAACGGTGTTTCTACATAATGAGGAGCAGCACTCTTCGTAAATAGTGAGGAGCAACTGTGTTTGTACATAATGAGGTGCAGCAATAAGCATACATAGTGAGGAACAACGGTGTTTGTACATAATGAGGAGTAGCATTGTTCGTACAGAGTGAAGAGAAACGGTGTTCGTAAATAATGAGGAGCAGCACTGTTCGTACATAGAGAGGAGACACGGCGTTTGTACATACTGAGGAGCAACGGTGTTTGGACATAATGAGGAGCAGCACGGTTGCTACATAGTGAGGAGCAAAGGTGTTTGTATATAATGAGGAGCACACTGTTCGTACATAGTGAGGAGCAACGGTGTTTGTACATACTGAGGAGCAACGGTGTTTGTACATGGAGAGGAGCAGCACTGTTCGTTCACAGTGAGGAGCAAGGGTGCTTGTACATAATGAGGAGCAGCACTGTCCGTACATAGTGAGGAACAAAGGTGTTTGTACTTAATGAGGAGTAGCTCTGTTCGCACATAGTGAGGAGCAACGGTATTTATACATAATGAGGAGCAACGTTGTTTGTACATAATGAGGAGCAACGGTGTTTGAACGTAATGAAGAGCAACGGTTTTTGTACATAATGAGGAAAAGCACTGTTCGTACATAGTGAGGAGCAAAGGTGTTTGTACATAATGAGGAGCAGCATTGTTCCTACATACTGAGGAGCAACGGTTTTTTAACGTAATGAGGAGCAGAACTATTCGAACATAGTGAAGAGCAACGGTGTTTCTACATAATGAGGAGCAGCACTGTTCGTAAATAGTGAGGAGCAATGGCATTTGTACATAATGAGGAGTAGCATTCTCCGTACACAGTGAGGAGCAACGGTGTTTGTACATAATGAGGAGCAGCACTCTTCGTACGTAGTGAGGAGTAACGGTGTTTGTACATAAAGAGGAGCAGCACTATTTGTACATACTGAGGAGCAACGGGGTTTGTACATAATAATGAGCAACGGTGTTTGGACTTAATAAGGAGCAGCACGGTTCGTACATAGTGAGGAGCATCGGTGTTTGTATATAATGAGGAACAGCACTGTTCGTACATAGTGAGGAGCAACGGTGTTTGTACATAATGACGGGCAGCGGTGTTAGTACATAATGAGGAGCATCACGGTTCGTACACAGTGTGGAGCAACGATGTTTGTACATAATTAGGAGCAGCCCTGTTAGTAAATACTGGGGAGCAACGGTGTTTGTACTTAAAGAGGATCAGCACTGTTCGCATATAGTGAGGAGCAACGGTTTTTGTACATAATGAGGAAGAACGTTGTTTGAAAATAATGAGGAGCAAGGGTGTTTCTACATAATGAGGCGCAACGGTGTTTGTACATAATGAGGAGAAGCAATGTTCGTACATAGGAAGGAGCAACGGTGTTTGTACAAAAGGAGAAGCAGCACTGTTCGTACATAGTGAGGAGCAACTGCGTTTGTACATAATGAGGAGCAACGGTGATTTATATGAGAAACAACGATGTTTGTACATAATGAGGAGCAGCATGATTCGTACATAGTGAGGAGCAACGGTGTTTGTAAATATTGAGGAGCAGCACTGTTCGTACATAGTGAGAAGCAAAGGTGTTTGTACATAATGAAGAGAAACTGTGTTTGTACATAATGAGGAGCAGCACTGTTCGTACATAGTGAAGAGCAACGGTGCTCGAAAATGTTGAGGAGCAGCACTGTTCGTACATATTGAGGTGCAACGGTGTTTTTACATAGTGAGGAGTGGCGCTGTTCGTACATAATAAGGAGCAACGGTGTTTGTACATAATGAGAACCGGTGTTTGTACATAATGAGGAGCAACGGTTTCTGTACATAATAAGGAGCAGCACTGTTATTACATAGTTATGAGCAACGGTGTTTGTACATAATGAGGAGCAGCACTGTTCGTACATAGTGAGGAGCAACGGTGTTTGTACATAATGAGTAGCAGAACTGTTCGTACATAGTGAGGAGCAACGGTCTTTGTGCATAATGAGGTGTAAAGGTGTTTGTACACAATGAGGAGCAGCACCTTTCGTACATAGTGAGGAGCAACGGTGTTTGTACGTAATGAAGAGCAGCACTGTTCGTGCATAGTGATGACCAACGGTATTTGTAAATAATGAGGAGCAGCACTCTTCGTACATAGTGAGGAGCAAATTTGTTTGTAGATGACGAAGAGCAGCACTGTTCATACATAGTAAGGAGGAAGGGTGTTTGTACATAATGAGCAGCACTGTTCGTACATAGTGAGGAGCAAAGGTGTCTGTACATAAGCACTGTTCGATGTTTGTACATAATGAGGTGTAGCACACTTCGTACATATTGAGGAGCAGCGGTGTTTGTACATAATGAGGAGAAGCACTGTTCGTACATAGTGAGGAGCAAAGGTGTCTGCACATAATGAGGAGCAACTGTGTTTGTACATAATGTGGAGCAACGGTGTTTGTACATACAGAGGAGCCGCACTTTTCGTTCATAGTGAGGAGCAAAGGTGTCTGTACGTAATGAGGAGCAGCACTGTTTGTACAAAGTGAGGAGCAACGGTGTTTGACATAATGAGGAGGAGCATTCTTCGTACATAATGAGGAGCAATAGTGTTTGTAAATAATGAGTATGAGCACTGTTCATACATAGTGAGGAGAACGGTGTTTGTACATAATGTAGAGCAGCGGTGTTTGTAGATAATGAGGAGCAGCACTGTTCGTACATAGTGAGGAGCAACGGCGTTTGTACGTAATGAGGAACAGGACTATTCGTAAATAGAGGAGCAACGGTGTTTCAACCTAATGAAGAACAGCACTGTTCGAACATAGTCTGGAGCAACGGTGTATGTACATAGTGAGGAGCAGCACTGTTCGTAAATACTAAGGAGCAACGGTGTTTGAACGTAATGAGGAGCAGTACTTTTCTTACATAGTGAGGGGTAAAGGTTTTAGTACATGATGAGGAGAAGCACAGTTCTTACATAGTGAGGAGCAATGGTGTTTGTACATAATGAGGAGCAAAGGTGATTGAACATATTGAGGAGCAGCACTTTTCGTACATAGTGAGGAGCAACGGTGTTTGTACATAAGGAGGAGCAGCACTGTTCGAACATAGTGAGGAGCAACGGTGTTTGTACATAATGAGGAGCAAAGTTGATTGTACATAATGAGGAGCAACGGTTTTGGTATAAAATGAGGAGCAACGGTGTTTGTACATAAGGAGGAGCAGCACTGTTCGAACATAGTGAGGAGCAACGGTGTTTGTACATGATGAGGAGCAAAGTTGATTGTACATAATGAGGAGCAAAGGTGTTTGTATAAAATGAGGAGCAACGGTGTTTGTACATAAAGAGGAGCAGCACTGTTCGTACATAGTGAGGAGACACGGTGTTTGTACATAATGAGGAGCAGCACTTTTCGTACATAGTGAGGAGCAACGGTGTTTGTACATAATGAGGAGCAGCACTGTTCGTACATAGTTAGGAGCAACGGTTTTTGTACAGAATGAGGAGCAACGGTTTTTGTACATAATATGGAACAGCACTGTTCGTTCATAGTGAGTAGGAAAGGTGTTTGTACATAATGAGGAGCAGCACTGTTCATATATAGTGAGGAGCAACGGTGTTTCTACATAATGAAGAGAAACGGTGTTTGTAGCTAAAGTTGAGCAACGGTATTTGTACATACATAGGAGAACAAATGTTCGTATTTAGGAGAAAAGTTTTCGAACATAATGGGGAACAGCACTGCTCGTACATAATGAGGAGCAACGGTGTTTTTACATAATGAGGAGCAACGGTGTTTGTACATAGTGAGGAGCAACGGTATTTTTAATAATGAGGAACAAACGGTTTTGTTACATAATGAGGAGCAACACTGTTCGTACATAGTGAGGAGAAACGGTGTTTGTACATACAGAGGAGCCGCACTGTTCGTACATAGTGAGTAGCATCGGTGTTTGTACATAATGAGGAGCAACGGTGTTTGTACATAATAAGGAGCAACGGTGTTTGTACATAATGAGGAGCAACAGTGTTTGTACATAATGAGGGCAAGCACTGTTCGTACATTATGAAGAGCAATAGTGTTGGTACATAATGAGGAGCAGCATCCTTCGTACATACCGAGGAGCAACGGTGCTTGTACATAAAGAGGAGCAGCACTGTTCGTACATAGTGAGGAGTAACGGTGATTTTACAAAATGGGAAGCAACGGCGTTTGTAGATAATGAGGAGCAGCACTGTTTGTACATAGTGAGGAGAAACGTTGTTTGTACATAATGAGGAGGAGCACTATTCGTACAAAGTGAAAAGCAAACTGAGTTTGTACATAATGAGGAGCAGGACTGTTAGTACATAGTGAAGAGCAACGGTGCTTGTAAATAATGAAGAGCAAATCTCTTCGTCCATAGGGAGGAACAACGGTTTTTGTAGATATTGAGGAGCAGAACTGTTCGTACATAGTGAGGAACAACGGTTTTTGTAGATATTGAGGAGCAGCACTGTTCGTACATAGTGAGGGGTAATGGTGTTGATACATAAGGAGCAACGTTATTTGTGCATAATGAGGAGTAGCATTGTTCGTACATAGTGAGGAGCAAAGGTGTTTGTACATAATGAGGAGCAGCAATGTTCGTACATAGTGAGGAGCAACGGTGATTGTACATAATGAGGAGCAACGGTGTCTGTACACGTGGAGCGGCACTGTTCGTGCATAGTGAGGAGCAAAGTTGTTTGTACATAATGAGGATCAACACTGTTCGTACATAGTGAGATGAAAATTTTTTCCTACATAATGAGAATCAGAATGTTCGTACATAGTGAGATGCAACGGTGTTTGTGCATAATGAGGAACAACGGAGTTTGCACATAATGAGGAAGAGCACTATTCGTACATAATGAAGAGCAACGGTGTTTGTACATAATATGGAGCAGCACCGTTCATGCATAATGGGGAGAAACGTTTTTGTACATAAGGAAGAGCAGCACTGTTCGTACATAGTCAGGAGCAACTTTTTTTGTACATAATGTGAAGCAGCATTGTTCGTACATAGAGAGGAGCAACGGTGTTTGTACATAATGGGGAGCAACGATGTTTATATATAATGAGGAGCAACGGTGTTTGTACATAATGAGGAGCAATGGTGTATGTACATAATGAGGAGCAGCACTGTTCGTACATATTGAAGAGCAACGGTGTTTGTACATAATGAGGAGCAACGGTGTTTGTACATGAGAAGCAACACTATTCGTGCATAGTGAGGAAAAACGGTGTTTGTACATAATGAGGAGCAGCACTTTTCGTACAAAATGACGAGCAACGATGATTGTACATAATGTGGGATAAAGTTGTTTGTACATAATGAGGATCAGTACCATTCGTACATAATGAGGAGGAAAGGTGTTTTTACATAATTAGGAACAGCAATGTTCGTGCATATTGAAGTGCATCGGTGTTTGTACGTAATGAGGAGCAGCACTGTTCGTACATAATGAGGAGCAAAGATGTTTGTACATAATGAGGAGCAATGGTGATTGTACATAAGGGGGGCAGCACTGTTCGTACATAGTGAGAAGTAACGGTGTTTGGCATAATGAGGAGCAGAACTCTTTGTAAATAGTGAGTGTACTGTGTACTGTTCGTACATAACGAGGAGCGATGGTGTTTCTCCATAATGAAGTGCAGCACTGTTCATAAATAGTGAGTAGCAACGGTGCGTGCACATAATGAGAAGCAACGGTGTTTGTACATAATGTTGAGCAGCACAGTTTAGTACATAGTGAGGAACAACGGTGTTTGTACATAATGACGAGCAATGGTATTTGTACGTAATGTGTAAATACAGCTTTTGTACAAAATGGAGTGAAGCACTGTTCATACATAGTGAGGAGTAACGGTTTTTGTGCATAATGAGGTACAACAGTGTTTATACATAATTAGGAGCAACAATTTTCGCATATATTGAGGAGCAATGGTGTTCGTACATAATGAGGAGCAACGGAGTTTGTGCACAATGGGGAGCAACGGTGTTTGTTCATGAGGATCAGCATTGTTCCTACATATTGAGGAGCAACAGTGTTTGTACATAATGAGGAACAGCACTGTTCGTACATAGTGCGGAACAAAGGTGTTTTACATAATGAGGAGCAACGGAGTTTGTACATAATGTGTAGCAACTTTGTTTTTACATAATTAGGAGCAGCACGGTTTATACACAGTGAAGAGACACGGTGTTTGTACATAATGAGGAGCAACGGTATTTATACATAATGATGAGCAGCACTGTTCGTACACAGTGAGGAGCAACGGTGTTTGTACATAATGATAAGCAGCACTGTTTGTACATAATGAGTAGGAATGGTGTTTGTACATATTGAGGAGCAGCATTGTTCGTGTATAATGAGGAGCGGTACTGTTTCTACATAAAGTGGTGCAACGATATTTGTACATAATGAGGAGCAGCATTATTCATTCATAATTAGGAGGAACGGTGCTTGTACTTTATGAGGAACAACGGTGTTTGTACATAATACGGAGCAACACCCTTTGTACAAAATTACGAGCAATGGTGTTTGTACGTAAAGTGAAGCAACGGTGTTTGTATATAATGAGGAGCAGCACTCTTCGTCCATAGTGAGGAGCAAGAGTGTTTTACAAAATGAGGAGCAGCACTGTTCGTACATAGTGGGGAGCAACGGTTTATGTACATAATGAGGAGGAAAGGTGTTTGTACATAATAGGGGCAGCATTGTTCGTACATAGTGAGGAGCAAATTTGTTTTAAATAATGAGGAGCAACGGTGTTTTTACATACAGAGGAGCAGCACTGCTCTTAAATAGCGAGGAGCAACGGAGTTTTTGCATAATGAGGAGCAGCAATCTTCGTACATATTGTGGAGCAAAGGTTTTTCTACAGAATGAGGAGCAGCACTGTTCGCATATAGTGAGGAGCAACGGTGTTTGTACATATTAAGTAAGAGCACTGTTCGTATATAGTGAGGAGCAACGCTGTTTGTACATAATGGGCAGTAATTGAGTTTTTTACACAATGTGGAGCAGTATTGTTTGTACATAGTGAGGAGAAACGGTGTTTCTAAACAATGAGTACAGCACTGTTCGAACATAGTGAGGAGCAACGGTGTTTGTACGTAATGAAGAACAGCACTGTTCGTACAAAATGAGGAGCAACGGTGTTTGTACATAATGAAGAACAGCACTGCTCGTACAAAATGAGGAGCAACGGTGTTTGTACATAATGAAGAAAACCGGTGTTTGTACATAATGTGGAGCAACGGTGTTTGTACATAATGAGCAAGAACGGTTTTTGTACATAATGAGGAGCAGCATTGTTCGTACATTGAGAGGACAAATGTTTTTGTACATAATTAGGAGCAACGGTGTTAGTACTTAATGAGGAAAAACGGTGTTTGTATATATTACGTAGCAGCACTCTTTGTACATAATGAGGAGCAACGTTGTTTGTACATAATGTGGAGCAGAGTTTTTTTGTAGATAATGAGGAGTAGCACTGTTCGTACATAGTGAGGAACAACGGTGTCTGTACATAATGTGGAGCAACGGTGTTTTTCATAATGAGGAGCAGCACTATTACAAAATAGGGCCAGCACTGTACGTACATATTGAGGAGCAAATTTGTTTTTACATAATGAGGAGCAACGGTGTTTTTACATACTGAGGAGCTGCACTGTTCGTACATTGTGAGGAGGAACGGTGTATGAACATAATGTGGAGCAACTGTGTTTGACCACATTGTGGAACAACAGTGTTAGTACATACAGAGGAGACGCACTGTTCGTACATAGCGAGGAGCAATAGTTTTCTTACATAATGAGGAGCAGCTCTGTTCGTACATAGTGAGGAGCAAATGTTTTTGTACATAATGAGGAGCAGCACTGTTCGCACATAGTGAGGAGCAAAGGTGTTTGTACATATTGAGGAGCAACGGTGTTTGTACGTAATGCGGAGCTGAACTTTTCGTACATATTGGGGAGCAACGGTGTTTGTACATAATGAGGAGGAGCACTGTTCCTACATAGTGAGGAAAAACGGTGTGTACATGAGGAGCAACGGTGATTGTACATAATGTGGAGCAGCACTTTTCGTACAAATTGGGGAGCAACGGTGTTTGTACATAATGAGGAGAAGCACTGTTCGAGTATATTCAGATGCAACGGTGTTTGTACATTGTGAGGAACAACGGTGTTTGTACGTAATGAGGAATAATGGTGTTTGTACATAACTAGGAGCAGCACTGTTTGTACATAATGAGGAGCGACGGTGTTTATACGTAATGAGGAAGAATGTTGTTTGTACGTAATAAGGAGCAACCCTGTTTGTGCATAATGAGGAGCAACGGTTTTTGTAAATAATTTGCAGCAACGGTGTTTGTAGGTAATGAGGAGCAGCACTGTTCATACATAGTGAGGAGCAACCATTTTTGTACATATTGAGGAGAAGCACTGTTCGTACATAATGGGAAGCAACCATTTTTGTACATAATGAGGAACATCCCTCTTCGTACATAGTGAAGAGGTGTTTTTACATAATTTGGGGCACCGGTGTTTGTACATAATGAGGAGCAACAGTGTCTGAACTTAATGAGGAGAAACGGTGTTTGTACATAATGAGGAGCAGCACTGTTCGTTCATAGTGAGGAGCATCTGTGTTTGTACGTAATGAAAAGCAACGGTGTATTTGCATGATGACAAGCAGCACTGTTCACATATAGTGAGGAGCAACGGTCTTTGTACATAATCAGGAGCAGCACTGTTCGTATATAGTGAGGAGCAACGGTGTTTGCACATAATGGGTAACAGCATTGTACGTACATAGTGAGGAGCAACTGTGTTTGTACATAATGGGCAGCAACAATTTATATAATGAGGAACAACACTGTTCCCACATAGTGAGGAGCAACGGTTTTTATACATAATGAGGAGCAGCACTGTTCGTACATAGTGAGGAGCAAAGGTGTTAGTACATAATGAGGAGCAGCACTGTTCGTACATAGTGAGGAACGACGGTGTCTGCACATAATGATGAGCAACGGTGTTTGTACATAATGAGGAGCAGCACTGTTGTGACATAGTTATGATCAAAGTTATTTGTACATAATTAGGAGCAACTGTGTTTGTACATAATGTGGAGCAACGGTATTTGTAAATACAGAGGAGTCGCACTGTTCGTACATGGCGGGGAGCAATGGTGTTTTTACATAATGTGGAGCAGCACTGCTCGAATATTGTGAGGAGTAAAGTTGTTTGTACATAACAAGGAACAAAGGAGTTTTTACATAACGTGGAGCAAAGGTTTTAGAAGATATTGAGGAGCAGCACGGTTAGTACATAGTGAGGAGCTAACGGTGTTTGTACATAATGAGGAGCAACAATTTTCGTACATATTGTGGGGCAACGGTGTTTCAGCATAATGAGGAGCAACACTATTCGCACATAGTTAAGATCTACGGTTTTTGTACATAATGAGGAGCAACGGTATTTGTTCATAATGAGTAGCAGCACTGTCCGTATATAGTGAGGAGCAACGATGTTTGTAAATAATGAGGAGTAACCCAGTTCATACATAGTAAGTAGCAAAGGTGTTAGTACATAATGTGGAGCAACGGTCTTTGTACATAATGAGGAGCAGCACTGTTCGTACATTTTAAGGAGCAATGGTCTTTGTACATAATGAAGAGCAGCACTTTTCGTGCATAGTGTGGAGCATCGGTTTTTGTACATAATGAAGAGCAGCACTGTATGTATATAGTGAGGAGCAACGGTGTTTGTACATAATGAGGAGCAGCACTGTTCGTACATAGTGAGGAGCAACGGAGTTTTTACATAATGAGGAACAAATTTGTTTGTACTTAATGAGGAGCAGCACTGTTCGTACATAGTGAGGAATAACGGGGTGTTTACGTAATGTGGAGCGGCACTGTTCGTATAAAGCGAGGAGCAAAGGTGTTTGTACATAATGAGGAGCAACTGTGTTTGTACATAATGTGGAGCAACGGTGTTAGTACATACAAAGGAGCCGCACTGTTCGTACATACCAAGGAGCGAAGGTTTGTGTACATGATGAGGAGCAGCTTTTTCATACATAGTGAGGAGCAACGGTGGGTATACATAATGAGTAGCAGCACTGTTCTTACAAAGTGAGAAGCAACGGTGTCTGTACATAATGAGGAGGAATGGTGTTGTACATATTGAGGAGCAGCTCTTTTCCTACATAGTGAGGAGCAACAGTGTATGTATGTAATGAGGAGCAACGGGGTTTGCGCATTATGTGGACAAGGGTGTTTGTAAATAAAGAGGAGACGCACAGTTCGTACATAATGTGGAGTAATGGTGTTTGAATATAATGAGGAGCACCAATCTTTGTAATTAGTGAGGAGCAACGGGTTTTGTACATAATGAGGAGCAGCACTCTTCCTACATAGTGAGGAGCAACGTTGTTTGTACGTAATGTGGAGCAGCAATGTTCGTACATAGTGAGGAGCAACGGTGTTTTACATAATGAGGAGCAGCACTCTTCGTACATATTGAGGAGCAACGTTGTTGGTACATGATGAAGAGCAGCACTGTTCATACATAGCAAGGAGGGATGGTGTTTGTACATAATGAGCAGCACTTTTCGTACATAGTGAGGAGCAATGTTGTCTGTACATAATGAGGAACAGCACTGTTCGTACATAGTGAGGAGCAAACGTGTTTGTACCTAATGAGGAGGAGCACTGTTCGTACATAGTGAGGAGCAAAGGTGTTTGTACATAATGAGGAGCAGCATTGTTCGTACGTAGTGAGGAGCACCGTTGTTTGTACATAATGAGGAGCAGCACTGTTCCTACATAGTGAGGAATAACTGTGTTTGTACATAATGAGGAGTAGCACTTTTCGTACATAGTGAGGAGCAATGTTTTTTTTTGCATACTGAGGTGCAGCACTGTTCGTACATGGTGAGGAACAACGGTGTTTTTACATATTGAGGAGCAGCACTGTTCGTACTTAGGGAGGAGCAACATTGTTTTTACATAATGAGAATCAAGGGTTTTTGTACATAATGAGGAGCAGCACTGTTCGTACATAGTGAGGAGCAACGTCGTTTGTACATAATGTGGAGCAACAGTGTTTGTACATAAGAAGGAGCAGCACTCTACATACATAGTAAGGAGCAAACGGTATTTGTACATAATGAGGAGAAAAGGTGTTTACACCTAATGAGGGACGGCACTGTTTGAACATAGTGAGGTGCAACGGTATTTGTGCATAATGAAGAGAAGCACGTTTCGTACGTAATGAGAATTAACGGTGTTCGTACACATTGAAGATTATCACTGATCGTACATAATGAGGAGCAGCAGTGTTAGTACATAATGAGGATCATCGGTGTTCGAAGATAATGAGAAGCACTGTTCGTACTTAATGATGAGCTCGTACATAAGGAGCACCACTGTTCATACATAACGAGGAGTAACACTGTTCTTTAATAATGAGGAGCAGCATTGTGCGTACATAATTAGGAGCAACACTTCATATGTTTTGAGGAGCAAAAATGTTCGTACATAATGAGGAGGAACACTGCTCGTACACAATGAGGAGTAACGGTGTTTGTACATAATGAGGAGTAGCACTGTTCGTATATAATCAGGAGCAATGGTGTTCGTACATAATGAAGAGGAGCACTTTTCGCACATAACGAGGAGCAGCACTTTTCGTACATAATGAGGACCAGCAGTGTTCATACATATTGAGGAGCTATGATTTTCGTACATAATGAAGAGCGTTACTCTTCGTACATAAAGGGGAGCAACGGTATTCTACATAATTAGGAGCGCTTTTCGAACATAATGAGAAACAAGGGTGTTCGTACATAATAAGAAGCAACACTGTAAATAATGAGGAGAAACATTGTTACTACATATTGAGCGACACTGTTCTTTGATAAAGAGGAGCAACGCTATTTGTACATAATGAGGAGTAGCACCGTTCGTACATAATGTGGAGCAGGACTCTTAGTACATAATGTGGAGCAGCTTTGTCCGTACATTATGAAATGCAACGGTTTTCGTACATAATGCGGAGGAGCACACTTCTTACATAATAAGGAGCAACGGTGTTCGTACATAATGAGGAGCAGCACTGTTCGTACATAATGAGGACCAGTACTGTTCGTACATAATGAGAATCAGCACTGTTCGTACATAATGAGAAGCAGCAGCGTTCGTACATAATGAGGAGCATCGGTGTTAGTGCATAATTAGAAGCAGTAATATTCGTACATAACGAGGAGCAACACTGTTCCTACATAATGAAGAGCAACACTGTTTACTCATAATGAGGAGCAGCAGTGGTAAAACATATTGAGGAGCATTGGCTTTCGTACATAATGAGGAGCAGCACTCTTCTTACATAATGAGGAGCAGCATTGTTCGTACATAATGAGGAGCAACGGTGCTTGCACATAACGAGGAGCAACACTGTTCCTAAATAATGGGGAGCAGCACAGTTTGTACATAATGTGGAGCAACGGTGTTTGTACATAATGAGGAGCATAACTGTTCGTACATAGTGAGGAGCATCGGTGTTTGTACATAATGAGGAGCAACGGTCTTTGTACATAATAAAAAACAGCACTGTTTGTACATAAGGAGGAGCAACGGTTTATGTACATAATGAGGGACAGCATCCTTTTTACATAGTAAGGAGCAACGGTGTTTGTACGTAATGAGGAGCAGCACATTTTGAACATAATGAGGAGCAGCACTCTTCGTTTACAATGAGGAGCAACGGTGTTTGTACTTATTGAGGAGCAGCACTTTTCGTACATAATGAGGAGGAACTCTTTTAGTACATAATGAGGTGTAGCACTGTTCGAACGTAGTGAGGAGCAACAGTGTTTTTACATAATGAGGTGCAGCAATGTTCGTACATCGTGACGAGCAACAACGTTTGTATATAATGAGGAGCAACGGTGTTTGTTCATAGTGAGGAGCAACGGTTTTTTTCATAATGGTGAGCAAAGGTGTATGTACATAATGAGGAGCAGCACTGTTCGTACAAGGTGAGGAGCAACGGAGTTGTACATAATGACGTGCAGCACAGATCCTACATTGTGAGGAGCAACGGTGTTTTAACATAATGTGAATCTGCACTGCTCATACATAGTGAGAAGCAACGGTGTTTGTATATAATGAGGAGCAACGGTGCTCGTCATAATGACGAGCAGCACTCTTCTTACATAGTGAGGAGCAAGGGTGTGTGTACATTATGAAGAGCAACGGTGTTTGAACATAATGCGGAGTAACGGTGTTTGTAGATAATGTGGAGCAGCACTCCTCAGACATAGTGTGGAGCAACGGTTTTTGACAATAATGAGGACCAGCACTTTTCCTGCATAGTGATGAGCAAAGGTGTTTGTACATATGGAGGAACAGTACGGTTCGTACATAGTGAGGAGCAACGGTCTTTGTACATTATTAGGAGAAGCACTGTTCGTATATAGTGAGGAGCAACGATGTTTTACATAATGATGAGCAACGGTGTTTGTACATAATGAGGAGCAACGGTATATGTACATAATGAGGAGCAACGGTGTTTGTACTTAATGAGGAGCAGCCTTGGTCGTACATATTGAGGAACAACGGGGTTTGTAAATATTGTGGAGCAAACGGTGTTTATACATAATATGGGGCAACGGTGTTTGTATGTAATGAGGAGCAGCTCTAATCGTACATAGTGAAGAGGAACGGTGTTTGTACATAATGAAGAGCAGCACTTTTCACACATAGTGAGGAGCAAGGTTGTTTGTACATAATGAGGAGCAGCACTGTCCGTATGTAGTGAGAAGCAACGATGTATGTACATAATGAGGAGCAGCACTGTTCGTACTTAGTAAGGAACAACGGTGTTTGTACATAATGAGGAGCAACGATGTTTGTACTTAATTTGAAGCAACGGTGTTTGTACGTAATGAGGAGCAACGGTGTTTATACATGAGTTGCAGGATTGTTCGTACATAATGGGAAGAAATGATATTTGTACATAATGAAGAGGAACGGTGTTTGTGCATAATAAGGAGCAACGGTGATTTTGCGTAATGAGGAGCAGCACTGTTCGTACATAATGAGGAGCAACGATGTTTGTACATAATGAGGAGGAACGGTGATTGTACATAAGGGGGGCACCACTGTTCGTACGTAGTGAGAAGTAATGTTGTTTTGCATAATGACGAGCAGCACTCTTTGTAATTAGTGATGAGCAACCATCTTTGTACATAATGAGGAGAAGCAATGTTGCTACATAGTGAGGAGCAATGGTGTTTGTACTTAATGTGGAGCAGTTCAGTTCGTAGATAGTGAGGAGCAACGGTGTTTGTACATAATATGTAGCAGCACTGATGGTACATATTGAGGAGCAACGGTGTTTGTACATAAAGAGGAGAAGCAATTTTCGTACATAGTGAGGAGCAACGGTGTTAGTATGTAATGAGGGTTTAACACTGTTCCTACATAGTGAGGAGCAACGGGGTCTGTACGTAATGAGGAGCAGCACTGTTCGTACATAGTGAGGAGCAACGGTGTTTTTCATAATTAGGAGTAGCACTGTTCGTACATATTGTGGAACAACGGTGTTTGTACATAATGATGAGCAACCTTGTTCGTACATATTCGCGATCAGTGGTGTTTGTACATATTGAGAAGCAACGATATTATACATAATGAGGAGCAGAACTGTTCGTAAATAGTGAGGAGAATGGGTGTTTTTACATAACGAGAAGAAGCTCTGTTCGTACATAGTGAGGAGCAACGGTGTTTGTTCATAATGAAGAGCAACGGTATTTGTACAGAATGAGGACCAGCACTCTTCGTACATAGTGAGGAGGAACGGAGTTTCTACATAATGAGGAGCAGCATTGTTCGTACTTAGGTAGGATCAACGGTGTTAGTACATAATGAGAAGTATTTTTCGTACTTAGGGAGGCGCAAAGGTTTTAGTACATAATGAGGAGAAGCACTGTTCGTACATATTGAAGAACAACAGCGTTTGTACATAATGAGGAGCAACGGTGTTTGTACATAATGAGGCGCGTCACTGTTTGTTCATAGTGAGAATCAACGGTGTTTGTACATAATAAGGTGCAGCAATGTTCGTACATAGTGAGGAGGAACGGTGTTTATACATAATGAGGAGCAGCTTTGTTCGTACATATTGTGGAGCAACGGTGGTTGTACATAATGAGGAGCAACGGTGTTTAAATATAATGAGGAGAAATTTTGTTTGTACATAATGAGAAGCAAGGGTGTTTGTACGTAATGTGGTGCAGCAGTGTTCGTACATTGTGAGGAGCAACAGTGTTTGTACAAAATGAGGAGCAGCACTTTCCGTACATTGTGAGGAGCAACGTTGTTTTACATAATGAGGAACAGACCTCTTCGTATAAAGTGAGGAGTAACGGTGTTTGTACATAATGAGTAGAAGCACTGTTCGTACATAGTGAGGAGCAACGGTGATTGTTCATAATGAGGATAATCACTGCTCGTACATAGTCGGGAGCAACAGTGTTTGTACATAATGACGAATAGCACTGTTCGTACATAGTGAGGAGGAACGGTGTTTGAACATAATGAGGAGCAGCATTGTTCGTACATAGTGAGGAGCAACGGTATTTTTTCGTAATGAGGAGCAGAACTGTTCGTACATAGTGAGGAACAACGGTGTTTGTACATAATGATGAGCAACGGTGTTTGTACGTATTGAGGAGCAAGAATGTATGTACATAATTAGTAGGAAATGATTTATGTACATAAAGAGGAGCAGCACTATTCATACATCGTGTGGAGCAACGGTGTTTGTACATAAAGAAAAGTAGCACTGTACTTACATAATGAGGAGCAACGGTGTTTGTACATAATGAGGAGCAGCTGTGTTCGTACATAGTGAGGAGCAACGGTGTGTGTACATAATGAGGAGCAACACTGTTCGCACATATTGAGGAGCGACTGTGTTTGTACATAATGAGGAGATGCTCTTTTCGTACATAGTGAGGAGCAAATTTGTTTGTACATAATGAGGAGCAGCATTGTTCGTACATAGTGAGAAGCAACAGTGTTTGCAGATAATGGGGATCAGCACTGTTAATAATTATTGAGGAACAACGGTGTTTGTACATAATGAGGAGCAAAGATGTTTGTATATAATGTGCAACAACGGTGTTTGTACATAATGAGGAGAAGCACTGTTCACACATATAGAGGAGCAACAGTGTTTGTACATAATGAGGAGCAACTGTGTTAATATATAATGAGGACCAGCACTGCTCGTACATAGGGAGGAGCAACGGTGTTTGTACATAATGAGGAGCAGCACTCTTCGTACACATTGTGGAGCAACGTTTTTTGAACGTAATGAGGAGCAGCACTCTTAGTACATATTGAGTAGCAATGGTGTTTGTACATAATGAGGTGCAGAACTCTTCCTACATAGTGAGGAACAACGGTATTTTTACATAATGACTAGCAGCACTTTTCGTACACAGTGAGGAACAATGATGTTTTCACATAATGAGGAGTAGCACTGTTTGTAAATAGTGAGGAGCAACGGTGTTTGTACATAATGAGCACCAGCACTGTTCATACATAATGAGGACCAGCACTGTTCGTACATATTGAGGAGCAACGGTGTTTGTACATAACGAAGAGCACTGTTCGTACATCGTGATGAGCAATGGTGTTTGTTCATAATGCAGAGCAACGGTCCTTTTACATAATGGGGAGCAGCACTTTTCGTACACAGTGAGGAGCAACGGTGTTTTCACCTAATGAGCAGTACCATTGTTTGTAAATAGTGAGAAGCAACGTTATTTTTACATAATGAGGAGCAGCAGTGTTCGTACATGGTGACGAGCAACGTTGTTGTACATATTACAGAAGCAAGGTAATTTTACATAATTATGAGCGGCACTCTTCCTACATTGTGTGGAACAACGGAGTTTGTAAATAATGAGGATCAGCACTGTTCGGATTTAGTGAGGCGCAACGGTATTTGTGCATGAGGAGAAGCATTGTTCGTACATAGTGAAGAGGAACGGTGTTTGTACATGAGGAGAAACGATGTTTGTAAATAATGAGGAGCAACGTTGTTTGTACATAATGAGGAGGAGCACTCTTCGTACATAGTGAGGAGCAACAATGTTTGTACTAAATGAGGAGCAGCAATGTTCCTACATAGTGGGGAGCAACGTCGTTTTATATAATGAGGAGCAGCAACGGTGTTTGTACATAATGGAAAGCACTGTTCGTACATAGTGAGGAGCAACGGCGTTTATACGTAATGAGCAGCTGCACTGTTCGTACATAGTGAGGAGCAACGGTCTATGTCCTTAATGAGGAGCAGCACTGTTCGTACATAGTGAGGAGCATCGGTGTTTGAACATAATGAGCAGCACTTTTCGTACATACTAAGGAGCTACTTTTTTTGTAAATAATAACGAGCAGCACTGTTCGTACATAGTGAGGAGCATCGGTGTTTGAGAATAATGAGGAGCAGCACTGTTCGCGCATAGTGAAGAGCAACGATGTTTTTACATAATGAGGAATAACAGTCTTGGTACATAGTTAAAAGCAACGGTGTTTGTACATAATGAGGAGCAGCACTGTACGTACGTAGTGAGGAGCAACGATGTTTGTAAGTATTGAGAACCAACGATAATTTACATAATGAGGAGCAGCAGCACCATTCGTACATAGTGAGGAGCAACGGTTTTTGTACATAACGAGTAGAAGCATTGTTCTTACATAGCGAGAAACACCGGTGGTTGTTCATAATGAAGAGCAACGGTGTTTGTACATATTAAGGAGCAGCACTGTTCGTACATATTGAGGAGCAACGGAGTTTGTACATAATGAGGAGCAGCACTGTCCGTACTTAGTGAGGCGCAACGGTGTTTGTACATAATGAGGAGCAGCACTGTTCGTGCCTAGGGAAGATCAAAATTCTTTGTAAATAATGAGGGGCAACGGTGTTTGAACATGAGGAGAAACGGTGTATGTACACAATGAGGTGCAATACTGTTCAGAAATAGTGAGGAGCAACGGTGTTTGTATATTTTGAGGAACAGCACTCTTCGTACATATTGAGGAGCAACGGTGTTTCTGCATAATGAGGAGAAACGGTCTTTGTACGTAATGAGGATCAGCACTTTTCGACCTTAGTTTGGAACAACTGTTTATATTCATAAAGTGCAGCAGCACTGTTCGCACATACTGAGGAGCAACGGAGTGTGTAAATAATGAGGAGCAGCTCTGTTCGTACATAGTGAGGAGCAACGGTGTCTATCCTTAATGAGGAGAAGCACTGTTTGTACATAGTGAGAAGGAACGGAGTTTGTACATAATGAGCATTATTTTCGTACATAGTCAGGATCTATGTTGTTTCGGCATAATAAGGAGCAGCATTTTTGGTACATAGTGAGAAACAACGGTGTTTGACAATAATGAGGAGCAGCACTGTTCGCTCATAGTGAGGTGCAACGATGTTTTTACGTAATGAGGAGTAACACTCTTGGTACATAGTGAGGAGCAACGGTGTTTGTACATAATGAGGAGCAGCACTGTTCGTACATAGTGAGGAGCAACGATGTTTGTACATATTGAGAAGCAACGATATTTTACGTAATATAGAGCAGCACCGTTCGAAAATAGTGAGGAGCAACGGTTTTTGTACATAACGAGGGGATGCACTGTTCGTACATAGTGAGGAGCAACGGTGGTTTTTCATAATGAGGAGCAACGGTGTTTGTACATGTGGAGGAGCAGCACTGTTCTTAAATAGTGAGGAGCAACGGAATTTGTACATAATGAGGAGCAGCACTGTTCGTACTTTGGGAGGCGCAACGGTGTTTGTACATAATGAGGTGCAGCACTGTTCGTGCCTAGGGAAGATCAACCGTGTTTGTACATAATGTTGAGCTACAAAGTATGAACATAAGGAGAAACGGTGTATGTACATAATGATGAGCGGCACTCTTCGTACATATTTAGGAGCAACGGTGTTTATACATAATGAGGACTAGCACTGTTCGTATATATTGAGAAGCAACGGTGTTTGTAAATAATGAAAAGCGACGGTTTTTATATATAATGAGGAGCAACCGTGATTGAAAATAATGAGGAGCATCGGTGTTTGTACAGAATGAGGAGCTGCACTGTTGGTACATAGTGAAGCGCAACGGTGTTTGTACATAATGAGGAGCAACGGTGATTGTACATAATGAGGAGCAACGTTTTTTGTACATAATGTGGAGCAGCGGTGTTTGTAGGTAAAGAGGAACAGCATTGTTCGTACATAGTGAGGAGCAACGGTGTTTTTACATAATGAGGATCAGCACTGTTCGTCCATATTGAGGCGCAACGGTGTTTGAACAAAATGAGGAAAAGCACTGCTCGTACATGTTGTGGAGGAACGGTTTTAGTGCATAATAAGGAACAACACTGTTTGAAAATAGAAAGGAGCAACGGTGTTTGTTCATAATGAGCAGCACTCTTAGTACATAATGATGAGCAACGTTGTTTGTACATATTGAGAAGCAACGGTGTTTGTACATAATGAGGAACAGCACTGTTCGTACATAGTATGGAACAACGGTTTTTGTACATAATGACGAGCAACGGTGTTTGTACATAATGTGGAGCAACGCTGTTTGTACATATGAGGAGCTACTGTGTTTGTACGTAATGAGGAGCAGCACTGTTCCTGCATAGTGAGATGCAACGGTGATTGTAAATAATGAGGAGCAGCACTGTACGTTCAAAGTGAGGAGCAACGGTGCTTTACAAAATGAGGAGCAGCACTCTTCGTGCATAGTGAGGAGCAACAGTGTTTGAACATAATTATGAGCAGCAGTGTTCGTACATATTGAGGAGTAGGGGTGTTTGTTGATAATGAGGAGCAGCACTGTTCGTAGATAGTGAGGAGCAACGGTGTTTGCACATAATGTGGAGCAGCACCGATCGTACATAGTGAGGAGCAACGGTGTTTACAAAATGAGGAACAGCTTTCTTTGTACATAGTGAGGAGCAACAGTTTTTGTACATAATGAGGAGAAGAACTCTTCTTACATAGTGAGGAGTAACGGTGTTTGAACATAATGAGGAGCAGCAATGTTCGTACGTAGTGAGGAGCAGCGGTGTTTATACCTAATGAGGAGCAGCATTGTTCGAATATATTGAGGAGAAATGGTGTCTGAACATAATGAGAAGCACTGTTCGTAAATAATGAGGTGCAACCGTGTTGGTACATAATGAGGAGCAGCACTGTTCGAACATAGTGAGGAGCAACGTTGTTTTTACATAATGAGGAGCAGCACTGTTCGTACATAGTGAGGAACAAGGGTGTTTGTACATAATGAGAAGCACTGTTTGTACCTATTGAAGAGCAACGGTGTTTTTACATAAGGAGGAGCAGCACTGTTCGTACATAATGAGGAGCAACGTTGTTTGTACATAAGGAGCAACGATAATTGTACATAATGAGGAGCAACACTGTTCGTATATAGTGAGGAAAAACGGTGTTTTTACATGAGAAGTGGCACTGTTCATACATAGTGAGGAGCAACGGTGTTTGTTCATAATGTGGAGGAACGGTGTTTGTCCTTAATGAGGAGTAGCACTGTTCGTACATAGTGAGGAGCAACGGAGTTTGTACATAATGAGGATCAGAATTGTTCGTACATAGTGTGGCGCAACGGTGTTTGTACATAATTAGCAGCAGCACTTTTCGTACATAGTGAAGAGCAACGGTGTTTGTACATAATGACGAGCAACGGTGTTTGTACATGAGGAGCAACGGTGTTTGTACATAATGAGGTGCAAAGGTGTTTGCACAAAATGAGGAGTAGCATTGTTAGTACATAGTGACGAGCAACGGTGTTTGTACATAATGAGGAGCACTGTTCGTACATAGTGATGATCAAATGTTTTGTATATAATGTGGAGCAGCACTGTTCGTAATTAGTAAGGAGCAATGGTGTTTGTACATAATGAGGAGCAACGGAATTTGTACACACTGCGAAGCAACGGCGTCTGTAGATAATGAGGGGCAAAGGTGTTTGTACATAATGAGGAGCACCATTGTTCGTACATAGTGAGGAGCAACGGTGTTTGTACATAATGAGGAGCAACGGTGTTTCTACATAATGTGGAGCAACGGTGTTTGTAGATAATGAGGTGAAGCACTGTTCGTACATAGTGAGAAGCAACGGTGTTTGTACATAATGAAAAGCCGCACTGTTCGTAGGTAGTGAGGAGCAATGATGTCTCTACATAACGAGGAGCAACGGTGTGTGTACATAATGAGGAACAACGGTTTTTGCACATGATGAGGAGCAGCATTGTTCGTATAAAGTGAAGAGCAACGGTGTTTGTAAATAATGAGGAGCAGCACTCTTCGTAAATAGCGATGATCAACGGTTTTGTACATAACGATAAGCAGCACTGTTCGTATAGAGTGAGGAGCAACGGAGTTTGTACATAATGAGGAGCAACGTGGTTTGTACACAATGTGGAGCAACGGTGTTTTTAGATAAAGAGGAACAACAGTGTTTGTAATTAATAAGGAGCGGCACGGTTAGTACATATTGAGGAGCATCGTTGTTTGTACATAATGAAGAGCAACGGTATTTGTACATAAAGTGGAGCAGCGGTGTTTGTAGATAATGAGGAGCAGCACTATTCGTGCTTAGTGTGTAGCAACGGTGTTTGTACATAATGAGGAGCAGCACTGTTCGTACATAGTGAGGAGCAAAACTCTTTGTACATAATAAGGGGCAGCACTGTTCGTACTTAGTGAGGAGCAACGTTGTTTGAACATAATGAGAAGTAACGGTGTTTGTACATAATGTGGAGCAGCACTGTTCGTACGTACTGAGGAAAAACGGTGTTTGTACATAATGAGGATCAACGGTGTTTGTATATAATGAGTGGCAGCACTGTTCGTACATATTGAGGAGTAATGGTGTTTGTACTTAATGAGGAGCGGCAAAGTTCATGCAAAGTGAGGAGCAACGGTGTTTGTTAATAATGAGCAGCAACGGTGTTTGTACAAAATGAGGAGCACTGTTCGTACATAATGAGGAGCGACGGAGTTTGTACATAATGAGGAACAACACTGTTCGTACATAGGGAGGCGCAACGGTGTTTGTAAGTAATGAGCAGCAGCACTGTTCTTACATAGTGATGATCAACGGTGTTTTACATAATGAGGAGCAGCACAGTTCTTGTATAGTGAGGAGCAACTGTGTATGTATATAATGAGGAGCAACGGGGTTTGTACACAACGTGGGGCAAAGGAGTTTGTAGATAATTAGGAGCAACTGTTTTGTACGTAATGAGGAGCAGCACTGTTCCTACAGAGTGAGGAGCGACAGTGTTTGTACATGAAGTGGCGCAACTATATTTCCATATAATGTCGAGCAACGGTTTTTGTAGATAATGAGGAGCAGCAGTATTCGTACATAGTGAGTAGCAACGGTGATTGTACATAATGAGGAGCAGCACTGTTCCTACATAGTGAGGAACAACGGTGTATGTACATAATGAGGAGCAGCACTGTTCGTACTTAGTGAGGAGAAACGGTGTGTGTACATAATAAGCAGCACTGTTTGTACATAGTGAGGAGCAACGGTGCTTGTACATAACGAGAAGCATCGGCGTTTGTACATAATGAGGAGCAGCAATGTTCATACATAGTGTGGAACAAAGTTCTTTTTTACATAATGAGGAGCAACGGTGTTTGTACATAATGTGGAGCAATGGTTTTTTACGTAATGAATTGCAGCACTATTCATGCATAGTGAGGAGAAAAGGTGTTTGTACGTAATGAGAGTCCTCGGTGTTTGTACATAATAAGAAGCAACGGTGTTTGTACATAATGATTAGCAACGGTGCTTGTAAATAATAATAAGAGCAACTGTGTTTGTACATAATGAGGAACAAAGGTGTTTCTACATAATGAAGATCAGCACTGTTCGTATGTATTGAGGAACAACGGTGTTGGTATATTTAGAATCAACGGTATTTGTACACAATGAGGAGGAAAGGTGTTTGTAAATAATGAGGTCAGTATTTTCGTATGTAGTGATGAGCAACGGTGTTGGTACATAATGAGAATCAACGGTGTTTGTACATAATGTGGAGAAAAAAAGGTGTTTGTGAATATTGAGGATCGGCTCTTTTCGTACATAGTGAGGAGCAACGCCGTTTGTATATAATGAGAATCAACGACGTTTGTACATAATGTGGAGCAGCATTGTTCGTACATATTGAGGAGCAACCGTGTTTTTACATAATGAGTAGCACCACTTTTCGTACATAGTGAGGAGCAACGCTGTTTGTACATAATGAGATTCAACGGTGTTTGTATATAATGTGGTACAACAGTGTTTGTAGTTAATGAGCAGCAGCACTTTTCGTACATAGTGAGGAGCAACGGTGTTTGTTCATAAAGAGGAGCAGCACTGTTCGTACATAGTGAGGAGCAAATATGTTTGTACTTAATATGGAGCAGGACGTTTCGTACATAGTGAAGAGCAATGGTGTTTGTACTTAATGAGGAGCAGCACTGTTCGTACATAGTGAGGACAACGGTGTTTGTACATAATGAGGAGCAGCACTTAGTACATAGGTAGAAATTTGTTTGTACATAATGAGGAGCAACGGTGTTTTACATAATGTGGAGCAACGGTGTTTGTACATAATGAGGAGCAACGATGTTTATACATAATGAGGAGCAGCACTCTTCGTACATAATGAGGAACAACGGTGTTTGTACATAATGAGGAGCAACGATGTTTATACATAATGAGGAGCAGCACTCTTCGTACATAATGAGGAACAACGGTGTTTGTACACATTTAGGAACAACGGTGTTTGTGCATAATGAGGGGCATCTGTGTTTGTACATGCTGAGGAGCAGCACTTTTCGTATATATTGAGGAGCAACAGTGTTTGTACATAAAGTGAAGCAACGGTTTTCGTACATAATAACGAGCGGCATTGTTTGTACATAGTGAGGAGGAACGGCTGTTGTACATTATAAGGAGCAGCACTGTTTCTACGTAATGAGGAGCAACGGTGTTTGTACATAATGACGAGCAGCACTGTTCGTACATAGTGAGGAGCAACGGTGTTTGTATTTAATGAGGAGCAGCACTGTTCCTACACTTTGGGGAGCAATGTTGTTTGTACATATTAAGGAACAGAACTATTTTTACATAATGAGGAGCAACGGTGTTCGTACATAATGAGGAGGAGCACTGTTTGTACATAATGAGGATCAACAGTGTTTGTACATAATGAGGCATATCAAAGTATATACATTATGAGGAGAAACAGGGTTTGTACATAATGAGAAGCGTCACTTTGACATAATGAGGAGCTACGCTGTTAGTTGATAATTAGAGGCAACGGTGTTCGTAAATAGTGGGGAGCAGCACTTTTTTTACATAATGATGAGCAACGGTGTTTTTACATAATGAGGATCGGCACTTTGTACATATTGAGTAGAAGCACTGTTCGAACATAGTGGGGAGCAAAGGTGTTTGTACATGGGGAGCAGCACTCTTTGTACATAATGAGGAGCAACGGTGTTTGTACATAATGAGGATCAGCACTGTTCGTACATAATGAGGAGCACCGTTGTTTGTACATAATGAGGAGCACTGTTTCTACATAATAAGGAGCAACGGTGTTTGTACATAATGAGGAGCAGCACTGTTCTTAAGTAGTGAGATGCGACTGTCTTTTTACATAATTCGGAGCAGCACTGTTTTTAAATAATGAGGAGCACTCTTGGTACATTATAAGGAGCAACGGTGCATGTACATAATGATGAGCAGCACTGTTCGTACATAGTGAGGAGCAAATTTGTTTGTACATAATGAGGAACAACGGTATTTATGCATAATAAGGAGGAACGGTCTTTGTACGTAATGTGGATTAGCACTTTTCGTACATAATGAGAAGCAAATGTGTTTTTAAAAATTGTGGAGCAACACTGTTCGTATATAATGAGTAGCAACGGTGTTTGTACATAATGCAGAACAACACTATTAGTACATATTGGGGAGCAACGGATTTTGTACATTATGAAAAGCAACACTGTTCGTACATAATAAGAAACAACGGTGTTCGTACACAATGCGGAGCATCACTGTTCTTACATAATGACGGGCAGCAGTGTTCGTGCTTAATGAGGAGCAACGGTGTTCGTAGATAATGAGGAGAAGCAATGATCGTACATAATGAGTAGCAACAGTGTTCGTACCTGATGAGCAGCACTGCTCGTACAAAATGAGGAGCAAAATTGTTCGTTCGTAATGAGGAGCAGAACTCTGCGTATAAAATTAGGAGCAACAGTTCGTACGTAAGAAGAACAATGGTGTTTGTACATAATTAGGAGCAACACTGATCGTACATAATGCGCAGCAGCACTGTTCGTACATAATGACGAGCAACGTATTGAGAAGCAACACTGTTCGTACAGAATGTGGAGCAACGGTGTTTATACATAATGAGGAGCAGCATTCTTCGTACATAATCAGGAGCAACGGTGTTCGAACATAATAAACAGCAGCACTGATCGTACATATTGAGTACCAGCACTTTTGATACATAATGAGGAACAGCAGTGTTCGTACATAATAAAGAGCAACGGTTATCGTACATAACGTGGAGCAGCACTTTTCTTACATAATGTGGAGCAACTGTGTTCTACATAATGAGGAGCACTACTCGTACATAATGAGAAGCAACTGTGCTCGTAAATAATGAGGAGCAACTTTGAACATGAGGAGCAAATCACTTGGTACATAATGAGCAACACTGTTCGTTCATAATCAGGAGCAAAGTGGTTTGTACATAATTAGGAGCAGCACTGTTCGTACATAAAAGGAGCAGCACTTTTCGTATACGATGAGGAGCAGCACTGTCCGTACATAATGAAAAGCAACTGTTTTCGCACATAACACTAGACAACAAATTTTGGACGATTGAATGTTACGGTTAACTGAATATACTATCTTTATGTTTTTGGGGCCGCAGAATACGAAAATGACTCTAAAATTCATTTGTTAGCTCTTGTTTTCGA
>Ga0268261_10000341_pt1 | contig 28976 bp, 21 predicted proteins | sample TergutNc150P1_FD_190353 | JGI IMG/M metagenome (GOLD analysis project Ga0268261, IMG submission 190353) | Nasutitermes corniger P1 segment gut microbial community from laboratory colony in Florida, USA - Nc150 P1 (SPAdes) (version 2) | ecosystem: Host-associated > Arthropoda: Insects >... | reverse complement strand
GGGGGGGGTGAGTAGTGTAATTTTAATAATGAAAGTGGGTGGAAGGGGGAATGGGGTTTTGCAGGTACTTGGCTGCAGTTTCCAAACCTCTTCTCCCTGATGTGCAGTAGGAATGTCAGGGGTGAAAATGGTATGTGGGCTGTGTCCCTAGACAAAAACAGTAACAATAATTTGGAAGTGGGTTTGCATTCACCAGACATGAGCTAGTAACAAATATTGGGTAATGGGTTTATGCCACCACACAGAACTTAGGATTCATGTCTTCTGGTTCTTATGCTGAGAACCAGAGTGACAGACTGATGTTTGGAAGGAGTGCACGGTCTTCATTTTTAGGGACTGAAGTGACCTGTTATAGGACTCCTCAGCCTACAAGACCTGAAATCTCAAATCACGCATTTGGGAGTTTGTGTCACCAGCAGATGTGTTGTGAATAGTACAGTGCAGGCATACACTTCATAAGACAGAAGATTTTTGCCTCACATTTTCTAATACTTGTGCTGTATCTGTATGACATACAGTGGTGCTATAATCATGTAAAATGTAAAAGTTGTACATATACAAGTCATGACGGCTTACAGGGGGAGTGGGGGTATGGTTGCATTCATTCTTAACCTCAGAACTGGATGAAGGCAAATGGTCAGCCCCACACCCCAGCCACTCTACCTACGAGAAAAGAGACCCTTGGTACCTATTGAATAGAAAGGTAGCTGTTAATTAGAAAGCTGATTGGGCTGCAGAGCCAGTATGCATGCTTTGGTAAGCAGAAAAATCTCTTCCTTGTGCTAGTACTTGAACCCAAATCTTCCAGCCCACAGTGCAGTTATTATACAAAATATGCTATTCTTGCTCTTTATAATAAAAGTACTTGATGTTTATACAGCTTGTGATCCAAAACTGATGCCAACATTTCCTCAACATAGAAACCTGAAGGCATCCAAAACAGCGACACAGGCTGGTACAAGTTCTTCAACACAAGAGAATGCCAACAACTCTGGAGAACATTCCCTGCACCTGCCTGCCATATCTGACCTGGTAATTATTCTCAACATTAGTATTATTTTAGGCATTTATAGAAGCCTGGATATCTGTAATCATTAAAGAAATAAAGTCTGTACACCCAAAATGTAATTAAAAGAATCCAGTTCATCTACTTCGAGAATTCAGTGTAATGAGCATTTTATCCAGATATGCAGCTTTTCACAGCAAGTCACATCATAAAGTATGAATCTCAGTGTTGGTCATTTCAAAGTTTTAGGACCCACTGGTGAAATTGTGGCTATAATAGGTTTTATTAATTTTTTATGTAAACATAATTGAACCCTTAAGTATTTACCATTCATGCAGTATCTGGTACTGTTCAATTTTCATATTTGTCCTCTTATCTATGGAGGCAACTCTGGACCATCATATGGGAATTTAAATTTTTTGCATTTGCCCTCAGATGAATGAAAGTGCCATTTGGAAGTACCTGGCAGTTTTCAATGAAAGTCTCCTGTACAAATTTAACACACACACAAATAATTTTTCACCTGGAGTAGACAGTGACACTAGGACATGGGCACATAGTACACATGACCTCCATTATCCAGTCAATCCAATGGTTCAGCTAGAGTTATGCTTAATATATGAATCAGAAGCTTAAGTCTTAATGTAATGTGGCCATTATTTTTGTTCAATTCTAACAAAAATATGTCCCTGGTAACTTTTAGTGATCGCCTTTGATGTAACATTTTTTAAGAATGTCATGCAGTTTAGGAATCAATACTAGGTCAAAGATAGACACACAAGACCGGCATACATGGTTTCATTTTCTACTTTGTAAGGTATGCCCAAAACCATATTTATATATTTTCACTTTGTCCCCACTTACAAAAATTTCCTACAGTATAACTGGTTATAAAACTGTTACATCCACAATGTTTGTTGTCTGTGTACATAATGCAGATGTATGTGAGCCTCTGTACCATCAAGACTACACACATTTTTATTTAACCTAATGTGACCCAACAAAAACATGACAAAACCTTGATATCCCTTGCTGTATGAGTGGTCACAACAGAAGGAAAAAATCCACCTTAATTTCAGTGAACAGCCAAGTATGTACCATGTTACGTGACAGAGATGTGACTGGTGACTATACTGTAAATATATACCAGTTCTATGATAAAAATCAGCTTTTGCACTGTACTGTAGAATAATGATGTTCTTTTCCAGCTGGGAACCCTCGTGAAGAAACGTAGATTGGAGTGATGTGCTGCTCATTGTGACTGTCACTGTGTGTTGTGCTATTCTCTGTGGAGAATATTTACTATTGTTTAGTAAGTATAATGCCTCACCTTTTTTAAAAAATAAAGAACCATTCATATTTGTGTCTTGTAATTTCCATATGACCAAACAGCATTACATTGAATTGTACTATAATGGGACTGTTTTAACCCTCTGGTGCCAAAAGCAAATGCTGGTGGGAGCTGCAGAAGACCAGAACTTACATCGGGTTGTGTAAGGAAGGCCATTAAATGCCATCATCTTAACCCGATCTAGGCATTTGAGCGTCTTATGGTGTAATGGGTGTACATGACATTAGGTGCCAAAGGCTTAATACCATTACACATTTAATTCCTTAAGGCTAAAAAGTAGAGCTATCCCTGCTGTATGTCTATACTGTATAAGAAAAATTAGTAGTGTTGATGGTAATTATTAAAGTACTATAGTACTATGGGATGTCCAAAATAAACACTGTCCCTATTAATTATGCAACACACCATGAAGGCATATGAAGGAGTGGACAGATAGTTCCATGCATTCATTACTTTTGGCACCATTTCAAAGTCAGTAATCAGCTTCATGTCCTGGCCCCCTTACTCTTGGTACCTAGCGAATAGGAGGATGGGCGAGTTTTACAGCCAGTCTGAATGCTTCAGAGAAAAGTGTCACTCGTCTCTGCTGGGAATTGTAACATGATTCCTCAGGAAGTCAGACTGTAGCCTACTCACTACATTAATCCAGTTATTACAGCTCCCTTTGTTCTGTAAGGGGAAAATTAAAATTAAACAGGTTAGGAAATCAACATTTCAGAAAACTGTGTAGAAGGTATTCATATTTTCTATACACTGAACTTTACAGTTATGATACTGCACTAATATTATGGGAACCACATAATCTGGGAAACCTCAAAACCTCTTCTCCATTTAAAACTTAAGGTAGACAAAGACTTCTCTGAGTAAAATGAAAGCCTTTCTTCAGTCCTCTACAGAGTAGAATAAGGCTTGCTAAAACAGCAGATGCCAGCTACTTGAATAGGTGGCCTTACACATTTGTCTTCTCCAGCTGGCAGCAGCACTACCTGACCAGGTGACTATGTAAGAACACTACATATCACAGCTGTATTTACATGATTATGACCAATCAATCACTGGATACAGTCCTCACCTGTCATATATGGTCACCATATGAAACATTCCTACATAGAACCTTACAACACTCTTTTACCACCACACTGACCCAGGAAGAGGCTGTACTTTCTAATTACATAAGCCTACAATGTAATTACTATTTCATTAAACATACAAATCACTGGATATATGATCATTTAATAGCCATATATGTAATTACAGTACAAACATTTCTTTGTTGGGTTTAAATATACAGCACATGAACCCCGTTCCAACACTTTCTGTTACTAGTTATCATACAACCTTGCTAGCTAGGTGTTAAAAGGGGTTTTTGAAGTATCTCCAGTCACAACAAAATACTATTACATCTTTCTGGCAGCACCATATCAGGATCAGTTCCAGTTTTGTCCTTGAGTTCATCATTCACCTTCAAATTAAAACTTTCATAATTATTCCAAATGAATGAATGATTTATTGCTGTTTACCATTTAGAAGCTACTAGTAACTGGCTTCAGATTCAAACGCAAATACTCAATTTCTGGAAGATATGCCGAAATAATAATCTTTATCGCACAAAGAGCACGTCTTGGAAATGACCATTTTTTATACTCTGCATTTTCAAAACACACACACACATATACAAGTTCCATACAAAATCAGTGCATTATGCAGCAATTTATTCCATAATCTATTATAAATGACAACAAACTGTACTCCCGGAAATCTAAAAACACATCTGGCACAAATTAATCCTAAAGTTTCATAAATATTCTCTATCTGGTGGAGTACTCTTTGCATACTTGTCCCTTGATCGTGGAAACCATCTGTGTTTGGTTGTGTATGTGAGACTCATTAATTCTTGGCGAACAAATTCTTGCTTCTTTTCTACTAATACCGAGCGAACTTCGTCCAAAGACTGGATTTTCAGGGTGGTATGAGTCTCCTGTTCCGGCGGCAAAGGGCGAGAACACTCATACGGTAAATGTGGTTCTGGATGCCAGCAAACTATGGTTGAACCGTCGTCAGTTACTGTGATTTGTTCTTCCAAATTCCGTGATGAAGATGCCTGTCGCAGCGACCAAAACACTTTTCCGATATTCCTAATTCCATACTTATATTTGACCAACCGGAACGCCATGCTCTCATGCAGGAACCTTACAAGCAAACTTCAAGTTCACAAATTACGTACAGTGAGAACTTAATCTGAATTGTTTCCAGCGCGCATTTCCTTACTTATTTCCAACGTCTTATTAATATGTTAAAATCACTATAATTTGCTCATACTTTATCCAACAACAAGACCGCTTCAATCTCGATTACACCCACACCTACCGGTTGTGTGCGACACACGTCACGGATACCAACCTCGTCATCTTAAAAAACTGTGCCTACGATCGGAATATAGATGACCACCTCCGTGTCACTGATTTCCAAATGGTTCAATCTGTACATCAGTCTTACAAGGAACACAAGGAACAAGAATTATTCAGCCTAACACATAATTTTTATTGTTAAAATACACTTATATACAAGGCTACATGTTTCAGCTCCGTGGAGCCGTCGTCAGGCCCCTACCGTGGAACACATCCAAATTTGATTTTGTACAATTGGAATTCCAAGAATTTACAGTGCTGAAGTATATTGCCTACGGTGTACAGTTAAGTTAAAATTATTAGGGTTAAAATGGATTGTATACTTAATAAGTTAAAATAGTGTATATTTACAATGCTATTAAAATGCCAAATATAATTATTGTTACATATTTAGTTGTATTGCATGTTATGTTACGTCTTGATTGTGTAATCGAGGTTTCCGATTGAGGTATCATCCGTATCGAGTTTGATCTATTTATATTTTTACTATGCTGACTTGTGCGTTTGTTCGGTGGGTATAGCTTCGAAGCCGTGTAGCCCAGATGGCGAGTTGCGGGTTATTTATGTTCTTATATGTTATTGTCCCCTTCTTTGCGGATTGTTGATCCTTGTCGTATTGGACTTGTGAGAGTGATGCACTCTAGTCTTGTGTGCAGTATTGGCGGCCGTCTTTGGTTATTCACTGTTGTGTTTGTAGAGTTTCTGCGGTGGTTAGCTTTCCTTGGGGCTGTTATTGTGTACACCTACACCGCTTTAACGGGACTCACTTACATCTCACTTCTACTGCATAGTGTACGAGATATCAAGATACGACTGTTTACAACAATTTTAGATGTTATGTTATATACAGTTACTTGATGTACGTACTCCTTACGGGATCCATATGTGTTGTAATCTGTATTTGTAATATAAATAGTAGTAATAAGCATATTGTGGGTTTAGTTAGTTGTTAAAAATGTATTGGTTCAAAAGGTAGGTTAGACCAAAACCATCATCCGTAGTCCAAATTGTTTCCCATTAAAGCTCATGACATTTAAATATTGCTATGGGCATTTCCATATACGTCACAAATGTAACTATATGCTGCCACACGAAAAAGACATGACCACAGATTACTACGGACATGACCATGGATAGAAATCGTGCTGGGATTTGTCGCAGACAATATGATCTGTGGATAGTACTGCGCGTAGTGTTGGCGGCAATGCTAGCGCTGTCAGAGGAGAGTGGTTAGAATAGTTTGTTGTAGTGTGTGGTGTGGGCGATTAAAGCCGTTATGTGAATAAAGTTTTGATATTCGTATATCACGGAAATGCAGAGAAGTGGTAAGCTCGAATTATATGTATAAGTGGAAGATCATGTGGCTGTGCATAGCATTTAAGAAAATGCGGTTGTCTGCGGTGGGTCAACACTTTGTGTGGCGCCAAAACCCAATTATACCTGCACTGCTGGGTTCTATACGATTTTCTTTCAAAAGTAGTTTATATTTAATATTAGACTAATATGAGTTGATAAAGGAAGATTGTGCGTTGTTTGCATTTATTTTATTTCGTGTATAAGTAATTTCAATTGTCGCGTATTGGAAGAAACAAGAAAATGCAGTTAACCACAATTTATTCCAAGTAAGTGCTCATAATGTGTTAAATACATATATTTATCACCATTTTCCTCCTACATGTTTCGGTGTTTGTACACCATCTTCAGGGAGACTTGCGTTACTTGCTCAAAAACTATATGCTTTTTGCAATGTTGTTACATAGGTTGTGCTATAAAATGTAATATATACCCTGTTTTTCAAATTTACAATGCTGTTACACTGTTTGAAACAATATGTATTTCTTCGTTCTATAGCTTACAAATCTTATAAGTGTTAGTTAAAATCCTTAATTGTAGCACATGAACATCTGTTGGCCGCTGCTATTTATTATATATGTTGGCAATATATGTGTTCACTGTATCCGGCTGTGTTTAGTCCGAAATGGCATAGAGATCTTGAGAGGACCAAGTTTCTGTTGTTACGTTGTTCTCTCTTAGTGTGCAGGGTATTGCCTCGTTTGCATCTGTGCTACAACTAAGGATTTTAACTAACATTTTTAAGATTTTTCAGATATAGAAATGTGAAATAAATATTGTTTTAAACATTGTAACAACATTGTTAATTGAAAAACCAGGGTATATTTTACATTTTATAGCACAACATATTTAACAACATTGCAAAAAGCATTTAGTGTTTGAGTAAGATAGTGTAACAAACACGGAAACGTGTAGGAGGTAATTGATGATAAATATATGTATTTGCCATATTATGTGCATTTAATTAGAACAGAAGTGACTGACTGCAAGAATGCAAAGAGTGGAAAGCATCAAAATAAAAATGCAGGTTTGTGCTAACACGAAAAACAAACGTGTCTGTGCAGAATACAAAGTACACTAGCGTCCTTTTATGTTTTTAGCTCATTACGCTATTTACAGTTTGCAACCACAAGTTATACAATGTACCTGTTGTTGTGTAATCCACATTTTACCCTTTTATATATGTTTATACATTTTAATTCAGAAGGCAGTAAATGTCAGTATGTCTTGTGCACAGCTTGTCCATTAGCTTTCGAAGGTTATCTGATTTTTCACTACACTCTTAATGCTCCAGTTCTAAACGTTGAAGATTTCGTTAGTTTGAGTTGTGTGGAAAAGGTCATTTGTGGGTATATGGGTATGTTGTCTGTAGAGTGCATGCTCGTACTTCATATGCAGTGTTTAGTGTACTTGCAGTCTCGGTTTCAGATATTCATATGTCAGTACAGTTGGAATTAAAAGTTGAGGGTTTTTTGACTGGACTGTTACAGTTATATTTTGGTATTTTTGTGTATTCCTCTGTACTATAGGAATTGTTTCATACAGTTCCCATGTGATAAGTGGGTTCCTGTACCATGGCGTGGTGCATCCTCAGGTTTCGGATGGAGGAACGCCCTCCAATCTGGAGGGTAGCTGCGAATATATTGAATAAGCAGTCACAGACAGCTGACACGGGGTGGTCCTCCAACTTTGGGGTTGGGTGAGGTGCTAACAACTAACTGTAAAAACGTATCCTGTTACGAAATATTCACAGACAGGGCCTCGGACCTGGATTGATACTTTGGTACGAACTAAGCAACGAAAGAGGGACATGAGATTTGGTGCTTGGAAGGTTAGGAGCCTTTATAGGGCAGGGTTACTTATGGCAGCAGCCTGGGAAATGGCTAAATATAAATTGGATTTAGTTGGTGTGCAGGAGGTTAGGTGGGACAGAGAGGGCACAGTAAGAGCAGAGGATTATAATTTTTTCTGTGGAAAGGGAAATGAAAATTATCAATTGGGAACGGGATTCTTTGTACACCACAGAATAGTGTCACCAGTTAAGAAGGTAGAGTTTGTTAGGGATAGGGTGTCATATATAGTTCTGAGAGGTTGCTGGTGTAATATCATTGGTCTGAATGTGCGTGCACCAAGTGAGGAAAAAAGTGATGATTTAAAAGACAGTTTTTACAAGGAATTAGAGCAGGTTTTTTTTTTATCATTTTCCTAAGTACCATATGAAAATTCTAGTAGGAGATTTTAATGCAAAAGTGGGGAGAGAGAATATATTCAAACCGACTATTGGGAATGAGAGTCTACATTAGGATAATAATGATAATGGTGTTAGACTAGTAAACTTCCACATCGAAAAATTTAGTTGTTAAGAGCACGATATACCCGCACCAAAACATTCATTAGTACACCTGGACCTCTCCTGATGGGAAGACTCACAACTAGATTGATTGCATATTGATAGATAGGAGATGGATTTGAGCATAATAGATGTACCAAGTTTCAGGGGAGTGGACCTTGCTACTGATCACTATCTCATGGTTGCAGAAGTTAGGGAAAGATTGGCAGTAAGTAAAAAAGCAGCACAGAGGTTTGATGGGGAAGGATTTAATCTGAGGAAGCTAAATGACTTAGAGGTTAGGAAGCAGTATCAGATTGAGATTACAAACAGGTTTGCAACTTTGGAGAACTTAAGTGATGACGAGGACATAAATAAGGCTTGGGAGAACATTAATGAGAACATCAAAACCTCAGCTAAAGAGAGGCTAGGTCTGCAAGAATTGAAGCAGCATAAACCATGGTTTGATGAAAAATGTTTAAGGTTTTTTTTTAGATCAATGGAAGCAGGCTAAAATGCAGTGGAAACTTGATCCAAGTCAAAGCAATGTAGATAATCTGAACAATGTAAGACATGATGCTAACAGACATTTCAGGAAAAGAAGAAGGCATATCTGACAGCTAAAATTGAGGAACTTGAAACTAACAGTAAGGTAAAAAATATTGGGGACTTGTATAGGAGCATCACTGACTTGAAGTAGGGTTACCAGCCCAGAACTAATATAGTGAAGTATGACAAAGGTGATTTGGTTGCAGACTCCCACAGTATTTTGGCTAGGTGGAGGAACTGTTTGTGCCAGCTATTGAATGTACATGGGGTTAATGACTTTAGGCAGACAGATATACACACAGCAGAACCACTAGTACCTGAGCCAAGTGCCTGTGACTTTGAGTTGGCTATTGAAAAGCTAAAAAGTCACAAATCACCTCGTATTGATCAAATACCAGCACAGTTGATTAAAGCATGGGGTAAGACAATTCACTGTGAGATTCATAAACTTATTATTTCTATTTGGAATAAGGAGGAATTGCCTGAGGACTGGAAGGATTCGATCATAGTACCTATCTATAAGAAGGATGATAAAACAGATTGTAGTAATTAGGGTATAGGGTCACGTCACTTTTGCCAACTACATACAAAATTCTATCCAACATCCTGCTGTCATGTCTAATTCCATATTCAGAGGAAATTACTGGGGATCATCTGTGTGGATTTCGACGCAACAGGTCAACTACTGATCATATATTCTGCATTCTTCAAATACTTGATAAAAAAATGGGATTACAATGAAGCAGTGCATCAGCTCTTTTTAGACTTCAAGAAAGCCTATGATTCATTTAGGAGGGAGGTCTTATATAATATTCTCATTAAGTTTGGTATCCCTATTAAACTGGTAAGTTTAATCAAAATGTGTCTGACTGAAACATATAGCAGAGTCTGGGTAGGGAAGAATTTGTCTGATATGTTTCCTATTAGGAATGGTTTGAAACAAGGAGAAACTCTATTGCCATTGCTCTTCAACTTTGCTTTAGAGCACACCATTAGGAGGGTTCAGGTAATCCAGGATGGCTTGAAACTAAATGGTACACATCAGCTTCTGGTTTATGCTGATGACGTTAATATATTGGGAGGAAGTGTACATGCTGTAAAGGAAAACGCAAAAGCTTTGGTAATGGCTAGTAAGGAGATAGGACTAGAAGTAAATGCTGATAAAACTAAGTGCATCGTCATGTCTTGAGATCAGAATGCATGATGAAGTCACAGTATGAAGATTGATAATGGTTCGTTTGAAAGTGTGAAAGAGTTCAAATATTTGGGAACAACTTTAACACATCAAAATTATATTCAGGAAGAAATTAAGAGCAGATTGAAGTTGGGGAATGCTTCCTATCATTCGGTGCAGAATCGTTTGTCTTCCAGTTTGCTATTAAGAAATTTAAAGACTGAGATATATAGAACTATAATTTTGCATGTTGTTTTATATGGGTGTGAAACTTGGTCATTGACATTGAGGGAGGAGCGTAGGCTGAGGTTGTCTGTGAATAGGGTGTTGAGGAGATTATTTGGGCTTAAGGGGGATGAGGTATCAAGGGAGTGGAGAAAACTACATAGTGAGGAGCTTAATGATCTGTACTCCACACCCTAGATTGTGCGAGTGATAAAATAAAGAAGAATGAGATGGGCGGGGCATGTAGCATGTATGGGGTTGGGGAGAGGCGTGTATAGGGTTTTGGTGGTGAAACCTGAGGGAAAGAGACCACTGGGGAGACCCAGGCATGGATGGGAGGATAATATTGAGATCGATCTTGAGGAAGTGGAGGTATGGACTGGACTGAGCTGGCTCAGAATAGGGACAGGTGGTGAGCACTTGTGAATGCGGTAATGAACCTTCAGGTTCCATAAAATGCGACGAATTTCTTGACTAGTTGCAAACCAGTTAGCTTCTCAATGTGATAATCTCAGTGTTATAAATTTAATATTTTTACCTTATTGCAGTATGTAAACCAGAGGCAGCAAATACAGTTAGAGCTCCTGATCATGAGCGGTACACTGCTCGAAACATGTTGAGCCTTTAATGAACGGTGGAATAATAAATTCTGTTACAAGGTTGCATCTTGTTGGTTATTTCTACTGAACTCAGTGTTATAGTATGGAGTTTTCATTTTACACAAGCTGTTTGACATATGTATGTGGTTTGTGCCTATATTTGCAGGTTTAGTACTCCATTATCAGGAGACAGATGTGCATATTTTGCAGAAAATTTATTATCGACCAATCTGGGAGCAATTGATTGATCATTCCATGAAAATGTATCTGTTCCATGTGAAAGGTTGTAATGCAAATTCTTTCATCAACCTGATAAAATAGATATCTGTGCCTCTCTGTTTAGATGTTATAGTGTTTGTTTACTTGGAAAAGGCAGTTTGCTTACCATCATCATTCTGCTGGTGGATAATGAATCAGATCATCTGCCCAGACTAGAAATCTTCACCATCTTTTATGTTAAGAGATGGCCTTTCTTTCTGGGATTCGCATAACAGGGAAATAAGTCACTGACTGTTTACCTGTAAGTGGTGCAAAATGCAACCATGAAACTGTTTTGGAGAAAATGGTATGTTCTGTGAATGCAATAGACACAACATAACTAAATGTTACACTAGTTATGTAAAATTAATTACTCAATAAACTTATGTTGTGTATGTTTAGTGGGGATGATTTCCACTAGCTCCAAGCAAAACCTGATCCTGATTTGTAGTTTGAGGCAGCTAAAGATATTCTTGGGTCATTGTCAGAAGTTACTGAAGAGTGAGATTCTGTGTTCATAAAATTTTTAGTGTTCAGTGTAAAAGATTGAAGCTGAAGAAAAGCCAGTTCTTGAATTCAGAGTTTTGAAGGATTGCAAAATTTCATGCTTAGACAGTGGTGTTTCAGATGATTCAGGTCTTCTGGGATATAATGCTGAATTGCTTGTTTAGTGGTTCCCAGTGCTTTGAAGGACCACAGTGCCTTTATTTTTATAGTTAAGGACTCCCTGAAAATGTTGGTACTGTTGGCCTTTATGACGTTGGGAACCACCAACCCAGCGACAAAATGTTACGTATCAGAAGACCTAAATCAATTTGAAGGTTTTTCTAGAACTGCTTCTAGTTGAGAATATTGCATGAGATTTTAAATTTAAAGCACTGTTGTCTGTCTGTTTGCTTATATTTTAAATTGAATCTAAGGCTTTTCAAGAACATTAATGAATGGAACACTGCTTATTGTTTGAATATGAAATCAGAATGTGCGCATAGCATGATTTCTGTTCTTTGAGTGATTTGTGGACCATTTTGTTCCACCAGTTTACACTTATCATAGGGAAGGTAATTAGGAATTTAAAATTTGCTGTTTTGTTGTAATGCACTAAATCATCTTGTAAACACCATTTCCTTCAACTGATGAGCTGTAGGGTAATCCGTTCTTCAGATGGTTTTTGTTATACAAATGCTGAAATTGCACCTAAAGTTGATGAGACTGTAACCCTGCAAGACTTGGAAAGGGTGAGCTACTGTGTTCTAGAAGCAGACACAGATATTGATCAATACTGAAAGAAATTAAACAATTATGAATCAATACAGAAAAATGTGCTAGCAGTTTTGTGTTATTGATCTATAGGGTTCAGTGTATCCACACGGTTTAGATTGTTACTTCCATTTTTGACGTCCATGTATTTATTCTCCTTAATACCCTATTCTCAGATACTTTTGGTCTATGTTAGGATGAAAGTGCAAGGTTTGTTACATGCATTAACCCTTCAGTGATGTCAAACTACTGCCCAGGATGGAGATATTTTAAATTTATGCATTAACCCTTCAGTGATGTCCAACTACTGCCCAGGATTGAGATATTTTAAATTTATAGGACTCATAAATGCACTAAGCATAGCAGCATGTGAAGGGTTGAAGGTCCTTACAGTGCACCATGGCATGCATTGAGGCTTGAATAAGGGAACTGGTTTTGTTTGTTTTAATCTCTGTGGTTTTGTTGTAGGACATCAGATGGTAAAGTGCTCTGAACTGAATTGCAGCAGATATTTCTCACATAAAATCTCCTCTTAATTTGTTGATGAACCAAATATTGATTTGTTACTATCAGTCCAAAATATTTGAATTTGCCACATTTTTTGATAGTTTATTAGCAACTGTAACTTTATGATTTTGCCCTTTCTGGTGCTGGGATATAAGCATGTGTTAGTTTTGTGTCTGCTTATGCAAATAAATACTTCTGGTAGTATCTAATAGTATCTGTTATGTATTGTGTTGTCACTCAGTAAGTGGATGTCACTGACATTGACATGAAGCAGATGTGTTCCATTCAGTGGCAGTCCCTTCTGATTTTCATGGCCCACTACCCCCCAAACTGGGTATTCTACAGTGAAGTGCGGTGTGCTAAAGTATCTCCTTTCATACAACTATGAACAGGAAATTCTTCAGACTCATGCCTAGCTTTTTATGTTGTATATGGTTTATTAAACATATTTTAATTAACTTAACTGATTGTAATTATAGGACATACCTGTAAGTCGTGTACCAAATCTTGTCTGTTTTTTTATGCGAGCCATCCCATTGTGCTATATTACGTAATGGTAAATTTTATTACCGTCTAAAACACAATACATAAATGATCGAAGAATTTCTATATTGACTATGGCGACATGTTTCGGTTGCTATGCAACCATAATCAGTTTTCAGCATATTTTGGAGTAATTTTTTTGATTAGACATTGTCGGTTAAAGTAAATGTTGGCGCAACACTTTAATACCTTAGTTCTGATGTTCTTATACTGGTTGATGGAGTTAGCTTGACCGGCAATAAATTTGATGCGAGCCACCCCATTGTGCTGTATTACCTAATGGTAAATTTTATTACTGTCTAAAGCACAACAATACATAAATGATAGAAGAATTTCTATATTGATTGTTGCATAGCAACCGAAACATGTCGCCATAGTCAATACAGAAATTCTTCGATCATTTATGTATTGTTGTGTTTTAGACGGTAATAAAATTTACCATTAGGCAAATCTTATGTGGTAACATTAGAGATATGTGTTGTATTATGTTTGGTTATAGAACCTACATTGTACATGGTGTGACAATTTAATTCCCGGAATGACCCTGTGAGAGCAAAATTTGGTTACCTGTGCACTAATGGCTGCTGTCGCCTTCGAAATACTCTCCTTGAGAAGCTATGCACTTCGTGAGACGATGGTGCCACTGCCGGAAACAGTCTTGGAAATCATTTTCTGGAATACCTCGCAGTAAAGTTTTCACGTTGCATTGGATGTCAGAAAGGTCAGCAAATCTTTGTCCCTTCAGGGCATTTTTTAATCTCGGAAAGAGCTAAAAATTGCAGGAGGCTGTCAGGTGAATGAGGTGGATGGTCTATTTTTGTAATGGAGTTCTTAGCCAGGAACTTCTGAAATCTTAATGCATCATGTGCGGGGGCATTGTCATGTTGGAGAATCCACTTATCAGGCCAGGTCTTTTCCTCTGAATAGACTCCCATAACCTTGTCAGCACTTTCAAATAACACCGCTGATTTACTGTTTTTCCTTGTGCAATGAATTCATAGTGAACTATCCCCTTGTGATCGAAGAAACACACAAGCGTGATCTTGACCTGTGACCGAGACATGCGTGCTTTTTTTGGCCAAGGTTAGTTATGTGTTTTTCACTGCATGATGTGTCGTTTTGTTTCCCGGTCATATTGAAAATACCACGTTTCATCACCGTTAGTGACCGTATCTAACATCTCTGCATTGCGTAAAAGATCAGATGAAATGTGAAGCTGATGTTGTTTCTTGTAATGTGTCAACATTTGAGGCACCATTTTTGCAGAAATTTTTCTCATTCCCAAATCTTTCTTTACAATCTGTCGCACTGTTTCCCTATTCATATTCAATTCTTCTGCTATTACTCTCGCACCTTATCTTCGATCTGAGTGCACCAAGGTTCATACTCTGTCCACATTTGCATCTGTCCTTTGCGTTATTGGCTGCCCACTTCTTGGGTCATTTTGCACATCTTCTCGCCCTTCCTTGAACCGCCAATGCCATTCAAAAACACTCGATTTCTTCATAGCTTGTTCACCATAAGCCACTGTTAATAGGGTTGACATTTCACTCGCATTTTTACCAATCTTCACACAAAATGTGATGTTTATCCTCTGCTCCAGATTCTTGTCACTCATTTTTCCGCCAACAATATACCACGGACATGTACTACTTCCTCTGCTGGTCAAGAACGAATGACTCGTTTGGTCTGTGGCTCATGTAAACACAAGTTGGATCATGTCCAAACGTGCTTGAGTACACAAGTTTGCCTGAATCCACACCCCAGCAACAGTCTGCGACTATTCCGGAAATTAAATTGTCGCACCTTGTATAAAATGTACCGCATGTGTGGCAAAAGATATTAACATTTTGTCAGTACTTAAATATTTAGTAATCACATGTTGTTGTTGTTGTTGTTGTTGTTGTCAGTGACTGTTGTGAGTAGTTTGAAGTAGTAGGCTGAAAAAGGAATTCACATTTTGTGTGTTTTCAACAGCAGTGTATGGCATTATATTAGTGGGTCTTCCCTGTGCATTTTCTTTATGCAGATTCATGGTGGCGTGTCTTTTTTTTTTAATGTCATGGAAAGGTCTTTAAAGGTTGTGCAACCACTAAATGACAACTTCAGAGGAACACTGATGTACCAAGGTTTTGACATTTTTAATGTCACCTAGACTTTTGTTCGGGCTGTGATTGCCACTGTCATGTGGCCTGTGACAGACTACTTTATGACTCTCCATGTAGTAAGTTTTGAACAGAAATGCCCTTTTCCCATTGGAGTGTCATAGTGGTGAATGTCTGGTCTGGCTAAAATAAAGTGCTGCTAAGTCATTAAAACTGGTGAAGTATAAGCAAAAATGTTTTCATTCATTAAGATGTCTTTTTCACTTGGAATCAGCTATGTTTATTATGTGGCTTTTATGCCTTGCTTAGTTTTCAACAGGTATATTCACAGCTTCACTAGGTATACCAAAGCTGCTTTTGTGCCCCTCAACATTATTATTTATTCACTCCTCTTTTTGCAGAAGGCCGTAATGCATACTAAATCATACTTATGTATAGCATTTTTGTCATCCAGGAGATTTATTGTACAATTCTCCAGCTTTGTGCATAAGAAACCGGTAATTGCTAACATAGTCTAGAAGTGTTCTGCATTAGCTGGAACTTGAAGAATCGTTGTGTTCACATGAGCCAGTCATTGATCTTATTCATGACCCAGACTAATCCAGTCCACTCCCTGTCATAAAATATCATACAAGATCCATTTTAATATTATACTCCCATCTACGTCTGTCGTAAAATGATTTTGTCTTTCATGGTTTTCCTACAAAGACTGTGCGTGCATTTCTTATCTTTGGCATGCGTGCCACATGTCCCATCCATCTTTTCCCCTTTGAGTTGATTGTCCAAATACCAATAGTACTTGTTGCGGCGTAAATATTATTAAGTTTCTCCTCATGCAGTTTTCTCCATCTTCCAATTACTTGCACCGTAGGTACAAGTGCTCTTCTCAGCACCATCAGTCTGAATTTCACGCCCATATGAAAACAAGAGACAAAGTTATGTTGTAACTTCTACATTTTCAGGTTGTACGGTGGGGAAAAAAACGATTTCCCGGATTTAATCCAACCTTAATTTATTTGTGAATACGTCGAGTTGTTGATGCTGTTCCCAAATATCTGAACTTTGCCACATTTTCGGATACTTTATTAACGGCCATTGTGTTGTGATTTTGTTCTGCATGCTGATAACAAGACATGAATGTAAGGTGGTTCCCGACGAACCCCAATTCGTTTTATCGCGATTTCAACGATCGGCCATATTCCAAACCAGCGCGCTCGAATTAAGATTTAATGCGCGGCGATGGTTACTTCCTGGGAAGGATGAGACGAGTCTGCCTTGCACGCTTGCATTCATTGTTGGACAGCGTGCTGAAGCCGAAGCATTATCTTTTGCATTCATTTTCTGAGTGATATAATTATGAGTAAAATGTAGAAATATTAAAATATCGGGACGAAGAGATCAGCAAAAAACACGCTATTTTTCGTGTTAACCAGCTTATTTATCGTTCAGTTAAATTTTTTGTAAGGTGATTTTCCGATCCTTTTCGTAACCCTCATACCTGTTACTTCATTTCAAGGAAGACTGATACAGAAAGTACTTGGTGATATTATGAATGGCGTTAGTATCTGTGCATACCGTTCAGCTGTAGTTATGAAGTAGGCTTGGTGACTTGTATTTTGCAGTGTTTAACTTCCATTGTTTCAAACAAAAGGCCTGCTTACTGCGAGCTGACCGGTGGTACAGGCTGACAGAAGACATGCACTGGGCAAACCTTTGTGCCGGACCGACCGTCTGCGCGAGCAGAAGTCAGGAATGCGATCTGCCACTGGAATAACCAGACGGTGAAATTTTTCCGTAGAGGAACCTTGAAAGTAGCTTTGGTGTCGACAGGGAGTTTGGAGTTCCTACCCTCTTGCAACCACCCTATAACTGATAAAAGAACAGATTTTCTTCAAGGACTTAGAAATGTCTGGTGCCTTTCCAACCGCTCATTCCCTGCCACTTTGTTTGTGAACTCATGATAAAATTGCTTCATGTGGAATGTGCATGGCGTGGGAATTAGTGTGTGCCCAGAATAGGAAATTTAAAAACTGAATACAGTATACAAAGATACAAAGTAACATTTTATGAAGTTGACTCAGCCGACCAACAAACAGTAACAGATTTAAGTAGTGCACTCGCAGTGCACATATCAAATTTCAGGTACTACGAGTAATAGAACGCGAAGGTTTATTTCAACGGAACGCCAGAGCCCTTTCAAAACAGCCGATTTTTTTTTTCAAGCCCAGATTAGTTTTAACATTGCTTTTGTTTCTCGAACTTCCCTAGTTCCTTATTCAGCCCGAACATCACACCATTCTGTATTTTCCCTGTCATATTTTTAGTTTACGGTAAAGGTAAAGTTGTCCTTTTGCATGGTTAAACTCCACGCTATGAAGACGTGTTGGGAGGTGGAGGTATAACTCAATGCATCCTTCATTTCAACACTACATGGAGGTGACGGTCACCTTCACGCCCCGGCCTCTTTACTCCCTGTAATCATGTGTTAGGAGGCTGTGCAGGTCTTAGGGCAAATCTGTAGACTGTGGAGATGGGAACAGTGTCTGTCCTTGCCAGGCATGTCGTGGCAAAAATATATAATCTTTACGGAAAGAACGTTCTTGATGAATGCACACGTGTTTGCTATAGTTGTTTTTACCGAGGGGCGATCAAAAGAACAAGTTCAGGAAGCTTTCGAAGCAACGACGCCCAGCTGTAAACAAGAAAAACCTGATGAAAATCAGTTTGTTGATTATTAAAAATGACCTTTTAGTCGTTACTGGTAATACATATTTTTTGTTTGCTTTGAAGTAACTCAGTTGTAGGTTTTGCCACATGTAGGGCACTGAATTTTAATTATTTTAACATCCTATCAATTATACATAAAAGGAAGAGAACCTTTGGGCTATAATGTATCTTACCTGTCCCTTCGTCCGCACCCCCCCTCCCCCCCCCTCCCGGTCTGTTCGACGCGCGTCCAGGCGTAACCGTTGTTATTTCTCTTTGGCAAGTTGCCAGATTCAAATGGAAAGTGGCATCTGGGACCCTGGTGCTGATATTGATATGACATTTGAGTGTGACAGTGAATTTAGGATAGACACTCCGTTGATCTATAGCTTTGTAATTTTCCCATTAAATGCGCACTGAATGTGAAAACGTTCTTGTGGAAAGATATAAATATCAATGAATTAAATGTTCATGTGTCAGCAGCTTTATTTTATGAACAGCTATTGTTTATATAAATTCCTAGAGCGTATTATCGTGAATTTCGAGAGTAGTTTTTAATGAACCAATAAAGCTCATATACTACGGGGTTTCTGTTCTGTAATTTTATTCGGAGCGAAACGCCAAGAATGATCTTTTGTTTGTATGCTGCTTGTGGCATCACAGGCCGTTGGGGTAATACAGAACAGCTTACTGCATGGACTTTTTTTAATGTGTAGAAACGCGGTAGTATGCCTGTTCAAAATAACGCGACGCATCAGTTGCGCGGATCTGCTCGTAATTGTTTTTCGTCGCTTGGACTGTGTTGTGGGACGTCATCAGCTAATTAAACTCATCAGTCCAGATTAGAACAGACTGACCAACTTATCGTGTTTCAGCGGTAAATAATACTGCAGTATTTAGGGCTCTGTTATGAATTCCTGTTTCTAATTTTCTGCTGATGATCTCAGACGTAGGAACGTTGCATGTAGATTTTGCATGTTCAAGAGAGGTAGGTTGCACACGAACTGAGGAGTAGCACTGGGGATTGAACTGAAATATGGTTCAATGATTTCATATCCTTTAAACTACTTGTACGTTTCTGTCTGTACCGCCTGCTTGAACGTTTAGTACCTTTGAAGTCTGTCCACAGAGTGTATTTATGAGTTCATATCATTCTCAGAATAAGCAGCTATTTGTGTAAATGGCATTAACCTGCTACTACTTGTAATGGAAACGCAGTATGTTAACTGTGAGGTATGAACAATTTTTGTGACTCTGCTTTCCTCCTATCATCTGTAGTGCTATAGAAATGCCGATTATTGCATTGCTCGTTATAAGTGATTTTTTTTAGTGGGAAGTTTTCTTTTGTTTCTTTGGCGAACTTTTACCGATTCCGGTGTTTCCATACGTCAGCAGTAATACAGATCTCGCCCAATTCCACACATATGTTTGTATTTTAGTTTTTCTTAGTTATTTTGTACGGGTTCCCTCGTTTTCCTGACCAGAGTCTGAAAATTTTGTGCTTTGGCATGATATCGGAGGCTTTATTATCTGTAGTTCCCAAAGATTTGTACTCTACTTGGATTTCAGAGGCTTTGTTACCAATCATTCCGGAAGATTTGTACTTTTCCAGGATTTCGGAGGCTTTGTTAACTACCGTTTACACAGATTTGTACTTTGCCAGAATTTCGAAGAGTTTGTTAGCTGGTATTGATTTGTACTTCGCCAGGTTTTCGAAGGCTTTGTTAGCTATCTGTATTATCAGAATTTCGTATTGGTATGACTGGCAGGTTTTTAGAATCTGTGTAGGTTGTTTCGACTTCAATAGAAAGTAGTGATGATTGTTGTCTGTATTGAATGGAAACTCAGTTGAACAGTTTTAGATATAGAAGTGCAATGACATTGTTTTTTTTTTTACTGTAGTTATTGTTTCACGTGCTAAACACCGCTTATTGACATTTGTGACCCCCTGGCCACAAATCAGTGTTCTGTGATGCACGTATTCGGTTCACAGTCCTGGGATTTCGATTGCCAATTGCATTTTGATTGATTAAAACAGGAAGCCGGATCGCTGTACTAGCGGAGGTAATGAAGTACTAGAATGTAGAAGAAGTGTATGGGTGGAAACATATTCTTTCCCCGGAAAAGAGCGGTTGGGGCGTGAAGTTGATCACTCAGCTACTCTAGTGCCGAGGCCAGAAATGACGAGCTGTGTCTCGAAGTGTGAATGGCATAAATAGGGACAACTTTACCTTTTAAGGAAGACCCAACGGCTGGGAGTGCGGTTGGAACGCAGACCTTCTGACTTCTCCCAGCATTCGCGTAGAACGTTTTAACATATTTACTGCATCACTGTGCACCGTGATTGAAGCCTCTTAACGTTTGGAAACGATGGTTATGATATAGCATTGCTAGTTACCTGGAGTGCTGCAATGCAACACAATGAAACTTTAAACCTAATTACGAAGCACAAATGACAAAGCGAAAAAGATTATATTTCCTAAAAGCTGTTTCAGGTAAGGCTGTTTGTTTGCAGTAGTTTTAAGTTATAACTCTTTACCTATACACGTAAACTTGTCTCATCTTACATATGGTATGTAATTTACCCACGAAAGGCAAATACCCGATCAAATAAGTACTTCTATTAAAATAAGCGAGTATGTTCATACAGTTCACCTTTTGCTAGCGAGTGCAGTATCTTAGTCTGTCAGTGTCCGGATTTTACATAGAATTATTTAACTTGGAGAACAAGGAAGGGAGCAGTTTATGCAGTTGGCTGTGTACGTTTTGAATGTTTGCTTATGGCACTTGTTTTCCATGACATGTCTAGAATTGTACAATACTTCTTCAGTATGACTGATGTGGCCCTTCAGCATTTCTTATCCTGAATTAACTTATAAATTACAAACCTTTTATTTTCCGTCTGTGGATCGGCCCCCTGCGGAACGTCTACATACACAAGACAACAGCAGCGCGTGTGAAATGAACATTCGGCCATACCTCCTTGTAGTTTCGAACAATCGATCCCAGTGTTCGACGGTCGAAGACATTACGTATTATGGAACGCACAACTAATGTAATCGGTTTGTGCTGCACGTAATTAGGAACAGGGAGGCTGGGCTGATCCTCTTCTGGCTAACCGAAAGGCTTTATAATTTCGTAAAAGTTGTAATCAGTTGATTCTGCGTATCCCCGTTCATATACCAGTAACATTTCATGTACGCTTATTTTATTTGTACGCAAAAGCCGCGTCTGTTTCACAATGCAGTATCTGTAATTTAAACATCTTAATGTGCTTTTTGTTTGAAGGTTTTATAAATATAGCCGCGTATAGACCTGTGTATGACAAAATAATTAACTTACGTAGTCGAAATTCAGATTCTCCGTCATGCAAACTTGCGATTGTTTAGCGAATTCATCGAAATATGACACCGTGGTCACACGCGTCAGACGTTTCGTACCGGAGGTGTCAGAATTTTGTCAAAATCCTTAAAGTGTTCCATACCCATTGAGAAAGTTTTGTTTTTTCAATTTGTATGTAAATGTTTATCGAAATAGGGTGGAACCCCGCATGTAATTTATTTATCCTGCTGGAAACGTGGCGTCTTCTTTCTTATGCAGAAGTGTATATTGCATACTAGTTTACGAGGAACAGGATTAAGTATTGTGCTTCAAGGTCAGGTGCTTATGGTTTGGGTAGTGCGTTTGGTTTTATTTGTTTTCACTTTGCGGTTGCTGGTGTCCCCCATCTTTTGTCCTACACCAGGCTTGTTCGCCTGCGTTCTCGGAATGCTGTTATCGATTGTTAGATATATAGATTCAACTTATCGCGCCGTGTCGAAGCATGGGCCGTTCTTCCCTGTGTTGCGACGAGTGAGACAGGCACAAACGACTCACATTACCCTTGACACATGTGAGGCTATCTTGGTTATTACCGCTGATTAGTGTGTTGTGATGTGATGGAGGTGCCTTGACTGTGTTGTTGGCTGTCTTTTGGAATAATGAGTAATGCAGTTTGTTGTTTCTGTAAGTATTGGGTCCAGGACAGTGGTGGTACGGCATGCTGATTGTTCTAAAAGTTACCGATCATGGTTAATGTCGATTTAACATTCTCTTACGATTCTTACACAGTGATGTGAGATTGTCGCTTACTGAAAGAGAATGCTAGTTTTTCATCTCGATTATAGTCGTCATGAGGACTGTCTTGTTATTATCGTATCTGTCGGTGAACATGAAACTCGTACAGAATTCGGCGTTTTTTGTAGTGTGGTTTGGTTTAGAAACATGCCATTCTGTTTCTGGAATCAAATAATTGTGTCTACCAAATTCTGCTGTTGCATACTATGTGGTTTGATATATTGTAATTCCTAGACTTGTAGTAACAAGCGATCGCAACTGATCTTATCTTACTCTCATATTTCTGCTTTATACTTTTTCACGTTCTGAGCTGATAGTTTAAACAACAGCAGAAAATCTGTTCGTAATGGAGATCTTATGTTTCAGTCTATTTCCAGGTGTATTACAATTCTATAATGTAGGCCAAGAACACTTTATTCAGAGCTCACATTCTTAGTTCACAATAATATTTACATTTTATAACAGGCAATAGGATACGGGTGTGCAGATACATTATGTTTAAAATAGATAACTATTCGAATATTGAATGGATTTCTGCCACGTGATATGTATATCATAGACTAAAGTTCATTAAATCTATTTTATACTTGTTTCTTTTAAACAGACAATACTTACTGCAACAAGAACGGCTTGTTTCTTGTATCACACACAGCGCACTACCAAAATTTTTAGGTTGCTGTCAACTGACATAAGAGTTAATGTACTACAGTATATTAATAATTTAAGTATTGTGCTTCCGACAAGAAGAATACTGTGTATAATGCACGCTTTCAGGCACGTTTGTAACCTATCAGAATGCTTGTCAAATTAGTTCCGCCAGTCTGTCGCATGAACGACTCGAGAAACACTGAACGGATTGGATACTGGAAAGTTTTACTAAGACTTATCGACGCATTTCACCGTTGATTGTAATCGGACAAATTAACAATGCTTCACATGTTGGGTGCCTTTCTACTCGTATCTAGAGCGCAACTCGCTAAATATTGATTGGGGCAAAAAAAAAAGTGTTAACCACACACTCCATTATGGTCTTGTGCCGAGGTGCACAAGTGTCCAACGCCAGGTCACCGTGGCGACTAAATTTTGTACGGTGGCGCCTAATATTCATGGGCCTTAATTATGGAACTTGTTCATGTAACCTATCTAGCGCCTAGAATTTAAAGGTGGTTCCTAGATATTTGGAAAATTTGTGAACCCCTGGTCTTTTGAACACACGCGAAGATTGCCAAGCAATAAAAAAAGGCTTTTGGAACACACGCGAACATTACCGAACGCTTGTACTATCGATAGCAATTACACGAAGCCTCTTCCTGCCTGAATTTATAGGACTGCACGCATACTAATATAGTTTAATTAAAATATAATTGATCATGTTACTTATTCTCGATAGTAATAAGCGATTCAATACGGACAGTGCCATAGTTGTAATTAAATGTAACCAATCACATTCGTGTCCTTTATAGTTCGCATAATGCCAGAATTGATGTGTTTGTTGAGTAACCCGTGGAAAGTCACATTTAAAATACATTTGTCGGCCATTTTGGTTGAAGCCTATTTTACGACAGTTACAGGAGGCATCATTTGAAAGGTAAAGTTTACCATAGAACGGTCCACGAAGGCCCAGAAGGGGAGTAGAGTTATAGCTCTACTATTCCTTTAAACTCGGCGCTAGATCGGGGTGGGTTGTCATCGCCACGCACCGGCCGCTTTTCACCCGATAAAGAGACCCAGTACCCATTGTACAGGGGCCTGGGTGGGCCCCGGAGCAGGTCTTGACAGGGGCGGAAAATCTCGCCTCCCGCCGGCATTCGATCCCCGGACAGTCAATCCCGTAGCGAATCGCCATAGTGACAACGCTTTCCCGCTCCAAGGCATTATTTAGTTTAAAATCCAGACCCAAGAAAACGAAAGCGCCCGAATTGTAACGCAATGCTTGGCTTTCCGAACTTGTTGTAAATATGTTTTTATTGAGCCAATAAACTATTACTGGGGACGTTGTAAATGCATATGTAAGCAACTGAATATACGCCGTGTCTTATTTGCACAGCGAATCACAAATAGACATGTAACTATTTGTGATTCACTGTGCTTATTGCGGACTTTGAACAGTGAACTGACTGCGGAAAGTCTTTTATTTTATTGGTCACAGAGGAAGAACAAAAATAAATACATAATAACGACGACTCATAATATTAATTTCTGTCAGTAACTAAGATAACTTTTATGATGTATCTAGAAAATCTTTGTCATTGTTTTGTGACATATAACTATACCGGTTGTGCCGATCATAATCAGTGGGTTACAAGCAGCTCTTCCTTTTTAACAGTCCGTTACTGCCTTCAGTTGTTAAGTCACCAGAAAAAAGGAATGGACAGCAAGAAGAACCGAGGTTTTGTGAAACGTAGTTGATAATTAAATTAATCGAGGATTGTCGTCACCATTTATCGTTTGCAACCCCAATTGCAAGTGGGTGTACTTGCACTTTATTTGTTTATCGTGTAGTACGCAGTTAGCTATGGTCTGGCATGCACTAACGAGACTAATACAGTTTTAGCACATCCTGGCATAAGTGCCAGTTTTTGTCCGACCACTAAGCATGTATGTAATCCTTTTCTAACATGGTGGTATTTTTCTATCTAATTTCCGGTGCCACCGCTCGCTCGTTTCCTGGAACCGGACTGGGACGTGACATGTCTTTGTGGTGAACTGTTCAGCAGTAAGTACCAGTTACTGATTAACTTAGCATGTATCAGAGTGAATGTGTTTGTATTTGTGTGTGATTGTGTGTGTGTGTATTTACGCGCCAGAGGCTGGACTGATCAGTGCTGGATTCACCCGTTTGCTGCAAGTGCCTCATTTTATGAACTTGTGTTTATATGGAATTGTAACAAACGGTTTAGTGCCTGATATATCACACGCGCTTAGTAATCGGATGCCCCGTGTTAGTAGGGTTTCGTAGGTTCTGTAGGCCCTATAAAAGTGAGGGTTTATATGGATGTCGATTGTGAGCTTATAGTCAGGGAGAAGTTTTGAAAAGTCACTCTGTTCGCTGATTGTATACATAGACAGTGACTGCAAGTCAGTATATTTCCGCACTTTTTTCTCTGTGATGGAATGACTTGACATTTGCAATAGCGAAAAGATCTGTTAACCTCGTAGTTTGCTTTCTGAATCGGTTACTTGGAAAAAAGCAATATGCCCACTTTGCACACATGTTCTTTTTTCAACTAATTCGACGCTTATTTAACTGAGCGACAGAGGGGATATCGTGTACAGGAAAGGTAGTATGCGCGGACTTGCACATTTCAGAAAGCAGGGAAGGCAAGAAGGCAGCAGTCAGTACGATAGCATTGATTTTGTGCAATTAAGAGTTGAAGACAATTTAACAATAAAAATCCAATATACTGCTGTCAAACACAACTCTATATTATTCACAGCAATCAGCTACATATTTCGGCTTGTAATAAAGTCATAATCTGGCTGCATATAAGAATCACAAAGTTAATGTCAACTATTGTAGTGCATGCAAGTCAAGATCTTAACTCGTTACATCAGTTAAAATTGTTACGTGAATTTTAAGTCGTTCATAAATTAAAATGTAACGTTTTAAGATCTTGACTTCCGTATACTACAGTTATGATTTTATCATCATGATTCTTATGTGCAGCCTGATGATGGCTTTGTTACAAGCCGAAACATGAAGCTAATTATTGTGAATAATACAAGGTTGTTTTTGAAGTATGTTAGTTTTGTTGTTGTTATTATGTGCACCGCGTGGTGAACAACTACGAAGTTAAAGACAGTTTAATTTTGGGCCGAGTAAGGAATTTCGACGCAGAACGATCGTGTTCGTGAACAGGGTCATCGTCATCACCCTCTTCAGCATTGAGATTATTGAAACCTATTTGCGGGTATTATAAAAATTCGTTCCAGCGTTTCAGAAGTTTTCCTAAATTTCTGTTCCTTTTGGTTGTCACATTAGAACTTTTTCTTTTTTTATTGGGTCATACGTTTATGAATGAATTTATCCGAAATTGCATTTTGGCAATAATGGGCTGTATCAGTGTTTTCGGTGAAACGTTTGCACGTGCTAATATCTCGTTAGAAAACGGCACTCCTGTGTGTATCTCATGTTGGTAATACATTGAAGGAAACTTTCGTGTTTTTTACTTTATTATTATTATTATTATTATTATTATTATTATTTAACTTTGTACCATATTCAGTTTAAACCGTGTAGTGTGAGCAATGTACGTGTTTTCCTTTTATGAAGAGGGCCTTGGGGAGCTGATACACAAGTGCATGATCTTGAACGAAGTTGGATGCATGTATGCCAGGTGTCAGTATAGATCACGAAAGTAGTCCCAATGCCAGTGTCTCGGCTGCCCCCGACAAGATTTGTGGTGGGACAAAAAGTGGCTGGGAACCAACGGAATCAGCAGCAACAGTCCGATCAGGTAACACAAGTTACGCATTCATCGCTTCTAGGAATATTGCCTTTTCACATTAACCGTGTCTGCTCTTTTTGTATTTATATTTCCTTGACCCCCCGCGGGTATATTGTCGAAAAGCCACAGATATACTTAATCAGCTACAAATGAATGAAATGTAGAAAGATTGTTAGAAGGGTTTGATTTAAGGTTAAGTAAACGTATTCTGAAAATTACTAACGTGAGAAGTTCTAAAATGTACATGTGTAAAAGTCTTATGACACCAGTAGAAAGTATGGATGCGAAACCTGGCATTCATGAACAGCAATTAAGAGTGTCTGAAAGGAAAGTAATGAGGAAGATATAGGCCCAATTAAAATCAAGATGGGAGTTGGAGAATGAGAACTAATGACGAAATAGATTTGCTCATTAGACTGTCAGATTAGTTAGCTATATAAACGCACAGGTAATAATATGGATTGGGCATGTTTTAAGAATAGATAAACAAAGGACTGTGAAAATAATAACAGTGGAGACCAATTGCAGTAAAACTAAGACGGGGAGATGTCAGAACGGATCTGGGAAAAATAAAGTTTCAGATTTGGATTAAGATTGCTATGGATAGAAAAGCATTGAAGAGAAGTGTTGGGCAGGTCAAACTCACAAAGATATGTAGCGCCAAGAGAAGTAGAAAAAAATCTGATCTGTAGGGGATGGTGTTCATACATTATGTACTCTCATTTTATTTTCAGCATCTGCAGAGCTCAGGAGACGGATTGAAACTTGGTTTATTTTCGGGTTAGAAATTCATTAAAACAAACGGGAGAATAATGCTAAAATAGATCTTACGGGCTGTGAAAGTGTGAACTGGTTTGCAGTATCTGAATTTCTTGTCTGATTTTTGGTTTTGTGGTGACAATGGATGTGCGGATCGATGACAGCCTGGAATTTATTGAACAACTGAGTGACTACACTACGTGAGTTACACTACAAGCAACTTAACAACACGCGTAGCACTGAAGAGTGTGTTATTCGGCTCGTATTTTATGATACTGCTGTACTTGTTTCGCGGATCGTATATAATTATTTTGTCAGATCGCGTTCAGTTGCAGGCGGGTCCTAGCCTGATATGGTGTGGGCACTTGTCCGGTATATGGATGGGTCAAAAAAATTCATCGTCGTGGCAGGAGGAGGAAACCAAGTTTCTGATGTTGACGGCATACGGCAGTGTTCTAAGCAGCGTAATGTAGCTTAGGCCATTTTAATGTATAGTGGAGAATATAAATAGAAAGTATAAGAGGAGAAACATGCATACTTTTTTCCGGACACTCAGGCTGCACTAAAAGCACTCGACTCCTTTCCAGATGAACTGGTAGGGGCGGTCTGCAATTCCTGACGGTATTGGGAAAACGTAACAGGATATGTATGATACGGAGTACAGGTACAGCAGCACAAGAGGGCATCAGGCAAAGAACTGGCCGGTTTGTTGACATGTCAGGGATATGAAACTTCATTCGCAGGTTCGGAGGCGGCGTGTAGCTTCTTTGACGGAGCTGTCTCGTGATCTAGCTTGTTTAACGACGCTGTTCATTAACACAGACTATGCAGTGTTGAATGATTGTATTAGTGTCATTGGCGAGTTTAAAGGGACGTGGTAGGAAATAACCGTGACTTGTGGCAGCTATTGTCGAAGCATTTGCTTGGAGAGACTGAGTATAGCCACGAATACCCGGATAATTATGCCGCGTCTGAATTTCGGACAGGACACCTCTCGAAAGCAAGTTCGAAGCTTACAACTTGAGTCAACATGATTGGTAAGGACGCTGTCATGCCGGGCATAAGGTACTGGAAAACCATGAGGGTTCAGAAAAATATCAGGCACGTTGTAGCTGGTATGAGGTGTTTCGTGCTTATATAAACAGAGCTTGGAAATTACAGAGGTTCAGCGGAGCTACAAGCACGTGGTAATCGCGATTAGTGTTTGGGTACTGTCGTCTTGGGCTTGTTCATACCTTAGCGTTTCGTACACAGCCTGTGTCTTCATCCTCATGTGAAAGTGG
>Ga0268261_10000340_pt1 | contig 29009 bp, 30 predicted proteins | sample TergutNc150P1_FD_190353 | JGI IMG/M metagenome (GOLD analysis project Ga0268261, IMG submission 190353) | Nasutitermes corniger P1 segment gut microbial community from laboratory colony in Florida, USA - Nc150 P1 (SPAdes) (version 2) | ecosystem: Host-associated > Arthropoda: Insects >... | reverse complement strand
GACGAAAAGCTGACCTGGAGCGAGGGGCTGTCGGCCGACAGAATCCAGGCGGCCCTGAACAAGTTCCGGGTGGAGGAACTAAGCCAGGGCTTCTACAGGTTCTGTGACACGGACGACAGCGAAGTGGCCCTCCTGCTTGAGTCTTTCGGCATGAAGGTGGAAAAGAAGCTGTACTCGGCGGGTGACCTGAAGAAAATCTCCAAGAATCTGAAGCCAGTCAAGTAAAGATTATGTGTATAATGAAAAAAGCAAAAAACATCCCAAAAAGAATGCGCTTAACCCGTTGGTAATAAGGCGTTTCAGGGGTGCTTTTTCACAAAATCAGGTGCAAAACTCGGGAAGGTTATATTCTAACCGACTTGAATATGAGCAACATCACGAACCTTTTAATGAATTATTCTGGGGCGATTCGCAATGTCACCCAACTGGATTTATCCGGGACCGGGACTATTGTTAATGGAATGTATGTCGAAGTGATTGCCGAAAATGATTTATTGGCAATACAAAATACTTTGCGGGAACATTTGGAGTTGAATTAAACCTAAAAAATGCTTAAAAGTCGATTTAATGCGTTTTTTTTGTTAAAATATGCTATAATAATTAGTGAAGCAACATTCGAAAACCAGAGAGAGAAGGGCCGCAAAAAAATGAAAAGAGTACGTAAAGCAATTATTCCAGCAGCAGGGTTGGGGACGCGGTTTTTACCCGCCACCAAAGCAATGCCAAAAGAAATGCTGCCAATCGTAGATAAGCCAACGATTCAATATATTATCGAGGAAGCGGTCGCTTCTGGTATCGAAGATATTATCATTGTTACCGGAAAAGGGAAACGTTCCATTGAAGACCATTTTGACAATGCCTTTGAACTGGAAGCAAACCTCCGGGAAAAAGGGAAGCATGAATTACTGGCGAAAGTTGAAGAGGCTACTAACCTTGTGGACATTCACTACATTCGCCAAAAAGAACCTAAAGGACTGGGCCATGCAGTTTGGGCTGCCCGCAAATTCATTGGGGATGAGCCATTTGCGGTTCTTTTAGGAGATGATATTGTTGTTAATGAAGACGGTAAGCCATGCTTGCGCCAGTTGATGGATCAATATGAGAAAACCCATGCTTCTGTCTTAGGGTGTAAAACCGTATCGGATGATGATACCCATCGCTATGGGATTGTTGACCCGTTCAAGCAAGAGGGACGTCGTTATTTAGTGAATAGCATGGTTGAGAAACCGGCACCGGGTACGTCACCTTCAAATCTGGCAATTATGGGACGTTATATTTTAACTCCAGAGATTTTCCAATTTTTAGAAGAACAAAATGTAGGTGCCGGTGGTGAAATTCAGTTGACCGATGCCATTTCTAAGTTGAATGAAATCCAGCGCGTATTTGCCTATGACTTTGAAGGAACCCGCTACGATGTAGGTGAAAAACTCGGATTTATCACGACAACAATTGATTTCGCATTAAAGGACAAGACACTCCAGACTGAAATCATGGATTATATGAAAGCCATGATTACAGAACACGGGGAAAAATAAGTTCCTATGGACCGGTGAAATCCCGGTCTTTTTGCGTCAAGTTTAAAAATAGTCAATAGCACCCAGCATAAATCCAGAGGAGGAATAAAGATGGCAGTTTTAGTGACAGGCGGTACGGGATATATTGGAAGCCACACAGTTATTCAACTCGTCAATGCCGGTGAGAATGTTATCATTTTGGATAATTTATCTAATAGCAGTGCAAAGGTTTTAGATAGGATCCAACAAATTACAGGCAAGGAAATTAAGTTTTATCAAAAAGATTTAAGGAATGTTGCGGAAATCGAAGAAGTTTTCCAAGGAGAAAAGATTGATTCGGTCATTCATTTCGCAGCGCTCAAGGCGGTAGGGGAATCTGTCGCGAAGCCATTGGAATACTACAGCAATAACTTGACAGGAACCCTAAATTTACTGCAAGTCATGAAAAAGTATGGTGTCCGCAATTTTGTATTCAGTTCGTCGGCAACGGTCTATGGAAACCCTGCCAGCAATCCGATTACCGAGGATTTCCCGCTGTCTACAACCAATCCTTATGGAGCAACTAAGTTGATGATCGAAGATGTGCTGAGGGATATGTGCAAAGCCGACGCAACTTGGAATGTAGCGATCTTACGCTATTTCAATCCTGTGGGTGCCCATATTAGCGGGTTGATTGGCGAGGAACCTAGTGGGATTCCCAATAACCTCATGCCTTATATCACGAAAGTAGCTGTGGGGAAATTGGAAGCATTAAGCATCTTCGGCGACGATTATGAAACCTCAGACGGAACAGGTGTGCGCGATTATATTCACGTGGAGGACCTTGCGGACGGGCATTTAAAGGCTTTAGACAAATTAGCCGGGAATCCTGGGTTGGTGACTTATAACTTGGGAACGGGGAATGGATACAGCGTCCTCGATTTAGTCAATGCCTTCTCAAAAGCCAGCGGGAAGGAAATTCCTTATAAAATTGCAGACAGGCGTCCAGGGGATATCGCAGCTTGTTATGCAAATCCATCGAAAGCTGAACAAGAACTAGGCTGGAAGGCAAAATTCGACGTCCAGGCCATGTGCGAGGACTCCTGGCGGTGGCAGGAAGGGAATCCAGAAGGCTATAAATAATTTTTGGCGGAAAAATGCTGCTATCCTTCGCTATTTTTAAGCGTTAATTGCCAGAAAATATTCCGAATGCAGAAATTAAGAAAACTTTAAGGTTATTAGGGGGATTTTCTTAATAAATTCAGGATACAATAAGATAAGGAAGTACGTTGTCAGGAAAAAGGGATAATTCGCAGTTTTTTACAAAAATTGCAGTTTTTACTGAAAATTATGGTATAATATTGCTATGCTATGCTATGCTATGCTATGCTATGCTATGTGAGCCGTAGTATAACGATGAAAAGACCTAAAAACAACATTGGAAAAGGGTAGAGGGCCGGAACGTTTCCAATGTGTGCAGAAATTCCTATATTTTTGCCAAAGGAGAGAAAAGGATGATTAGTGTGGAACATTTGGACGCAAACGAACCTAAGAAGAAAAACCACATGCCGGAAAAATATATAATCAACGTTAAACGCAATCCTCTATACGACTTTTTTAGCCGCTGGGTAGATATTTTATTTGCTTTAGTCCTTGGTATTTTTTCGGGACCAGTTATTTTGTTGTTTGCCTTATTAGTCAGAATTGAGGACAATGGGCCTTCCTTTTACAAGCAAGAAAGATTAGGAAAAGATGGCGAAAAGTTTTGGATCTATAAACTGAGGTCCATGAGGATGGATGCTGAAAAATACGGTATGCAATGGGCGGAAAGGGATGACCCACGAGTAACCAAAGTAGGGAAATTCATTCGCTTGACCCGCATAGATGAATTACCGCAGGTGCTCAATTTATTAAATGGGGACATGAAACTAATTGGCCCCCGCCCCGAACGCCCCGAATTAACCTACCAATTCGAAGAAGAGACACCCGGTTTCATGAATCGATTAGTAGTAAAACCTGGAGTGACCGGGTGGGCCCAAGTCAATGGCGGCTATGAAATAACTCCTGCGGAAAAAGCAGAGCTGGACATTTATTACATTAAGCATCGTACATTTTTAATGGATATTAAAATTATATTGAAAACGATAAAAGTTGTATTGACAGGTGAGGGTGCAAGGTAATGAAAGCGGGAGAGCCCCAGACAAAGACGTTCTTATCCCAACTGTTGAAGGGAGTGCGTCTTTATCTGCGAGGCTCTTTTTCTAAAAATGAAAAATGGAAAGAGGGCATTGCATGATTTCGGTCGTAATGGCAACATATAATGGGGCAAAATACCTTGAGCAACAGTTGGACTCGATTTTAGGCCAAACTACTTCTGTTCAGGAAATTATTATTGTAGATGACGGTTCAAAAGACAAAACGTTGGAAATTCTTAACCGTTATCAAAAACAATATTCCCATATCCAAATCTATCAAAATGAGAAAAACCTAGGACCGGCGAGGACTTTTGCTAAAGCAACCCTTTTATCGAAAGGTGATTTGATTTTCTTCTGTGACCAAGATGATATTTGGTTGGAAAACAAAGTGGAGAAAGTACGGAGAGTCTTTCACGAGAAGGAGAACGTACAGGTTTTATGTACCTCCTATTATTTACTCATGGAGAAAACGAGTGAAATCAAAAACAGTTCGGGCCATACCGGTGAATTGACACAAATCTCCCTGGAACGGATTTTAATTGATAATATAGCACCTGGCTGTACGTATGCCTTTCGAGGGGAATGGCGGGAAGAAGCTAAAAAAATACAGGAAGACATATTCATCCACGACTGGTTTTACCTCGTCTTGGGTGCTAGGGAAAATGGCCTGTATTTCTATGACTGTCCCTTGATTAAATATCGTATTCATGCAGGTAATACCATTGGATTGGATTTATCTTTTTTCGATAAGTTTAACCGTAGGAAGTATATTCAAAGGACAAGCCAAAATGTAGGATTCTACCAAGGGATTATGAAACAAAAGTTAATTACAGATCCTCCAACAATTCAAATTTTAAATAAGCTAGTGGAGATGTTGAGCATTCGTTTAGCATATGTGAAAGGTGAAATGCCGTTTTTGAAGTATGTCAAGCAACAACGCCAAATGGAGAGTAAAGGTCTAAGTAGCATCTTTATTGACGTTTGCCGAAAAATGAACGTTGGAAATAAGTCATAATTTCTGAGAGGAGCCATCATGAAAATAGCAGCAGGAATTGTTACATTTAATCCTAATATTGAACGATTGATGGCGAATTTAAAGGCTGTCACCCCGCAAGTGCAGGAAGTATTCATCGTAGATAATGGTTCAAACAATAGTGGAGACATTAAAGTTCTTATTGAAAAATTTACAAATATCACGCTGATGCTTTTGCGTGACAATAAAGGGATTGCAACCGCATTAAACGAGATAGGGAATTGGGCTAACTTGCATCAATATGAGTGGTTTTTGACGTTAGACCAAGATTCGGTGGTCGAACCGGGACTGGTGAATGCTTATCGATCCTATTTATCTTTCGCGTTGGTAGGGCAAATAGACTGTACCATTGTTGACCGCGGCAACGACGAGCTGATTTGCTCCATTAAACCAGGATTGGAATATGAAGTAGTAGAAGATACTATTACTTCGGGAAGCCTTGTTAGAACTGAAGCCTTTTTAGCCGTCGGTGGCTTCGACGATAAAATGTTCATTGACAGGGTAGATTACGATTTCAACTTCCGTTTAATCAGCCATGGCTTCGAGACAATCCGAATTGGGTTTGTGGGACTTTACCACGAGTTGGGTAAATTCAAAGCAGTCAACTTCCTTGGAAAAACTTATAGTATTGTGAGTCATAGTCCATTTCGATATTATTATATTTTGAGAAATGAAATAATTCTTATCCGCCGATATAAGGATTTACCGCAGTTTAATGCTAAACAGCATCGCAAGGAACTCCTGACCTACGTGAGAAATATTTTAGTGTTGGATAATAACAAGTTGAAAAATTTCTTAGCATTTTTCAGAGGGGCGCTTGCGGGCGTTACATTTGGTGATATTGATGTGTAAAGTAAGCGTTATAATTCCCGCCTACAATGTTGAAAAATTTATCGAACGTACGGTAGCGTCTATTTTAAGACAAAGTTTACAAGAAATTGAAATCATTGTTGTAAACGATGGTTCGCAAGATGGCACGCTGAATATATTAAAAAGCATTCAGGATAAACGACTGGCTATCGTCAATCAACGAAACCATGGTGTATCGGCAGCTAGGAATACAGGAATCGATCAGGCAAAGGGAGAATATTTATTTTTCTTGGACGGCGATGATTGGTTAGAGCCAGAGTCCCTGTCGGAAATGTATGGATTGGCAGAAACGGAACAAGTTGAGATTGTGCTGTCGGATTACTATGTAGATGATGATAAAGGGCATATGCAATATATAGACACCAATAATTTAATCTCAGAAGATTACCTGAAGGAAGCCTTATTGAACCGCGTTCAAGTTTCAGTATGGGGAAAGCTGTATAAGGCAAGTCTTTTTAAAGACAATCAGATTTCATTTCCCGAAGATATTTCTATAGGGGAAGACCTATATGTCAATACACTTTGCTTTTATTTTGCCACAAAGGTTCGGAGCATAAAAAAACCTTATATTCATTACATTCAGCGAAGCGATAGCATGATTGCAACTTATAATGAAAAAATGTTAGATATTTTCAAAGTTTTTGATTTATTGAAGGCATTTCTTGAACAAAAGTGGATTCTCGAAAAATATCAAGAGGAATTTATCTACTTCAGATTTCTCCATATCTACTTGAGCCGAGCTGTCTTTGTTCCGCAAAAGGGATTGAAGATTCACCGTAAAATTTTCAAACGTGAAAAAGAACAGAGGAAAAAATATCTTTCAAACCAATACGTGTTAACATACTTAAACTCCACACGTCCATTAAAGAAAATCAAAATCCAACTGTTGCATTTTAATTATTTCTTGGCTATTGCCTTAGAATCCATACTTAATTTTAAGAGGTGAAGGATAAATGACTCGTACAGATAATTCCCTCCGGAATATGAAATATGCTTTTTTAGGGCAAGTGGTGAATTTACTGTTAGTTTTTGTCACCCGAAGATTTTTCGTTTCTATTCTTGGGGACGAGTATAACGGATTACACGGATTTCTAGCCAGTATCATCGGCATGCTTGCTTTGGCAGAACTGGGAATTGGGGCATCCATTTTTTATAGCCTTTACAAACCCATAGCGGAAAATAATCAGCCCAAAATAAATGCTCTCATGAAACTTTTTAGGAAAGCATATACCATCATCGGTTTTGTCGTTGCGGGAATTGGGATAATCCTTTTGCCATTCTTGCCTTACCTTCTCCGGAATTTTGAGGGAATGGAATATATACACACCAATATATATGTCATTTTTGGGCTATTTCTCCTTAATTCTGCTAGTGGCTACTTTTTCGTTTACAAACAATCGTTACTGACTGCTACCCAAAATGACTACATCAACACCAATGTTAGGACTTTTGGAATGGTTATTTTAAATGTGTTGCAAATCGCATTCCTATACATTACCCGCAATTACCTCTCTTATTTGATCATTCAAATTATCGTGAACACCTCCATGAACGTTATTCTCTCCCGAAAGGCGGATCAAATGTTTCCTTTTATTAAGGAGCCTAGTACCGAAAAATTGACGAGAGAGGATGTAGACGAGCTGAAACGCAATGTGAAGGCGAACACCATGCATAGTTTAGGTGGATTTCTTGTTTTTGGAACGGATAACATTCTAATCGGGATGATTTCGGGCCTTGCGGCAGTTGCCCACTTTAATAACTATAATATCGTATTGAATGGTCTTGCCACCATATTTGGTGTGGTTTTCTCCTCTTTGACTGCCAGTGTTGGAAACCTCGGGGCATCTACCGGTAAGGAAACGATTCAAGAAAACTTTAATGTCGTCAATTTCCTTGGTTTTTGGATATTTGGTTTCTCGGTCACTTGCCTTTACATCTTATTCAACCCATTCATGACCCTTTGGATGGGGCCGTACCGTTTGCTTTCTCGCCCCATCGTAATTATGATTATTGTCAACTTTTACTTAAAAGGAATGCGAAGAAGCACCATAACCTACAAGGATTCTTTGGGATTGTTTTGGTACGACCGTTGGAAGCCGATGGTTGAAGCGGTAATCAACCTTGGTGTTTCCATTTTTTTAGGGATGCATTTCGGGCTATTTGGCATTTTATTGGGAACAGCTATCAGTACCCTCACAACTTGCTTTTGGATTGAACCGTTCGTTTTATATCGCTACGGTTTTAAATCCCCCCTTCGAGACTACTTCAAACGTTATGGAATTTACACACTATCCGCTTTGGGAGTGCTACTTGTGACAAGAATGCTCGTTTCCCTTGTTACGTTTGAAGGTGTATTCGGGTTTATTCTACTTAGCATAGCAACCATTGGATTAAGTAATGGGCTATTGGCACTTTTATTTCATAGAACTCGGGAATTTCAGGAATTACTAAGAATCGTCAAGTCGAAAGTGTTAAGGAGAGCAGCATAGTGCGGGAGAATAAGATCCTACTCATTACTCAAGAATTTCCTCCCGATGTGGGTGGCTGCGGTGTGGTTGCTAAATCCATGGCGAAATATTTATCCGAGGCAGGCGTTGACGTGGAAGTCCTTACGAGTTCAAGCATTAGTGGTACCACCAAAACAGAAGAAGGATACTTAATTCGCAACGTAAAAAGAATTCCCAAAGTATTTCCCCTTTTGTTTAAATGGCATCTTATGTGGCGCAATCTCGAGCAATTTAAATACATCATCATTAACGATGTAGGGGCAGCTTTTGTCGCTTCTTTCTTTCTGAGCAAAAAGCAACAACAAAAGTGTATCGTCTATATTCAAGGTGGAGAAGCCAGTATTTTTGATGCAACGAAAACCAACTTAAAGCTCTATCATGCGTTGGATTTTAAAACGAGGTACTTAACCTTGTTGAAAAATGCCCACCATATTATGGCGGTGAGCCAATGCGTGAAAAACTATCTCTTAGAAGTCTCTAAACTGGATCAAATTAAAGAAAAGATGAGTGTTATCTATCCCTCCCTCGACTTGGATATTTTTTATCCCGAGCCGATTAATTTGCACGAAAAGTATAGTATAGAGGAAAGTAGCCAGTTGTTACTATCCGCAGGGAGAATTGACATAAAAAAGGGGTATGAAAGGCAATACCTCATTTTCAAAAAATTAATTTCGAAAAATCCAAGTTATCACTGGATTATTGTTGGCGTTGGGCCATACAGCGAGGAACTCAAGCAAAAAATTAAAAAAGATAAGTTGGAAAAATTTATTACCATAGATGGTCGTTTAACCCAATCCGAGTTGAGGAAGTACTATTCTTCCGTGAACTTGTTTTGGCAACTCTCTATTTGGGAATCCCTAGGCCTTGTTTATTTGGAGGCTAATGCTTGTGGGACACCAGTAATCGGGACAGCTGGCAGTGGGATAAGCGAGGTAATTGATTCAAATGTCAGTGGTTATTTGGTTACTAGAGATGAAGAGTGTTTGCAGATTCTCCTTGAAAAAAGTTATACCCAAATTAAGGAGTCCGCACTCAGCGAACACGTCCGTGAATTTAATTTGAAGCGGGAAAAAATACTTGATGTCATAAAGAATTAAAGGACTGGGGAATTTATGAGTATTAGCGTAGTTATTCCAATATATAACGTCGAAAATTACATTCGCCAATGTTTAGAATCAGTCTTGGCTCAAACATTCATACCTTTGGAAATTTTATTGGTTAATGATGGTACTCCCGATAAAAGTATGGAGGTTATCGCAGATTTAATCGACCAACACGGGCAAATTAAAGTCATTCATAAAGAAAATGGAGGCTTATCGGAAGCTAGAAATGTGGGGCTTGCGCTTTCTAAAGGAGAGTATGTTGCTTTTTTGGATAGCGATGATTATTGGGCACCCAATTTTCTGGAAGTCATGCATAAAAATGCCCAACAGTTCGATTTGGACGTAGTCTGTGGTAGTAATACCCGGGTTTTCGAGTATGGAAAACAAGAAATTATGAAACGAGATGATGCTCTTTTAGGTAAACTCCAAGCCGGTTCGGAGTTTTTATTGGCTCAATTACAAGCCAATGACTATAAGATGGAGGTTTGGGATGACCTGTATCGCACAGCGTTTTTGAAGGAGAATAACTTGGAATTTGCGGTCGGCCTGTTACATGAAGACGAAGAATTTACGCCAAGAATGCTACTAAAAGCCAAGCGTGTCATGGCTATCGCCAATTATGGATATATGTATCGACAACGTGAAAATAGCATTATGAGTAGCGGAGTTTCAGAACGGACGATTATCGCATTGGAGAAAATTTTGCAGGAATACATGGAATTATTCGACTTAGTACAAAATAAGACGGAGAAAGAAGCACTTTCTTGGCTACTTCTTCATTTAGGAGAGCAGTATATTGACCGTTTGAACATGAGCAAGTTGACAAATAGGAATGGCTTTTATTCACGCTTGGAAATACAAAAATTTATGACAAGACTCCAGTATGCGAGCCAAATGAACCGAAAGCAAAAAATTAAATTCACGGCACTCTCGCTTCACCCTCGGATTTTTGAAGCCGTAGCGGATTTACAAAAATCTTTGAAAGGAGGGACATGATGATTACCGTGATTATTGCCATGTATAACATGGGAGACTACATTTCAGCGTGTTTAGATAGCATTTACCTCCAACCGTTTCAAGATTTTGAAATTATTTTAGTAGATGACGGTTCAACCGATAACTCCCTTTCCATAGCAGAAGGCTATCAGCGGCGATTAGGTAAAATGAAGCTGATAAGGCAGGAAAATCAGGGACAAGCGGCGGCAAGGAACTTGGCATTGAGCCATGTGACCGGCGACTTTATAGCTTATGTTGACGCAGATGATTACCTTGCCCCCAATGCATTGGAGCGAATGTTGGCACGGATTTTGGAAACGAAATCAGATATGATTATTACTGGGTATCGTCGTGTATTCGAGGCTGGAATGTCTGGAGTTGACCAAATTTTTGAAGTTCCAGGGCGAACAGACAAGGTATATTCTGGCACTGAGGTTGCCGAAATGGTGTTATGCGAGCGTGTCCAAGGTTTTTTGGTCAACAAGCTTTTCAGGTCTGAATTATTGAAGAAGATTGACTTTCATCAAGAAGAAGGAAAATACATCGAGGATTTGTTCCCTATCTTCAATGCCATTGTCAATTCAAGTAGGATTGCATTTTTGGAAGGCTATACCTATAACTATCGTCAACGAGCGGGTTCCTCAAGTAATGAGCGAAGTGAGAGATTAATGCGTGATTATGATGATGCCGCTACGAAGGTCTTAAAAAAAGCACAATCTCTTTCTGGGATTTCCTCCAAAGCACTAGAAATGTTTAAGGTGATTTCTTTTTTAAGCCTAATCAATTACTATACTCAATCCCATATGGGTGAAGGCATTAAAATCTATCGGAATTTTGCTAAACAACCTGTACATTTTACAAAGCCTTCGTTGCCAAAAGTGCTCAAATTACATGATTTAAGTAAAAAACGTAAAATTTCCCTCATATTATGGGATTTGAAAATATATCATTTAGCCATGAAATATTGGCTCGCCAAGAAATACGATTAACGGAGGAATCATATGAATTACCACTTACTCTACGCCTTGGTTTTTTTGGGGGCAGTTTCGTCATTTTTACCGCCACTTAAAAAATACCGAAGCAATGTTTCAATGTATCTAGTAGCGATTTTAGCATTATTTGCCGGATTACGCTATTGGATAGGATTTGACTTTGATAATTATTTTAATATGTTTCGGGATACCCCCACGATTAGGGGGCTTTTCACTTATTGGCATGTCCTCGGTGTAGAGCGTGGTTATTTCATTTTAAACTCGGTGATTAAAACGATGGGGATGCAAGTCAATGGGGTTCTTGTAGTGATGGCAGTAGCAACCTTGATCATCCTTATGAAGTCCTTTCAAAAGTACACCCCTTACCCTCTAATGGCGCTCCTCCTTTATGTGTCACGCTTCTTTTTCGTTAGAGATATGGGACAAATCAGGGCTTCCCTTGCGGCAGCGATCGTGCTGTTTTCTCTCCGTTACCTTCAAAAAAGGGAAACTTGGAAGTTCTTTCTTACGATTTTTATAGCGTTCCTTTTCCATCGGATTGCCCTTGTGGGAATATTACTCTATATTTTCCAATTAATTTTTAGAAAAGGGATTGCCACCAAATGGGTGGTGGGATTATTGGCGTTATCATTTCTTGTCGGTTCCATCGACTTGAACCCAATTATTCTATCCATGGAAGGTATTATACCGGAACATTATTGGCAGTACTTAACTCATCCCTACTACGTATTCCCACTCGGCTTAACTAATCCCGTACTTCTCATGCAGTTAATGATTCTAATCGCCATGCTCCTTTTTAGGAAACAAATCAAAAATGATTACTTCAACCTATTGCTAGGGGGATATTTAATGTCGACCTTGATTTTATCGGGGCTACAATATTTTGGAACGGTTGCCGGGAGGCTCTCTACATACTTTGCAACTTTTGAAATTGTGATCATTCCTTTATTTATTGATGTTTTTCAAGAGCACGACATTCGCGGGCTTTTACCAGAAAAATGGAAAATGTCTGAAAAGAATTTCATTGGAAGGCTGAAACCCAAGAATTTTATAATTGTTTTTATGTTCCTTTATGCAACCTTTATTTACTATATAATTTTCGTCAATGACGTCATGCCGTATTTTATGCCTTATCGCTCGGTACTTAACCCATAATAGGAGGTGAGGGGAAGATGAAAGTAGGTTACTTGATTTCAACCTTGGAAAATTGTGGTCCAGTCAACATTTTGTATAACATCGTCAAATACCTGGATAAAAGTAAGTTTGAACCCATAATCATTACCCTTTCACCGGAAAATGCTAAAACACGCATCCATGATTTTGAAGCGTTGGGTATTAAAGTTATCCCATTAAACCTTTCGAGGGTAGAAGGGATATTTAAGGCACGCCAGAAAGTTAAGGAATTAGTGGCTAAGCATAAAATCCAAATCCTTCATGGGCAAAGTTTCAGGGCTGATAAAATAATTGCTAATGTTAAAAGCGTCAAGACCGTCAATACAATTCATAATTATCCATTCCTTGATTTTGTCATGACCTATGGGAAAGTGATGGGGACGGTAATGGCGTGGCAACACACTCAGACCATAAAAAAATTAGATGTTCCCATCGCTTGTTCCAAATCCGTTGCCAAGTTATTTAACAAGAATAAGGGTCTAAAGTTAAAATCCATTCAAAACGGTGTAGATACGGAAGTGTTTCATCCCATTCAAGAGAATGAAAAAGTCCAAATCCGTCAAAAATTGGACTTGAGCGTGAATAAGAAAATTTTCCTTGTGGTAGGGGTGTTGACCGGCAGAAAAGACCCTTTGACGATTATTGAAGCTTTCAACAAAAGAAACCAAAACGATGAAATCCTCCTTTTTTTTGGTGAAGGGGATTTGGATAGTGAATGTAAAAAGTCAGCCCAAAATAGAAATATCATCTTTAAAGGTAGGGTTAATAATGTAAGTGAGTATTTACAAGCGGCAGATTATTATATCTCCGCCGCCTTAGCTGAAGGGCTTCCCAATACGGTGTTGGAGGCATTGGCAACAGGCATTCCCACCGTCCTTTCTGCCATCGGCCCCCATGAAGAAATTGTTGGCTACGAAAATAGCCTTCAACCCTTCTTATTCGAACCAGGTAATGCGGTGGCATTAAACGAATCTATTGAGGGGACACTTCATGAGGACATTCAAAGTTTAAAGGGAAAGGCTTTAGCATTAATCCGAGAGCATTTGAGTGCAGATAAGATGACTAAGCAATATGAAGCAGTCTATGAATCGTTGGGTTAGGGGAATTGCAAGATGAAAGCGGTGAAGGAGATGGAATTTTCAGTATTGATTTCAGTGTATGCCAAAGAGAATGCGGAGTACTTTAAATTGGCGATTGAGAGTATTTTGAACCAAACAAGGATGCCGAATCAAGTGGTCATAGTCAAAGACGGTCCTTTAACAACGATATTGGACGAATTAATTGAAGGTTACGAGAAAAAATTCCCCCACCTATTTTCAATTGTGCCATTGAAAGAAAATCAGGGGCTGGGGATTGCGCTGCAAAGAGGGATAGAGGAGTGCAAATATGAGTACATTGCTCGAATGGATGGAGATGATATTGCCATTCCCCAGCGTTTTGAAAAACAACTGGCCATGTTTGAAGCAAATCCGAAGCTTGATATTGCGGGAAGCTATATTGCCGAGTTTGATGGAGACATTTCAAATGTACAATCCTATCGGAAAGTTCCGCTTAAACACGGAGAAATCAGCAAATTTGCTAAAAGGAGAAACCCATTTAACCACATGACGGTAATGTATAAAAAAAGTGCGGTGCTAAAAGCCGGGAATTATCAGCCCTATGCCCTGACGGAAGACTACTATTTATGGGTAAGGATGATGATGTCGGGAGCCATTTGCGCTAATTCGAAGGAGTCCTTGGTTTACGCCCGTACGGGAATCGATATGTTCGGAAGGCGTGGAGGCTGGAAATACGCTAAAGTAGAATTTAAACTGCAACGATTATTTTTGAAAATAGGTTTCATCAATTATGGGGAGTTTATCCGAAATTGCTTGATTCGAGGAATAACCCGTGTGATTCCCAACTCCTTTCGTAAATTTGTATATCTAAAATTAATCCGGAAGTAGGTGTTGGGGGATGAAAAATGGGAGACTTGCTTTTCGTCACTTATTAGCCATCTTGATCTTATTATTAGTCATTGGAAGGACGTATTTCTATCCGATACTGCCAGAAAATTTCTTCGTAGGGCACTTGCTTAATTTGATACGTGGACTGGTATTGCTGAAGCTTATCACAGATATTTTCCCGCTCGGTCTACCGAAAAATGAAACCTTCTTAGGAATCGTTGTATTTATGGGAGTAGCCTTTTTATTTACACGGGACTTGAATTTCTTGACAGTTTTTGCCATCCTTCTAAGTTTTCGGGAATATTCCTTTTCCACGCTCATCAAATCCTTTTTATACATTAACGTTTTTTACCTTGCATGGATTTTTCTATTTAGTGCCATGGGGGTATTTCCTAATGCCACCATCGTTTTTGAAGGAAGGAGTCGTCAATTATTGGGATTTAATAACCCTAATGCAGCCATGCGTGCCAGTTTTAACATTTGGGTGGGCTTTATCTATGTCTATTGGCGCAAATTTACTTGGAACAAAGCACGGAAATTAGAAAGTTTAATTTATTTAGGAGCGGCAATTATCTTCCCGATGATTACATTTTACTTAACTAGAAGCCGTATGGCTATGATTGCTATTGTAGGGGGAGTGCTTTTTTTCCTTCTTTCGAAAAGCATGCTAATAAACAAAAGGTTTTTTAGGTTCATGCTAACCGCCCTACCTTGGTTTTTAACGGGGATTAGCCTAATTTTAGGGCTCTTCTTTGCCGATAGTCAATTAATGATTAACCGTGTCTTTTCTTACCGTCCTCATCTATGGGGTGTAATCTTAAGGCAACAAAGATACCCTATTAATTTTTGGGGCTATCACTCGGCAATTTTACATCACATGTTTGATAGAGGGACACGCCTAGTATTAGACAGCACCTACTTGAATTTACTAACGGTGAATGGAATCGGTGTTTTTCTAATTTTTATGGGGTTATTATCGTATCTCCTTTATGATAAGGCTAAAAATAAGGATATGGCAACCCTCTTTGTACTGGTGACTATCTTAATCTACGGGTTTGGGGAAAATGTCTTTTTCGATGTGGGGACGAACCCTTTGTTCTTTATGATTTATCCAGCATGTGAGAAATTGAATGCATTAAAATGGAAACGAGGTTGATTCAATGAAAATTTTATATTGTATCACCCGTTCCGATTGGGGTGGTGCCCAAGTGCATATGCTTGACCTAATTACGGAAATGAAAAAAGAGGGTTACGCGTGCGAAGTAGCAATCGGTGAAAAGGGTGAGTTGTACGACCGTTTGGAAGCCCTTGGAATTCCCACTCATTTCGTCCCTGCCCTGGTTCATTCCATTAATCCTATTTTAGATGTCAAGGTAGTCTACGATTTATGTAAGATTATTAAAGGAACCCAACCCGATTTAGTCCACCTTCACTCTACCAAAGCGGGATGGGTTGGTCGGATTGCAAGTTGGCTCATGAAACGGAAAACTATTTTTACCGTTCATGGTTGGTGCTTTACAGAAGGGGTAGCGGGAAACCGCAAAAAAATAGGGCGATTTATTGAAACCCTATTGGCTCCCCTAGCTCAAAAGATTATCTGTGTTTCAAATTTCGATAAAAAGCTGGCCCTCGCATTGGAAGTTGCCCCGACCCAAAAAATAGAAGTGGTCTATAACGGGGTAAGGGCCCTAGAAGTTCAGCCGAAACCCCTTAAGTCCAGTAAAATCAAGGTAATCATGGTAGCACGTTTTACCGACCAAAAGAATCAAAGGTGCCTGATCGAGGCATTTGCTCACGTTTCCCCAGATTTTGATTTGTACCTGATAGGGGACGGCATTAATTTAGAGGGGGACCAAAAACGGGCAGTTGAATTAGGGATTAAGGAGCGGATCCATTTCCTTGGTGGAAGAACTGATGTCACCGAAATCCTGCAAGATATGGATATTTTCGTCCTCAGTTCTCATTACGAAGGTTTGCCTATTAGCATCATTGAAGCCATGAGTCTTGCATTACCGGTTATCGGGTCGGATGTGGGCGGGGTCAATGAGCTTATAAGTGACGGAATTAATGGCTACTTGGTTAAGCCGGATAATTCCCATCAATTAGCCGAGAAAATAAACAATTTAAACTCCCCTTCCAAACGTTGGGCGATGGGACAAAAAAGCCTAGAAATCTTCCAGGATAAGTTTACTTTGGATAAATGTGTTGCCCATACGCGAAAAATTTATGAAAACGTCTTAAAGGGAGGTCATTAAAATGAAAGATATTAGCATCATTATCCCCCATTTTAATGACCCGATGCGTTTAGGCTATCTCCTAGCGACGATTCCTGTTTCTTATGAAGTGCTCGTAGTGGATGATAAAAGCACAAAGTATTTAGCAGAGTACGGACAACTTGAATTGAAATTCCCGCATGTTACTTTTTTACGCAACACTACCGAAAAAAAAGGAGCGGGAACTTGCCGGAATATAGGCTTAGGACAAGCAAGTGGAAAATGGGTGCTCTTCGCAGATGCCGATGATTACTTTACCCCTGATTTTGAGCAAATCGTACAACCATACCTTTCTGCTCCCGAAGATGTGCTGTTTTTTCCTCCTACAAGTGTCGACCTCTCTACAGGGGAGCTTGCCCATCGGCATTTACATTATGAAAAAGTGTTGGATAATTTTCGTAAGGGTAACGCATATGGTGAGTTGGCGGTTCGTTACGAGTTGGCTTCGCCTTGGTCGAAGATGATTCGAAGGGAGTTGCTTATCCAAAATCATATCCGGTTTGAGGAAACCCTTGTCTCAAACGATTATATGTTTTCCGTGCAAGTAGGTTATTACCTCAAAGATTTTAAGGTGATCCCAGAAACCATTTACGTTTCAACGGAGAGCCAAGGGTCATTGACGAAGCAAGTGAGTGTTGCCAACTATGAAACCCGTACCGAAGTTTTTATAAGGGTGCACCAGTTCCTCAAGTCCCGGTTACAAAGAGAGGAGTTTAGAGCATTGGACATGGCGGGATTGGGATTTCTTATCTTGGGTTTGAAATACAAAATGAAGCCAGCCACTCTTTGGAGGCAATTCCTAAAATTTAAGAAAAGCCGGATTCCCATTTTTAAGAGCGCCTACAAGAACCCCATAAAAGTCTATAAGCTGTTAAAGTTTTATGCCAGTTCTCATAAGAAGGAGACACAATATTATGAGAAATCCTAGTGTTTCTGTAATTGTCCCAGCTTATAATTGCGAAAAAACCATCGTCAGGGCGTTGGATTCTATCGCTAATCAAACTTATCTAGGACAAATTGACCTGATTGTCATAAATGATGGTTCAATAGATGGGACCCCCGAAATTTTAAACGATTATCAAGTGATGCCATTTGGGCGTAAATACATGCTTATCCACCAAAAAAATGGTGGGGTAAGTGCGGCGAGGAATAAGGGAATCGAAATCTCCGTTAGCGATTACATCGCCTTCCTCGATTCCGACGACTACTATCATCCAGAAGCTTTTCGAAATTATATGAACAAGGTGGAAGAAACGGATTGTGACCTACTGTTTGGCAACATTGAACAAAAAGTTGGGGACAAAGAAATTACTGGAAGCGAAAAAGCGATGGAATTTCAGCCATTATTCAAAACCGGTGTTATCAACTCCCCGTGCGCTAAAGTCTATAAAAGGGAGTGGCTCGTGGAAGCGGGAATTAAATTCGCACCTGATTTAAGCATTGGGGAAGATTTGCTTTTTAATACCCAAGCTTATTTTAAAGCCCAACACGTGCTAGTCATGTCTTATATTGGCTATGTTTACGACCATTCCGCTAGCAGTCTAACCGAATCCTACCCGCCACGCTACTTCGAACAACGTCTCTTACTACTGGAACGATTTAGGGAAATGCTGCTAAAGGAAGGCCAACTTTTTGAAGATGAGGGATGGTTTTACACAAAACTTTGCTATAGCGTAATTTTAAAATACTTAGCGAGCGGCAAGCATTCCTTTGCCGAAAAATCTGCCTTTATAAAACAGGTAAGGCAACATCCTCAAGTAAGGGATAAAATCGTCAGTACAAAGCCTAAGGGCCTTGTAAAACAGGTCGTAACTTCGGTCATTGTTCATACCCCAATTAGTTTACTCGTTCATGGTCTGGAATTGCTTCCCATCATAAAAAAAATATTGCCAAGAGGAGCGACAGGCACAAGTATTTAGCTTGGAGAGAGGTGAAAATATGGATCGTGAAGATATTGAAGAATTAATCGAGGAGATTCAGTTATTTCAAAGTGAATTTGATTATGTAGAAGTAAAGACGGTAAAAGGCGGTTCTCCCCAGATTAAGGATTCCTTATCATCATCTAATCTTAGTAAGGAAAAAGATAACCAAGTAATGGCACCGACTGTGGAAGTAACGGCATCGACTGTGGAAGTAGTGACACCAGATATAGAAATAAGACTTAATGAAATTGCCAAAAAAGCTTTATTAAATCCCCGGTTGGATATCGAAGAATTGGAAGCAATTATTTTAAACCTATGTTCGATAAAGCCTTTGGGAACCCTCGAACTAGTTAAATTGTTAAATAGATCCAAGAAAACAGTTCTTGATAGAATAAAGGTTCTCCTTGAAAGACAAGAAATTGTAATGCTTTTTGCAAATTTTCCAAAACACCCCCAACAAAAGTATTACGTTTCATCTCAGGATGGTGAACACCAATGAAAATCGGCATCGTCAATACCGACTTCTCCATGGGAGGAGTCCAAAACATTTGCATAACCTTAGCCAAAGGCTTTGCCAAATACTCCGATCATAAGCCAGTCCTCATCGACTTCCTAGGCATAGAACCCATGGCCTGTCCCATTCCTGAGAACGTAGAACTTATCGTGAATAAGTATAACCGTGGCTTGCCAGAAAAAGTCCGCGCCTTAATGAATCACGCCACCTATCGCTATTTGAAACAGCCTTATAGGATTAGCTCCCATTCCCGTTCTCGCATAAAAGGACTTGCGGAAATTATCAGTAACCAACATCTAGAAGTTGTTATTCTTTCCCAAGGCTATTTAACAGCGATGATTCCAAGGCTCAAAAAAATGCTGCCACAGGTTCGCTTCATCGCCTGGCAACATAGCTCTTACGAAATATATTTGGAAAAGTATAATAATGAATACATCCGTGAGTATAAAGAAGGATTAAGATTAGCGAATACTGTCGTCTGCCTAACGAAGCGGGATGCCAATAAGTTTAAGGCACATAACCCTAATTCAACCTGCATTTACAATGCCTTGCCTTTTGAAAATCATGCTCTATCTTCCCTTGATAGTAAGCAAATCTTATTCGTTGGCCGTCTAGACCGTGAAGTAAAAGGATTAGATAGCCTCGTTGAAATTATCAAGGAAACAAATCCGGGTTATAACTTCAAAATCGTGGGCGATGGCCCCGATAAGAATTGGTTAGAAAATGAAATCAAACAGCATAAATTGGAAAAACGGGTTAGCCTAAGCGGGGCATTAAGAAAAGAACAACTGTTAAAAGAATACCTTAACAGCGTTGCCTTCGTCCTAACCTCACGTTGGGAAGGCTTTGGCCTGGTGCTGATAGAAGCCATGTCATGCGGGGTACCAGTCATATCATTTAATAATTACGGACCAAATGAGGTTTTAAATGGGGGAGAATATGGCATACTAATACAAAGCGGTCAAACTAAAGCATTTTCTGCTGAACTGAATCAATTGCTTGAAAATAAGGAAAGCCTAAAATACTATCAGCAGCAAGGCTTAAAGCATACTGAAGTATTTACGCTCCCCCAAATTATCCAAAAATGGTGTCAGGTCATTCAATCATAGTATACAAAAAGAGGGTTATTTGTCACTATTTGAGATTAGAGGTAGAAAATTATCGACAGAGAATAATATGTGTGATATGATTGTGAAGAGGTGTTTTAATTCATGTATAGGACAGAATTGTATAGCGAAATGGAGACATTTAAGGGAATGAAAAGTAAGCAAGATATTAGGAGGCCAGTCGATTTATATAAGCCCTACTTTAAAGTCAAACGGTATATTGACGTTGTGGGAGCATTGGTGGGATTAATCATTCTAGCCCCAATATTTTTCATGGTGGCCCTTTTAATCAAACTGGATGATCCAAGAGGACCAGTATTTTTTAAACAGCAACGCATCGGAAAAGGGGAAATCGGCTTCGGAATGTTCAAATTCCGTTCCATGTGTGTAGACGCCGAAGAAAAGCTTGCTGCTTTACTAGAAGAAAACGAAATAGAAGGTGCCATGTTCAAAATGAAAGACGACCCCCGCATCACAAGGATCGGAAAAATCATCAGAAAAACATCCATCGACGAACTCCCACAGCTCTATAATGTCCTTAGAGGGGAAATGAGCTTAGTAGGTCCCCGACCGCCATTGCCAAGGGAAGTAGAGCAATATACGGATTATGATAAACAACGATTAGCTATTACTCCTGGATGTACAGGTTTGTGGCAGATTAGTGGTAGAAATAATGTTGGTTTTGAGGAAATGGTTGAACTCGATATGCAATACATCGAAAGCATATCATTAAAAAAAGATTTTGAAATTATCTTCAAAACCTTCTCCGTGTTATTTGGTGATGATAATGCTTATTAGAGTAAAAAAATATTCAGATGAAATATGAGGCGATAAGATGAAGGTTTGTTTAGTTGGTTCAAGTGGTGGGCATTTGACACATTTATATTTACTAAAAGAATTTTGGGAAAAAGAAGAGCGATTTTGGGTAACCTTTGATAAAACAGATGCTCAAAGTATTTTAAAAAATGAAAAAATGTACCCATGTTATTTTCCAACAAATCGTAATCTCAAAAATCTCATAAATAATACATTTTTAGCTCTCAGAGTGCTCCGTGTAGAGCGACCAGACCTCATTATATCTTCTGGAGCAGCGGTGGCTGTTCCCTTTTTCTATTTGGGAAAACTTTTTGGTGCAAAAACCGTTTATATTGAAGTCTTTGATCGTATAGATACACCAACTTTTACTGGGAAATTAGTTTATCCTGTGACAGATAAATTTATCGTTCAATGGGAAGAAATGAAAAAAGTATATCCTAAAGCGGAGAATTTAGGAGGAATTTTTTAGGTGATATTTGTGACGGTAGGAACTCATGAGCAACAATTTAATAGACTAATCCAAGCAGTAGATGAATTAGTAAGAGATAAGGTTATTATCGACGAAGTATTTATGCAAATCGGATATTCGACTTATGAACCTAAATATACTAAATGGGCAAAAGTTATTAGTTATGAAGAAATGGAAAGGTACGAAGATAAAGCCGAAATAATTATTACGCACGGCGGTCCAGCGACATTTATGAATATATTAAATAAGGGAAAAGTTCCTATTGTAGTGCCGAGACTTGAAAAATTTAGTGAACATGTGAATAATCATCAATTGGAATTTGCAAGAAAAATAAAAGAACTTAATTATAATATAGTGTTGTTAGAGGATTTAAGTGATTTAGGGAATATTTTAAGAGAAGAAAAAAATATTATATATAGCAACAACTCAAATAATAAAAATTTTGTAGAAAATTTTGAAAAGCAAATTAATAGTTTAGTAAAAGTGCGAAAAAAGTGGTGACATAAATGAGAGTATTATTAATAAATACTGTGCCATATATAAATAGTGGAACTTCAGCGGTAATAATGAATTATTATCGCCAAATGAAAAAAAATATTCTTTTTGATTTTATTGTAAATGAGTATATCGAAGAATATTTCCTAAAAGAAATAGAAGATGGGAAATCTGAAATCTATATCTTGCCGAACAGAAAAAAAAAAATCTTAGAGTATATGAAAAATCTTAGAGCTATTGTCAAAAAAGGGAAATATGATATTATACATATTCATGGAAATTCAAGTTTAATGATGATTGAACTTTTAGCTATCATAGGGCTAAAAGGAAAAAAAAATTTCAAAGTAATCGTTCATAATCATGCTGCTGAAAGTGACTATAAGCAATTAGATAAAATTATTAGACCATTTTTTTATGGAAAATATGACAAAGCTTTAACCGTAGAATTAAATGAAAGTTATTTATTCAAAAAAAATTATGAAATAGCATATAACGGTATTGCTAGTGATAAATTTAAGTTCAACGGGAAAAATAGAATTAACATTCGAGAAAAATTAAATATAAAAAATGAAACAATGTTTTTACATGTAGGTAGGTTTAGTAAGGAAAAAAATCATCTTTTTGTATTAGATGTTTTTGAAGCATTTCTTCGGAAAGAAAAAAATGCTAAATTAGTTTTTGTTGGACGAGGACCATTAGAAGCAGAAATTAAAAATATAGCGATGGAAAGAGAAATTAGAGAATCTATCTTTTTTGTTGGTGATGTGGAAAATATCGAATGCTGGTATTCCTCAGCAGATGTATGCATATTTCCTTCGAAGGTTGAATCGTTTGGATTAGTTGCGGTGGAAGCTCAGATGAATTCGCTCCCTTGTATCTGTAGTAATCATATTTCTAAAAAATTAAAAAAAACAAACAGAATAGAATTTTTAGATATAGATACAAAAAATGTTTGTCAGTGGGTTGAGCAAGCTGAGCTTTTTTCAAAAATGAGAAAAGATAGGCTATCACAGGATATACCATCTGAATTAATGGAGTTTGATATAGAAAATACTGCTAAAAAAATGTTAAAAAATTATGAAAGTTTATTGCAAGAAAGTATATAAATTCACGTTACAAAGTCAGAAGGTTTAGGACAAAATATATTTTATGATAGTTTGATGATATTCATTTGAAAGGGAGTAATAGAAGTGGGAAAAAAGGATGTAGGAATATTAGCATTTCAAAATACGTTAAACTATGGAGCAGATTTACAAATATATGCTCTTGCTCGAACAATTAAAAAATTGGAAAGAGAACCAATTGTTATTGATTATAGAAATAAATTTATTGAAAGAAGTGAATTCCCAACTTTTAAAAATTCGAGTGGAATTAAAGGATTATTAAAAGTAATATTTTTTAAATTTTTTGTCAGAAGAAAGTATCTAGAATTTAAGAGGTTTAAAGAAAACTATTTTCAACTAAGTAAAAAAGTATATACTGAAAGCTCTTTTAAAGGAGCTGAAGATGATTTTTCAAAGATCATAGTTGGTAGTGATCAAATTTGGAATACAAATATAACAGGTGCCGATTTAAATTATTTTTTATTAGATTTATCTGAAAAAAAAGTATCAAAATATTCTTATGCGGCTAGTTTTGGGGTAAGTGAATATGAAAAGCTCCATTTACAAGACAAAATAAAAAAGGCTCTTGAATCTTTTAAAATTATTTCTACTCGCGAAAAAAGTGGGGAACGCTTAGTCATCGAAAGATTCAATCAACCAGCCCAAACAGTCTTAGATCCAACGTTGTTATTAACTTCTATTGAATGGAGGGAATTTGCTAAGGACTCAAATTTGAAAAAAAATAAGCATTATTTATTGCTCTATTTTATTAAAAACTCGAAGATGTTAGATTTAGCAAAAAAATACGCTGAAAATAATGACTTAGAAATAAAATATATAAACATTAAACCTTTTATGTTCAGAGGAATGAAAACAATTCCAGATGCTTCTCCGATAGATTATATTAAGCTTATTAGTGAGGCTAATGCTGTTATTACTGGTAGTTTTCATGGATTTGTTTTGTCTTTAAATTTAAATGTCCCAGTAGCGATTGATTTAGATAAAGGCTCTTTGAATAAAAATACTAGACTAGAGAATATAATGAAAATATTTGATATTAAAGGAATTGGCACAGATGAAAAGTTCGAAAGTATTAGTTTTTATAACGATTTTTCAAAATTTAATTTACTTTTGAAGAGAGAAAGAGAAAAATCATTGGAAAAACTTTGGGAGATGTTGAATTGAGTTGATGATAAATGTTACATTAATTTTTTTTTGATTCTGGTTTTGATTAAATACAAAGTGGTGATTTTATGGTAGTTGAAGAAAATGTTGATTTAAAAAAATTCTCGCACATGAAAGTTGGAGGTTTAGCGAAAAAACTCTATCGTCCACATTCTATTGAAGATTTAAAATGGATTACTAGCCACATTAAAGGATATTATATTCTCGGAGGTGGAAGTAATATTTTGATGAATGATCAAATAGTATTTGAACATGTGGTTTTTATGGGAGATTATGATAAAAATTACCTAGTGTTAAACGAAGATAAATCTATTGTTTGTAGTGCAAGTATAAAAATTCCCAAATTGATTCGATTTGCGGCAGAATATAACTTAGGAGGTATAGAAAATTTAATAACAGTTCCAGCGTTGGTAGGGGGAACTGTTGTAATGAATGCGGGTGGGGAACCCAATGCGCCCTCTATTTCCGATTATATTAAAAAAGTTGAATTCGTTAAAGACGGAAAAGTGTTTTTTGTAGATAAAGATGCTTGTAATTATTCATATAGAAATTCAATATTTCTAGGTAAAAATTGGATTATTTCAAAGGTTATTTTTCAATTTTCAGAAATACCTCATGCTAAAATAAAAAATAAAATATCTCAAAAAATAATTTTCTCTAAAATTAAACAAGATATAAGTGTGCCAAACTTAGGGAGTGTATTCAATGAGTCTGATAAAAATATTATGAGATTTTTACGGTATACATCTTTTAATAATCAAGGATTGTATTATTCTAGAAAAGCGCATAATTGGATATCGAATGGTGGAAATGGGGATTTTAAACAAGCCCAAAAATTAATAAATAGAGCTTTATTATTACATAAATTATTTAAAAAAAGAATTCATACTGAGTGGATTGTTTGGGAAAAAGAAATAAATGAATAAAGGAGAAACATATGAAGCCTTTAAGTATAATTATACCACATAAAAATGATATTAATAATTTAAAGCGGTGTTTAAAATCTATTCCAAACACAAATGAAATTGAAATTATCGTGGTTGATGATCATTCAGATCAGTTTATAAAGGAGGAGGTTAAGGAAGTCTGCAAAAATGTTGGTAATGCTCGATTAATAGAAAATTTAACGAATGTATATTCAGCTGGTAAAGCTAGGAATATGGGAATAGAAGTATCTACCGGAGAATGGATTATTTTTTCTGATTCAGATGACTATTTTGTTGATGGTTGGTGGGAAAACATCAGAAATTGCGTTGATGGAGGATATGAGTTAGTATTTTTCAAAACTATTAGTCAAATTGAAAATACAGATCAAGAGTCAAATAGGCATTTTATTCATAATGAACTAGTAGAGGATTATTTAGTTGATAAAAATAGTACTAATGAATTACGTTTGCGAGTATTGACCAAGCCACCATGGGGAAAAGCTATAAAAAGAACTTTAATTATTGATAATGATTTGAAATTTTTAGAAACAAGAGTGGCAGAGGATGCTAGATTTTCTTTATTATGTGGTTTGAAAGCCTCTAAAATAAAAGTAATAAATAATATTATTTATAATATTACTGAAAGAGAAGGTTCGCTTTCAAATGATCAATCCGAAGTATATTTACTAGAAACTTTTAACGAATGGGTTTATAATCAGTTGATTTTACGAAATACGTTGGCTAAAAAAGAATATCGTTCTTGTTGTTCCTCCACTTTGAAGTGGTTTCAACGTGGGATAACCTCTAAAATGGGACTAGGTTATTATAAAATATTGACTATAAAACTGATAAAATATCGGCTTCCTATAATCTCAGTATCCTTAAGAAAACGTCTATTATCAAAGATAAAGTGAGTTTTAATTCATTATGAAATTTTCTATAAGGAGAAGTAACATGGTAAAAAAAAATAAAGTATTTTGCTTGAATTTTAAAAAAATGGATATTAATGATGTTCTATCGAAAAAAATATTTACGTATACTCTATTTCTAATGCTTTTCTTGACAACATCTACCTTTAATTGGTCTCAAAGATTTCAAGAAGGAGTTCGACTGCTACAGTTTATACGAATATATCTGAGCTTTTTAATAATTATATTCTCGCTCCTTGTAAAACGTTTTCGGCTTAATGAATGCGTCATTTATAGCATCATAGTTATGTTTTTCCTATTACACTCTTTTTTTAGAGAGTATCGTTGGGAAAATTTTTATTTTTTATCTATTGCTTTGTTAGTCAAAGACCAAAAAGTAGAATGGATTTTGGATAGAATATTTAAAGTCTTTTCATTAAATTTTCTCTCTATTTTAATACTTCATTTTTTAGGAATTATTTCGCCTGTTACTGTAATGAGGGCAAATGGAACTCTTCGCTCTTCCTTAGGATTTTGGCATCCAAACACTACAGGTGGTATGATTTTAATTATTTTTATAGTATATCTTTTGAAGAAAAAAAACAAGCCATCTTTTTTAGTTCTCTCTTCTTTTGTTCTAATATTTTTTCTGCTTAATATCTTTCTTGACTCGCGTACTGGACTCATAGGAATAATTCTAATTATATTTGGTATTATTTTTTTGAGAATCTCAGAAAAACTAACTCCTTCAAGTCCCTTATTAAAACCTACGTTTCAAAGTAGACTAATATTTATTTTACCTTTTCTTTTTTTATTTAGTTCTCTTTTTATCTCGCTTCTATTTACTAGGGAGAGTATATTTTTTCTTCATTTAAATCGGTTATTAACTGGTCGAATTGATTTAGGTCATTTTTATTTAAATGAATATCCGATAACATTATGGGGAATTCCTATTTTTGAAAATGCAGGTGATCAAAATAGTATTAATCAAATAGGTTTTAGATTTCTAGATAATGCATTTTTATTTAGCCTTCTTTCTCTAGGAATATTATTTACATTTCTAAGGATAATTTTAATTTATTTGATTAGTAAATATTTGTTGTTAAGGGGGCATAAATATATTATAGTTATTTTAATAGGATTTTTATTCTTTGGGTTTATGGAACGTCTAATCTGGATTCCTGCGTTTAATATATTTTTTATATTAGGGGGATTGTTATTGGATCGTAGCAACGCCATTCAGAAAGAGGTACATTCATGACACGGACGGATAATTCAATAAGAAATGTAAAATATGCTTTTATCGGTCAACTTTTAACCATGATTTTGACTTTTGTTTCACGGAGAATTTTTTTAGATGTTTTAGGTGAACAATTTTTAGGTTTAAATAGTTTACTTACTTCTATTATAAATATGCTTAGTCTTGCCGAATTAGGAATCGGAGCTTCGATAATTTATAGTTTGTATAAACCGTTAGCAGAAAATGATTATGATAAAATTAAATCACTCATGTTTTTTTTTAAAAAAGCATATTATATTATTGGATTCATTATTGCAACAATAGGATTACTGCTCATCCCATTTTTAAGACTTATAATTCGAGAATTTCCTTCCGAAATAAATCTTTATCTAGTATATTTTCTGTTTTTAATTAATTCGGTAGGGAGTTATTTTTTTGTATACAAACAATCATTATTAAGTGCAGATCAAAAAGAATATATCAATACGAATGTTCGAACGCTATTTTTGGTCATTTTAAACTTTTTCCAAATTATTTCTTTGTTGTTAACAAGAAATTATATTTTGTTTTTATTTCTTCAAATATTAAGTACTTTTGGGATTAATATTGTTTTATCATTACGAGTAGATAAACTCTATCCATACCTTAAAGCGAAAAAATGGAGTAAAATTTCAGATAGTGATTCTGCCTTGATTAAGAAAAACGTTAAAGCTTTATTAATGCATCGTTTAGGTGGTTTTGTTGTTAACAGTACTGATCCCTTATTAATCGGAATATTATTGAATCTAGTTGTAGTTGCCCAATATGGTAATTATTTAATGATTATTAATGGATTAATACTCATTTTTTCTGTGATATTCCAGTCACTAAGAGGGAGTTTAGGTAACTTAGGTGCAACAGCAAATAAAAACCAAATTTATCAAAATTTTAAAAAACTTAATTTTATAGGATTTTGGATTTATTCATTTTCTTCCATTTGTTTGTATATACTTATGACCCCTTTTGTTAGGTTATGGTTGGGAGAAGAGATGACCCTTTCTCCTCCAATAGTAATAATAATCATAATTAATTATTATTTAAGAGGAATGCGACAAAGTACATTGACATTTAGAGATTCATTAGGTATTTTTTGGTATGATCGCCATAAACCAGCAATAGAAGCTTTCATTAATATAACTTTCTCTATATTTTTGGGAATTCATTTTGGTTTGTTAGGTATATTGCTAGGAACTCTAATAAGTACAATTACTACTAGCTTTTGGGTAGAGCCATATGTATTATTTAAATATGGATTTGAAAAGAATGTTATGGATTTTTTTAAAGACTATTTAATCTATACTACAATTGGTATTTTAGCGCTCATTGGGACATATTCTATTACTCGATTTCTTCCAAATAAAGGATTATTTGATTTTATTGTTATCACTATTATAACATGCTTCGTGAGTAACTTTATTTTGATACTGTTCTTTCATAGAAGAAAAGAGTTTAAGAGTGTTTTTCATATTTTTAAAAATAGAATGTTCAAACTTAAGCAATAGTCAAAATAAGTTTATTTTTATGAGGATCTGTAACTAAATCTTAGTAACTCAACTTTCGCATCACAAAACGTGGGCCGAGACCGTATAACTCTCGCCCGAAGGCCGATTTAAGTCCCCTTCTTGACACTCTGCGGGGCATCAAGGAGCCTAGACAGCCGGATTTCCCATCCCAGTTGGGAAGACCAGCAGTTCCTGAAGGTATT
>Ga0268261_10000339_pt1 | contig 29076 bp, 16 predicted proteins | sample TergutNc150P1_FD_190353 | JGI IMG/M metagenome (GOLD analysis project Ga0268261, IMG submission 190353) | Nasutitermes corniger P1 segment gut microbial community from laboratory colony in Florida, USA - Nc150 P1 (SPAdes) (version 2) | ecosystem: Host-associated > Arthropoda: Insects >... | reverse complement strand
ACATAGAGAATTAGAAGCTTTATTAATTTTATCTGTGCCTTTTAACCAAAATTATACGGAATGATTATCATTGTAATATTTTAACATAGAGGACTTGTAATATATACAATTCTTTTACCTTATTGCAATATGTAAACCAGAAGCTGCAAGTACAGTTGAGGTTCCTGATGATGAGCGACATAACGCTCGAAACATGTTGAAATATTACTGTACTGTGGAATAATAAATTCCGTTACTAAGTTGCATCTTGTTGGTTATTGCTGCTAGTCATACTACGATGCACGGTTCCATGAATATTAAATATACAAGTAGAGAAATTTGTGTTCAAGAATGTGTCATATTCACTGAAAGGGATGAGGCTTATGGTGTATGTGGGTTGAAGGTGGAAATAAATAGTGTAATACAGAGATGGTATGGAATAATATTTTAGTGCAGGGAGTGGGCACTTCAGTACATAGTTACAAACAGTATCACGTATTACATATCCGCAGGCTGTCCTCTCTGCCTGAAACCTGAGGATGTGCTGCGGTCACAGGAATACACTCCTGGGTTTTATTTGTGTGTGCTTGAGTGTTAACTGTTTGGGGAAACCTTATATGTTATTTCATTGTGATGAGTGTTAGGTGTGAGGATTACTGCTGTCAGGGCTGTTAAACTGTACAGTGTGACACTGTCTACCAAACTACGCGGTGCCACTTCCATCACAGACTCAGATCTTTGTGCAAAGTGTTTAACTCTTTTCACTGTATGTACATGAAAATTCTTCTTGTCATTGCTTGGCTGTATTGTTAGTAGATTGAATTTTGGAGTAATTTTTGGAAACATGTTGGAAATTAAAGTATTTTCAAAAATGGTGTTATATAAGCTTTGGGGTTAGCTGACATTGAGGAATGAATATTTCATGATTTTTCAACAAACTTCCTGAGGGGCCAGGCTTGTGATATTGGTCCTTAAAGCCATTCCTACACATGCAACACACAGCTGGGTTGTGATTAGAGAACCTTGTAATTGTAATGGGTTTTGTTTGGGCTAACAGATTTCTTGGTGTGGCTGAAGTCCTCGACTTGATCATAGTAACAATATTTGCTGCTTGTGACTGATGTCCTGTATGGCAGGAGGGCGGTAAATGATTTTGGTAGGGAGAGTGTCTGGCCTTTGAACCCAGAGGACGGTGGTTAGAGGCAGTAAGGCTGTGTGGGAGGATGGTGGCCTGAATGGTTGGGGAGCAGACTGCAGTGGGTCAAGTAGAAGAACTTTCTTTTAGGGTGAAAAGTGATGCTGGAAAAGGTTTTGTGAGAAATTTGGAGTGTGAGGCAAGTAATTGAGATAAGGACATTGGAAATATTTTTGGAATCTGGTAGTGACATGAATGGAGTGAAGAACATTTTATGGGGACCGGTATCTGTGGTCCTCACAAGGGCACTGAGTTGTTGTTCACAGGAGTCTGATGAATGGGACAGGGGAACAGGTGGAGTCACGCTAGCCACAATGTTGAACAATATTCATTTCCTGTAAATGTAAAGCTTACTGTGTCCCTGCTGTGAAGGCATGTAGGGGGAGTGGCACTGGGAGAGATTAGTGGTATACTGTGTGCCCCAACCACTTTACCCCTGGGAAAGACCCTTGATCTCCATAGGAGGTTGTGTGGACCTCATAGCCAGTCGGACATTTTGGAGAAGAGGAAAATCTCTTGGCACTACAGGGGTTTGAACCTTGAACTGTCCAGCCCGTCGCGTAGTTGCTGTAGTGACTCCCAGTCCAATCCTTGTGGCTGAACTGTGCATGCAGCATGAGCTGTAGAAGCCTAAGAATTACAAATTTTCAGATTCATTTATGTGTTTCATCAGCAGTTTGTTCATGAAGTAATTTTTGTTATATTTTTTAACATTTATGTGTTGGTGTTAATTGTTTAGCTCTGTGAGTAATTTTGTCTTATTTCAATTGCGTGGGGGATTTTACTATAAGAGACGTTTATATGTACACATTTCTCTTAGAAGCCAGGATAGCTCAGCTAATACAGTGATGAGGCTGTGAGCTGGATGACCAAGGAGTCATAGTTTGATTCCTTGGAGGGATGGATTTTTATTTTCTCCCAAGCATCCAGAATGGTTGTGGGGCCTACCATTCCTCCTGTTCAGTAGATGCCAAAGGCTGTTTTCTACAGGGGTGTAAAGCTGTACCTGCACTGCTGCATATGCCTTCATCATGACGCGCACACACGCACACGCGCACGCACGCATGCATGCACGCACGCATGCACGCACGCACGCACCTTTAGTTTTGACTTACACATTTCTGTCAACATCTGTTGTGGTACAGGTACATAGGTCATACAAGAGCAGCTTCACTTGTGAAAGTGAAAAAATGGTTTATTAACGGTTTGGGTTGGAGAATATGGAAGTTAACGGAATGTTGTGCAAGTTGTTCTTGCATTTGTGACATTCACTCTTAATACCTTGTGGGTGCTTGTGGCATGCTACATGTCTCGTGTCCAATTGATTCAGTTCCAGTGTCTATTCCAGTTCAACACGGCAGGCTGTTCGTCCCAGGGCCAAGTCACCTGAGCCACCTGATACAGCTGCAGTCATGACCTCCAAGTCAAGGTATGATCCACTGCTATTGTTATAATGTGTTATGTCGCTGTTGCTACTCGCTGCAGTGCACATGTATCTGGCCCATAGTGCAGATGTACCCATTTCGTAAGAAGTCCCGTGGGCTTGAACATTGCTCTCCTGTCAAATGTGATGCCATGTAGTCTGATGTAAATACCTCTGAGGGTGGGGACCACTCGTTCTCCAGTTCGGTGGATACTGGGGGCTTGTTCTCCAGGATAGAGTGGCTGGGATGTGAAGCTAGTGCTGAGCTGTAATGGCGCTGCCCAGTGCACCTTCATGGCATACATAGACAGCTTTGTGTTGTGTTTTGAAATGGCGTCTGTGTGGAGAAATACCTTCATTCAGACTAGTGGGCATAGCGGGGTGTGCAGTAGGACTGGTGTAGTTAATCGCTTTGCAAAGAATTGTTTCCATCACAACACGTTTGTTGTTTGCAAGGAATTGTTTCCATCACAACACGTTTGTTCTAACTCACTGGCCAATTTCAAAAACTTTCTATACTAATTGTTTCAGTTGATAAAAGAATTGGAATTTGTAGGACTATTGGTTTGATTATTATCATATTTAAAATAGTGTACTTTTTTTGATTTGCAGTGGCTCTGTATTTTTCATATTTTTTGCATTTATTGCACATAACGTGGTATTAGTTTTTAATTTTTCTCCAGACCTGCTACGCTTTTGACATGTATATGTCTTAGGGCTGGGGGTCTATTAGTCAAGTTTCCACCGACAGTTGATGTCATTACGCGCATGCGCAACACATAACATTGCAACATGAAGGAGCCATAATAAGACATATACATGGAATGATGTTATTCCTTTAAGGGAAGAATTTGCTACTTTTTTTTTTAGTGAAAGCCCGCTCATTTCTACCCCAGGACTTGCTCTAGGCAGTTTTATTGTACACATTCACTGTACAGCTTCTAATATTTTAATAGTAATTTGAATGTTGTTTTCAGGTACTACTATGATAGGGACCGTGAGCGTGAACGTGAGAGGGATAGAGAGCGGGAGACCACCAGACGGGATCCTGAACGGGAGCGTGAGAGGGACAGGGAAAGAGAGCGCAGGGAGGAAAGAGAGTCCTCTCATCGCAGTTCACGCCACTAATTGCTATTTTCTTGGCCCTTAATGAGGGCGTGAGGGTGTTGGCAAAAGAGCTGCAGCATGTGTTTGGTCCCAGTTTATGTAATCTGGAATGGGGGGTGTTCAGAATATGTGAATTGTTTGTCATTATTGTTGTGTGAAAGAATGTTGAAATTCCTTCATCTTTGTGTTTGTAGATTACACTGTAGTTGGGAACCACCATCTTTTCTTGGAAATGAGACAGAACATTACATAGGTATAGTATGTTTTAAAGTAATGAATTTAGAGTAGCAAGTGCACGTATCAGCTGTTGCAGGAATGTGTCATTCAAATTGGAATGGTGTGGAATATCATTTGAGCATTTTGTTGTGGGTTCTTAAAACATTCTGATGTTTTCATTTACCAGACAGCTATTCTTTATAATGTGCTTGCTATTAATGTATGTCATATATACAGGAGGAAAGACTTTGAGTTGTAGTCAGTTGGACACTGTCTCGCTCTCTCCTGTTTTTCATTCATGATTTCTTAAAGGTACCAATCTTCTCTGCAAATTTCACCCCAGCTGTGTTGTATGAACTTTTAACCCAGGTAGCACAACTCATATCTTCAGGCCAAGTTATGCTGAGTTGGGAAATTTTATTTTGAGATGGTTGTTGAATGCATTCACTGGAAGGACATACCCAGTGATACTTGGTCCTGAAAAGACGAAATTGCTCAGAAAATTAAGACTATATTTACTTTGTTTACTACATACATTTATGAAATGGTTTTTGGCACTCTTGTATGAATGAAGTGCATGCTAATAAGTTACTAATGTTTTGACTGCTTTTGTCCCATGGGATGTTTTGAATTCTATTTAATATTCAGAACTGTATGCAGAATTTTATATTTGTTTGCTCTGAATCATAATAGAATTTGAGGATCTGAGTTGTCTCAAATATTAAGCTGTGTCACTGTTGAAATGGTTCATGACATGTCACAGGACTGAACCTTGGAAAATGAAGGTAATTTGGTCCTTAGAATGGTGGGAACTGCTAAGCAGTGTCACAGTGCAGCAGACTCAAATTCTTATCAGCACCACTGTGAGAACATCAAATCTTGGAAAACAAAATTTTCATTATAAATGGAAGCAAGAATTTGAAATGCTAGGTTGTGTCATAATTTGAAATGCTAGGTTTTGTTGCAATTAATTTGAAATGCTAGGATTTGTCATAATTAATCTTTCAGAGTACTTTTTCATGTAGACAAATGACAGAGTTGTGCCCAGTAAGCAACAACCATTGGAGAGACCAAGTGACAGAAGTAAACTTACAGGACAAAGCTGGGATTGGGGTTGACCCAGCTGTAGAAGCATTTTTGTGTCACTTTCTGACATTTGTGTGCATATTCCTCCATGCTGCTGCAGTTCACCTCATCAAGTATCCTTGGCCCTGTACCTTCACTATTCCTTCACTATGTTGCTAATTCTTCCTGCCGGAACCCAAGGGAAAATAATTTGTTCAGAACCTGTAAAATTTCATAAACTAGGAAGGCCCCTCATTCTCTTAAGCGATCCGGATGATAAGCACAGCTGAGCCACTCATATGACTCATTGGCACTGTATCTAGTGTAAGGCACATTTAAATTCCAACCTAAAGTTTTAAATTCCAATTCCTTGGCATGATTTCTACAGATAACCCTTGAATTGATCATATGGGTTCTCACTTCCTCTGAATATTCATGCCATGAAGTTTTTATTGGTGCAGCATTGCCATCCAGAGCATAGGTACCTGTATGGTGATTGTACTTGGCATGGAACATTACATAGTCATTGTAAAACTGCAGCCAAATTTTCAAGCTTGTAGCTGTATTTCCTAACGAATAATGGCTGCTGAAGACCGACAGATACCTTGTTTTGTATATGTATTTGCAGTAGCCCTTTCCATGCTGGGTTCTGTCCCCTTCCAAATTTACAGGAAGGACATGCAGGCATATATGTGCATTTGTAATACAGACAGCATGTCTTGTGACATTCCTCAGTTGGCTTCTGTGTTTAACCCCTCGCTTTGCTTAATGTAGTGGAATTTAGTTAGTGACATTGCCATGTAAGTAACTCATGACCAACCTAACTCCATGGGGTAGAGTCTTTGAGAAGCTAATGGATCCTCAGCTAGTCAAATTCCCAACGATTTATGGAGCAGCAATGTTAATTGCAATCTTCAGAAGAGGCCACCACTTGTCACTGTTCTGAGCAAAACTAATTACTCTGTTCCCTCCTAGCCAATTTCTTTAGGATCCATTTTAATATTACCATCCCATCTGCACCATAGTCCTCCAAATAGTATATGTCTGTTCAGGTTTCCCACCAAAGCCCTGTGGGCACCTCTCTTCTCCCCCCACACATGGCACATGCCCCACCCATCTCATCCTTCTTTATTTGATCACATGAATAATAACTGACGAGCAGTACAAACCATGTAGCCTGTCATTATGCAGTTTTCTTCAGTTGCGTGTTATTTCCACCCACCTCAGTGCCCAGTTGTGAACAGCCTCAGCCTGTTCCATAGTTTAAACCAACAAAATGCGCTGACTAAAATACAATAAAACAGATCATAAAATACACTTCACCTTGGCACCTGATGTGAAGTGTATTTTATGATCTGTTTTATTGTATTTTAATTAGTGCACTTGTTGGTTTGAAGTACGGTGAGAATTAAAACGCACTGTATGAATAACATAAATTTACCCGCAGCTTGTGTTCTTCATTTAACATGACTGACCAAGGTTCACACCAATATAAAATAAAAAGCAAAATTATAGTTTTGTGTATTTTAATTGTTACATTTTTAGATAGCAACTGGCAAGGCATATGCTCTACCAAGTGGTAACCATAGATAAATGACGGTGTCAGTAAACAATGCTTTGTATTCTTAATCCTTTGAAGGCTAAAATTAATCAACATTTTTTATAAACATTAAATTTGTACCTCTCAGAGAATAATGTGTGATTCCATTATAGAAGCCAGTTGATGAAAACTTTTGTGGAGAAACAGTTGCTGTATATTTTTAGAACCAGTTGAAACTTTTCAGTATCGTGCACAAACTTACAGCTTTTAGTGTTAAACCTGGCAGTACACATTCTAGGGTAAACTGAAATGTACCATATTGTAAGTCATGAATTGATTGGTCTGGTAGCAGCAGGTTGCATTCATTGCAACTGGCTTTTCAAAAGGTGCATTTTGTGTGATTGAAAAATATTATGGGATTTTTGACGTGTGACAGTGGATACAACTTTTAACTGTCTCAGCAAGTTGTACCACCTGTATTTGTATTGTAGATGTGGTATAACTTGGGGGAACTGTGACATGTGCTACTTGGAGTGTAGTTATGTTGAAATCATAATAGTAATAGTACCTTATGGTGGTGAGGGGCATGTTGCTGCTACAGAATTACGTCATCTCGGCAGATGTATGTCAACACAGAAGATTGTAAGACAAGAGGAGTTCTTCACTCAAGGAATACAAGAGAAGATTATATTTAAGATTCTCTGCAGAATGGTTAGCTATAAGTTACATGAAGTTTTTTTTTCTTTTGTTGCTGAGTGTATTCACAAATATGTATGATGTAGCCACTGCATTTTTATGTATAATATAGGAATAAACTTGGGTGATGTGCACTGGAAAGTGGGAGATACTCCAGAAATATATTTCATGCAGGCCATTGAGTGTGTGTGTGTGTGTGTTTGTGTGTGTCAGCTCAGCTGTTCTTTGTTTTGGTCCAGGTGTTGTATTCAAAAGTTAGGGGCTGAATTGAAAATATGTGTGATTGTGAGTCATATGAGAACCTTAAGTTAAAAAGTGTAGACACTGCACTATGTGCATCTGCAGGCACAGCAAGTCATCAGCTTCGGTGAGAAGTGTGTCCTGTGTGTGGTAGATCTGGGACTGTTTTGAAAAGTGACAAAGGTGTACTGAATCTTTCGGTACTCATTCAGCTGGTAAGAAATCGTTAAGATTTACTTGTGAGTCCCCTCTAAAGTTATCTTCATATTCACATATGGCACCATATTGGTAATTTTAAGCACAAAATTGACCTGGCACCATGGATTTTTAGAGCCCTGATGTATGTCGCACAACGTTCTTGTAGCAATTGGATACTTGAAATTTATACTGTGTCCTTGTATGCTGCTTTGTAGCTGTTAAGGGCTGTACCTTTCATTTGATTGCTGTTCCATTTTTGTTTGTCTTTATTCATGTAATGCATTTGTCAAGGAAAGGGATGTGACTGAAAAGTTTTAAACCCCTATTGAACATTTATGGTGTTTTGTCTGCTAGTTTGATATTCATTGTGAAGTTGAAATATCAGGAATTGAGAGCCCATAAAGGAGCATTTCATGGTTTTCAGTCTTACCACTAAGCCGTCATCTGCCGGTTATGGCAGAATTACCAAAGGTAAGAAGCACCAACTGAAGTATGTCATGTGGCTGGTCTCTTGCATAACACATATGATTGACCTGGTACAGTCTGCCACTTTATCCTCAAGTGGTTCACTGCTAGTGGAGGGAATACCATGTCAGTCTCTGACATGCTATGATGTAATTCTATGGAATTCATTTAATTTTGTTGCCTTTTGTACACAAGAATCATGCAGTCACACTCATTTACCACATCATGAAATGGACTGAATAATTTGTGTTGTTCTAACAGACGAGTGTAATAACATTGAAGGAAAAATATGGCAGGACAGTGCTGGCCTGCAGGCATGTCACTTAAATTTTTATGGTGTGATTCAGTTTAATTGAAATACACCTGAAATTTAGGAAGAACAAAAATTACTGTTTTGTAGTTGTAAATGTACATGTAGGTTGACGGTAAAGATTATTCTTTAAATTGTATTTAAAATTTAGGAACTACAAAAATTATTGCGCTGTAACTCTAAATTTTTGTATAGGTCTAGAGAAGATTTCATGCTGACAAAATCTAGGAAGGACAAAGTTACTGTACTGTAATTCTCATTTTACATGAGGTTTTCAGTTAGGAAGTTTATTAGACATACATACATACATACATACATACGGTACAAGCAGTAACATCCTGTAGGCACTCACATTTGTACATCAGTCATATTTTAATTGCAAGTAGCCCATGGTTGTCATGTGTTTTCGGTGGTTTGCTCAATGCACTGATCTAAATGTTCTTGAGTGTCCATAATTTTTAATAGTTTTGTTTTTCTCTCTTCTGTCAGAAATGTGAAGGAACTTCTGTCCATCCAGCCAGCATTTTACGTGAATCCTTCCATTTCCTCTCTCTTTTTGTCATGACAAGAGGACTGGCAACTGCCACACTGTCACTTCTCTGTTGTGTAAACCACTTATGCATTGCATTATTAATGTCTCCTAACCTTCTAAAAACCTGCAAAACAACGTCAGAAATTCACTTTATATATTTAACCAACAAGAAAATTTACTGAACATTTAAGGCAAGCTTACATAATCTCTATTTGGTTTTCCACAAAATGCCATTTATTTCCTAATTTTATCATTTCTAGTTCCATTAATATATTTGTTATAAACCATGTGCTAAAACTTAAAATATCCACCTCTGTATTAATTTTAGCTTCCATAATCACTTTATTCTCACTCTATTCTCTTCAGATGCACCAACAATTTTTCTGTTTTTTTTTAATGGAGAGATTGTATAGATAAATTCCTGACATCATCCCCCCCAAATTTTATGTTTCTTATATCAGTTCGAGTTCTTCAGCACTCCACACCTTACATTTTTTCATGGTTGCAATTGTGTTGTCTTTGTAATAGTCTGGTATTAACTGCAAGGGTCATAAAGGGGATGGGAACTTCAGACCACAGAGTGCAGAACTGTTAGTACTGTGATTGACCAGGCCTTGAGTGTCTGTATTGACCCGAATTGGCACAGGGTTTGTCTTGTGAAAGTGGAGGAGGTGGTTGAGCTCTAAAATGGTCTGATTCTTGGGAAGTTATGTTTGAACCAGTGATTGGCTGTAATGTATATACAAAATGGGTGCTTGTATGTATATTGCTTTAAGTAAGGCAGCAGAACACATGCCTTTTGAGAAACTGATTGGAATGAAAAGTACTGGATGCCCTAGATGAGGTGTTGCATAAACCATTGTTGTTATAACAGAATTCAGCTGTATTTAGCAATGTTAATCTTTGAGTATCAATCATCCATTTTTAAAAAATGCAAATGGTGATTGTGGCTGTCTGCATCCTCAGATAAAAAAGGTTCCAGGGCACATAACAAAGTTGGATGTGATAGGAGCAGCTGTTACCATGTGTGGTGCCAACAATAGATGGTTGATTTGAATGATTTTAGTTTTCAGTTAGCGATGTGGTGGTTGGGTCAGTCTTTGTTGTGCGATTCTGTTTTATGTCGTCTTGACTATGGACATGATTGGCATTGTGACGTTTTCTGTTGCCTCTCGTTGGGTGGTCATCACCAAACTGGACTTAGCTGACAGGTCTGCAAAATCTGTTTAATTTGTGTGTTTTTAAACACTAGATGTGAAACGAAGTCTGAAAGTCGTACAGTGCTGTGATGCATCGTTGTCAAAACATTGTAAAAGATTCTTACTCCTTTACATGTGAAAACTTCACATGGATGTTACCTATGGCCAAAGCCAGAATATGTTTAGTTAGCTTGGGGTTTGTAATTTAACTTCTCCTTTGCACTGGATTGTACACAGTGGTGCATGTTTTTTTGTGATTGCAGTTGAAGTACTGAATAAGTCTACACAGTCTCAGGTCAGAACTTTTATGTTGTGTGCTGGATTGTGGTGGTGTTGATACAGATTTGTGTGAAAAATTATGCCATATTGTGAGGTGAATAGCTACAATTGATGCAGTATCATATCAAAGAGGTCTTTATTCTTCACTATATAGTCTGACAGGTGAGTAGCAACATGATGGAGGCTGGAAGTTTTTGTAGGATGTTGGCATGATACATCCACCTGGCTGATAATGTGGTGTCATCTGAAGGCAACAGCATGAATGTGCATCACCAGAAAAACCTCATGTGCATGTGTGTATGTGTTTGTGTGTGATGTTGATGTACACAGCATTTGTTCAGGGTAATGAGTCATATATTGCAACTGATGCACATAGTAGCAGTATATAAGTTCTTATTATGTGCCTTTGTTGGTGTATGTGATTGTAAGAGTAGTGCATAGAATGACTAATGTCAGATTTATTGAAAGTAATTTTTATATTTTGTAGAAACTGTTTGCAAGTACTGCCATATGAGTGTAGCAAATTGTCTTTTTTAAAGTGGTTCCACATGCAATTTACTGTGTTTAACAGTTTCTCGTCTATGGCATCTAAGACTTGTCCAATCTTTGATGTTTCTGGGCGTATTTATTACATTTCATATTCAAAAGAAACATGCTGGGTCTGAGAACATTCAAAATTGCAATATCACATGTTCCAGATAAACTCACTCTGTTGTGTGGGTACTTAACCCTTCACTGTGTGGCCTGACATCCATGACTCAACACTTAATTTAAAAGTACCCTTACAGTATGTATTACAACAAAATTCCATTCGTCCGATGTCTTGTAATTCTGAAATCCTGATAATCCAGCACTTGAGAGTAGTCACAAGACCAGAAGTTTTGCTTTTACCAGGAAGAAAGGTCTCAGGCCATGTTCACAAGACCTCTGGGAATGTCTGTACATCAACTGTTGTGGTATCTCTTGGCCATTGTCTCCTTCTCCAACTTCTTCAGCTATGAAGACTCGCAGAAATCACAGAAGTGGACCCTGGTAACCCTGAACCAACAGATGACAGATATCACAGTGGAATTACTCCTCTGATTAGTTGTACAACCCAAGTGTAGGAGCAGTAACAAACGATTACCTGAAACAAATTTAGGTTACTGTGAGTCTTCATCATCATCATCAGTAATACTACAGGCCACAATGAGCCTCAGCTCCCGGTATAACCCTCATCCCAGACTGGTTGTCCCTGGTGACCATCCACCATCCTTGGGTCCCCAGTATCCACAAGTCTTCCACCACACAATCCATCCCCCAAATTTAGGTCTGTCTGCTGTCCTGCTTCCTTCAGGTTTGGAATTGATGATTTTTCTGGGTATTTCATTTTTGCCCATTCTTCGTAGGTGCCCTTCCTACTGAAACCTTCCTGCTGTAATTGTTCTGATAAGATCTGGTGAAGCTAGCACAGTTCTTGATTGTACCTTATTCTCCATTCTTTTTCCTGCACTGGACCATGTTAATTAAGATAATGTCTTTCAGTTCCATACATCAGAGCAGGTCTTAAAAGGGTTTGGTATATGCTGATGATCAGTATAGGTGGAGTCTGATAATCTGGACTATTCGGTAATGTGGCTCCTGTCTGGTCCCATACCCATGGGACCAACGGAATTTTGCTGTACATTAGAACATAGACATTTACTACTCTTTAACATAGCGTAGGTTTAATTACAGAGCTTGGCTCCCTGTTCATAGCTGAAATGTTACTGTATTAATAGTAATGTACTCTTTTTTTTTTTTTTAAGGTCAGCATTGACATGTTTTGTCAGAACTATGCTGTTTATGATAATGCTGACAAATTGAAGTGTGACATACATTAAAATATGAATATTGTAATATGTTTGTGGTTGCATATTGGATTTGTGTTTACAGTTGCTTGTGACTGATTGTCAGATATGCAACACTACTGCTGTAGTTTGTTGTAGGTGATAAGTAAACACTGTATCGACTTACGTTACTCCATTAACTGACCACATGAATTAGAATTCCTTTGTTTGAATGTCTTTCTGCATAAGTGTCTGAATAAGATGAATGTCACAATAAATTTAGTGCATTAGCACTATGTTCTTTGCTTGTATGGCAACTGTTGCACTTACTAAGTATAAAATACCTGTTGTCATTTCTGTAGTGATATTACTAAAGCCATTATTATTTTTGTAATTATTCTTTAACAAAATATGATTTTACTTACACATTTTGAGGTACCATTATGTAAGATGGACTGGATGTCTGGTCACTATTCGCTCTGATCTGCTGTGCTTAGAACTAAGAAGGGCAGTTGGAAATCAACAGAATTTGGCCTGTGATTCTGTCATGCGTCTCACAGAATGAAGCTGTTTTCTGTAATGCAGATCACAGAATGAAGCTTTTTCTGTTCAGCTCACAGAATGAAGCAGTTTCTGTCATACATTCACACAGTGAAGCTGTTCCTGTAGTATGTATCATGGAATGAAGCTGTTTCTGTAATGTAGCTCACAGAATGATGCTGTTTCTATTGAATGGCTCACAGCATGAAGCTCTGTCGTGCAGCTCAGAGAATGAGGCTCTTTCTGTTGTACTTCTTGCGGAATGAAGCTGTTTCTGTTATGGAGCTCACAGAATGAAGCTGTTTCTGTCAGAGCTCGCAGAATAATGCTGTTTCTGGTTTACCTGTCACAGGAAGAAGCTGTTTCTGTTTTACTTCTCACAGGATGCAGCTGTTTCTGTTGTGCAGCTCACAGAATGAAGCTGTTTCTGTTGTACAGCTCACAGAATGAAGCTTTTTCTGTCATGCATCTCAGAATGAAGCTTTTTCTATCCATACATCTCACAGAATGAAGCTGTTTCAATTGTATGTCTCACAGAAAGCACCTTTTTCTATCCATACATCTCACAGAAAGAAGCTGTTTCTGTTTTACTTCTCACAGAATAAAGCTTTTTCTGTCATACAGAGGACAGGATGAAGCTATTTCCACTGTATGTCTCACAGAAAGAAGCTTTGTCATCAGCTCACAGAATGAAGCTGTTTCTTTCATACAGCTGACAGAATGAAGCTGTTTCTGTCATACCACTCACAGAATGAAGCTCTTTCTGTCTTACAGCTTACAGAATGAAGCGATTCTGGTATGTATCATGGAATGAAGTGTTTAAACTGTTAGGAACTACTTGCCCAACAACACAGTGCCACTTGCCAGAAGACTGGAATTTTATGATAAGTTTTGTTATTGCTGGACAATCGTATTTTCTTTATATTTAAGTAAAATACAACCCTAAACATTGCTCTGTGTTATAGAAACGTATATAGCTAGCCAGTAAAAAAAATTATGTTACTAAGGAGTTGGATGGGATATTGAAGGTGATTTTGCTCAAATGTAGTTATTTTCTCAGTGGTGCCCAATGAAATGTAGGTAAAACTATCCAGTAAAGGTTTTCTCTGTCCATGCTGTGAAGGCTTATATGGGAGCTGAGTTACAGCCCCACCCATTCTTAACATCAGCACCAGATACAGGTGAGTGGTTAACTTCTCACCGTGGCTGCTTAACGCCTGGGGAGGAACCCCAGTACATTATGAATAGGAGGCTGGGTGGGCCCCAGATCAAGTCTTGGCAGTTTTTGGAGAAGCAAAAAATTTCTTGCTCACTGGGATTCGAACCTTGAACTATCCAGTCCATAACCCAGTTGCTACTCAGTAATTATTAAAAGAAATAACCTTAAAGACAGTGTTTTTAGCATAATTGTTATTTTAAATTATCTGATAACTAAATGAGTAAGACTTTATCACATTGTGCTGGGCCTGTGATATTTTAAAAGACTACTGTTTTTGTATTGGTGTATTTTAATGTAGATGAAATTCTTTGGGCTCTGTGCAGTTTTATGTAGCAGTCTTTGGGATATTAACTGGGGACAAGTGTGAGCATGGCAAGTGCCTGTATGGCTTGCAGCAGGGGATCCTGTTCACATTATTTTGATGACTCTTGGTTTGTCAAAATGCGTAATGGTAATTCATAAAGGAGGAACATTTGCACGTTTATAGTGAAGCATCCTGTGAGCTTTCACGGGAAAAGTGGTTTGTGTTTTAACATTTTGTACGTACCACATCATAGGCTCACTGATTACTTGTGTATAAGGATGTGAAATTGTTGCCTTCTGTTAGAATTACCCCATACATGTATTTTTTGTGGCCTGAGAAAGGAAAGAACTAAACTTTGCTAATAGACATGTCCTCCTCTATCTTTTTTGCATACAAGACCAAGTCTTGAGGATGAATGTACATGCAGTTGAATGGGACATGTGGAATAATGTGTGAAAATAGTAATTTCAAAGTATTAAAAGACTGGGTACCTGAACCTTCATGTTAACCCTTTCAGTGCCATGGTATAAATGTCCTTACCCTTAGTGTTGGAGATATACTAGCTGCCAAGGCTGATTTTTGAAACCCACAAGAACTAGGGATGCTCAGCTTGCTACGACTGTCCCACAGATGGCTGGCCATGTTGCTGCAGTACTATAGTCAGTGTGAAGAGGGGAATTGTGCACAAGGAGGAGGTGTGTAGCTGGTATAAAAGCACATGGGAGTGAAGTTTTAGCATTTATTGGAAGCAAATAGCACTCAAAGGGTTATATGAAGCTTGTGCATGTTATTCTTTATAATGTTGGAAGACTGAGTAAATAAGTATATACTATAGGCACTTGTTTATATAGTAGCATATGGTGTTTTGTTCTGGTTGACACTGAGGTGGGGGTATGTGATGGTGATTTATCCTTAAGTATTTGTAGAGCAGTGATTCTGGATCAGGAGTGAATTTGCTTCTAAGAAAATTCTACTTCCTAGAAGCACACAGTAGTGCAGATGACATATAACTTAATGGCCAGTGCTTTTAATGACAGCTGTGTGCCCGAAATAGAATGACTGTCAATAATTATTCTGTAGTTATGAGGAAGAGAAGCTTGAAGGAACCTTGGAACACACAATAGAAAGTTTTGATAACATTTATAGTTTTGAGCACTTGTTGAATTTATGCTGCTTGTTCTGTACAGTGATGACAGCAAATTACAGCAATGGGCCCAGAGTGCCAGATGAAGTTCTGGGGACTGCTAAGTAGAAGCTTATAGACGAAAGGTAGTAGAAAGTTTTAATATCCTGAAGGAATTTTAATGACAAGGTCTGAAGGGCAAATAGGTGAAAACTGTTAAAATGATGTGCATGATGAAAAAGTGGTTTTTGTCCCTTACTGAAGATTAAGTTCAGACAACTCAGTATTAATGTGTGAGAAAGTGATGTAAAGAAGTAATAACTTCCAGGCAAAAGAATGATGCAAAGATGAGAGCATCTGACATTCTTGTAGCTGATACTTGGGATAAAGCTGTGTGCTGTGCACAGTTTTGTAGCCACGAAACACTGATTCTGGTTCATTGAATGTTACAAATATGATTTAGTGTCACAACTGTATGAATTTGATTAAGTTGCTAACATTTTTTACATATTATTTTCAGTGACACCGGTGTTGTGAGTTAAACTTTTAGGGTTAGGTTAGGTGCTTTATACAGGGTCCATTCAGAAGGTTCTTGGACTGCATTCACAACTTCCCTTTAAAATTGGGTGATGAATGTATGTAGTCTGCGCATGGTTTTGGTATACTGTATGGGGCCTTTGCAGTTTTCCGCTTGGTCCTAACATGTTTTGCTGTTGAGTAAAAACACTTATTTTCTACCACGAACATCTGCTTCGGTAATTTTTTAGATGTTGACAGAGCAGTGCAGTGGTGTGAAATGCTGATTTGTTTTGCTATGCTTTACTGTGTCTTTGAGAAGCTTGGTGAAAGAAAGAACCAGAGCTTTGGCAGGAACACGGATTCCTCATGATGGTACATGTGTGCACTGTGCATTACGGATCAGAAGTTTCTTGCAAAAAAAAACTGGTATTCCACAGGCACCTTACAGCCCTGCCTCTCTGATTGGACATTTTCTTGTTTCCATGAATGAAAGCTTGTTTAAAAGTAAGTGGATGTGCAAGAAAAAAGTAGAGCATGTAGACCAAATTCCTTCAAACCATGTATGGAATTGTGGGAAAAATGAAATCCTCAGTGGGATCATATTAATGCAGAAGTGGGCATTCTTGGAAGGGATAATGTTTAATGAAATTTATGTTTTATATTTTATTTAATCAGTCCAAGAACTTTTTGAACAGGTCTTGTGTTGGAGTGAATCCACCATTTGGGTGTTGAAGTTTGATGTGTGAAGGAGGAAGTGGGCATATGTGTGGTCTTGTGGAGAGGGGTAAGCATGTGGATTGTGCTCCCTGGTGGCACAGTGAATATGTGGGTTCAGTCACACTTTGCTGTTTGTGTCTGGCTTGGCAGTTCAACATGTTGTGGGAGTGTGCACTCCCTATTCATGCAGGGATTGCAGTTGTAGATGTTGACCAGTTGTGACAGAATGATAATTACACCCATTACACCAGTCTAGAGAGGAAGCGAATTGCAGTGTGAACCCACTTCCTCATGTACTCGACAGCTTAAACATGCAGACAGCTGAAGCCATAAACTAGAGCTACTCTGCACATTAGCTGAGAATCTTGTGGACAAAAGCTGATACCTTAATACTTGGTGTAGTGGCACTTACTAAAAAATTTACTGTGTTATAACAAACTGATACCCTAAAAAGTATTTTTTAAGCTAGATTATGGTTTGGTGAAAGTAAGTGTTAAAAATTGTAATCAAGTAATGTGTTTTGAACAGAATGCGGGGTGAGCTGTACAGATTTGTAAGGATATAATAATGTACTGACATATACACAGATAATAATTTACCGTGATAATATGGTTAAGACACATCAAGTTCCGGTGCCACCAACTACATGCTTTCACTGCGTGGTGTCATCTTGCGACATGTCACAACAGTATCTGCCTATGTGCAATGTAGGGTGTAAGGTGTGACATGCCATTGTACCTCTGACCATGTTGTGTGTGATGTCCAGTTTTGTTGACACAGGTGGGGTTAAGTCTGTAGGGCAAGGTGGACACGGATGCACCACTTCGACCATCCTGCTGACCTGCAAACCTGCTGTTGAGAATCTCTTGCACATACATAGGAAAATAGGATATGCACCCACCTTGTTAAAAAAACTGTGGTAAATTTGTGAAATGAAGAAGTATTGTAGCATATTCTGATACAAGTGACCAGTGACAGTCTTATAGCACTGGTACAGTAATCTAGTACTCTGTTTTTTTGATAAACACCCTGTGATGTGTTTGTTAAAATATGGTAATTGAATATAGCACAGTCATAAGTGATTTGCGTGAATTTGGCACTGCATATTTTGATGCTAGTCTTTTATATACCAGTTTCTATATCCAAATTAATTTCAGCTCTGGGGTTTCCTACTAACACAAGAGTGTGTCTTTGATATGCTGCAGGTGTTAGGTATTAGTTACGTTTAATAAGACTGAACTTGTGTAAACAGCAGTATCACTTGGCAGTGTTCACAGTGAACATTACTTGGAAGAATTGTAAGTTTCAGTGCAACTTTATTTTAACATTTCTGTTAGGACTTCTGTTAATAATATTGCACCTTAAATACAAGATTCTTCAGATCTTGTGTGTTGGGAGGTTTGTCAGTCTACTGAGCTCTGTGAATGGTACAGTAAATTGGTATTTTATCCAAGGTACTGTCGTTTGTTGTAATTATGAAACTGGCAAATGGAAAACTATTTTTAAAATTCTAATCTTCTTGGATCTAGCGAATCCCATCCACACCTATCCTATTTCTTTAAGATCCATTTTATGTTAACCACTCATCTCTGCTTAGGTCTACTGAGTGGTTTGTTTCTTTCTGGTTTTCCAGTGAAGTTCTACTGCTGCCTCTTGAATAGGCATCACTAGGCTCTGAACAAAAGACTCAGTGCCAGCTAACCTAGGCAAAGCCATAGCTTAGGCAGTTAGTCACTAGCGTCAGACATCAGAGGCCTGAGTTTGATCCCGTGTTAATGTGGGATGTGGCAGACTAACTAGCAATGGGGCTGGTTTCTCTCTGGGCGCTTCTGTAGTGACCTGTTGGTCTCATTCCACCAACACCCTTCCAGTTGTGGGTGCATGTTGAACTGGTTATGTGTGTTCAGACTCAACCAAACCTTTAAACTTACAAAGGTGTTCAGGTCAACATTCCTTTTTCTTTGATGGCTCTGTTATTTCATTCCAACATTTCTAAAACAGACTGTTTTGTACATGTTTAGTGCATATGTATTTGTACAGTGACTTCACAAGTAAACACAACACTGTTGATGACAGAAAACAATGCAGTGTGTATAAGTTATATATAAGGGGACACTGCTGTCAACTGTACAATGAATCATGATTGTAGTATGTAGTGTTACAGTTCCACAAGTTTCTGATAGTGCTCTTTCACATTCAGTGCCATTAAGTTTGTGGACTTCTCCATCATTCTTTGTTTAGAACTACAAAATTAAACATAACACTTGAGAGAATGAGGAGGTTAGCTTCTTCTATTGGGCCCAACTCAGGAGGTGAACCTGTCAACACTTTTTAGCTGAGGATGGAAACAGAGTCTATCTGCACAGTGTGATCTTTAATTTTTAACCTTGAAATGACTGTGTTCACATATGCAAATGTTCATAAAAACACCCCTATAAATTCATGTTGTTTGTGTAGGCAACAAGAATATGTACTGTATTTTTAACAAGTGCTGCAGAATGTTTTATTTTCCACAAAATGTCTTTACAAAATTTATGATTTTCATCAACTATGCCCAAAAAATGTTAATACCAACCTGGCTGTTTAAGAGGTTACACACAGGATGGTGGTCAGATGCCTCAAAATGTGGTAGTGCTAAGTGAAAAATGTTGTTGAAGACTGAAGTATTGTGGGATGTTATGGTGTGTCATGGGGTGAGCAGTTTCCAAAAGGGATACTTAAAAAACATTGGGAACCACAGACCTAGTGACAAAAGCAGAACCTCCCACAATACTTGCAACATCAGTAACAAAGCTTTGAGAACCTCAGGTCTTGCAAGTAGTATCTGTAATTTTAAGTACCAAGTGTTTCTCTATTAGAGGTGAAATGTTAATAATGATGTGTTACTTTGAATGACATTATGTGGTTATGATACTGTAGTATCAGAAATTACATTGAACACTTCGTAGCAGTATTTAAGTGGGCATTGTCTGTCGTGCAGGCCCCTGCTATGTGCACTGTGACTGGAATGTTTGGACGTGCAGAATGTAGACGTTAAATCTGAAGCGAAACACACCTTACAAATGTAAAATGTGTTTACTTTACAGGAACATGTTTCAGTAAAAAAAAGGGAGAGGACATTTCGTATTGCACACTTTATCGATGTGGCAAAATTAAATTTTGAGAGGTGTAAAAGAGTTCTGAGTATTCAAAGAATGGAATCCAGTTTTCTCTGTAACAAATATATGTTTCTGACATTTACTAGTGTCTTAAGCAGTGAGATGAATTTTGCAAATGATGTTTATGAATTGTTGATATGGTAAGTGGTTTGAGCCTTAGATTGTCTTTTTAATTATATCTATAGTAATATTGCTGTAATTTATTTCAGGCAGTCTGTTTACCAACAGGAATTTGTATCTATGATAATTGTAAATGTCTGTGCATGTCATTATGATAGTTTATATTTGTGGAAGCCACATACCTCATGGTTTAAACTGCAAAGAGAAAACGGTAATGTGTTCTTTTCAGTAATTACCATTACCCTGAGAAGTGTGAATTTTTGTGTGATTTTAGGAGGCAGAAACTGTGATTGCACCTGAGAGTGCCAATTAATTGTATAGTGAACAAATTACTGTTAAAAGTTTCAGTGCTCATAGTGGGCTGGAAATTGTGTAGCGTGCTTTGTAACTGTGTACTTTTAGGAAGCCGTATTTGAGGAACTTCTGTCCTTGTTTCATTGTTTATTGTTGAACTCCAAGTAGTGTTTATGTGTCACATTTGATTGATACTTATCCCTTTCAGGACATTTGCCATACATTTAGATTTTACTGGATGTGCATTTCATGGCCGGGTGGCCATTATGGTTTATGTTGCACCCAGTCTGGCTGAAAGCCACATATGTTACAGTTCTCTGTGCACATTTATGTACATTCCTTCTCCACTGTCAACATCTTGATGAATGTCGTGATTTTCTAACTGGCAGGCCGGCTGCTGTCTTGGTATGTTATTTTTGTTAAAACATGTTGTGTACCTTCAGCCATACCTGATACGGTATTGCATGTTCCCAGCAGGTTGCACATTTGTGCTGTGTTCAGTATACATTAATAGTTACTGCCCCCCCCCTCCCCCCCCCCAAAAAAAAATCCTGACTGGGGCTAGCAGACACCTGAGCGTGTTCTTGTGCCTGTCTTGAGTGGGTCAGTAGCTTGGACTTAAGTTTGTGTTCTGGTGTGTTTTGTTTTCAGGTCACATGACAGCATCATAGAGCAGAAGCTGTAACACACCTGTAAATCGCCCCTTGTCAAGAAGTCAAGAAGGAAAATTATTTATAAGATAGACAAAGACACCTGAAATGTTACAGAGGGGAAAGTCGCTAATATTTTGAGTTTGTAACAAATACAGTAAGTTCAATGAAACTTATTTTCATTCCCTTTTGAGTTGCTATACAATATTTTAATAACAGTGGCAAGGAAAGAAACTTGTGAACTGCACAATGTGCAGCCTGAATAATACAGTCAGTATAGTGACTTGGCTGTTGGTTGGAAGATGCAGGGTTCAAATCCTGGCAGGGGCAAGATATTTTTGTCGTGTACAAAATGTCCACACTCTCACTGGCTCCCACTTATCCTCTTAATCAGTGGATACTGGGAGTAAAGCTGCCGGGGCATGAGAGCATCCACTCACCTCCAGGCAGTGTTCATGTCAGGATTGAGTGAACTTGTACTTTGCCTCCTCCTGTGTGCCCTCATGTCATTTATAGGGGCACTGTTACCTGTACCTTTCTCTGAAAGCCAGGAAATGTAAGAGACCAGTACCTATTGTGTAAGTCACACAAAGATTTAGAACTTTAAGATATGACAGGTGTCATGGTGAAGAAGGCTATGACACCGAGTATTCTGGGAAATTTGTAGCAATTTCGTCCGACTTTTCAGGCTATGAGTGACACAGGCAGTGTGTTCTGAAATGCTGGTATCCACCTGCCAGACTATACACTTGTTATGTGTATTGACCATTTGGTTTGTGGCATAGGTGGTTTTAAGCTTATTAGATGCATTGTCACATGCTGTATACTTACAGTGGGGGACAGTTTTTAAGGATTAATAGACAAATTGTTTAAACTAGGTTGCTCCGTGTGGGCGTCCTGTTGTTTAATTACCCTTGGGGTGAGGTGACACTGAGCACTGCATCTGATAGCAGACATTTTGCACTAGCTGCGGATGATAGGTGAATGAATGTGGAGCAGGTGGCCATTCATGGAATGATGATTGACAGGAGGAAACCAAAGTGCCGGGAGAAAAAAACCTGTTTGAGTGCCACTCTCTCAGTGCTGGGAGAAAAAACCTGTTTGAGTGCCACTCTCTCTGCCACCATGGACAGTTAGGGTGATCCAGTGCCAGAGCTGAGCATGCAGGGAAGACGTGTTATTGGAGTAGAGATGGCGTGGCACTGGCAGAGGTGAAAGTTTAGCCTCATGCTCCAGCTACTTGATGTCTGGGGAAAGAACCCCAAGTACCCATGGAATGGGGGGAGCTCAGTGGGCCATGAAGCCAGTCCTGGTTTTTTTGGAGAAGGGATCGCTCTTGGTCCTGCTGGAAAAGAAACCCACACATCATTCAGCACATGCTCTTGTCACTATACAAATAAAATATGCAGGAACAGTATACTGGAACAAAAATACCTTACTTGATACATATTCTTCAACATTTTAAAGTATGATGCAAATGAAAAATTAGGCTGTTTATAATATGTTAAATTTACATACCTGTGTATGCACTTTTGGTTGTATTTCTCATAATGAATCATCAATACATGGTCATGTATCATTTGAATTTTAAAAATTAGTTGTTGCACATGAAATTTATGAGAACTGTTAATAGTATGAACAGTATTCATACATCAGATGGGGAGCAACATAAGATATAACGGTACTTGATTTATTACTGTGTTTCAGTTGGCACATCCATAACCTTGGCTAGCTCTCCCAGTCCAACCACGGACATTACTCGGGTAAGAAGCATGCCTGTTTTAATGTGTTAATGTGTAACTCTTGTTTATATCTGACAGGTGCATAAATAATCTGCACATGATCACTACTGGGATATAGGTAATGGTGACTAATAAGTTCTTTGTTATTTTGGCTTATAATACACAACTGAATGGAGACCATGGAAGAGAAGTTTCATTTGCAGAGTTTGCTGCACTGCTGAAGTATTATTCACATAGTTTTGTATTTTATTGTGAGAAAATGGTGTTGCTTTTGCAAGAGTAACATCCCATAGGTATATGAAGAAAACTGCAAGATTCATGTCTCCAGGGATATGGTGCAGTGTGGATTAATATTTACAAATGTTTTAGAGAAGCTTGTTGCATCCATCTTCAGGGTGTCATAGTCCAAGGAGAGTGGCATTGTTGGGAAAATAACAGCTGTTACTCGGGGGTTGTTAGGTTCTGAAAATGGAGGCAGTAGTTGCTTTCAGAAAACCAGTAGCCTTGTCCACTGACACATTGTTGTGTCCAAGAAGACTTCAGTATTCATTAACCCTCCTCCTCTGAGAACCTAAAACCTCGCATTAAAAAAAGGCCGTTCTGGCCAGTATTAATTTTATATATATATGTATATATGCTCACACAATATACTAAGTGTATTGTGCTGTGACATGCTGCAGTAGCAGTATGTCACAAGTATGGTGGGCACACAGACATGGAAATGTGCAACATGACAGTGGAGTATCTGTAATAACAGTAGGGGATGTACCTTACGTTTGAGGTTTGCACAGTGCTGCTGCTGAAGATACAAATTTTCTGGGATGTAACACTCATTGGGAGAGTAGTTCCTGATGTTTGAAAGCTGAACTGTCAGGAGCTACTGCCCCATTGTCACAGTAAAATGTCCCAGGAGACTGGAATCTTCACTGTACAGGTTGTTTTTTATTCCACAGGATACATCTGCAGCAGTGACTGCAGTAGGGAAATGTGTGTGTGCCTGTTATCTTTTTCATGTCTTAGCTGTTAAGTCATTTCACAAGTTCTTGTGTAGTTGTGTGTCATTTATTTTTATTATACACTCAACTGTCAATTTTATTTTGCACTATAAAAGGTGCTGAGAGAAGTGAAAACTGACTGGCAGGTGAAAGACCATGGGAATTAGGTACTGGAGCCTTTTGCAATTGAATATTTGGTTGTAATACTGCAATAAAGAATGCTGCCTTTTTTGTGTGTAGTGTACAGGGCCATAAAAAGAAACCACCTTAAACAGATAAACAAGTTATTTTATGAAGTTCTGGGAACAATCATACTTTGTTGTAGAGTTCCAGAGAAGTGGGGAAGTCAGTTTGAAGCCATCTGAAGTTGTGGCATGTAAAGTGGTCATTTAAATGGAGGTTATATTTATACATGAATGGAATTTGCTCATTTTCCAGAATGTTGGACATATTTTTTTGTCTCAGGTGCCTGTCAGGGAACATTGTGTTATTTAAGTTATGTGAGAAGGTATCAGGCCAGTAATAAATCATTTCACAAGAAATGGCATTTTGTGTTAGATAGCCAACCTGACCTGAAATGTAATGTAGAGAGGCTGTTGTTACCATATTCACTTAATACGGCTTAATTTTGGTAACATCGTCATCGATTAATTATTCTGGTCATTGTAATTTGAAATGAGTCATGTCCTGTGTCATCTGAGGTTAGCATTTTGGCGTTTTGTTGCATCATTAGTTTGTATTTTTGGTGACACGTGATGCAACTCAGGGCATATAATGCACTGACATCAGGCAGGTATTTAAATTATATAGTATTTGTTTTCTGTATTGAAGCAGATTTTTGTGCAAGGGAAAAATGAATGGGGTAAATGTAGCATAAAGTACTCCTTGTATCATAAATTCATCTGTGTGGAAGTTACTGAATAGCAATATTCCTGTATAAAACACAGTTATCCATTGAGGTTGGGGTTCGGCACATAGGTCATGTGTGTACTATTGATGTATATTGAGTATATGTGAATTTAATCAAACTTTTTTCCATCTTCTCCATGCTTTCCACAACAGATGGTAATAATGAGAGTTTTTGCTGGTAAGTTGCATTATATTGAACATTTACATAATTCCTTATAGAAAACTTTTAGTGTATGCCATAATTCTGATGATTTTCTGGTGAATAGAAATACTTTCTGTCATCTGTTGAACTTCACCAGGAACTGATTCTGTGTGACATGATGGAATTGAAGTAAGTGAAACAGACTCATTCAGGCTGTCTATGTCATGAGTCATAAGACCCTGCAGCAAACAATGCTGAACATAATTAGGGATGTATTCACTGTGTGTGCTTTTTGTCGCAGTGGGATGACCCATGCAAAGAAAATGTGTTTTGCTTCAGCATGACAGTGTGTGGCTGCACAGTGTGGAAACTGGTCAGTAGCAACTGCTGTGCTTCTGCTGGGAAATCTTGAAACATGTGTTAATAACAGCAGTGATGTGTCACTGAGCCAGTAACATCTCTTTTCTGCTCTAAAGGATCAACTTGGGGGCCCAAATTTCAGAGTGATGATGAGGTGAAATGGGTGTGATACAGTGGTTGCAATTGCAGGATGCAGAGTCGTACAACAGGTAACAGGAAGCATGCTCCATGATATGACAAGGTATCTCAGTTGTGCAGACAGTTTTTTTGAAAATTAAACTCTCTGGTATAAAATTGCATATGTATTGATTTGTGTTGGAAGTAAGAATAAATAGTTCCGAAAATAGAACTTGACAACTCATTTTTGTGAGCATTTTCGTGAAATATCCTCATTGAGTTTGATATCCCTGTGGAACTAGTTAGGTTAATAACAATGTGTGTAAAAAATATGTTGATTTTCTTTCATTTCTAATCCATTTGCTCATTCTTTAATGCTTACCTTCTAAACCCCTTTCTTTTATTAATACATATGGCCATTTTTCATGGTCTGCATATCTGCTTTGTCACTGCTTCTTTCCCTTATTCTTTTATTCCTAATTTCATACCCTTGGTTTTGATGTCTGGTTTCCTTCATCCAGTTTTTCCTCCCATGTACTATCATTCACCTGTCCTTAAAAACATGTTTCATTTGTCCACCATTAGTCACGTTCTTCCTCATTTTGGGAAATGTTGGCTTAACATTCTATAATTATCTTTCAACATGTTGTGATCTAATGTCTAATGTTCTCATTCCTGTTTTGCAGCCATACTTAAGTTTTTATTTCAATATTCCAACTGTGCTGTCCCGGCCGCTGAAAGAGAAGAAATTTATACAAAACTGTAGTAGTAAAATCTGAAAGGATGTCAGACATGAGCACAATATTAAAATGGATCTTAGAGTATGGTGACATGAATTGGATTCATCTGGCACAAACGAGTCAAATGACTGGCTAATGTGGAAATGTTACTGGAGTGTATGATGCAATAAGACAATGGAAGTGTGACTAGATGAGCGACTACCAGCTTCTAAAAAAAAGTATTTTTCACGAGGTCGGGAATACGAAAAGAGGCAAGAACAGTCTAGACGATGAAGGCACTGATGTGGCATTTTGTAGACAATTCATGAAGAGAAAGAGCGTGAGGCCATAGGACACAGTTTTGACACCTTTGAATGTTGCTCTGTCGTTCAAATTGCGCACTTCCACTAGGTAGCGACGCCTTAATCGGCTGACCGCAGCCAAACTTTACTCTTTCAGAAGAACCTTTGTGAGGCTTCAAGCAATGTAATACTGAAGCTGCCCTGGAGGTGATATTGCGGACTGTCGCTGCAGGAGGAGGGTGAGGGATCGACGGAAGAAGCGTACATTTGGAATAAGACGGGGAGGGGGGTAAATGCGTAGTATGCGAACAGGACTGCAAGTGAAGTATCAAAAAGAATTCTGTTGCGCAAATGAGTATGTGGTTGACAAGTGGCCATTCTGTGCTGCTGCGTACAATATATTGTGAACCTCTTGTGTTTCATGCCTGCTCGGAAACCAACTATCCCGACCAAAGTTTCGTGGTTTTCAGCCCTTTCCAACAAACACTGGGTTCGAGTATTCCTAAAACGGCATACAGCAGGGCTGGAAAACATGCGGCTCTCGAGGAAAGTGTTTGCGGCCCACGGTCACCTGAATAGCCTCAGTAATACAGTTTAACAAACGTAATGTAGTAGTGCTACAGAACATAATGTGGCGACGTTATTAGCAAAGAATATGTGTAGAAACACATCAATTTAAGACAGCAAGCAGTAAAGCAATATTTATGTTGTATCCAGTCCAGTAAAGCCTAGTGCCTGTTATTCATCCGTACTTCTAGTGTAACTTACTGTTTCTAAATAACGGCGTTATATTGAATACAACCCCCCCCCCCTTTCGAAATATATAAACATTAGAGCGGCCCTCAGACAAGTCCTTAAGAACCGTGGCCCTCTTGCGGGTTGATGTTGGCCAGCCCCGGCACTGATTATGTCCATTGCGCTTCAATGCATTATCGTATTTGAGGTATCTTCCCTTCTGGGAAGTTGCGAGCAGGGCGGGACTGATGGGTGGGCCAGCCGGGTAGCTGCCCGGGGCGCCAACCCTTTGGGGCGTTAAGACGTCACTGGAATGATCGGAAATATGGTGCTGATAATCTCAGGTTTCCATGCGCGAAATAATTTATCAAAATATTCCGTAGTTGGGCACGCGCCCTCAGAACCGTTCGGCAGCCCTATCCTAAGCCGAAAAAGTTGAAAGAATATCGATTTGAAGGGGCGGCGAATTATTAATCTGCCCCGGGCGCCCACATTTCTTGGGCCGGCCGAGGTTTTGCGGCGTAGGTTGGTATTTGTTTACCGATGTTTCGGGACAGCCAAAGGGGAACTGCTCGACCCTTGAAGCATGGGACGGATGGGCTGTTTCACAATTCGGTAACCAGCTTCCAACATACGTCGCGCAGCGTCCCGGAAGAAAGACGTGTGATATCGCATATCTTTCCAAATGCGTGGATCGCAGTCATTTAAGCCGTTTAAGTAGCCAAGAAATTTCCGTGTTTTTTTTCGGAACAGCCTGCTAATGGGCCCAGTCCTGACACATGAATCTAATCCATTCCCTCACATCCTGTTTATTTAATATCAACTTTAAATATTATACTCTTCCACGTACACATATCCCAATTGATCTACATTAAGAATTTCTTCCTAATATACTGCACACTTTTGTTATCTGCCCCCAGCATGCTGCATGTCCAGCCCACATACTCCGTAATTTTGTCACCTTAAAAATGTCACTAATTACGAAATCCCCGTTACACAATTTTTCCACTTTTCCTGTTACCGCTTTCTCCCACGTCCTTTGGAATTGGTCGCACATAAGTAACGTAATGGTACGATTTCAAATCTAGCCCAGTTATGAAAGTGTCATGCATTGCATATTCGACAATGCTATCTATCTATATCTATCTGCCTGCCTGCCTGCCTGCCTGCCTGCCCGCCCGCCCGCCTGCCTGCCCGCCTGCCTGCCTGCCCGCCTGCCTGCCTGCCTGCCCGCCCGCCGTACTCCATTTGGTGGCTGGTATGCGGATGAACATTTACCCCCCACTTCACAGTCAATTCCCAGCATCTTCAAGACAGCAGCGCCAGTTACGTGCCAACACATTCACAGTCTGTGGCGTTTATTGTCTTTATGTAGCTGTAGCTGTCTTCTTAGAACTGCTTACGTTCGTACAGTACATGTTGATTGAAATGGATGTCACTCCACAGTCGATAACGGTGAAGTGTAAACGCGGTGTGGGCGGGCGTCGTGCTGGTGACTGCAAACACTTCTTTAAGCTATGCGTGATTTCAGGCTTCCGCAGCGATCGAAATGGGATCTGAGTTCTTCAGGGATGTAACGTAGCGTACAGTCAAGCTCAAGAGCTTGACCCTTGAAGATGGGACCGAAAGGTTGTCCCGAAACGTCCCGTACACAATTACCGCCATACGTTGCGTAATATCCCTGAAGCGCGCAGGTCCCTCGATATATCTCGGTTTTGTTAAGGACCACTCCCCTGTTTCTCCCTGCTCCCACCAGCACACTAACTCAATACAGGACACGACCGCACCTCAATGCTCCCCGATTTCAGAGCATATTGAAGGCTCCCAGGCTTTGCCCGTTTGTCCTTCCTGTAAAAGCCACTTTTAGCTGAAGGCGAGTATGGGGTATGTGCGGAATGGTACAGGCAGGGGAAAACCGAAATAGGGCTGATTCACACTATATGTTACGTTTCCGTTCCGTCGCGGAACGTCACCTTTCAGTAAAATTTTCTCACGTGTAATTAAACGGATGTTCACACTGACAGGAACGTCTCTGTCACATCTCAGTTCCGTTCCGTCGCCGAGAGAGAATGTTTGACGTGACGGAACGCGTCCGTACCTGCTCGATTCTGATAACGTGAACTGTCCTACGTCTCCTCCACTACACTTCGAGGGTTGGC
>Ga0268261_10000338_pt1 | contig 29114 bp, 23 predicted proteins | sample TergutNc150P1_FD_190353 | JGI IMG/M metagenome (GOLD analysis project Ga0268261, IMG submission 190353) | Nasutitermes corniger P1 segment gut microbial community from laboratory colony in Florida, USA - Nc150 P1 (SPAdes) (version 2) | ecosystem: Host-associated > Arthropoda: Insects >... | reverse complement strand
GTCTGTTGTGAGTGTCGTGTGTTGTCAGGTAGAGGTTTCTGCGACGAGCTGATCACTCGTCCAGAGGAGTCCTACCGACTGTGCTGCGTCGTTGTGTGTGATCTAGGAGCATCAAGAATGGGTGCTCCATATATATATATGACATTAGTCGCCTAAGGGTTAATGTAAATATGTATAACAGTGGAAATATTAATTCTAAATCTATATTGTTTCTTGACTAGTATGTTATTAGTGCATATATATATGTTTTTATAATCTTGAATATATTGGTTTTATGAATGTCTTAGAAAAGAATGTTACAAGAGAGATGGCCTATAATTTGTGGTGAGAAGTTTGTCTACTTTCTTATAGACAGGTTTGAATATAGCATATTATAGTCTTCTGAGGAAAGGGATTTGTTACATAGATTTAAGGGGGAAATGATAAAATGGGCACACAATTGTAGAAATTTTTAGGGATTTCATCATATCATATGAGTTTTAGTCTCTAGGGATTTTTTAATCTTATGAATTTCATAAGTTGAGGCTATCTGGTAATTGTAAGAATACAAGCTAATGCAGATAGTCAGTAGTCAATAGTTTATTCATGTTCAAGTGATCTACAGAAGATACCACAAGGGACTTTGAGATATGGAAAAAGTCGAAGGTCTGGTACATACATATGTGAATATGTGCACTAGCTGTTATGAACAATAACACTGTCATAGTACAGTTAAAAAGAAAACAGTACAAAATATAGTGTCTAATACTGACAATACAATTATACAAGTCTTTTCTCCTCATATGGAATTTAACAGAGTGTTAATGTGTACTGTTATTTATCAGCATACTTCGGGCGTCGTTGATAATGGTGAAGATGGCCGATGTTTATTTTGAAAATGATAAAATGGAAGAAGCCTACATTTTATATCGGTGATTTATGACGTAAGTATGTGACATGTTAATACTGAACTGGATTAGTAACATTCAGCGATATGATGATGTCACAGAGGTAGGGCAACATAAAGTGCTATTTTTGTGAGACATAAATGCCTGTACCTGTTATTTAAAAATCTTATTTATGTCTATTGTTTATGTATGTCTGTATTTTGACGTTCGTACTTAATGGGCATTTGGTTAATTGTATTGTGGCTTAATGGAAATCAATTAGCACTGAATATTGCAAGATCTCTGCAAAAATGTTATCTGCTACATTCATTCTCTGTCAGCATTTTACAGTTGTACTTTGCATGAGTACCTGTGGGGGGTATTGATCATATACAAACATCCCCTGACTTGCATGGTTTTGACTTACATGACTTTCACATTAACAGAGTTGCATTTGAAGTTTTTGAATTGAATTTTGTGGACAAGACAAAATATTATGCAAATGGTGTTCATACAAAAAGAACAAGATTGAAGTTAATTGAATTTTGTACTGTCTAAAGACTGCTGACAGCTGACACCAAATATAACAACATGAAGGGGAAAAGTACTGTAATGCTTGCATTGTTCACAATGCAACTGTGACATAAGTAGGGGCAGTCTGTGTACAGTTTATGGATTTAAATTATAGTTATATTCACTGCACTTTACTACACTTGTATCATAACATAAACACTTTTAAAGTATCACAGATTTTGATCCCCCCCCCAGTGGCATGTACACAAACTGTTCTAGGTTGTTAACTGCACTGGTCAGTGTATTGTAAACATATTGTATACATTTTATGAAATCTGTTTAATTGTAAAGCTGTAGTTTCAGATTTTAGTAACATTTAACAATGGGACTTCTTAATAAAATAAAATGTTGTAATCATTTTTCTGAACCAGTTGAACAGGCTGTCGAGGTGGTGCTATACTTCAGGGTGTTGTAGCAATACCTCACATAATATTTACCATTCTGACAAAATGACCACAGACATCCACTGGACTTAAATTAAGACTTTCCTCTGTTCCTGTGTAATACTGCTAAAAGCTGTATGTTACTCAGTGAGTGTACGCTGTTGTTTGTTGAGTAGCCACATTTACGGCAAGGCTGAAGTTTCACTTTGAAACTTTGTTTGAACCATATTCCTAGAAGAGACTTCAGATTAATGGGCAACCTGAATAAGTTAAATGATTGTTTACTTTAGCTTGTAAACTTAAGCCACTTTACCAGTGTGTGTTTAGTTGATACTGACAAAGGTTGAAGGATATCTGAAAACATTGGTAGCTAGATATTTTGGTCACCAGCTAAAGGTTGATTAAATATTTTCTGGCATCTTGCTGTTATTGTCACTTGTGGATAGCACACAGGTGAAGTGTAATATAATGGGGGACACATAAAATTTGGAAGAATTATTGATTGCCATGGGTATACTGAACATGTGATCCTTAATGTCTTTGAATGTGATTTGCCATTTCTTTTGGGTCATAAGCAGAAGGGTGGGGTTGTCAAAATTTCAAAAGTCAACTAACAAATGCAAAGTGGGAAATTACTCACAACCAAAGATATTTAAGTCATAACTGGTGACCATGGAGCTTTCTTCTCAATGTCAAGAATTTAATAATACTGTATATTATGACCCTTTAGGTGTTTTAAAGCACTTCGACGCCCGGGTTATGCAAGTGTGCCAATGAAATACATACGCCCTAACAACAAGGCTATGATAGCCATTGTTGCAAAGGCAAGGGGGCTGAAGGCGCACCTTCTAGAGCGCTATTCAAGTAAGTATAAACATCTTGAAACGCAGGTAATTTTTTTTTTATTTTGTTACTTTTATTTATGAACTGGTGGAAAAAGGGAGCTTGGAAAGGTGAGTCAGTAAGTGTCCAGGCTGTGGACTAGGTGACTGAGAAAATGTGGTTCAATTGCTGGCAGGGGCCAGAGATTTTTTCTTCTCCTAAGTTGAAGGTAGCTGGTGTGTGAGTGTGAGTTTAAGCATGAATGGTGCAGCCCCCCTGGGTGACAGGGTCCAAGGGGAGGAGAAATGAATATTTTAAATGGAAAAAATTTATTTTCTGCACTCAATAAATTTTAAGTGATTGGCCCAAATAAAAGGAAATTCAATAAACAATTTTGATTCCTAGACAGTTTGTAATTTTTGAAATGGACAGCCCAAGTTTCTTCTTGCCTGGGGCACCAGAAAACTTAGTGATTCCATTGCTCCTGAGCCGCTCGCTTGCTGGGATTGTGGGTTTCAATCCCACTGGGTTGATGTCTGTTTCTTGTGAGTGTTGTGTGTTGTCAGAGATCTCTGCATCAGGCTGATCACTCAACCAGAGGAGTCCAACCGAGTGTGGTGTGTCGGAGTGCAATTGTCAGCCTCGATAATGAGGAGGCTCTGGCCCACTGGGGGCTGTTGCACCAACAAAAAATTTTTTTTCTTCATTTTTACTGAATTTCATCCACCAGCTTTTCAGTCTTCTTTTTATATAAGTTGGCTGTATGTTGGTATTGTTGACGGAACTTTGTGTTGAGTTCCTGCAAGTTCAAAGTGTTGAAGTAATTTTCTGTGAAGAGTGTATTAGATTCTAATTTTCTGGAATGTTGCTGCCATGTCATGTGGTAAATAGTTACTGACTTTTTGAGCATAGTGCCTCCATCTTCAGTGCTGTAGTGCCTCATACAGAACATTTTATTTTCTCCTATTACATTTTATATATTTCGTATATGCTGCTGGCATTGTAACTAACGGCTGGGTACCTCTCCCAGTCGAACAAACAGGAAGGCCAGATCGCCTATCATTCACAAAGCAACAGTAAACCAGCTGAAACTGCAGAAAACTGTTGCTAGGTGAAATTAAGAAATGCTGACTTAGGTTGAGAAGCGTGGTGTAGCTTGGTAAAGCGATGGTACAGAGTCTTTGTTGAACCTTTGGCAGCGGCAGACGTATGGGGAATGGCGAAAGAGTAAATTCACGAGATGTGGGCCCTGCTGCTAATTATTTTGCCAGGTAAGCATGATTAAGTTGTTTGGTGCCAAATTTAAGTGTGCAGAACGATTGGGGTTATCTTTGGGTTCATTTGGCTGCCCTTATATGTTTGTATTCCAAATTGATTGGTTGAGAAATAGAAGGAAGGAAATATGTGGCAGCGGGAGGTGATCAGGCTTTCCTTATGGCAGTTCCTTAATAGGAAATTGTAATCCACGTGTTAGAGAAGTATCTTTGTATTGTACCTTAAACTATGATTGTGTTATTGTACTTTGTTTAGATGTTATAATATTCATGTACTGTGTGGTAGTGTCGTAGAATATATTTCATATATATGTCATGGTGTTGTCCATAGTGGTGGCACAGGGTAATGGTGTCAGTGGGTAGGACGGCCATCATACTCCATTACAGTATTAAACAGTGCAGGAAGACTGTTTTTTTGGGCTGATTGACCCTGAATATGGGGGCACCAGACACCTCAAAAAATTTGGTAACTTGTAGTTGGCACAATGCATTGTCCCAGATGACTTGAATCTTGTCTCCACTATGAGAACATCAGACCTCGCAATAAGTCAATGAAAATGTCAAGAGGAAGTACACATAAAGTTGTCTTCTTCATGCCACAAAGATGTGCAGGGGGACATTTGTATAGCTGCACTGAACCATCAGCTTGATACAGCAGTCACTTTACTCCCAGGAAAAGAAACCTTGGTGTCCATTGAAGAGGGGGTTGGGTAGGGCGCGGAGGCAGTGTGGATATTTTGGAGAAGAGAAAAATCTTTTGCTCTTTGCCAGACTTTCAAGCCTGGTTTGTCCAGCCCATAGCCTAGTCACTATACTGACTGAGATAGCCAGGCCCTGTGTTCTTCATATATAATCCAAATTTATCTTCTGCCCTTGTTTCATAAGTGGTGGGTGAAGAAGTATGAAGAAAGGGTATATAGAGAGTAGATAGTAGAACATTTTGTAGATAAATTTTGAAGTTTTTACTGCAGTGAATAATATAATTTTGTGCATTAGTAATAATTCCCAAGAAAATTTTATTCAGTGTCTCCACTTTTTGTTCATAATAAAAACTTCCAAATGTTATTAAATAAGAACAGCACAATGAATAACATTATTAAACACAAGAAATGTATTAACCTTTAATAAATCAACTTTGTTCCTTTAACAGTACAGTCTTGTTGTCAGTGCAGTGGGCATTTATCTTGACTAGGAAAGTGACATTTGAAAGGCCACATTGCACAGATCAGTTTTTCTTTTCGGTATAATAACTGTGTACAATAACTTTCTATAATGTAAAAATTTGTTGGTTTCCTGTTTGAGGCTGTGACATGGAGTTGATTCACTATCATAAATTAAACAAGGAGGAAACAGTTTGCATTATGAATGTTATGAGAAGTTATGATTAAGTCCTTTGGGATGCAGAAGACTCTTGTACTCAAAAGACAGAGGCAGCAGGTGTCTCCAAAACATTAGCACTTGTCTGCCAGAGTACCCACACAATGTAATGACACAGATGACAGTGATGTTGCCATGAGAACCTCATATCTTACATTATGAGAAATTAATTTGTCTAGAAAAAGAAGAGGGCCAGTGAGTCTACTCCTCCCATTAATTCACCAGGGGAGGAAGAAAATACAGGAGCTACATCTGGTCTCTCCTTGCCTGAGCAACGGTAAGATTTCCTTGACTGTGTTGTAATGATACATAGTTCAGAGTTTAATATTATTGATGCCATGCATTGTGACAGTAATCACTGATGTGCATAAAGTGTTTGCATTTGTTGGTGTTTGTGTGAGTGATTATATTTCAGTGTTAACTAGCAGTAAAGGCTATCATTTTCTGGGCATTGACTATAAAGAATACTGTCTTCTGGGTTGTGATGCCACATACACTGGTAAAAATATTTACCAATTTTTATAGAAACCTGTGACTTCCATGTTTATGGTAGAATTTGGAAGCAACAGGTCCCCTACCAAAATGTAAGCAACTTCTATCAGATTGCATGGTGTCACATTCCACAAGACTGTATTCAGTAACTGTTCTTTGTCCTCCCATCTCCTACATTCAAATGACCACTCTCCAAGAGGCTTTCTCCTAAAGAATTTATATACATTTCTAGTTTCTTTTATGTATATATTTAATGGGGTGTGACGGCTGTCTTAACCGCCGACGCCATCACCTAATAAGGGAAACTGCTACCACCACTCTTTGAACAGCACTTTGTCATATATAACACAACATATATTGTAAGACATTACATCGAATACATTAATAATACACTACTAGATAACATATATCAGTTCCAGTAATGGTCTAAAATTTCTACTGAAAAATTAACACCAGGGCAACAGATTCCAGTTGAGGGTTTACTGATAGGAAAGCTAGATCACCTCCCTAACTGCATATTTCAATCTTTCTGATATGGCAGCCAATCAAAATTTGAATGTTAATCTACACGAGCAACCAAAGAAACAAACATACCTTTAATCGTTTCCTATCTTAATTTGGTACTAAGCAACTCAATCATGCCTACCTTGTATGATGATTATCAGCAGTGTCCACATCCTGTGAATTTCACTATTTTCTACCTCCACACATCCGTCGCTACCAAAAGTTAGAATAAGAATGAGTACCGCGGCTTTTCCGGTCTATACCACGCTTCTCCACTTAGGTCAGCAAATCCTTCATTCACCTAGCAACAGTTTTCTGCTGTTTCAACTCAATTGCTGTTGCTATGTGAATGATAGGTGATCTGGTCTTCCTGTTTAATCGACTGTAAAAAGTATCCGGCCGTTACTTAGCATGCTATTAGCTGCATAAAATATGTGATATGAAATTAAATTAAATAAAATATAATCACCACTTTGGTGGCACTACAACTTCCCCCTACTAAAACCATGTTGCGTCCCGCATCATCTAAACAGTAACACGGAGTAGACAAGCAATCAAGTATTTCAAATCATTAGTTCTACACCCTCTATATGAAATATCAAAGCCAATACAAAAGATACATTGCATCAAGGCAAAGTAATCACTGACAGTATCCATTGTTATAAAACGAGAGCATTCCAACCAAATACAAAATTAAAGTACGATACACTCAGAACCTTTATGGTGAACGACAAGAAAATCTATTTTTCCAATATAGAGTGCAAGCACTGTCCCTTTTTTCTCGTACTGTACAATAAACATTCCTTCACGTTTGTTTACACTACACACCTCTGCTCAGTACAAGAGCGTTTTCACAAGATTCACTGGAGAGTGACATAGCACCCAAATCACCACAATTGTTTCCTAAAATCTCGTGAAACATCGAATTGACTCTCGCACATATTAGCACTGCACTTCCCATCAAGCGTTCGGGGATTTCCTTTGTTTCTTCGCGGTGCTGAATGATGCGAAGTAGTTCACTCTCATCTCCCTTCTTGCCTGTCCTGTCAATTAGAAATCTCTGCTTCAAGCCACTGTTTGTACAGTGTAGGTGACAAACTCTGACTTCCACTCTCATTGGATTGTAGCTGACTGGTACTAGGTTGCTGTTCTGGGTGAACTTCTTATGAACTTCGGGATTTATTTCCAGGAGTGGAATTTTCTACAGGTTGCGTGGTACAACGGATTTTGCGTAAGAGGTTTCTGAGTAAATATGGGTAATCTTTGCATATCATAGTTGTCAAAAGGATAACAGTAATGGTAGGAAGAGTGAAGCACCAGTAAAAATGGTATCTGCCGTCATGTTTCCTATCAGTAGCATGCACCACGAGAGTTGCATTTAGGTCTCGGTGTTTAAATAGTTCCGACGTTGCGGCTATACTCTCCAGCTTTGATAAATCAGGGTTTGAACTTCCTTGAAGTGTCTGCCTCCTGGTGGGTGACAGGATCTACGTGTAGTACTCGTACGTCATCACAGTATTCGATGTTTGACACAGGATGGCCTTCTGTTGCAGGGTATAGTTGAAAATTTTGTCCCGTTACATGGCAAGCTCTGGCGTTGTGCAAGATGGCGCTTCCTTGCAGGGACCAGGTCGAAGTAATCCAGGTTGCATTCTGACGACACTTAAGAATCACCTGCTGTTTGCTGCTGAAGCTGTATATCCAGTCATGGGAGTGTTGGACGAATATTGAGGCGTAGTTCTGCGGTAATAACCGCTGGCTGCATGGAGTCCTAGATTCGTCTTTCTGGAAGTATAAGCTCGACTCACAAGTTAGGACATTCCTACCTTAAATTGGCGTGTCTGCAGAGCATATCATAATTCCTTTTCCTCTACACTTCTTTACGTCCGCTTCTTTTCACAAAAGGAAGCGTTGATTTGAGTCATCTAGTACCAAATTTTCATACTCAGCAGTCAATAGAATGTAAATATCCAAATTAGAAATTTTGTGCGGGAAGGTGATCAGCTTGTAATGTAAAAATGTCTCCCACATGCTTTGAAAGGTACTGACATAACCAACTTCACACTCTTATAATCAGCAAATACAAGGATATCCATGAACTCATAAAACAAATTTATATTGTTCTGTTGTAAACTAACACATAAAGTATAACCATCTGGGAAATAGGATGTCACATTCTTAAAAATATTCCTTAACATAACAGGTGGAATTAGATTCATAGACAATTTCCGTCAGAGTGCTGTCCAAAGAGATCAAACCTCCTTAACCATAGTTCGTAACTCTTCTACATCTACCAATATAGCTGTACCGAAAACCCATTTTAACATGGAACCAACTGCACTTAATACAGCACGTCTTTTATCAGGAAGAGGTAACATTTCTCTAAAATCATTTATCTCTTCTAATTTATGTAATACATAACCTATGTGGTTCAGTTCATGAACTGAGGCCAATGGAATTTTTAATTTCTGTATGCGCAATAGATCATCTCTTAGCTTTAATTGCTTGCTCGTAGGAGCAAATTCCCCGGTTTACAATCTCCGTCCATACATCGCTTGTCAATATAATGTCCCTTTGCTTGATAAAAACTGTTCTAATGAACTGTATTTAAAATAGCACGGTCAGCAGAAATACTCCCAAATCCTGCAGCAACATAACATACGTTTAAAAATTCTCACTTATTAAATGTCCCATTATGGCTACGTGGAGCTGTCACCGCGCACGTGCCATTGTTTATTTTGGTCGCCATGTTCCCTGCGTGACGTAGAAACAGCTGTCAACTACGTAACCATCAACAAGATGGCCGACCGACACAGTGGACGGGTTATATTCAACTCATGCATTCTCTTTCATTTATGTGTGTACATATGTACCCAACTCAAATTCTTATATTTAAAACAAGATTCTGAAATTAATATAATCTGCGTATTTCCTCGCATTATCATTTCACATAATTGCTTCAACTTTCATGTCATATTGACCCTTACACATGAGGGTTCTACTGCAACTGTAACCTATTGCGACTCCTGGTTACGGGTGAAGCTATAGGTGTTGTAGCTAACTCTCTCCTAGAGCGTGGAGAATTTGATGGTTTATAGTCTGGATCCTGTAGAGAAGAATCAGGTATTTGCCTCCTAACGCCATCTGCAACTGGGGTTCCAATATTTTCATGCACTTGGGGGTCTTGGTCTAACTGCAGTCGTTCCTCCTCCAAGGCATGCGCTTCGACAACCTGCGATTCGCGTTCTTCAATTGTGACGATAGGTCGCGACTGTATTACCACGTCTCCATCTAGGGTCTCTGCATCTAGTAATCTTGTCTTCTTCCTAGGATGACGTGTGTTTTCAAAACCCCAGAGAGTTTGATCGTACGACTTCTTTAGACGGTTAATATGGCCCACAAATTCATTTCTTGTTCCCTATTTTATAATTCAAATCAGACAATTTTTGCACAACAATGAAAGGTCCTTGCCAGAACGATCTAAACTTGACACGAGCCTGGCTTCCTAGCAGGGCAAAGAAATAGACCTTATCATTAACTTCATATTTCGTCTCGTTAGCTTTCTTGTCATAATAAGCTTTGTTCTTCTGGTGTGCGTTCTGATTATTGAGCCTAACTCTTATATGCTTTCTTTAGACTATATTTCAAGTTTTCTTATCTTTCAATTTGGTCAACGTCCTGTATGTCATGCGAAATTTTAGCCTTATGTCTCCATTGTTTCGTAAAACCATCTCTCGACCATGTAGTAGATACGAGTGTACCCAGTCATACAGCGTGTTGCTCTGTAAGCCATAAAACGGCAAAACCACATCCCAGTTCGTGCCGGTTGAGTCTATTTAGTGAGCAGTTGAGTCATGGAGGACTCTGTGATATCTTTCCACCATGCCGTTACTCATTGCATGGTAAGGTGATATCCTGACTTTCCTAACCTTCAAAATCTTGCATGTTTCTTGGAAAAATGCTGAGGTGAATGACCTCCCTTGATCCGTGATCAGGGTAGATCCACTACCATGCCTAGCTGTAAACTGTGTAGCATAAATTCTAGCACAAGTTTCTTCCGAAACGTCCGTGACCGCGAAGGCTTCAACATACTTTGTAAAATGGTCGATAAAGGTAAGCAAATACCTGTTTTCCGGCGTGTCACACAGTAAGGTCCTGTGATGTCCATTGACGTAAACTGAAAGGGTTTCGAAGGGTCTTTACTGCTCCTAATGGGGCTCGAAATTCGTGTTTGTCTTTTCGCGTCTGACACTTAACACGTCTGGCATACTCTATGCTTTGACCATTTTCGGCCATCAATACTTAAGAGATTAACTCCAAGGTCCTCTTACTTCAGGGGTGGACCACGATAATTGGGTTGTGATTTTCAGCAATTCTTGTATCAGAGCCTGTGGAACTACTAGCTTTGGTTGTTTACCTTTCACTCTATTATACAAAACTCCTTCCATATCCAAAAAATATTTACCGTTTGCTGTAAGACGGTTGTGTACCTGTTCTTTACAAATTTATTCTTTCTTCTGTCCCTTCACCATAATTTACTTGCTCATTAAATGGGTTTCTTCAACCAGTCCGACATGCCTACTTAGTGCATCTACATGCTTAATTTTGCTACCAGGTACATGTTCAATCTCAAAATTGAATTCAGACAAGCGTAAACTCCAGCGCATAAGGCGCAAATTATTTTCATCAAAGTTGCGTAGGAACTTGAGGGCTGCATGATCTGTCGTCACTAAAAAGCGTTTCCAAATAAATAGCATCTGTAGTACTTTGTAGCCTATACAACTGCTAAGGTTTCTAGTTCTGTAGGCTCTTTCTGCTTTGTTAAGCTGCCTACTTGCAAACGAAACGGGCATCTCAGTGCCTTTCTGTACTTGGGATAGGACCGGACCCAGACCTGTTGAAGCATCAGTCATCAATATAAACGGTACCTTAAAATCTAGGAGTGCCAACACAAGGGTGCTGCTTAATTTGCTCTTCAATCTGTCGAATGACTTCTGACATTCCTGGTTCCAATCCCATATTTTGTCCTTTTTTGTTAGCTGTGTTAGTGGTTTGGCAATGTCCGCAAAGTGAGGGACAAAAGACGCTAATCCAAGAAATAATCGAGCATTTTTTACTCATCTGCGTATAGGGAAATTTTTCACTGCCGTCACTTTATCCGGCGACGCTTCAATGCCTCGGTAAGAAATTCGAATCCTAAGTATGTAACTTTGTCCTTCGCAAATGCGTATTTTTCTGGATGAAGTTGCAAATTAGCCTTTTTAAACAGCTAGAAAACGTTAATCTCTTGGCATGTTCGTCTACTGTATCAGAATAAATAATGATATTATCGATAAACACCCAAGCTTCATGTCCTATCAGGTTCCTCAAAACTAGATCCATTAACCTCTGGAAACTAGCGGGGCTTTTACAGAGGCCATAAGGAAGTCGGGTAAAATGAAAATGTCCCAATGATGATGCTGAAAGGCTGTCTATTCGCGATGTGGCTCATGGACATTAATTTGCCAAAACCCTGAATACAGGTCGAGCACAGAAAACTACCTGCTACCCGCGAGGGTCGACGTCGTTTCCTCAATTTAGGGTAGAGGGTATCATAGTGACAACTTTCAGTGCCCGGAAGTCAACACAAAACCTGTATTTCGGGATTCCACTCTCTGATTTCTTCGGCACTAATACTACTGGCGATGACCAGGAAGATGGCTTGGACTTATTACACCCTTGTCTAGCATCTCCTGAACCTGCCTGTTCATTTCCTCTCTTAAAGCAAATGGGGTTTTATATGGTGCCTTCTTTGTAGGAGTTGCATCTCCTGTCTCAATTTTGTGCACTACTTCATTAGTACTTTTAAAATCATTTTCATCGTCCTAAAAATACCTGCATACTTAATTAAAACAGGTTTTATAATTTTCCTCTCAGCACTGGACAAATGTGCTAGTTTCTCTATATACTTCTTAAACCTCTTAGGTACCTCTTTATTGCTTCCAGAAAAAAGTCCGTTCTGTACCTCTATCAGCGTCTACCTCATCACCGAGACTACTAATTTCTCATAAATCTCCTGAGATACCCCAAGTATCGTTCCTTTGGAAAGGTCAGTTCCTCGTCGCTAAAATTCGCAATCATCAGCGTTACAGAATCAGGTGGATATCTGATATCCGGTGTGCCGTCCAGCCGCTTACTAACCTTGAGATCACGTGGGACCTGTGGCGAGTGTGTTTAATTGTACAACTAGTGAAAAGCGCGCATTTTCCAACTGGTTGATTTTTGTGTATTTCTATACGTGGTATAATTAAAACACGAGCGACGCATATGCCTTCGATGGGCACGTTTGCTGGTTCCACACAAAGGAGGCAGGAGGAATTTCTACAATTTCCTCCCTGTACTTCTAGTACGGTATGCTTAGCTCTGGGTTGCAACACAACTGTTTCCTTGCTTATGACTGTCCACGCTTCAGAATCACTCAATACTATTTCATGCGGTTTTAGATTAGTTTCCTTAATTTTGGGTGGTGTTTCCTCATCAACATTTATCAAGTTATCCTTTCTAACGGATTTAATGCACCCTGATTCAACACAACGGTCGCGGGAAGGGTTCTGGGAAATAGAAACGTGGGTGACCAGGTCACGCCCCTTTCCGTTTACACTTCTCCAAGAGAGCTTCATTTCGTCATGATGCAGCAAAATCGATATTTCGGTTCAAACACTCTCAAAGAAAGACTACCCAAGTCCAAACTACCCTGTCGCAGTGTCAAAAAATTCAATCCAATAATACCATCCGCGGATGTTGGCAATTTGCAAACCAAGAATGAATGATTGAAGGTAACTCTACCCATTTGAAATAATACTTGCTGTTCCCCTACAATATCCAGGCTGTCTCCCGTCACTACGAGAGGTACACTGTACTTTCGAGCGGTACCGCCGTCACCCCTGTCTGTAAAAGACTACAGCTGGATCCCGAATCTACAATGAGGATTCGTTCTGCACCCTGAATTTTAACTGCTACTGTCGGGGTGACATGATCTAGGGTCACGGGGACTGACAGCTCTTGCGGGTAACTTACGATGCTAGTTGCTGTCGTGACTCCCATAAGTTACAAGTTTTCCTGACAAGGGGCGTTTCGACGATCAGCTTCAGCATAAGTGCAGCTTGACTTTCCTGTTTCTTGTGATTTGGTTTACCCATCTCTTCCCTCGTTCTTTCTGGTAAAAAATTTGTTTGAATAACATTCTCTGGCAAAGTGTCCTGGTGTTCCGCACTTAAAACAAAGCGATTTCTCTTCGCGGCTAGTGTTAGTCCGGCGGGCGTTTTGCTGACGTTGCTTCCGGCCTGCATGCGGTCTGTGTGTGTTAACACGGCAGCCTGTCCGTACTCTGACCTTTCGAAGGTCTTCCAGGGCTGATCAAAGTTGCCTCTGCTTTTCATGTGAGTCAGAACTCGAGAAAATGTCAAATTTCTCTTTCCTTGTGCTTCTGCCTCAAACACTGTAACTGCAATCTGAAGAGCTTTATCTACCGTCGCGGGCACTTGAAATCTGAGCTGTTGTCTTGGATTTTCAGATACTCCGGCTATAAATGTCGACAATAGCATCCTTTGAGCTTGGTCATAATAAAATTTTTAAGTAAAGGGTTCTCTACTTTAGGGACTGTTTTCATGGCCAATGAACGACACCGATCGAAAATTTCTTGCTGGGTTTCATTTTCTACGTGGCTGTCTGACGTTGCATAGTGATACTGGTCACTTTCTACATCTCCAAATCTGTGCAAAAATTTGGCCTTAAATTTTTCCATGAAATGTCTGTCTTCTGTAGTTCAGGGTTACTGCTATAAAATATCTTTGCAACATCTGAAACTTTTAAAGTTGTAATCTGTGTTCTATCAAATTCACTCCAGCATCCTATTCTGGCTGACGACTCCACTAATTCAAAAAACTCACACTAACTTTTCTGCCCCGCACCACGTGGGTATAAGTGAAATAAGAGACATCTTTCGGCGCGGTAAGCCTACTAGAGCTAACTTGACTTCGCAAGTTATTTATTTCTGCTTGTAAATTTTCTACAAGCTTTTGCAATTCTGCCATTGTGACTACTTTGTTTCGACCCCAGCTTTAGAATCTGTAACTCCTCGAGCATGTGTTCCAGAATTTTACAGTCTATTTCTAACTTAACTTCACAAGATAAATTAGAGCCTAATAAAACAAAATCAAATACAACACAAAAGGATTAATACTTTGCAATTAATGTAAACCATGTTACCAACGTGAATATCAGTGCAGTATCCTATCTTCCTACACCTCCCTATCTATCCACAATTTAATTTCATTTTCTAACAAAATGCGGAATTTATTGGCATGTTCGTCTAAGAGCAAAATGGTTTTTGTCCATCCCACCGCTGCCACCATATTGTAATGGGGTGTGACGGCTCTCTTAACCGCCGATACCATTACCTAATAAGGGTAACTGCTGCCATCACTCTTTGAACAGCACTTTGTCTATATAACATAACATATATTCTAAGACATTACGTCGAGTACATTAATAATACACTACTAGATAACATACATCAATCCCAATAATGGTCTAAAATTTCTACTGAAAAATTAACACCAGGGCTACAGATTCCAGTCGAGGGTTTACTAATAGGAAAGCTAGATCACCTCCCTAACTCCATATTTTAATCGTTCTGATATGGCAGGCAATCAAAATTTGAATGTTAATTTACAATAGCAACCAAACCAACAAACATAAGTTTAATCGTTTCCTATCTGAATTTGGTACTAAGAAACTCAATCACGCCTACCTTGTATGATGATTGTTAGCTGTGTCCACATCCTGTGAATTTCACTATTTTTCTACCTCCACACATCTGTCGCTACCAAAAGTTAGAATAAGAATGAGTACCGCGGCTTTTCCGGTCTATACCACGCTTCTCCACTTAGGTCAGCAAATCCTTCATTCACCTAGCAACAGTTTTCTGCTGTTTCAACTCAATTGCTGTTGCTATGTGAATGATAGGTGATCTGGTCTTCCTCTTTAATCGACTGGAAAAATTATCCGGCCATTACTTAGCATGCTATTAGCTGCATAAAATATGTTACATAAAATAAAATAAAATAAAATATAATCACCACTGTGGGGGCATTACATTACTATATGTACGGTATCAATATATGTGCAGTTAGTGACAATTAAATACTAGAAATAGTGTGACGGACTGTTGCGCAGCTGCTCTTTTGACATTGTTTTATCGTGTTTGTTTGCTTTCTGTGCTTGTATGTACCATCAGTGATGGCTGTCGTAAAAATACGAGTCTAGGGCTCCTTTATTCGTCGTGGATCTGTCGAATTGCCGTAGTTCTTAATCGGGTAGTTTACTCACCGACTTCTGAACTACAGATGGTGGACCCTGAATGTGATTATTTGTTAACAATGTTGTTGTTCACGTAAGATTTTCTTTTGCGTTAGTCTTAGCAATTTTGTGATTATCCTCGGGACCCTTTCTGGAAATTGTAATTGTTGGGGTTTGTTTTTGCAGCTTGGGCCCCTGGCGAGGGATGTCTGTCTGAATGTGGCAGTAATGTGAATTGTATTCGAAATTTCAGGCCTTGCCTTTTGGAACAATTTACATCCCCATAATAAAGACCACTGATTTTGTGTCAAGAGTGGTCGTTGATTCGGTCATACCAACCCAACAATACACTGTGTGAGAATTTCAGGAATTTCATCAATGACACTGCCAAGGTAAAATTTTGTATCATTGTGCGAGGGTTCAGATATGACCTGGGTCAGTGCGTGTACCTGTCCGGGTTTAGGGGGATGACGGTACTTACGAAAGGTCGAGAGTTTCTCACTCACCCAGGAAATTTGTATCTTTAGCCTACATCTTAGTAGCCATATGACGTATTACGGGCGGCAGTAGTATATAAGATTTGCTCCAGTGAAACACTATAAGGATGTACACTGGTAAATTGAAAGGAGTAATAATAGATTTCTCACCCTCTTCTACTTAGTAACTTATCAGTTACGTCATTCTTAATTTCATTTGTCAGAATGCTGCCACCTGATTATCCTATGTTGAATTATATACTCGATGCCCAACTCTTTCATCCACCTCATCGCCCACGTCACAGGCACTTACTGTTAATCGTACGTCGCCCTATATGATGACAAAAACGACTTTGTTATTAAAAGAAAATGACCGAGACAGCATTTGCCGTTCTTTAATTGTTTATGAAATGTGTTTATCGAATCAATTAAGAACTGGAAGGTGGTGTAATTGGAATATTTTGAACGTGATGTCGCAGTATTCGCCTTGAGATTCTGCATGAATCTACGAACATTCAGTCCGTAATCTGCGAACGAGAAGCCAGTTTTTGTGGTGGTGGTGCGTGGGCCGTAGGCAACCTGGCGCCGTGTTGCGACGCGGTTATTGTGTCCGGCTAGTCGTAGAATCCCGGATAGTGTCTTGCAGTACGCCACCGCAGTTCACCCCGTTTGGCGTACTGGATCTTAACCCTTTAAACCCCGAATTAAATCCCATCTGCTATTTGCTGGCATTATTAGGAGCTCACAATTTTCTCCACGTTAGCAGGATAAGGGTTAATTTCGTGTTTCACCACCGAAGCGTATTCCCAGTTGGACAGCATTGTTAGAGTACCAAATTCCAGTTAAGTGATTACGCTTGCGGCTATCACCAAGACGTTCGGTCAAAGTGACTGGCGCCTGGACTTGACACGCAGCTGGTTGTACGTAGTGACAGTTGGGAGGATTCGTGTGGCGCCCAGTCGCGTTGGGATCAACTGACTGGTTAATTTATTGACTGAATGTTAAAAGATGTGTTGGTCACAGTTGGTGCAAGACGTAGAGTTTAGTGATGCAGTGTGAACTGAGAGGAAGATTCCGCTTTTCTTTGAGGCTGTTGCTAAGAAGAGGTACGAAGAGATGAAGCTGTTTGTTGGACCGGCCGAAACCACGTTCCTGCGAATGGCATATGTGACAAACGTGTGTCTATTGGACGTTTGTCACGTCGTGGGATAGGTGAATTTGTACAGATACTGGTCACTTGTCTGTTCGTCGACTGTCGGTAAACTTTAAGCAAGTTAAAGGAATCGCGACTTTTTGTTTACTTACCACGTCGGGATTTCTTGCTTTCCCACAGTTCGTAAGTGTAACCGAGTATAAATGTTAGATTTCAGGCTTCCGCTGCGAAGTGGATGAGAACTGCGCTCTTCTTGGCTATTACGCAACGTGTAATGGTAATTCCTTGCCCACGTTTCGGCACGGGCTCTGCCCCATCTTCATGGCCAAAATGGGGCCGATATGTAGTCCCGAAACGTCGGTAAGGATTTGCCACTGCACCCCACGTAAGGACCCCACTTCAGAGATTTTTAACTGTTGAACATGGGACCGATAGCATGTTCCGAAACGTCGGTAAGGAATTACCACTATACGCTACGTAATAACCCAGAACGCTGTTCTCGAGTATGAATGTGGACAAACGAGTGGTGGAGAGTGTGACATTTATTTTGCTGGTTCGTATTACGTGAAATACGCCAGTCGTGGGCACGCGACTTCAGAGCGAGATGCGGTATACCTCTCGCTGCGCGGTCGATAGCACACAGGTGTTATATTGGCCGTTCTAAGAAATGTAATTACGCTCGATGACACTTGGCGTTGTAAATCAGTGAAGAGGTAAACAGCTCGGTCGGCATTGCAGCGTCGTACTTGGCCGAACACATCAAGGTGGCTCAGGAGAACATTCCAGTTTTATCAGTATTCAGAGACGTTTTGACGTCACGCTATTCCTCTTGGGCTACAGTACGTACGAGCGGATCAATTGATGTGTTGTCTATGGATATCTTACCTACAAACGCCGTGGATTTGCGAGTGTTAACTCCGCCGTATGACGGGACCGTGGGTAGTACGGGTATTGATTAGGCGCCTTACCGCTGTTAGGGAAGGGGTCAGGTTAGATCAGCAAACATTCGGAGGCAGAGTGTAGTTTCAGGTCCAACCAGATAAAGAAAAGTATTCTCGTGCCGCGCGACAGATCCTGTCGGCTCCCGACAGTTGACAATGGCCGACTATTCCAGTAAAACCTGCATATATTTCCTTTCCGCTACTACTCTGTTCCTTTGATACTTTTCCTTCTTCATTCACCCTTTACGAGTTCGTTTCTAGCCTTCGAAGTGTTAATACGTGTCGACCAAAGCGCGAGTAGTTAAGTGAAATAAACCCATACCATGCCTGGGATCAGGAGGGTCCGAGGCGACGAAACAGCGAGGACAGAGTGACCGCACAGTCGCTCATAGTGAGTAAAAAAGGGCTGCTGTGTACCTACATTTAAACTGAAATGTACCCCTCGACAAACTACGTACAATATGCACAGTCGCAACCAAATGTTAACATACAGAGTGAATCCAGTGGCATATCATACAACACTCCAATGCCTATGAACCAATCTGTCTCACAACCGACATACCCACCACAAGCAGTATGTACGCCAGCCAACCCCAAAAGAGCATTCCCGTTCCTATTCCAGCACAATTACAACAAGCAGAACGACAATGGCAGTTTGCAAGAAAAGAAACAGGAAAACGGAAGGACAGGAAAATTTGATTTAGAATAAGTAAGACTACTGGCTTGGGGGAACTATCCCTACCACCAATAGATTCATTTCACTCTCAGAAGAACATATGGAGGAAACAGCGACACAAAGTACCGAACCAAAGCCACCCCCTATCTTCATATCAAGTTTCACGAATTTAAAACCTAATCGAGTTACTTAACACAATAGAAAAACAAATACCTTGTGAAAACACTATACAACGATCAAGTCAGATTACAGCCCACGGAAAGCTCAGTATATACCACTATAGTGAAAGCACTAATAGACAAAAACACGGAATTTCACACTTAAAAACTTAGGCAAGATAGAAGTTTTCGCGTAGTCCTCAAGAACATTCACCCATTCATGGGCTTGAATGACATCAAGCAGGATCTAAAAGATAAGGGGCACGAAATAATGAACATCTGGAATGTCAAACAGTAACTAAGAAACCTTACCCATCCACTTCGTCGACATCAAACCCTCTGGTAACAACAAAGAAATCCACAACATAACCACTTTATTGAACTCAATAGTACAGTTTCAAGCACCTCATGCCGAACGGGAAATACCCCAATGCATGCGCTGCCAACAATTCGGACACAAAAAATTACTGCTGAAATAACGCAAGGTGCGTAAAGTGTACGGCACGGCATTTAACCAGTGAGTGTCCCAGGAAAGCTAAAGACGATAACGTCAAATGTGTAAACTGTCACGAAAAACATCCGGCTAATTATAGAGGATGCATGATACACAAAAAATCCAACAAAAATGTACCCAAGACTGAGAGAACGTCTCATAGAAACAAGACCACCTCCATCAGGAGTAACCTACGCTCAGGTTGCACAAGGACAAACCGAACTGCCTCAAACAAATGTACCTCAACCTCACGCAACGAACACGGCACAACCAGCAAACGACCTAACCGAACTCAAATGGTGAAAAACCTGCTAGATCAGATGGGCACACTCAACTTAATAACGGCGCTCCTCAGCAAAAATAACTAATGGCTCATATACTCAAGATTGCAGTCTGCAACGCCAATGGCGTCTGCCAACATGCGCCAGAGATAAAACTGTTCCTACAGACTTTTCACCTAGACATTCTACTGGTATCACAAACACTTTGCCGGGAGGAGCTACATGAAAATACCAAACTACAGTATATATCACACCACTCACCCAGACGAAACAGCACACGGAGGTACCGCAGTAATAATTAGACAAAAAATCAAACGCCACGCAAGAGCGTAATATAAACAAGACAACATATAAGCTACTAACATCGCTCTCGAAGAAAACATAGCAGAAAGAACAGTCTCTGCGATCTACTGCCCTCCAAAGCACCAATAAGTACGAAAATTATGACCGTTTCTTTAAGACACTCGGAATCCGCTTCATTGCCGGAGGAGACTACAGTGCCAAACACACCTCCTGGGGATCCCGACTCACGAATACGAAAGGAAGAGAGCTATTTAAATTATGCATAAATAACCTTAAGCACCTCTCCACACAACCTACCTACTGGCCAAGCGATCCAAACAAAATACCCGACCTTTTAGACTTCTGTGTAACTAAGGGAATTGACACCAAAAAACTCGCAATGGCATCCTGTCTCGAACTAACGTCAGATCACGACCCTATTCTAATAACTGTTTACACACACACGCACTTGGAAAATCAAAGAAACCGTCGTTATACAGCAAAAACTGACTGGAATTATTTAGAGAAACTCTCGACGAACAAATAACCCTGACGATACCCCTAAAAACTGAAATCGACATTGAAGTCGAAAACAACCAAAGCAATACAGAATGCAGCATGGCAGGCAACCCCAGACAGTAACGACCAAACCTATGCAGAAGAATCTCCGATAACTATAAAACAGAAACTGGCAAAAAAAACGAAAAGCTCGCATAAGATGGCAACTAACAAGAGACCCTCAAGACAAACAACGTTACAACAAAATAGCGAAAGAACTAAAACACCTTTTACATACTCTCAGAAACGAGGGTATCCAAAACTATCTCCAAGGACTGACGCCAACTGAAGCCACGGACTATTCGTTATGGAAAGCCGCCCGCAAAATAATGCAACCTCAACACCAAATACCGCCAATACGCATAAACCGCAACACCTGGGCACGAACAAACAAAAATCCACGGCCTTCGCAGAACACCTCGCATAAGTCTTCCAACATGTTCCATCCCAACTGTCGGCAATGGAAGAAGAAACCATTAAGAATGAACTAAATGCCCCACACCAGACAACCCTACCAATGAAGAAAATCCGGATTAACGAGGTTAAAAATGTCACAAAAAATCCATCCCAAAAGGCCCCAGGATAGACCTGATCACCGGAAAAGTCCTTCAGGGACCTTCCCAAAAATGCCCCAGAGCGATAACAAATATATAACACCTTACTACGAATCGAATACTTCCCCTGTCAATGGAAAGTAGGACAAATCATAATGATCGCAAAAACGGGGAAAAACCCAGACGACATCGCATCGTATCGACCAATTAGCCTCCTTCCAATCCTATCTAAGATCCTAGAAAAGATACTACTCCAACGACTAACATCCATTATAGAAGAAAGCAAACTTATAGCTTCCCACCAATTCGGTTTTAGAAAGAAACACGGAACCATCGATTAGTTAATAAAATCCACGACTTGGAAAGCAAACGCTACTGCTCAGCGGCCATCATCGACATAAGTCAAGCCTTTGAGAAGGTATGGCACACAGGCCTATTCTACAAACTAAAACGTGCATTTTCACACCCGGCATACACGATACTGAAGTCGTATCTCACCGACAGAACATTTCAAATGCGATATCAAGAAGAATACACTACACTCTACACCATCCAATCTGGAGTACCACAGGGTAGTATCCTAGGACCCATAATCTATTCGATATACACAGCAGACTTGCTGGAAACTGAGCAAACGATGACAGCAACCTATGCCGATGATACAGAAATTCTAGCCTCACACCAAAATCCCATTACTGCTTCAACAAACCTTCAACACCACCTTAATCAGCCAGAAAAGTGGCTAAAACGATGGCGCATAAAAGCCAATGAAAATGAATCGACCCTTACCTTCTCCTTGAAACGTGAAACCTGTCCCGCAGTTACATTAAATGGACAGCATATCCCGCAGGGAGAAACTGCCAAATACTTAGGCATCCATCTCGACCGCAGGCTGATATGGCAAAACCACATATTTACCAAAAGAAAACAGCTTGGATTTAAACTCCACCGCATGTACTAGATAATAGGAAGAAAGTCGAAGCTGTCACTAGAAATTAAATTACTAATCTACAAAACTATCCTAAAGCCCATCTGGACGTACGCCATACCCCTCTGGGGTACAGCAAGTAACTCCAACATCAAAATACTGCAACGATTTCAAAATGAAGTCCTCAGATCAATCGTCAACGCTCCATGGTATGTACTGAACACTATTTTACACACCGATCTACAGATACCCACAGTTAAAGCAGAGATAATTAACTTCAGCAGCAAATACCGAGAAAAGCTAATCACACATTCCAACGAACTCATACCCGCCCTACTAGAAGAAGAAGAGCCAAGAAGATTAAAACGTTTCAAACCAACTGAACTAACAATATTCTCATAAGCACCGTACCACAGGTACGAGAACATCTAATGTGAGGACATTCAATGGAATATTACTCCACAAGCCATGCAATATCAGCGTAGGATATGTTAAGTGTACTTATAGTCTGTAATAGACTGGTGGCAAAATAAAGGAGCCAAAAAACCACCCTTTACGTCACTTCACGGCACCGCACCCTTCCACTACCCATTCTAAATGCTACGTGACACCCATTCATTCGTCGTTCTCCCTCTGAAGTCTTTTTTCTCTTTTCACCGCTTACCACGGGTTTCTACTTTTTTTCTGTAACACGGAGTAATCGTTCAACAAAAACAAACGCTTTAGTTGGGGATTTGCAAGTATGAATTGTAAGAGGTGTTGTGGTCCTCATTTACATTGCACCCCTTCTCGGGCTGGCAAGCATACCTGAAAATTGGCACCCTGAAATGTAAATCGTTCTTTTCAGCATTCTGTGAAGTCGAAATTTTTTGTCAATAAAGAGTGACGTTCTGGTCTTGGTCACGGAAAGAATACGTCGCGGGCTATCTTACTGTTTCCTGCGATACTCTACCGTTTGTCCTTGTGTGCTGAGGGAACAGCTGAGGATTCTCTGACCGGATTTCCTTCGTACTTAATATTGGAGATTTTCGTGAAAAGTTTCCCGCCCATTGTGTTACCGTTCAGGTGGAACATACACTGCGGACACTGCAGATGACCCATACGAATCTGTTCTCGCATCTCAGACTGATTATTAGAAAATGAAATGTTTTCCACTAAAGCCAGACTGAATGAAACAGACGTTTCATCCACAGCGTGAACTTGTATCCGTGAGTTTGACAGTTTTTCGGGTACCTGAAGGAAACGAACGTTATTTCTGCGCTTCGCAGCACCTGGAAATTCCGACATTGGCGTATCCATCATCCCACTTGAGAAGCAGAAGTAAGTTTCGATTACGTTAAAAAAGACTCCTTTGTTAATGTTAGGTAGTGTGCTTCGTTATGACATCTTGGACATGGGTGCGTTAAAGGAGACATTCCCATAGTGCGTATAGTAATAGCAATAACGCTGAGAGCGAAACTTTAACAGTGATTGTTACATATGAAGAGAGAAAGTGTGAGTGAGTGTGTGTATACACACACATATACATATATATATATATGTATGTACACACATATACAGGTTCTTTGCAACGTCTTCATTTTCAGCAATTGGCCAGTATAACGGAGCTGCAGTAGCTATATGAGTGGCTGCTGTGTTTAGGTTACGCGCTGCAAGACCGACGTATCGAAACTCGATTTCCGGTAGCAGCAGGATATTTTCCTCTTCTTCAACTTAGCTGTTTTATCTCCGTATCCCACAGAACCTCCTGTCTGTCGACAATGGGGACTGCTCTCCCTGAGTGAAAAAGGTGGTGCGTGGAACTGACCGCATACTGCACTCTAGTTATAAGAACATATGTGACCTTGACAGTGTGCGTGGGGTTCCTTACATCCGTGCTAACCCTTCGGGAAAACCGTATGTTGTATCAGATGTGCAGGTCTATACATCTGTCATTTTCCACTGGCCATCATTTTTTAAATGTTCAGTTTACAGTGAGCATGGGGCCTGAGGTGGCGTAGTGGTTAAGGCACTGCGCTACTAGTCGGATAGTCCCGGGATCGATCCCCGGTCATTGGGGATTTTTTCCGGGACATCAGACAGTTCCATGTGCCCTGGGGTCAACTCAGCCTCTAAAAATGAGTACCAGGATATTTCTGGGGGTAAAGACGGCCGATGCGTAAGGGTGACGACCTTAGCACCTTCGTGTGCCGGGTGTCTATAAATTCTGGTGCCTTAACTTACCAGAAACCCCAAAGGTCACTAGGCCTGTAGTGCGATTATTTTACCTTTCTACAGTGAGCATAAAGTCAAACTTATGCTCAGCTCTAACCAGATAGAACGCAACACAACATTAATAACTCGCACTCACAAGACGCAGCCCATTGTATTGTGAAGTAGAATATATCGGTTACTGGTCGTAAAGATCTTATGACTTTTTCGTGCGCCCACTTACAAGGTCAAAGCTGTTCTCGTCACTCGGCTGCTGTACGTATTACATCGAGGTCAAGATAGCAGCTAGACAATGTATGCCTTCTTTGTGTGATACGTAATGACAAGGGCAACTTTATCGTGACATTTACTAGCTGCATATACATTCACAATTTCTTTACTCCAACGGAACAGTTTGTCCTGGTCTTCGAATGTGTTCATTTCTAGCTTAACATGAATTTAGGTTGGATGTCCTTCGTTTTGTACAAAGTGGGTACGCATTTGAGTCATCGAATGATCAGAATTTTTCTTGACGCCATCAGCTTTACGTTATTTATAAGAGAACATGAAATAAAGTGATACACAGGTTGGAACTCTAGAGTGAAGGAACGAACACGCCTCAAGTCATTACGCAGTGCATTCATTTCCAAACTTGTTAAATGTTCTTCGCATGATCTGGATCACAAGAGCGTCTTTCTCCGACCAAGTGCTGTTTCTTCCCCGAAATTTCGTGTGATTGGATGTTTACATCCTTAGTTTAGGCATAGTCGTTCCTGTCCTCCACGTTTCCCGAATGGGCACTTCTGGTTGATTTTCCCCCTGTTTCACCCATTTGTGCTTCTCGTAAGAGCAGAATATTGATTAAGATGAGTGTGGAGCAGCGGTTGAATTAAACTGACTGGCTGAAACCGAAGATCTGGTCTGCAAATACAAAAACATACTATATACACTATATATTCTATGAAAGTTCAGTCCATGCCGCACAGTAAACACGCCCCCTCTTGGTTATAAAACAATTGTTTAATGCTGGATAGGGAAATGATCATTTTGTTGTCTGCGAACCATACAAAGCCCATAAATACAGCATGTGGGCAGAAGGTAGAATCTCTGAACGTTAAAGCTAGCAGTACATAAAGTAACCACTAGACTTTAAAGCGTGAATAGTGTACAGTATATCTAGGCGCGTGGTGGTTTGGACGTACGAATCCCTAGTTTCTGAACTCCGTATTAATTGCCGGTGAGTGATTAGCTTCACATCAGCGATAGACGCCAGTTGGCTAGGAAGCTGGCTCTACCGGTCAGCCAGTTTGAAGGCGACCTCCAACAGGAATGGGACCTTGGTCTACAAGTTCCTAGGCTACTCATTATATTCGTGTCTTCGCGCACCACCTGGAGAAATATTTACGTGTCGGGTGATGCCACTGAGTTTGGCATGCGTGTCCTCTTTGACAAGTGCAGCCGCGAGAAAAATCGTCATCCGTAACGACATGCTAGGGCGTACGGATTGCTGCTTGTCGCCTATATCTGTGCTGCTTCTTCGAAAGCATTGTGCCCTGTCCACCCTTCTTTCTGTGACACTGGCCGTTCACTTTAAATCTCCACAGACCCTTTGGTGAATTTCAACCACCGTGGCGGCCTTCACACGCTGAAGTTGAATCACACCATATACAGCGACATTTGACTGTTTTTGGTAAGTTTGTCATCTTTAAACGGAGCCTGACTCGCTCACGGTAACGCCACAGACGATCCAGACGTGAACGTCGCATTTTGAAACCCGCGGCTGGATGATGGAGTTTCTCGTGAGACGTGCTGTTACACAGTGTTATATTATTTATGTAAATTGTTAACTTTATTACAGTTTTATTTTGTTTCCTATTTTAACCTTCTAACTTAATATTACTTAAGGTGTGTGACTGACATTTATACGATTTAATTGTGATGTTGCTAAGACTTTGACAAGTTGACCGCGACTAGAAATTGAAGTAGTTAATTGCTCCTTGAGCTACAAAGTGATAGTTTAGTAGATTTCTCTTACCTTGTAAACCCTAAAATCTATTTGGTGGCAAGGTACCTGATATCCGAACTCCGATAATACTGAAACTACAGAACTCTCGTCATCCTCATTGCAGTGTCTCCACAGTCAGAAATAAAGTAATAGTTACGCTACCACTGGAGGCACTATAAAATTGGTTTGCAGCGGCGGCATAGATTTTAGCTACTTACTACACGCGGATCGTAAATATAGGTCACTATTAGGATATCGCGAAACGACGAAGTCAGAACCCAATTTTGTAGTGCCTCTAGTGGTAGCGTAACTATTACTTTATGTCCGACTGTAGAGACACTAATGAGGAAGACGAGGGTTCTGTAGTTTCACTATTATCGGAGTTTGTATATCAGGTAGCTTGCCCCCAAGTAGATTTTAGGGTTTACAAGGTAAGAGAAATCTACTGAACTATCACTTTGTAGCTCAAGGAGCAATTAACTACTTCAATTTCTAGTCGCGGTCAACTTGCCAAGGTCTTAGGAATATCACAATTAAATCGTATAAATGTCAGTCACACACACTTTAAGTAATATTATGTTAGGATGTTAAATTAGGAAATAAAATAAAACTAATAAAGTTAACAATTTACGTAAATAATCTAACAGAGGGAGAGTTTCCAGTTTAGTCGTTGCACAAATAATTACTTTGCTTTCTCTATATAACCCGTTATAATTTGGAATCTTTTAAATTAATTACTGTTGATGAAAATTTGCTCAACTCGCGTGGAGATAATATGAAAACATTTTCTAAATACATTCAGCTCAACTCACCTTGAATAAACAGCAGTAGCAGCTTTCCAACACACACAGAAAAATTATTTCACAGTTGTCGGAATCAGAACTTCTCTCCACAATTATATGTAATTTTAACGTAGGTACTACGAATAAAATAACGAGAATGAGGACGTTAACATGTTTGTAGAGGTTTATATAGAGTAAGGGCGGTGAGTAGCAAATACTTTTAGATGCAGTGAACTATTGGCTGTGAGAGTTCAAAGGCTTTGTCAGTTTGTCTTAACTTGTACATTTTTCGCAGTGCACTGAACTGTCAACTAAGCACTATTGGAGTTAACGCTGGTAGCTGTGCACTGTTTCAGTGTGACTATGAAATTACAATTTGCAATCTATACATATAAATTATGCGTTCATTACAGTATAGTTTGTCATGTCATGAACATTCGTATAGTGTTCTAACTTCGTAATTGTATGAAATTGTGGAAAACCCTGAGGCATAGTATACGTAACAGTGAGGAAAAGAGTTTAGTTATTAGATTGCTCGTATGAAACGCCGACTTAAGAAATGACGTAGAGGCTAAGAAGAGAAGAGTGTGTTTCTGCACGGGGAGAAGACACGTCTGCCTCCATCCGGCTGGTCTGTGATCCCCTCTCCGTTCCTATACCTGGCTGTAAGCAAGCTGCGCGCGCAGTGTGAGGTTTGCACGCCACTGCCACTAGCTTGTCTCAGAAAAACTGATTTTGGGCCACAGCTAGGAAAAAGAAATAGATGTGGAAGGGTGCAGTGGGCAGAAAAGTAGGACATGGCCGCACCGGAAAAAGAAACAAAGAAAAAGTTGACTCTTAAACTTGTCATCGACGAATGTGTTGTAACTTCTTTTTTGCCTTTGTGCTAAAATGAATGTTAGAAGACATGAAATCAATCCTCCTGTCGGAAAACGTATTTTAAGATGCCAGTCCGATGTTCCCTTTGTGAACGTACCTGCTACCTTGTGGACACGCAGGCCAGCATAGAGCGACAGGCAGACAAAATAATGTTCGGTATTTGGGAATTTTTCGATTGTCTCCCTGACATGCTGTGCGCTAGACGTACTTTGCCAGAAATAATCCTATTACAAGAGCGCCTTCCGATTTTCTATTACATTAAGTGACACATTTTTATGTTTGTTGGTACATAGCAAGTAAATAGTACAATGTACTGAGCCAGCATAAATTACGGTCATATTTTTTAGCGTGCTCTGAAGTAGCTTTGCGTTTCCTAAGTCTGTCAGATATCGACGTTGAATTCGGTTTAGGAAATTCTGAGGAACTCTTCAGCGGAAGCAGTCAGAAGGTTACAGTAATTGTGTGTGTTGTCTGTAACTTAGTGTCGTATGTAGGCATAGGATTATAGGATTTTTGCTTTTTGCCCACGGAATAAAACTACATTAAACATTTCATTGTTTATGGTACTGGCACTGACTGGAAGTTTAATGTAGTTTCATTTTTCGTATGCAACCTGCAAAATGCAAATAATCCTGTCTAGTGTACTGACCCGGGATCGAGAGAAACACCGCTGTCAGCAATTCTGTACTGCCTGGGGTTCGAGTACCGTTGACAGTACTGGGGTTTGACTTACGGGCACCGTCGTTAAATCTTTGCCGACCGGATGGTCTTTTAATTAAATACCCCCAGTTCCCGGACCTTTTAAACGCTTTGAACGTTCAACCCCATAACATATTCTTACTTACGGTTTGACACTGTAGATTACGATCGTGAGCCTCAGACTACAGAAACTGCATGCAGATAGTCTAGTAGTTCGTCACTGAATGGTATTTCTCGAAATAAGACCCTTTGTGAAGAGGAACAACGCAGAATTTACAGATGTATCTAGTTTCACTTCGCAGCACACACTTTACACTGTTCTGCAGGGTACTTCCTTTTTCCCTCCCCACCACCAACAATTTTTTCAAGTTTGTGTATTCTGAAATCACCGGAGAGTCTGCATGGCCGGTCCTGTTTAGGTCCCCTTGG
>Ga0268261_10000337_pt1 | contig 29124 bp, 22 predicted proteins | sample TergutNc150P1_FD_190353 | JGI IMG/M metagenome (GOLD analysis project Ga0268261, IMG submission 190353) | Nasutitermes corniger P1 segment gut microbial community from laboratory colony in Florida, USA - Nc150 P1 (SPAdes) (version 2) | ecosystem: Host-associated > Arthropoda: Insects >... | reverse complement strand
TATATATATATATATATATATATATATATGACATTAGTCGCCTAAGGGTTAAAGTTTAATCGGTTAGTACAATTGGTGGTATTTGAGTTTAAAACTCCTCTGTTATAGACAGTAGTTGGCATGCTGCATTTACCCTTCAATGATGCTGGAGGTACGTGCCAGTGTCACTCACCCTGTTAGTATAATAGTCGAGATTATCACAGTGGTATTGAAGGGCTTCTGTAAATTTCAAATACTGTTTTGATCTATGAAGGACAAGGATATCTGTGGTGGCTTAGTGATTGGTTAATGACACAGGCAACTTCAGATCTTTTATATGAGAGGGGAAACAGCTGTAGCCTTGTATTTGGTAGTGTACCATCATTTTCGTGGAGAAATCAAAGTAAACCACACATATGTGCTTTTTTTTAAGACTGTGGCTCACCTGCGACTTGTCTGCTCAGTGATGTATTTTTATTCATATGGCAGAAATCGTACGATGCATTGTCAGGCACCTGCATGCTACGCCTAGCGTGGATCTCCCAGGCATGTTCAGAGCAGCGTAAAGGTCGCGCCGGTCGTACACATCCAGGCGTCTGTTACCACATGTTCTCCAGAACACGATACAGAGCTCTGCAGCAGTACCACACACCAGAGATTCTCAGGATGCCATTACAGGTAATAGGAGACCCATAATGGAGATGAGATTGTTGGATATATCTTGCAACAAGAACTTCACTGGGCTGTGATTTGCTGAATTTTATTTCCTTTTAGTTCTAATAGTCTTAAATAAAGGGGATCTGACCATAAGAGGAAAGAAATTCTATGAGAACCCATGATAGAATGTTTACATACAAACATCATGAATAAAAAATAAATATTTGATCAGGTAGAATTTGTTATTGGTAGATTTCAATGGCAAGGTGAAGAAAAGGATGTCATGAAACATTTGGCAATTTGTGAACTGTGTTTATTTGTATGAATAGTTTGTGTTCTGTTTGCGCATTTGAATGGCTTCATTTATATGACTGAGCTATACATAAGTGTATGCTGTACAGGAACTGTGCCTCCACACAAAGCTTCTGGCACCTGCCAACACACCGATTGCTGACTTTCTAGCTCGAGCCATTGAGCCACCACAGTTTCTTGTCACGAGGAATGCAGTACAGTTACTGAAGGTGAGCATGTAAGGTTGTGCAGTTCTTGATGTCTGTGTTTATTTTCTGCACATGAATCTGTGATAACAAAACAAAACCATAATTTTTTTAAATTTATTCATTATTTATTTATTCCATTCATTTATTCATCTGTTCGGCCATTCATTCATTTATTTATCCATTAATTAATTAATTCAGGTTTTCTATATCAGTGTGCTCAATTTCAGGATTATATGATATAAAGTGTGAGGCTGATTAATGAATAGCGAATTGGTGAAGATGTGGAAGGAAGGGTTGTGGCATAATTTTGAGGCATGTCTGATGTATCTGATAGCTTCTACTGAGCAGGCTGGAACACTAGTAAGCCACAGCCTGTCAGATTTGAGTTTTGGTTGTGTTACTAACTGAGGAGATTTTTGTAGTGTCCCTCATAGTGTAGATGCATATTTAGTGACATGGCCACGAAATACGATGGAACAGCCTCTCTACAGACAAGTCTTGGCAATCATGACCATCTTGCCTTTCCATAACATTTACCATACAAATTCTGTGTGTCAAGGTAGAATGATTCATTTTGTGTGTAGCTGTCAGAGACCATGTTTTTTTTGTGCTAAAATATTTATCGTATTGAAATGCTTACACTTTTACATTAGCTATTTGTGTGCAAAATTTAGACGTACAGCATTAAATGACACTAATATTGCTTCCACCTCAGAAGTTTGCACAGTTTTTAGTTTGATGTTGTGGATGGTAGGTGGTTAGATAGTGCCAATGGCAGTATGTTGGTACTGCAGTTCACAGTAAGTTTTTGGTTGTGTCTGTAACGTTGCTGTTGATGGTTGAAATGGGGGACACTGATTTACAGGCAGATTCATGTCTTTTGTCATATTATGTTGTGGGGGGGGGTTTAATGATTTTCCTTCTGAGCTAAAAGTCTCAGCAGTTACTTCTTAGACTGTACAGTACGGTTGGTCACAGAAGACTTGCTTTGTTCAGATTTTACATGTCCTTGCAGTTCTTACTATTTACCATATAAATATTGTAACTAGTTCTATTATATTGTTTTATCTTTAAAAGGAAACAGTGATTATTGGAGGAGAATTTGAGAAATATGTTCTTTAATGGCACCTTTAAACTGGAACATGTTTATACATTTTGTTACCATAGCTACTGAATTTCTCACATATGTTTTGCTTACAAGTTATGTTTGCTTGTATTAGACCATTGATGCATTGGATTCATGGGAAGGCTTGACAGAACTGGGCCACCACCTGCTGGATCTGCCAATAGAACCACGGCTCGGCAAGATGCTGCTATATTCCGTAGTGCTGAAGTGCCTGGATCCAGTGCTTACAATTGTCTGCTGCTTGGCTTACAGGTTAGTGAATACAAATTTGAACATTTTTCAGTCAAAACTTTGTATTGTTTACTGCTTATTGATCATCTACAGTTTCATTGATCCTGCTAGGTAAAACAACTTTTGGGATACAGAATTAGTCGTAAGCCATGTGAATAAGCAGTCAGTGACTTATACAGTAATAATAAAGCACATAAATAAATAAAATATAGATGCTTTGCAGAGGAAAATGCCAGACATATAATAAAATTACTTGTGTAACTGGTAATATAGTGTATGTGCAGTGAACCAGCACTATTTCATACATACATTTCCATAGTGTGTCTGTATGTATAAAGTCATATGCCTTTTGAAAATCAATAAATAAATATTGTACACTCTGATTATACTCCCACATTTTCTCATTTATTATTTTCAATGTAGATATGTTGTCAATTACAGATCTTCCATCTCTGAATCCATTCTGATAGTCCCTGGTAATTTTTTCAATATATGGTGTTATTTTTTCCAAAATTATATTCGACAAAATTTTGTAAGCTGCATTTCCTAGTGCTATACCACTGTAATTCTCACACTTATCTCTATCTCCTTTTTTTGTAAATAGGAACTATTTTTGTTTCTTTCCATTCTTCAGGTATGCTTTCCTCCTCCCAATTTGTCTTACTAGTTCATAAATTCTCTTCAGTAGTTTATTTCCTATGTATTTTATTAATTCTGGATGTATTCCATCAGTTCCAGTCGCCTTGTTATTTTTTAAATTTCTCATTGCCTTTTTTACATCTTCTATAGTAAGTTCTTCTAGTTCAACTTCATTAATTTCTCTATTTCCTATTTTAAGAAATTTCTTTGGTTCTATTTTGTTCAGTAATTTTTCAAAATATTCTTTCCATATTTCTGCTTTCTCTTTTGTATTCATTGCCAATTCTCCTTTTTTGTTCCTAGTCATGTTAAATTTATGTTTATATCCTTTCTTTAATTGGTTTATTGTTTGATACATTTTCCTTATATTATTGTACTTTTGATCTTCTGTTGATTCTATTACTTTTTCATGCATAATTTTTCTTATTCCTAATTATTTTGTGTGCTTCTAATCTTTTATGATGATACTCCTGCTCTTCATTCTCCCATCTTTCTTGTAATAGCCACTTTTCTCTCACTTTCTTCATTCCTTCTATTGCAATTTTGCATTCCTTATCATACCATCTGTTTTTTAATGTTTCTGTGCTTTCATCATTTTCTGTTAACTGTTGTTTTGTTTCCTTGATTATTGTTTTAATGTTTTTCCATTTTTCATTAATATTATTGTCAATATTATCTTCACCTTCCATATTCTCCAATATTTCAAACCTATTATTAATTTCTATAGCATATTCTTCTTTTCATTTTGAATTTTGAAAGATATTCACAATTTTCCTTTTCTCATTATGTTTATTTTCAGTTTTTACCCGTAATTTCACTTTAAAATGTATCTTCAGTAAGTTGTGATCTGATCCAATGTCTGATCCCCTTCATGCTCTGATGCCTGCTATTGCACTTTGAAATCTATGACTAATTAAGACGATCTATTTGATTCCCTTTCCTACCATCTGCTGAATATCATGTCTCTTTGTAAATATCTTATGTGGAAATATTGTTCTTCTTACATTTAAACCTTTAGATATTGCAAATTGAATCATTTTTATTCTGTTGTTGTTGGTTTCCTTATGTAAACTTTCATTGCCAGTGGTGGGTTTGTATATGTTTTCTTTACCAACTTTTGCATTAAAATCTCCCAAGTATTATTTTAATGCCTGAATTGACTATTCAATTTATATTTTGCTCTAATAAATTATAAAATTTTTTTCTCTCCTCCGTTTTCTCGTTTGTTGGTGCATGTACATTTATCAAAGTACAGGAGAACTATTTAGCTTGTAATCTCAAATAACATATTCTTTCATTTATAATTTTAAAGTCTTTAACATATTTTAAAAATTCTTCTCCTTCATAAAATCCACAATCAAATTCATGTTTTTTTCTTTCTGATCCACTATTAAATAATGTGAAGTTATCAAATTATTGAATACCACTTTCCAATTGTGTTTCTTGAAATGCTACTATGTCAGAATCTAACTTTGACAGCTCATTATGAAGTACTTTTAGTGCCCCTGGCTAAAATAAGCTTTTCGCTTTCCATATTCCAATATTCATATTCCTTTTCCAATGTTTCGTCTTTGTTTATCTCTTTCTTACGAGGCTCCTTTGAGAAATTCGTAACCATGGATCCTTTCGCTTAGATGGGGGGTTGGCCCGTTGTAAAACCTTCAACCTGAACGGCCAGGAATTTTAATCAGGGTTTACTCCCTTATATAACTTGCTTTCACCATAGCTTTCAGAGTGTCATCTACCCTTGGTTTGATTTTGGAGTATCCTCATAGGAGGGTTGCAACCCACCCTATCTGATAGACCCTTATTGATTGGGTCTATCAGACCCCCTCGTTTGGTGACCCATGCTGCCGAAGGGATTGGTTACCTCAACCTTAGCATGGGTTTCTCACCTTAACGGGACCAACCGCTAGTAGGTAGGAGTGGGGTAGGAATGGAGAGGTTTGTACATTTTCATCTTCATGTTGAAAATCTTATTAGGCATCATGTACCTTTACATCAAACTCCCATATAGGCCCTGAAGAAATTGTTATATCAATCAAATAAGTGATATCAGCTCCCTGAATTCATGGAACTTTGTTTATGGTCATTGCATGGCTCTGTGGACTGTTGGGCCATGTACTGTGTGTTTCTGCTAGTAATCAGGTGCACAGAAAAGAGGAATGTGTAATGTGTTTGTGGTATTTTGCAGAAACTTGTGTGTAGGTTGCAGCACTATTTCCTGGAATGAAAGTATGATGTGAATATGGAGTGAAGCTATGTCTACATGCCATGAAGGCGTGACGTGGGTTGTGTTGTAGTTCTACTCTGGAGGGTGGAGGTGGGGTTTGGTGTGGGGGTGATGAGTGGTCAGCTTCATGTTCTGACATCTTTTCCCCTGAAGAAAGAGCCCTGATACCCACTGAGCAGGAGGCTGGACAGGTCCAGAGCCAGGAGCCAGTCTGGATGCTTTCAAGAAGAGCTCTTGCACCTGCCAGGCATTGAACCTTGGTCCTTGGTTGTCCAGCCCAATGCCTAGTTGCTGTGCTGACTGCAGTGTTCTGGCTGCCATATAAATAGATAAATAAATAAATAAATATATGTGCTGCTGTACATAGATAGAGGTATTTTGTGGTGACAGCTTGGGGATGTGGTTAAGATGTGCAAAAATGGTAACATAATTACCAGTACTCACAGAAGTTTCATATCCACATTTTGAGATCTGAAGTTGTCTGGGTGTCACCATAGCAGACATACATAAGGTACCTGGTTATTTAATGATTTTTGCCCACATTAGCATAGAGCTTCAAGCACTTGAAATATACATATAGAGTTTGCATTTACTGTTATGTGGCTAACAGAAGTGCCTTTCAGATGGAGCCAAACCTGTTTGTTATGTTGCAGGGATCCTTTTCTCTTGCCAGCACAGCCATCACAAAAACGGGCTTCCTTCTTGAGCAGAAAGAAATTTTCTGCAGGAACATACAGTGACCACATGGCCTTGCTCCGTGCATTTCAGGTAAGGTTACTTGTTTTTGATTTCATTGCATGAGCAGCAGCAACAAACCGCTCTCACATCTGTGGTGCACAAACTGCGGGAATGGGAATTGTTCAGGACAGTGCCACATTGAAAAAGAATATTCATATTTCCAATGATTTTTTAGTATAATTTATTTTTGTTTATTGACCAGTTGTGTGGCATCATAAATAATATTGTCACATGAGTAAACATGATGCGTACACATACAGCACAGTATCTAAGCTGCAGTGATTATCTTAGAGAACACAGCCAATTAGTATTCATAACTGGCAAAGTAATAAATGTGTGTTACTGCTAAGCTTGACATGAACAGTTGGTAAGTTCTGTTGGTAGCTGCAGGTGACTGATGTTTGCATGGTCTGTGGATATGCATGGTAAAGTGACCTGTTGTTAGACCTTATTTTGACAGTGATGTAAAACTTGAGGGAACAGTTTCAAATGAAAAAATTTAAAAAGAAAAGAAAATTAAAAGAAACCAAAACAACTTTAAATATTGCAGTCAACATGGTAAGAAGGAATTCAACAAAGAGTGTATAAGACTTCAGTAGAGAGCAACACTCAGATACGTAAATTTTGTGTGTATGTGTGTGTGTATGTTTATGTATATATGTTGTTGTAACATGTGACATGTAAATTTTAATGTAAGGTATGAGATATCATGACTACTAAAGAAAATGGAAGAATGTATGTTTGCATATTTTTCTCGATTTATATTTTGGTGGCCTAATGATGGCTTTAAAAAGACAAAACACCTAGCCTTATTGCTATAAACACAGGAAATTTGTTTTACCCATGATGTAATGTGTGTTGCACTCCCTAGCTTTGGTTGTAACCGCAGTGGGATGTCACATGTAAATATTGATGTATCGGTGTTGAGTTTTATGTATACTTCATTGGCAGAAACAACTCAGCAAGTAGCTGTGTTGCAACAAAGTTGTTCCTGTGTAAGTGTATTTATTTAGTTGTGGTATGGCCTTTGATTGCAAGAATTCAGTGCGCCTGAGCAGTTTACCTAACATGCATCATTGGCAGTTTTTGAATTCTTATTTTGTCCATAAATTTCATAAATGGCTAATAAAGACTGGTGTACATGCAACAGCTGTACATCTTCAGCAAATGATGAACTGCCAAAAACAGTTACATGTTGTACAGAAGTGTTTATAGTGTCTAAATAAAAAAGGAATTTTCAAGTAGATAAGGAAATATAAAGAAGACCATCATAGACTTGAGTTTACTTGGACATGTGCATGTGGAAGTAGGTGGTTGCCATGGAGAAAGATCCTTGCAAGCTGAGGATTTGGCTGGTATGGAGTCCTGCTGCAGATGCAGGGTGCACACATCTTTCAGTTTTGGAACATGAAAAGTCAGTAGATTTATCCGGTGACCCTTCCAGAAATGATAGAATTTGAAACAATAAGAATGGCGAGTTCTTGGGTCTCCAAGAAGAAAGATTATATGTGGGCCTTGCTGGGAATGCTATGAAGTGCTGTAACTTACCTTCTTGAAGCTGTTTTCTCCAAATTAAAAAGCAAAATTTGTTCTCATCTGGACATGGAAAAGAGCTCACAGTATGATGTCACAGAATGGGATGGATGTAGTTGCTGCTGGATCAGAGGCTCATCCATCGCATTGAAATTTAAAAAATGTGTTTAAGTCTCTGTATTTGCACTTGAGTGATCTCGGGCTTCTGCCGCCATGTAAATGGATCTTGCTCTTCTGGGATGTTACGTGGCATGACTGGTAGTTAGTTACCAATGTTTCTGATCATCTCATAGGTCGCATCTTTAAGGGCCTTGGACAACTTGATGCTTGAAGTTGGGACCGGTAGTTTGTCATGAAACATCAGTAACAAACTACTAATGTACACTGTGTAATATCCCAGAAGAGTGAAGATTTCATATTTATATGTGGATATGATTTAAGTGAAATGATTAATAATTTTTTTAAATATAAAGCACTGCCAGAAATGTAAACATGATCAGTATTTTGCTAAATTTGAATTACATTGGGTCATGGGGGTGTTACTGTTAACACCCTAACAATAGCCCAGTTTAATTCAGTTTGTTAACATGCAGGCTTAACAGTCCATGGCCAGTTATGAAAACAGCAAAAATATGTACAAGGTGGGCCAAAAGTAGGTATACTGTATACCTACTTTTGGCCCACCCTGTACATTAATACACATACACACAGGCATAGCATAGTTATGCAAACAAAAGAAAATGCTTCCACTAGCTTTTCAAGGGGAAGCGTTAAAAGAGATTTTTCCATTTGAAATGTTTTTATGGTAATATAACACCTAGTCATGGGCAACTTATTGCCTGTGAGCTGTGGGTTGAGTGGGTAACATAACACTGTTGTGGGCAACATGTTGCCTGTGAGGTGTGGGTTGAGCGGTTAACCTAACACTATTGTGGGCAACATGTTACCTGTGAGCTGTGGCTTGAGTGGGAAACATAACACTGTTGTGGACAACATACCTGTGAGCTGTGGGTTGAGTGGGTAACACAACACAACTGTGGGCAGCATGTTACCTATGAGTTGTGGGTTGAGCAGGCCTGCTGTTCTGAGTTACAGATTGTGTCATTAAATACAGTTTGGCTTTTTGTTTGGTGGTCGGTTGGCTATGTGTAATAGGAAGAGTTATAACAAAGTCATTGCTAATGACAGCATGATACAGAGAAACAAAGTAGAACCCCAGTAAGGGAATGAATTTCATGATAATGTAACTAGTCTACTGAGTATTTAAGTTACGTGGTGGCGAAGAGTGGGGGAACAACTTTGTAATACTGTGGATGCAGGAAGGTGGGGGGGGGGTCTAGTATCATCTGTTTTCAATGCTTAGAACTTCTACAGATATGGTGTGTACTGCAAGGTTATTTAATTTAAATGGGCCTCCTGAAGTCTGTTACATATGTTGTTGTCAGGTTATCATATTTTGTTTTTGTTAGACTTGGCAACATGCACGTGGGAATGGCTGGGAACGTGTATTCTGTGAGAAGCATTTCATATCAGCTGCAACAATGGAGATGGTGGTGGGGATGAGGGCATTGCTACTTGGGCAGTTGCGAGCGTCAGGTTTTGTTCGGCCAAGAGGTGGAGGTGACATTCGTGACTTGAACAGCAATTCTGAGAACTGGGCTGTTGTGAAGGCTGCACTGTGTGCAGGAATGTATCCGAATCTGATCCGAGTGGACCGGGAACACATGCAGTTGAGGACTCAGTAAGTTAATGTACACCCTAGGCTTTACACCTTCTGTCTGTTCTGCTCTTAAGATTTTCCTTGCACATTGTTTCTTGTCCTTTCTGCAAAAACTTTTATGTCTCTGTGTGCCATACAGTATTTTCCACATTTACCTTGTTTTCTGATTTTGTTTTATGATGTCAGTTGGCAAGCATGGCCATTTCATTGTGTTGGACTGATATTAATTAACCCTTTAAATGCCGAATTAAATGCCATCTGCTATTTGCTGGCATTATTAGGAGCTCACCCTATTCTCCACGTTAGCAGGATAAGGGTTAAATAAACACAAAAATTGAAACTTCAGCTGAACAAGTGAACACAGCATAGGAATTTCAGTAATTTTTGCAGTATACAGAGGTTAGGTCCCTAGTGTGTAAAGGAATTCTGGACTGACATAGGCACATAGACACACATACATGCATGTGTGCATGCAAACTTCTGTGCTGTTTGCTTTTATAGCATGCTTCTGGACATACATTTGCTTGTGTTCATACTGATATGACTATTCAGTGATATTGATTTGATGGTTCAGATACACTGCTGATGACCTGGATGGCTAAAGTTTGATTCCCAGTAGGGCCATAGGGAGAGCAGTTTGTTTGCTGCCACAACATTTAAACCAATTCAGGATCTCACTGAGACTCATGTCTGTGGGTATCAGGATGGGGGGAAAGACTAAAGTAGTGACCGTGTGCAGCTAACTGCTCAATGTCATATAGGGTGCCAGTGTTAAGCAGTGACAGCATGTAGCTAACTGCTCAGTTTCCTGTAGTGTGCCAGTGTTAAGTGGTGACAGTGTGTTGCTAACTGCTCAGCATCATGTAGTGTGCCAATGTTAAGCAAGTGACAGTGTGCAGCTAACTGCTGAGTGTCCTGTAGTGTGCCAATGTTAAACAAGTGGCAGTGTGCAGCTAACTGCTCAGTGCCTTGTAGTGTGCCAGTGTTTATTGGTGACAATGCGCAGCTAACTGCTCAGTGTCCTGTAGTGTGCCAATGTTAAGTGGTGACAGCTTGTAGCTAACTGCTCAGTGCCCTGTATTGTGCCAGTGTTAAGCTGTGACAGCATGCATCTAACTGCACAGTGTCATGTAGTGTGCCAATGTTATGCGGTGACAGCTTGTAGCTAACTGCTGAGTGTCCTGTAGTGTGCCAATGTTAAGCAGTGACAGTGTGCAGCTAACTGCTCAGTGCCCTGTAGTGTGCCATTGTTTATTGGTGACAGTGTGCAGCTAACTGCTCAGTGTCCTGTAGTGTGCCAATGTTAAGCAGTGACAGCTTGCAGCTAACTGCTCAGTGTCCTGTAATGTGCCAATCCTTATCGGTGACAATGTGCAGCTAACTGCTCAGTGTCCTGTAGTGTGCCAGTGTTAAGTGGTAACAGCTTGTAGCTAACTGCTCAGTCTCCTGTAATGTGCCAGTGTTAAGCTGTGACAGCATGCATCTAACTGCACAGTGTCATGTAGTGTGCCAATGTTATGCAGTGACAGCGTGCTGCTAACTGCTTGGTGTCTTGTAGTGTGCCAGTGTTAAGTGCTGTGACAGTGTGTAGCTAACTGCCCAGTTTCATGTAGTCCGAATGTTTGCAGTGCTTAAAGGTTTATTTCAGTGCATACTGTGCTTCTTCTCTATGTGGTATCAAAACATCTAGGAAAACTTAAATTTTGCCCGTGCTCTGTGGTTGTATATATACTAAATAAATTTAACAAAGATGAAAAATCGTATCAGACTGCTTACTGTTGCCATATCTGTGTGAATGAAATTTCAGATGCTCTTGAATTTAAATTTGGAATCAGGATACTTGATTATGAATGAATCAGATGACACAAGTCCTGTGTGTTTATTCGTGCTATGTATTCTGTCAGGTGCAATGAGCCACAAGTAGGCATTCCTATAAGAGAGGCTACTGACAAAATGCTTCGATGGTGAGACAGAGGTGAGAATGTGTTATGACAGCTCCAGATGGCACAGATTTAGCTTACATTTGTAATAAGATCTCAAAGAAATAAAACTTCTCAGTCCTACCCTTGAAGAGGTCATATGTTTTTGAGCTTTTTAAAGAATGTCTTAAGAGAATTTCAGTGTATTTAGATACATTGGCATATGTCTGTTTCTGGCAGGAAAGAGTTTAGAGTGATGTTCCATCCTTCGTCAACATTACGTGAGTGCCCCAAGTCACCTCGCACATCAGTGGCTTCATCACATTCAGCAGTAGTTGAGGCTCTGCCATCAGACTGGCTGGTTTATGAAGAGATCAGCCGCTCAGGGCGATTCTGTCATGCCCGCTGCTGTACTGTTGTCTCTCCTATCACAGTTGCTCTCTTTGCTGGACCAGCACGAATGCCACTAGATGCTGTGTCTGAAGCAGAAAGTAAGTGCAAGTCTGTCAAGTAAACACTATGTCAGACCTGACCCCACAAAGGTGTGAAAGTGAATTTAAAGCTTATGTCAAGAATTGTTGATTTTGGGCTGAATGTCATTGATTATTGCAAGTTTATCAATATTTCACTAAAGTTTGAATGTGGCTTCATATACTGTAGGTTGCAAATTGTACGTGGGCAGATGAAAGTTAAGTTGTTTGTACAGCTTTTTGTGTAGGAACCAAAAACTGATTTTATTACAAACACAAATAATTTTAGAAACGAAAATGTAGGCAGATCTTACTTTTGCAGTATGTGTTCATTTTAAGTACCTTTTCTGGATGTCACAGATTAGCTTTGCAGAAGAACTGTGACACAAGAATATGTGCATGAGAAATGAGGTAAGACTTCCGGTCACAGTACACATGAGCCGTTGCGTTTATACTCACAGCATTCTGTGGAGGTGAATCTTGGGAGACTGAGAGTGACAGTGAAGTAGAGGAGAGACCAGATGGGCAAAACACAACTCTGAAACTTGATGAGTGGGTGGTGTTCCGTGTTGATGCTGAAGCTGCCCATTTAGCGCTCCAGCTGCGACAGAAATGGCATTCACTGTTCCTGCGTCGCATGAGGGCTCCCGCCAAGCCTTGGTCTCAGGTGACAGTTATGTATATCTAGCTGGATTGCATTAGCTGTATATTGTGAAAGTAATGGCTGTTTGAAGTATCACATACCTACTGAATTTAATTCCTTGTGTGAGCATTTAAATAACCAGCTATTACATGTGGTGTGGCCATTTGCATTTGTACTTTAGTGGTATGACTAACCATTTTCTTAGAAGTCCAAGAATTTGAGAAACAAAGAAATGGTTTTTGATAGTAAATATCTGCTTCATGCTAGTTGAATATTACAGGCAGGCATTCTCCCTCAACACACACACACACACACACACACACACACACACACACACGCACGTGCATGCGCGCGCGCGAGTGGGATTCAGTCATTACTGGACTGAAATTGTTTCTACATAACAGAACTTACCCTCTGATCAGTGTTGTACAATTCAGAGTAGTCTCTTTAGACTTTGTACAAAAAGCCCACTGATTGCACCCCCTTTGAAGTGTTTTATGAAGTGCACTTTTTGAAACTCAGTAAGCATGTCCCATTATTTTTCTTGAATGGTGTTGACATTGTGGGTTTCTGGGTCACCCATCCACCGACATCTCATCACCTGTGATGACACAAATTTGGCAGCAATCTGATGCAAGTTTAGATTGTGTCTTACAGTACTCTGAACTGACTGACATGAAATTGCCAACAGTTAGCAAAATTTTATTCTGTTTTTTGAGGGCAAGTTACTTCACTCTTTCCGCATTTTGATGTTTTGCTCCTACGTGCACAGCCTGATCATTTGGCAAATGTCACCTCACTTTTGAACATGGAAAACCATGCAAAGGCTTGTGCTGTTTGTGTTGTCTGCTGTCTAAAAGCTACTTGCAAAATGTTGAATGTTCATGTAGCATTTTCCACAGTTTAAGCAAAATGTGATAGAGACATGCTTTTCTCTCACGTTTTTCAGTTTAATTTTTTCAGTTTTTGAGGTGCTCCAGAATCAGGCATGCAAGAACACACAGTTGTACACTCAGTGGTGACACATGCTGCAGGCTTGTTGCAAGCAGGAAATGACTCAGGCTGCTCTTCTTGTATGTGAGTGGTAGATGTTCATGCTAACAGCAGTAGTGTCATAAAACAGTCCAGATGTGTGTTGGTTACACACACACACACACACACACACGTGTGTGCGTGCGCATGCACGAATGCACAGATATGTAACTTGTTTATACTAAGGCCTTCTTTTATGCCTGTTTGTTTTAGGTCTTTTGACTGCAACATTGTTTACACCACTGTATAATGTATGCCCTCACATTTTTACTTAACACACTGACTGGTTTATTTTCATTCATTTTTTGTTATTATGGGAATATGAGTTTTGTTTATGTCTTTTTGATTTATGCCCACTTTTACAGGAACACAACTAGAGTGTAAAACAAGGCCTTTGTGTAATATATATTTTGTAATACAGCATTACATTAAATAAATAAGCACGGGCCTTGTGCTACTGTGTTCTGGGAGGATGGGTACTTTCTGAAGACTCATTTTTCAGTTCACAGGTCTGAAAATGTTTTTGCAGTGCCCTGTCTCTTTAGTTATAATGACAGCCAAACATAAACATAAAGAGGAAATATACTGGACATTAAACTTTCATTTTGTTCCTCCTGTCAGGTTTTATTCAAAGGTTCTCTGCTGCAGGAAATATTTATTGAGTTAAACTCATCATCTGCAAATAATATATCTACCATGGACACTAAAATTGCCCAGCATATGTGAAAATTGACATGGCGCCACCATTTTTTATGAAATTTTCCAATATGAAATTTCATGAAAATAATTTTAGTGATTTTTGAAATGTTAACGTTTGTATGAACAAGCAGACAGACAGAAATTACAATTGGCACTGCACAGGTATGTGAACATGCCTAAAAATGTAACTTTATCTGTTACAGCCCCTTGTATCACTAAGTTTTATCCTCCTCGCATGTTTGTGTGACAGTAGAAGCCATTAAAGTACAGCATTATTATTGATCATAAAGAGTACATGTCCTGCCCAATACCTTGAAGGTATTTGGAAGGTTGGAGGAACTGTAAGCTCAGCTCATTCTTAATTTTGGCACCAAATGCTTTGGCTGGTTTTGTTGTGTGGGAAGACCCCTTGGTACCTAGATAGAGGCTGGGTTGGCCCCACATTGAGTGCAGTGGCAAGAGAAAGAATTTTGCTTCTGTCACAAATGAAACCCTGAATTTTCAGCCCATAAAATTTCCTGGCCTACAGATTTCCTCTGTAATTATATGTTTGTTGAGTAAGCAAGAAACAAGAAAAAATAAAGTCTATAAGCAGGTTATTAGACAAGCTGTGAAGGTAGGCTGCAAGAAACATCTGTGGAATTAACTTAAACTGCTAGGTTTACCAGACAATTTTGGTAGTATGCTAGTGGTGTTTGAAAGGAATGGCGTATGGTTTATATATTCGAGCAGACTGCAATACATGCACCATTTAGTAACTGGAAACAACTATGTGGCTGTAGCTAATTCTGAAAGGCAAATATTGTTTTGTTTTGCATTGATGCGTCACTGTCTGATCTTGGTCAGGTATGGCTGTCAGGATGAACCACCAGTAAATGACAAACTTGAGATACAAGCGTGAAGGGATTAAGAAGACAGTGGAATATATGTGTGTGTGTGTGTGTGTATATATATATATATATATATATGGATTGAATGTAGAATGATTTGTGGAGAGCCAAGGACAAGGTGGAGAGACAAGTTGAATTAAGATATTAAGGGCAGCATGTTTGTGATGAGGATTGGTGATAATTTACATACCCATAATTTAATGTGCCATTACAGATACCAGTCATGAACAGGCCACGACTTTCATGTAATAAACTATACAATTCTACAGTTCTCAAACTTTGTATGTTTGTTTTTCAATATAATATTATAAATGTCACTTATCATCAGGTGGATGAAGCTGTGGTAAAGGCAGTTGTCAGTGTCCTCACTGCAGAGGAGCAAGCAATGGGTCTGCAGCAGCCATCGGGAATTGGCCAGCGTCCTCGTCCAATGACCATTGACCACTACCCGACTGGTAAGTTTGTTAATGTGGGCTATCTTATGCCATAATTTAAACTGTGAGACTAGTTGTAATTACTTGTGTGAGTCTTGAGAGATTTAACCCTTAACCTGCTAACGTGGAGAATATGGTGAGCTCCTAATAATGCCAGCAGATGGCAGGTGGGATTTAACTTGGCGTTTAAAGGGTTAAATCAAGACAGTATAAATATTTCCCAGTTTTGTCATTTTGATACAAAATATATTTTCTGTCTCAGTTTTGTGGGAATCAGTAAAATTAAGCTATGCACTACAAGTAAACATAGTCTGATGATTGTAAGCCATGTTTAAAAATTTTAATTCATTTGCAACTTTCAGTCCACTGTGCAACAGTTCGGACTGTTATCATAAGTTTCAAGTTCATGCAGAAGAGCTTGACTTTGTAACAATTTTCATTTACAGCAGAATCTTTTTGAATCATATGGAATCCTTCAGCAACCTTATGAAAATTCCAGTTTATGATATGACTGTGAATTTCTTACATAAAAGTCTTTATATGTCCATTGTCTGGCACTTAATTTTGGGTTTTATTCTTTGGGTAAAGCATTTTTATCTAATTAAGATTTTGCATAACAGTGAATAAAAGTGAAATCCTTTGTATATGTAATGGGAGATAAGTTGATTAACTTTTGTACATACCTTCCTTAGTGTACATGGGCGTGACATCAGTGTCAGTTAAACCTATACCTGAGATAAGTCAGCAGGTGGTGGCCACAGTGTCAGCCTCACTAAAAGAAGTCTTGCTTCACACACCCATTATTTCATTAGCTATTACTGTAACATTACACCATCCTACATAACTGTCGGCATATCATTGGTCTTATACTCAACAATGTTTTATGTTTTTGTGAAACTTAACAGATCCTTGAAAACAAAACTGCATGTGTTATGTGTTCCTATCAACATAACCAATACTGGCAAACTGTGCATGTATTGATTCTTTGTAGTGTATGCTCTGATTTGTGAAAGTGCAGTAACAGGAAACAGAAAACCTTTCCTTTGACTTTCACCCAGAAATGCAGCTTTATCATTGAACACCACTGAGGTATCCCTATTAACCATAAGAGGTGTTCAGAGGAAATATTTTAATACATAGAAAGTTATGAAACATAGAAATCAGTTGCTTGCCATCTATGAATGTTGTTTTGGACACTGTATTTGAACAGCAGAAGTCACATTTGTTACAGGGAGATCATGTTGATGTGAGTGGCCTTATGTTACCGGCACTAACTGTGTATGAAACAAGTGTGTTCTTATGTTACTAGCACTAACTGTGTATGAAACAAGTGTGTTCTTATGTTACTGGCACTAACTGTACATGAAACAAGTGTGTTCTCATGTTACTGGCACAATATATGTATGAAACAAGGGTGGTCTTATGTTACCAGCACTCACTGTGTACGAAACAAGTGTGTTCTTATGTTACTGGCACTAACTTTGTATGAAACAAGTGTGTTCTTATGTTACTGGCACTAACTGTGTATGAAACAAGTGTGTTCTTATGTTACTGGCACTAACTCTGTATGAAACAAGGGTGGTCTTCTGGCATAAACATTTTAAAGTCACAATTCACTGAACACTGTAGGATTTAGTTGGTCTAGCTTATGGAATTTAAAAGTAAGGGTGCACCAGTCTCAGTATTCCCTGTGAGTTGGATTAATATGAGAAGTGCTTTATGTTTCATCATCAGTGAGTTCCAAAACCATTTGGGTATGAAGTTAGTTTCTTAATTTAAACCAGACCTTCCTCATTCACAGGTTATCCCATTGCAGTTTCACTTACTTGTGGAAGTATTGTTGTGGTAATCCTCATGCTTTGTGGTGTAGGTCCTTCACTCTTTTTGTGATAGCTTACATCGGTTTGCAGGGTATGTACAATATGCAAGGGGTGATAGCTGCCTGCCTGTTTGACCCTTTAGGTACCTAGGTATCATATGATATGAAATGTACTTCAGCTATACTTTTCACAGTTATTATAAATAATTGTTACCTTCATGTTTTACTTCTGGAGCCCAAGGATAATAAAAAATGGACCATAATATCCCTGTTAGAGAAAGTGGTGGTGTTGGATATGTGGTTCAGGGGAGTGAGTGCTACTGTGGTTGGATGCTGTTGTGGTTTAAAGATATTTGCAGTTTGTTGCATCAAGCAAAATGATGACATGATCTGGTGAAGCATGAAGGCCAGTGGTCCTTCGGGTGTGAACATTTTGTGTGTTAGTGTTTGTGACCCATCCCTCGACAAGCTGGAAAGGTCCTTGTGTTTATCACTCTAATATCAGACGCAGAAAAGGCTGTTAGTCATTGGTGCTGTGGTGAGGGAGAAGACCATGCAGGTATGAAATCTATACCTGAAATTCAAGAATCTAATGCCCAAGATCCTCCTTGTTCTTGGTAATGCCCCAGGGCACATGCAGAATCTTGGTTTTGCCCATCCGAATATCCAAGTTGAGTAGCTGCCCAAGAACATCACAGAATTCAAAAGCTGCACCTTTCATATTATCTTGGATGCAGATGAAACATCTTTGTTAAGGTCATTGAATGCTGGGAGTTGTACAGCATAGCTAACTGCATAGTAAATATAAAGGAGTGAATGGGCATGCTTGAAGTCCACAGCTCTGAATGGTTGCTGGAAGAAGCTTTGGCTTGAAGCCGTTAGTTACTTCTGGGGATTCCTTCATCAGCAGGATGAAGTAAGGATCAGCCTCATGGTAGCCCATAAGTTACAGGAGAAGGATTTCTACATTTGGAGGAGAAATTTCTCGACTCTTCTTCACTAACTGGTTAATCATAAGATGAAGAATATCTGCCACTGTTGTGGTTGGCCTGGGCTGTTAGTGTCCTCTGAAGAAGGGCTTCCAGACTGTGAGTGGCTTAGTCAATCACTGCTCTGAGGGCAGCCAGTTGATTGAGAGGTACCTGAAATTGAATCACACAGTGAACTGTCTTGGTCACATACAAGGGGGCATATAAGGACATGCAGAAGAAGGTGCAATGATCAAAGATCAACTGTTTTCTCACTAAGACTTCTGTCTTCCCCTCCACCATGCCTTCCATGTCATCCAATCATCCTAACAACCTTCAGCCTGAAACATTGATATTCCAATAAACACCAGCACAATTTTTGTGTGTATTTATCCATTGGCACCAAATGTTATATGTGTAAGAGGTACAACACAATGTTATGCTCAAAATGCCGAATGTTGTATAAATATATCTGCTGTTTTGCAGCAACATTACGTGCAGTGCATTTAAATTCCACTCCTGCACAACACTGTGGATATTCAGTTCCAGTATCAAAGGTTTTGCCATTAATTCATATATTGTCATTGTTCATGTGCCTTTAGGTTGCTAACCTCATTTTTCCCATAAGGCATTAACTTTAAATAATGCAATTTTAATATCTGTGGGATTTTCAAGAATGTAAACCCTGCAAATGCCAAGAGTTTGCTGTATTATGATCTTGTCAATGTATTTAACATACTGTAATGTTTTCTGAAAAAGAAAACTTCTGAGGAGAACTGGTAGAGCTTAATTTACTGTTGAATGCCTTTCTAATATACATATGTATTGCTGCTGGTATTGTTAACTTATCTGGTTTTTGTGAAGAGCTGATGAAATGCAGATTCTCTTTGTGTAAAATCAGTTGAAAGATTCTACAGTTTCGATCCTGTCACTATGTTTGTTATAATTTTTGACCTACAAAACATTTCACATGTGTTGTGTGGGTATCTTTGTGGTTATCTCCTTACCAAACTTCACTCCCTTAGCTCCAGTAATTCATTAGTTTAATACCATAAAATGAAGAGAAAGAAACTTTGGAATGCTGCTGTTTTGTTATTTTACATTTTTTATGAACGCTATGTAGATTCTGGATGCCACTCTTTATTGAATTAAAGTGCAATAGAACTTGTTACAACAACCATTAATTTATTAAAATTTAAACTTTATTCTCCTAAAAATAATTGCACAAATGAGGGGGTGAAGGTGCTGGAGTTGTTACAGATGATACATTTTCTAAATTGTGTATTTCATTGTTCATTGTATACAGTTGTACTCCTAGTGCCAAGTACTAGACCACAGTTTCAACCTCCCCATGTTCTCCCTTCAGTTTGTCATTTAATGCTATGTAACTGCAGCTGTGTGAAATAAGAACACAACTTAGAATTTTACTTAACTCTTCTTTACTGCAAGAATGAGGAGGGAATTATCCTGTCATAGTCTGTGACTTAGTGTATTTTAGCTTGTGGAATTGTCAGAATTGTATTTTAATCCAGTCAGTGTGCCAGTGTTAGCAACACATAAGGGTGACTGAAACACACATTTGTCACATGCTGCATGTTTTTTCCGGCCCCCTTCCTGGTTTGAGATTGTACGAGGGGGTGCTGATAAGTCCTTAGCCCGACCAGGAAGGAAACAATCTACAGTGACCAAACACGGGATTTATTCAACATACTCCCCACGAAGCTCAATACACATCTTAGCCCTTTGCTCTAACTTTTGCAACCCACTCAAAATTCAGAAGGTTGTCCGTCCAACCAAGTCTGTGCGGCAGCAATGACCTCTGGGTCGGACGAAAAATGGCGACCTTTCAATTGTTTTTTCAGTGCAGGGAACAGGTGGTAGTCTGACAGGGCCAGATCCGGAGAATATGGTGGCTGATCAAGACATTGGAAGCCCAGGTAGGCCAGTTTCTTCTACGTTGCAAGTGCTCGGTGAGCCGGGGCATTGTCATGCAAGAACAAGACTCCCTTGGTGACCCTCCCGCAGCGTTTTTCCTTCAATTGCACCAGCAGAGATGAGTAATACTCCACGTTGATAGTTTGGCCCTTTGGAAGATAATCAATGAGGAGTATGCCGTCTTCATCCCAAAAAATTGAGGCGAGAACTTTTCCAGTGGATTTTTGCACTCGAAATTTTTTGGGGTGGGGTGAGCCGCTGTGCTGCCACTCCATTGATTGTTGCTTTGTCTCCAGGCCATAGTGATATAACCAGGTTTCGTCCATGGTCACCAATCATGACAGGAAATTATTTGGATTGGGCTGAAAAAATTCCAAAAGTTGCTCAGGCGACTGGCACCATTGACATTTTTGATCCGCGTTCAGGCATTTCGGGACCCACTTCGCTGAGAGCTTCTGCATGTCCAAATCTTAATGAATGATGGACCCAACCCACTCATGTGTGATGCCCAGTTGCTCAGCTATTGATTTAGCCAAAATCCGGCAGTCTTCCAAGATTAGCTCGTGAATTTGACAAATAATCTTCGGGGTGGTCACTGTTTTGGGTCTTCCAGGATGAGGTGCATCACAGGTGGAAAAATCACCATGTTAAAACTGGGCCACCCAGTTTTTGACATTAGCATACAATGGTGCTTGTTCCCCTAATGTTCTGTCAGAATGGCGTGAATTTCCTTCGGCGCCTTGCCTTGCAGGGGGGGGACTTGATGACAGCTTGCGTCTCGATGTTGTTGAAATCACGCGTGTCGCCTGACATGCTTACTTTCAGCCTCTGCAACACGAAAAGACTTGCAATTCGGCACATGAACAGACCCCTGTTTCCAACGACACTATCGATTCCGTCCTACAACATCGGGAAGTAGGTTGGGCTAAGGACTTGTCAGCACCCTCTCGTACTTTGAAACTTAATGCATTCATGTCCTGCAAATCTTCTATTGAAAGTAATGGATTGTTCTGACGTTACTTTTCTTAAGCAGTGAGCCTATTTGTAGACCTCCAGTTCCTCACATTTGTCAGTGACTATGTGTTTTCAATTTATAGGATCTAGGAAAACCCCAGAAGAAGAGGACATCCATGATGAGAATGTCTTCATGGGCCTCACTGAAAATAGAAGTGGCTTCAGACAGCAAAAAAAATTTGAATATCGACCCAAAATGACAGCTGATCATGGTGAGAAATGCTTTTGAATCCATGTAAGATGTTCTTCTGAGTGGATGAAGAACTGTAATATTCTCCATATTCCACTTTGTTTGGTAATAGTGTTCCCAGAGTGCCATTGAGCTGAAATTATCAGTTCTTGAGGCTGGAGGTGTGAACCTTCAGGTTTGGTCTTTAGCCTGCTTTGTTTCTAATAGACATAGAGTAGGCTAGTGTGATCATAGTACTGTTAGCTGTGTCTTTCAGCTGTTGAGCCATGTGGCCAACTTTCATGAAAGTTCATATGAACATTATGGCATTACTGGGCACACAACCCTTCTACTTGTTAATGTCTTATAATAGGCAATAACAGCATTACAGATTTCATAGCATACACCAACATCTGAACGTATAAGAGCGGATCAGTGGGGGGATTGTCCATAGAAAATATAACTAGTATTGGGAGTGGCCAGACTTTCACATTAAATTATCAACATGCTGTTGTATGTAGGTCACCAGTTACAAACACAGTGATTGTGTTAACTGAGGTCACAAATGACAAATTTAGTGTACATACTGCTAGTGTAATGACCTTGCTCTGAAAGGTAATGGTAGTGATAAAATGTCTCATATTATTGCAGTTCAAAGAAATATAAAAAATTTAAGACCTCGTGTGTGTGTGTGTGTGTGTGTGTGTGTGTGTGTGTGTGTGTGTGTGTGTGTGTGTGTGTGCACGCACGTGCGCGTGCAGGAGCACACATGCTTGATGCATGTGAGGGGTAGTGGGTTGAGAGTAGAGTGTAACAGGTCTCTCTCTGTTGCACGCACATGTGCATGCACACACGCGCGCGCACACACACACACACACACACACACACACATAAACACGTCAAACACTGACACATTTTGAGGCAATTTTTAAGAACTTTAGAATCCTTTCTTACCAAGAAGTTCTTTGTCATATGGCAAAGAATACGCCACACATTTCTTTTATTTTGCTCATCCAAGTTCTCCAGATATAAGATGACCCCAGATATAAGACAACTCCCCTTTAGGGACTGAAAGCTTAGAGGAAAAATAATTGTGGTAATTTTCCAAAATTCAATACATGAACTCTTTTGAACACACCTCTCTATATAATTCCACATTTAGATTCACATGATACTTTGCTGGGAAAGCCAATAATTGTGCTTTGTCCTTCTGCCATTTCTGCATTTTAGCCTGACCAGTACAATATTTCTTCATTCTTATGAACTCAGTTGTCTCTTCACAGTTCCTGACAGCCGTTAGTTTAAAGTTAGCCTGATATGCAGTGAATGAGAATGAAACAGTCTGTGCTGCAGGAATATCTCGTCTTCCAGTTGTTTCTCATGATCATGTCACATGACTTGCTGAACTTTGTTTTACAAGTATGTTTGTTGTAATTCTTAAAAATGACACGGTACTAATTATGTAGCAAAATATAATAATTGCACACTAAGAGAACATTTCCAAAGAATCTGGCATTTATGCCACAAGCATCAACCTTTTTGGGTGAGAAGTAGCTTTTTTGACAGGACTTCAGAATACAGAACTGGATAATTTGCTTGTTGGTGTGGTAGTGATGTGATGACAGTCCGATGATTACTGCTTCTGACATACTTTAATGTTCATAATATTGCTTGACTCTTTGTGGATCTCTCCATCCACTTCCCCATATACCTTCATGACATGCACAGGTACCGTGTTTCGTCTTTGCTGACTAGTATGGGAGCCCATATTTTGAAGGAAAGTAATGGTAAAATATGTACTTTACATTCTCTGAACCGCGCATCATGATACACATGTGTCAGAAAGACCAACAAGGTGCACACTTTTCTTAATTATTTCACTTACATTATCCTCCACATGTTTCAAAGAAGTAATTGTTCATCATCAGGAGGAGTTCTGTAAAAGGAGCTTACAGTATTTCACTATGCATCTTAAGAGGAGTCTAGTTGCTGACACAATACGAATGATCATTTGCATCATGTCAGCCACTAGACTCCTGTTAAGATACATGGTGAAATACTGTAAGCTGCTTGTACAGAACTCCTCCTTATGATGAACAATTACTTGTTTGAAGCATGTCGAGGATAATTTAACTGAAATAAATTATTAAGAAAAATGTGCATCTTGTTGGTCTTTCTCATGTATGGGTAAAATACACTCATTTTATAGTAAGCAAAGTAGAGTATGTTAATACATTTTAAAATATACATATAATATTAAAAATACAGTGGAAATCACAAGGGATGGAACACTGATGGTAACATACAGGGTGCTGTGCTATGCATACAGGTGACCGGTCAGAGTCTGGGAGTGTCAAGTCATTTGGTAGTGGAAACATGAGTCAAACTCCATCTCCTACACCATCTCACGGAAGTGCTGGGGATAACGCAGCACTGACCGGCAGCCCCACTGCAGCGGCAGTACCTGTTGATTCACGCTACTTTGTTATTAAAGCAGGTAGTTTGAAGACCATTGAGGTGTCACTTAGTTGTGGTGCTTGGACATTTACGTGCAATACAGAAAGGAAGTTGACACGTGTTTACAAGGTGAGGTCTGCCTTTATACTATTGATAAAGAGCTTGAAATTGAAATTCTTTCTGTGGCTTGTGTTTACGTTATTGTGTGACAATGTCATAGGAGGGCAAGCAGGTGGTACTGGTGTTCAGTGTCCAAGGCAGTGGACACTTCCAAGGATATGCACGTCTTACTGGAGACAAGCCAGATTGCAAGACAGGCACAGCAGACCAGTGCTTTGATATGAGTGGCCCTAACCTCAGTCCACCACTCCCAGTCGAGTGGATTAAGCGAGCCAACATCCCCTTTCAGGCAACTCGTCATTTACTTAATCCATACAATGACAACAGGCGAGTTCAGACAAGTCGTGATGGACAGGTAATATTAACTTAAAATGTAATTAATTTTCTGCCTTTTTAGTCTCAGATTTAAACATAATTATGTTATCACTCAGAGAGAATCCATTACTGTTCCTAGTGTTTGGGCTTACCTTAATCGTAGTCATGTACAAGGTGTGGCTGTTAAATTATTGCAAATATTCCTTTAGACATACGGCTTCATGAAAGGGGTCACCAGTTTACCTTCATCTTCAGAATAGTTCCCTTGAGCAGCTGTACACTTAGCATAGTGATGCTGCTACTGTCAGAATAGTTCCCTTGAGCAGCTGTACACTTAGCATAGTGATGCTGCTACTGTCAGAATAGTTCCCTTGAGCAGCTGTACACTTAGCATAGTGATGCTGCTACTGTCAGAAACTTTTATGGAACTCCCTCTTTGGAATAACCTTCAGCACTGCTGTCACATTTGTATGAGACCTTTGATACCCTTAAATCTTCATCCCTTCAAGGTGCACTTTAATTCTGGAAAGCCAGAAGTCATTGGGAGCAAAATGAGGTCAATAAAGGGGGTGTTCCATTCCAACATTAACAGTCTCTTGCTATAAACTGCTTGACAGTGTTCATTGAAATGGAGCATTGTCATGTTGGAGGAACCAGTTGTTGCTTCAAATTTCAGTCCGTTCTCTATGCAAACCTTCACATAATCGGGCAGATGCTTCTACAAATTAACCCTTCGGTACCAGAATTAAATGCACGATGTGATGTGCGGGAGACCATAATTTAAATGGGGCTACATAAGGATGGCCGTTAAATGGCATTAGGCATTTTGGGCATTACACTGTATGACAGGTATACCCAACATTAGATGCCAAAGAGTTAACCCTGATTGATTGTTGTAAAGAAAATATCCCACACAAATGAAGCTACTCCTAGTTGAACACAGTAATTCTGATGTGCTTTTAGCATGTTTGTTCTGTGATGTTCAGTTCAGTTCCTGTGTTGCTGTTTGTGTTGCCTGTGAAAGTTAATATAATGCCTTTATTTGATTATTTGCTAAAAATAAAATTATCATTAGGTGTTAAATCCAATGCATGAGGAGTATATGTTGGGAACTAGTAGAGTTTGCGCTTGGTTAAGATGTTACTCATGGTGACCATTAGTGTTGCTAACAAAATGAAACCACATTCTGTTTTGTTGGCCATTGTTTCAAACTCCACATCTTGGATATTTCAGAGCATACAACTGAAACTCCTGGTTAACATGTGTCACTACACATTTTGCTGTAAACATATTGTTGTTCCCTCAGTAGCCAGTGGAAAATCTATGAAATTAAGATCACCATTCATATGTTATAGTGTGGTTGAGAGTTTGTTCTGTGAATGCAAACCTAAGAATTTTTAGGCTTTCCATGGCCGGTTTCTCAAAGTTTCACAACTGTGAATCATGTATTCATTGACATCAGCCTCTTCACAATGTGGCTTGCATTTTTCTGGAGTGAATTCTGAAACATCACTGGTTTACTGCCTCAAGAGCAATAGGCACACAAATTTTCCACAAGTCTGGGAGTCACCTCAAAATTCCAGGTATAAGCAGCATGATATGAAGCAAGGTCTCTTATTGACAGTCAACAAATATGCTACAGTACAAAATGTTGTTACCGTTGCAACCTTGCGCCTGGTATTTGTGCATCCCTGCTCTTGAGAGAGAGAGAGAGAGAGAGAGAGAGAGAGAGAGAGAGAGAGAGAGAGAGAGCGTATGCGTGCGCATGCGGATGCACACAGTAGCCTCATTATCAGAATCTTGCAGTCAGACATTGTGCTTGTCAGTATGTCAGTACAGTACTTTTTCAATCAGGTCCCTCTGCAATAGTGGCCTGAGACCTAAGAATGCAAATTTGTAACCCCTGGGTAGTACAATGCATGGACAGCAAGCTATATTTTTAGGCCTGTCATGTAATAGGTTGAAAGGTGTAAATTCTCTAGGTTTTGCTGTGTGGTTACTGTTGAAAATTGCTACTGTGTTTGTATAATTTTCATATTAAGCGTCCAGAGCTTAAATTCTCTAGGTTTTGCTGTGTGGTTACTGTTGAAAATTGCTACTGTGTTTGTATAATTTTCATATTAAGCGTCCAGAGCTTAAATTCTCTAGGTTTTGCTGTGTGGTTACTGTTGAAAATGGCTACTGTGTTTGTATAATTTTCATATTAAGCGTCCAGAACTTAAATTTGCTGATTGTGGATTTCTATGTGGTACCATGGTTTTGAATGTGTTGAGCTGTACCCCCATGCCACATATGGACTTCAAAAATAAGGTACTTAGGCGCAGAGACAGCAGTATATATATTATACAAGAATTAGATTCTGTTGGCTACAGAATGCCTGAAAAAAAAGTGTTTTGTCTTTTTATTCTTGCAGGAGATTGAACCCAGTATAGGTGAAGCACTGTGCAGTCTTTGGGACAAGATACCTCCATTTGTTCCGAAGTCCACCTTCTTTTGTTCACTTAAGACATTTCAAGAAACGCCTGAATCTGCGACATCGTCTAAGTATGTGGGCTACCACGGACGTCCCATCAGGGGTTATTCACACATGGGATATGGCGCAGGTTGCCAAAACTATGGCGTAAACTACGGTCACCGTAGCCAACATCCAAAATGAACACAGAAATATTATTACATTATATTGACAGGTGACATTGATATTGTTTGATTATAATTTTCAGTTGGCACTTTCAAAATATAAGACTGACAATGTGTTGCATTTTCCCAGTATTACTGGCTTAATTGGGTATAAAGTTGGTATGATGTACAAATCTCATGTTGTCACTACTTGGTATACTTGGAAGATGTGCATAAGAATATTCAACATTTTGAGTTTTTCAGAAACAGTATATGATATGAGTAAGACATTATTGATGAGATGTTTAAAAATGTTCGAAATGTTTGCAGGAGTATTGGAGTTAGATAGGGCAACAGCTGTGACTGTACCTGTAATTAATTACAGCATTGTTGTAATTAATTTAATTTAAATTTTAGGTTTTAAATAATTGTTTTACCAGGTGTGAAATGACACTGCTTGTGTCTTGGTCTCTTTCCCATTTACATAAAACCATATTCGGAACTGTCTTGTAACTGTACTTATTTTGTGATTAAAATATCTTTATTTGTGTCCTCTGTTAGAATGTTTGCATCACCAGCAACAAACACTGTCTCTGCCTTTTGTTTATTTATTGGAAATAGTTTAAATGTATAATAAAAAATACATTTCAGCCAAGGACGGAACCCCGAAGTACATGATGTTTATTTTCCCCTAGACCAGAAATATATCTTCCTGATAGCTTCTTGATATGTTCTAATAATTTATATAAAGCATAGATTTGCTACCCCTCTGATTCCATAAGCATCTAATTTATAAAGTAAAATGTTATGGTTTTAACACATTATATGGTTTGTGATGAACAAAAGAAAATTCCAGTTAGGTGTATCTTTTTTTCTATGGCCTCTCAAGGAACTCATGAATCATTGTTGCAGTTGATTTTCCCTCTGAAATCATTCTGATCCTCTGTTAAGTCCTTTTGATCCATTCACAACAAAGGGATGTAGAAATGCATCTGTTAGCTTCACAATGTCTGACAGAGCTGGAGAACTGCTAAATGGCTGGTACCGCAGTTACACTGTGATGTGGTGACGTGTAAACTGGACAAAATACAGGGCACTTTACACTGGGACCTGGAAGCAGCTTGAGTGTGAACTCAGTAATTGTTTAACATAGCAAGAAACTTTACAACAAAACCTGTAGAAGGAAATACTGTTTCTGTGTGTCTTATGATTATGGAGATGATAAGACAAAGGTGAGTGAATGTATCAGAAATGTTGCACTGCCTGTGTGCAGTTCTTAACTTGTTGATATTTGCAGTCATTTGGTGATGTGCTAAATTGAAGTAATGGTGTGTACTGCTCATGGTTGCAAAATGAATGAGAGTGAGATGGGGAGGGCATGTAGAATTCATGGGAGACATCAGAAATCAATACAGAATTTTGGCCAGAGACACTGAATTGCAGATCCCACTTGGGCATAACAGATATAAGTGGGAGAATGTGAATCTTTTATAAAGTGTGAATTTGCTGATTGGATTAACCTGGTTGAGAATAGGGATGAGCTTTGGCTTTTTGTGAATGCTTAATGAATGTTCCCAAAACTGTGAGAAATTTTGTGACTCAGTGAGCAGCTATTGACGTGTATATGTCGTAGAGCTGGGGGGTCTATCTGTCAAGGTCGCGTCAACCGAGATCAGAACTTTCCTGAGCATAACAGTAATGACGTCACAACGCGATATGATAATGCGCATCCGTTACGCGTCATTCGCGTTATGATAACGAGCATTGTACTCATTTATCGTATATGTGACATCAATACACGCATGCGCGAACCAATACATTGCAACACAAAGGAGCCACAAAAAATCATGAATCATTCTTCCCTTAAAGGAATAACATAGTTCCATGTATATGTCTTAGGCCGTAATGACATATGCATGATTCGATGTAACGCGCAATGCTGGAAAATGTAATAAAATGAATCGAGCTACGTGATACATCGAACCATGCATATGTCATTACGGCCTAAGACATATACATGGAACTACGTTATTCCTTTAACCCTTTAAAGCCCGAATTAAATCCCATCTGCTATTTGCTGGCATTATTAGGAGCTCACCATTTTCTCCACGTTAGCAGGACAAGGGTTAAATTATTAACCTTTAGGCGACTAATGTCATATACATATGGAGCACCCATTCTTGATGTTTCTAGATCACACACGACGCAGCACAGTCGGTAGGACTCCTCTGGACGAGTGATCAGCTCGTCGCAGAGACCTCTACCTGA
>Ga0268261_10000336_pt1 | contig 29213 bp, 24 predicted proteins | sample TergutNc150P1_FD_190353 | JGI IMG/M metagenome (GOLD analysis project Ga0268261, IMG submission 190353) | Nasutitermes corniger P1 segment gut microbial community from laboratory colony in Florida, USA - Nc150 P1 (SPAdes) (version 2) | ecosystem: Host-associated > Arthropoda: Insects >... | reverse complement strand
ACTGTACGGCTAGTGTGAGCTGAATCGGACACCACACTCAAGGACAAACATCGATAAGACTTGTCAGCTGACAGGTACAGTGCGTGGACCCGCCAGAAGACCACACTTTTCTCTGGCCATTATCTCCGTAACCATTCAACTTTGGACATAGGTGTTTTGGGTTATATCGGTATACTTTAACATAAGGAACACCCTCCCGAATTCTGGCACATTCCTCCTGCGACACCCTTGTGTGTGTGTGTGTGTGTGTGTATATATATATATATATAAAATTATTCTGCTCATGTTGCACTAGATCCTACTTTACTTCTTAAATTATAAGAATGGTTAGGTACAAGATTAGTATTTCCGGACATCGTAGTATCTTGTGTGTGTTTATTCGTTGACGGTTCATTCACTCCTTCCTCTACCTTATCACTTCCTGTTTCCCGTCCTGACTTACCCACTAGTCTGGAACATGTAGCGCCTTCTGTTTCATTAACGTTTTGCAGCTTCCGTTGTAAGTGCAATGACCCAGGGACCCACTCGGGATCATCCCTACGTTTACGCGACAAATTATCTAAGTCTTCTCCTATTTCACTCGACTCTTCCTCTCCTACCTCTACTTTTGTGGAATGGGGAGGAATCTCGGTATCTAGCTTCTCTCTTTCCAGTAAGCCTAAATGTTCATCAGAAACATCCTCTTTAGGCTATTTTCCACTGTTTGTGTACAAACTCTTTTTAGCCTATTTACATGTACTATAGTAAAAGTACCATCTGCTAATTGTACTTTATAAATTAAAGGGGAAACCTTCCGCTCAATTTCAAATGGTCCTCTGTATTGGTATGAGAATTTCTTCACCTTGCCTCATTTATGTATGGGGTCGTGTATGTATACAAAATCTCCCTTTTTAAACTGCTCCAATTTTGTTTGGCGATCATAATACCACTTAGCAGTATCGTGACTCATTTTAGATTGCTGGCTAGCTGCCTTATGGGCTTCGCGTAAGTCGTCTGCCACCTTTTTTACATGTTGTTCATACTTGTCTTCATTTAAGTTCTCATTATTAGAACGTGGCTTCCAGTCATCTTCTACCAGAAGTCACATATCTCTACCATATACCAAATGATAGGGAGAATATTTGGTAGAACTGTACGGCATGGCTCTATATGCCATGACAGCATAGGGTACATACTCGTCCCAATTTTTGGCGTCCTTCCTTACAAAATGGGATAGCATATCTATCAATAATTTATGCATCCATTCACAAATTCCATTAGATTGAGGGTTGTAGCTACTTGTTTGCAATTTCTGTATTTTCAGTAGTCTACATGTCTCCTTTATTAACCCTGAGGTAAAGTTAGCACCTCTGTCAGTTAATAACTTCTTAGGTACACCAAACTGAGTAATTATTTTAATTAGAAATTTTCTCGCAATAGTCTCAGTGTCCTGCTTGGCGATAGGAATCGCTTCGCAAAAGCGAGTGAAATGGTCATCAAAAGTGAGCAAATACTTATTTCCTCGCTCAGTGACAGGTAGTGGTCCCACTATGTCCAAAGAGACTACATCCAAAAACTCATGAGCCACTAAAGCTTCTCCCAAGGGTGCAATGGTTCTATGTCCTGTTTTCCGTTTGGCACAGGCCTCGCATCTCTTAATAAACTTGGAAACATCCTTCCTAAGCGTCTCCCACCAATATTTCCTGTTAATAAATTCTGCAGTCCTACTCACGCCTTGGTGTGCGGTGAACAGCAGCTCATGGTAGCAAGTTAGCAATGTGGGAATAAGCTTTGTTGGAATAACAAGTCATGGTTGTGTTTTTGGTGCCTGATAATACAACAACCCATCCTCATCGGTCCAGAAATTCTCATACTGTTTATATTTAGCACATAACTCATCTCTCTCTCGTTCATCTCGGATAACCTCTTTTGAAAGGACTAACTCTTCTGTTATCACATTTACATTTCTTGACAAAGCATCAGCATGTCGCATCTTAGTGCCTGGACGATGCTCCACCATAAAATCATATTCAGACAGTTTTATAGCCCATCGCGTGAGTCTAGAACTGGGGTCTTGTAAATTTAGTAACCATTTCAAAGCTCTGTGGTCTGTATGTACAGTAAATCTACGGCCATACAGGTAACATCTGAACTGCTTAGTTGCAAATAAAAACGCTAATAGTTCTAGCTCAGTAACACTATATTTAGATTCCGCAGGATTTAGTTGCCTGCTGCAATATGCAATAGGTCTTTCTTCCCCATTACGCTGCTGCGACAAAACAGCTCCAATAGCCTTAGTTGAAGCGTCACATGCGACAACAAATGGTTGTGAAAAATCCGGGTATATTAATAAAGGTTCTGTACTTAGAATCTTCTTAAGCTCTTCAAATGATTTTTTATGCTCACTTGTCTACTCAAAGGACATGTCCTTTTTGGTTAAATTAGCGGTTTAGCTAGCACGGCAAAATTTGGAACGTGTTGCCTGTAATATCCAGCTAGGCCAATAAAGGCTCGAGTATCCCTCACTGTCTTTGGAACAGGATACTCCACTATAGCTTTAACTTTCTTAGGATCCGGTCGGATACCAAGGGGTGTACAAATATGTCCTAGATACTCTACAGTGTCTGTTGCGAAAACGCACTTTTCAGGTTGAATTTTGAAGTTTGCTTGTTCTAGGCATTAAAAAATAGTCTTTAGCTTTCTCGCATGTTCCTCCATTGTAGCGGAAAAGCATATTACGTCGTCCAAATACACCAGGCAGTCTGTTCCCTTTAGTCCCATCAAAACTACGTCAATGCATCGTTGATATGTAGAAGGGGCGTTATTCAACCCAAATGGCATTTTAATATACTGAAAATGACCTCTGACAAGAAAATGCAATTTTCTCTCGGTGTTCAGGCTTTATGGCTATCTGATCGTATCCTGATGCCATATCTAGCACAGAGAAAATTTTACTCTGCCCTAGCGAATCAAGGGTATCAACAATGTTTGGAATGGGGTACGCATCCGGCTTCGTTACAGCATTTAAAGCCCTGTAATCTGCAGAGGGGGCCAAAGGGGTAGTATGTGGTCCTGAGGGTACATGGTTTGCCGACAACTGTGTACCGATAAAACTCAGGAAATGCCATTTATTCCTACCAAGTCCCATACATGCATGTCCACGTCATGGCTCCTGGGCAACGTCTTTGGCGGCTAAGACATGTAGGGGCGCAAAGCGAGTCCCTGACGCTTTAATCAGGGCTGGTCGGCTAAGGGAGACAACCCCAACAGAAAAACATCGGCCCTCCAGGATTGCTGGGGGTTGGGCTTAGGGCTGACAACCCCATCCCGCCTAAAAAAGTAGTCATGAAATCTGAGGAAGTTAAAACCGGACCGATTTGCTGAGGATGACATTGCAAAGGATTAAAGGATTTGAGAATTGGTACATGGAATGTGTTATCATTATACCAAGCAGGTGCCCTGAAGAAGCTCCTATCACAATTAGATTCATATAAGACAGACATCACTGCCCTACAAGAAATAAGATGGACAGGCGAAGGAATAATAGAAAAAAAGAACCATACCATCTTTTACAGTTGCGACAGCAAACGTCACATGTTTGGAACAGGCTTTATAGTAAACAAGAGGATTAAACACCTGGTTACTGATTTTAAAGCAAAAACACCTAGAATATGTACGATACGTGTCAGAGGCCTTTTCTTCAACTACAGCCTCATTTGTGTCCATGCACCAACAGAAGAATAGATGATGATGAAAAGGACAATTTCTACGAAGAGCTAGATCAGACTTATGAGGAATGCCCAAAAAGAGACGTAAAAATAATTCTTGGCGATCTTAACGCGAAAATAGGTCAAGAAGAGGTACACAGACCTATCATCGGAAAGTATAGTTTACATACTTTATCTAATGATAATGGCCTCAGACTTACAGATTTTGCATGTTCTAAAAACATGGTGGTAGCAAGTACATTATACAATCATAAAGATATTCACAAAATGACGTGGAGATCTCCTGATGGGCAAACCTACAACCAAATAGATCATCTCTTAATAGACGCACAGCATGTTTCGAATGTAATGGATGTAAGGACCTTTAGAGGGGCAAACATAGACTCAGATCATTATCTGTTAATATCAAAGATTAGGAGTCGGATATCTAATGCAAGGAAAACGTACGGCACTTGTGCCAGAAAATTCAACATTGAGAAACTAAAAACCCCTGAAATATCATCCGTATATAAAAAACAATTAAATGAGTACCTAGAAAAACATCCTACTAATGATAACGACAATATTAATGATATGTGGAAGCTTTTAAAGAACACTATCACGCAAACAGCCGACACAGTATTAGACAGAATGGAAAGAATAACATATATAGATTGGTTCGACACAGAATGTGAGCAGGCAACGATCAGAAAAAATTTAGCATACAAAAGGATGCAACAGAGAAATCACACACGGAAGGCAGTGGAAGAATATAGAACTGCCAGAAAAGAAGAAAAGAGAATACATAAAAGGAAGAAGAAGATATTTATTGAGCATGAGCTTAAAGAACTGGAACACCTCAGGAGTAACAATGAAAGTAAATCCTTCTATCAAAAGCCAAATAAAAGTAGAAAGGACTTTCAGCCTAGAACAACACTATGCCGAAGCGAAGAAGGAATTCTCCTAAGCGAGGAAGATGACATACTCAGTATATGGGCAGAACATTTTGATGAACTCCTGAACACAGAAACTTCTAATCAAAAAAACATAATCAACCAAGAAATTCATAAAGTACACTTAGCCATCGAGGAACCTATCCCGACACTTGATGAAGTGAATAATATCATACAAAAGCTTAAGGACAACAAAGCACCAGGAATAGACCTCATACAAGCGGAACTGATAAAGAAAGCCAGTCTAAATTTCGTTGAACATATGCATCAACTAATAACAAATATTTGGATCACAGAAAATATACCGGAAGACTGGAACTGGAGCATCATCTGCCCGATACATAAGAAGGGAGACGTAACGATATGCTCAAACTATAGAGGAATAAGCCTGCTGTGTGTAGCACATAAAATCTTCTCTAACATCCTGTTTAATAGGCTCCTCCCTTATACAGAAACAATCACTGGTGATTACCAACGTGGCTATCGTCAGGGACGGTCTACAATAGATCAGATCTTTACTGTTCGCCAGATACTCGAGAAATGTAATGAACATAATAAAGACACACATCACCTCTTTATTGATTTTAAAGCGGCATATGACAGTATAGATAGGAGTCGCCTATATGCAGCCATGGGAGAGATGAACATACCACAAAAACTGATAGCTCTAGTCAAGGCCACAATGAACAATACCCAGTGTCGAGTTAAGATACAGAACAGGCTTTCAGCACCCATTAACATAAAAAACGGAATCTGGCAAGGAGATGCACTGGCTTGCCTATTATTTAACGTAGCACTAGAAAAAGTTGTTAGAGATGCTGCCTTAAACATAAGAGGTACAATTTTTTACAAATCCGTTCAAATTATAGCATACGCTGACGATATCGACATAATTGGCAGAACCCAGTCAGCCATGATTGAGGCATTTAATAGTTTAGAAAAGGCTGCTAAAGATATGAATCTGCTTGTTAACCAAGAAAAAACCAAATATATGCCAGTGACAAAGAGGAGCCATACACACTATCCACACTATTTAGAAGTCGGACCATATAAATTTGAGGTAATTCATCGCTTCAGCTATCTAGGATCTAATGTCAATTGCAATAATGATATTAGTGAGGAGATCCATAAACGCATTCTAGCGGCAAACAGGTGTTTCCATGGTTTAAGAAAACATCTGAGGTCTTATTTGACCTCAAGAAACACTAAAACATTAATGTATAAAGTACTCATTAGACCTGTGCTCACATATGCGTCTGAAACATGGACCCTGTCTAAAACCAATGAGCGGCAACTAGGCCTGTTCGAGAGAAGGGTACTTCGGTGTATCTTCGGAGCAAAGCAGGAGAATGGGACATGGCGAAAAAGATACAACCATGAATTATATGAACTGTTTAATGACTCAAATATTGTTAATTACATTAAAACCAAGAGACTAGCATGGGCAGGGCACCTGATACATATGAGTAATGAAGGAACCCTTAAGAAGATATTCAACACCAAACCAGAAGGAACAAGAAGTGTAGGAAGACCAAAACTGTGATGGGAGGATGGTGTTGTCCAAGACACGTGAGTATTAGGGGTCAACAGCTGGAAGAAAGCAGCCCTCGACAGAGACGAATGGGCAAAACTTCTTAAGAAGGCCAGGGTCCACCAGGGACTGTTGAGCCAATGATGATGATGATGAATCTATGCAGAACCTGTATTTAATACTCCTGTCTCGTGATTTCTTTTGCACCAAGACGATACTGCTGCTCCAAGGTGACATACTGGGTTCAATAATCTCTTTTTCTAGCACCTTGTCTATGTGCGCGTCTGCAACTGGCTTTAAGGCGTAAGGAATCCGAGAGGGGTTTATTTTTATAGGCCTTGCATCCCCCGTATCTATACTATGTTCCACTTGACTCGTAAACCCTAACTTTATACTTCCTAGGCCATAAAATAAATGCTTATATTGTCGCAAAACAGTTCCTAAAATTTTCTGCTTTTCCTTTCTCAAGTGTGCTAATTTCCCCTGTAAATATTTTTCAAATTTACCCGGCGCTACGTGCACATCACATAAGACAGGATTTACATCAAATCCTCCAGATATTGGTCTTTCATTACTTTTTATGGGTGAGGCTATCCCTATGTATGTTTGATTCTTTAACTCTACTTCTTCTAGTGACAGGTTTACAATCTGGATTGGCACGTATCCTAATACTTGGGTTCTCTTTTGAATTTTCTTATATCTCTGCATAACTTCATTTTGACCTTTAATTGTAAAGCGCCCTATATTATCCTGAGCCGTTTTCTTATGATTGGTGTCAACTTGAATACCGATTCTGTTCTCAACGGGATGAGAACTATCTTCCGCTTGTAGGTCATCCGTGTGACTAGTGGTTACAACTGGTAAACCACTCTCTGGCAGGTTTGGCAGGCATTCACCCGAACTGGCTTTACCATTACTGCTGGTGACGTCAGCAGTAACATCAACACTACCGTCGCTACTGGCGACAAATTTACCTTGGGGAGAGAATACAGATTTTACCAATGAAGACTTTTCTAAATTGACCACATACGAGGGTGAATCGCCGACATTCGATGAGCTCAAATTATCCTGAAGCGTAGCTACTACCCGCGCCATATATACACCTGGCAGGCCATCTGGGTCCACCAGTACTTCTTGATTCTGAGGGACTTTTAACTACCACTGGGTCATCACATCTGACGACATGACACCGGGCTATGCTTGTAGAAACGGGGTACCAACACAGTCCCCCTGAGCTCTATGGTACCTTCCCAGTCTCCCAGAGAGCCATCTCCTTCCTCCTCTCGACCCAGAGTAGGCGACCTCTCTTGCTTAGCGTTGATCAGGCGCCGAACCGTTGAGGTCCCCTGTTCCGGACTGTTCAACGGAAAAGAGTAGGGCCCTATGTAAAGTGCCTGGGCGGTCAGGCTGATTTCGGCCCCCACCTGCTGCAGGAAATCCATACCAAGAATGCCAGAGCCGCAGCGTTTCAAAGGGCTTACTATAAATGTATGCTTAAAAGTCATATAATAATCCTTATTCCTTAAAGTAAATTCTACCTCTTGCTCGCCTAATATATCTAACTGTGTGCCTGCTACACCCCTAGCCTGTACATTGCATGGTTGCACCTGCACCTTACTTATTCCGGGCTGAATCAATGAAACCATGGCGCCGGTATCCACCATGAATGAAAACTCCTCCCCCCCCTACTTCTAGTGTCAGTACGGGCTCTGTCACAAGACCCTTGACAACCGACAGCACAGTGCAATCCTCTGTGTACGGCCGTATTTCGGGTAGGATGGCGGGGTTGCTTTCGTCCTCCCTATCCCATTTAAATTTCCCCTTTGCCCTCGAGGACAACTGCTAGGAGTATGTCCCACCAGCCTGCAATTATAACAATGAATGTCGTGTGGTCTACGTGGCGCGTACCGATCGTCATTGGCCTTCGGCCCTGACTTCAAGCCCCCTCCTGCGGTCCGCATGCCCTCAGATTGCGCAGGAGTCCGATCATCAGTCCGGTAAGAGTAGGCCCCATCTACTCTCCTCGAGTTTTGTGTTGGGCCCGCCTTGTGCTGAAACCCAGCACCTCGATTCCCGCTCCATTGGAATTTACCCCGGGGTTTCCCGTATCTACTATCTCTAATGTCACCACGGTTGCCTCCTACTGTGAATACTTTCACACTTGTTCCCCGGTCCTCTCTTGCTGAGTTTCTCTCTTCCTTCTTAGCATTAGTCGCTATTGTGGCCATATTTAATGCCTTTTCTATATTCTCAGGCATCTGTAACCTAACTTGTCTCCCTGGGGCCCCTATCAGCTCATTTATAAAGGCAGCTAATAGCCTTCTATCTGCCTCCTGATTAATAACAGCTTGTTCTACGGGGTTCTCACTTCTACGGACCGTCCGTTGACACAATTTTCGGAGACGGTACAAAAACGCTTCGGGGCTTTCATTCTTCTCTTGGGAAGCATTCTGTACCCTGGCATAATGATAGTGGTCAGTGTGCTTATCATTAAATCGATTTACAAATGCAGTCCGAAATTCCTCAAAAGTAACGTCATCTGCTCTTAACTGCATTTGCGCTGAGTAAAACACTCTAGCGGGACCCCTTAATTTTAATCGGGCTAAGTGAACTTTATCTTTAGAACTTAGCCGCCCCATTTCGGCCGCCTCATTAATGGACTCAAAAAATTCAATAACAGGTATGCTGTTGCTATCTCCTCGCCACGGGTCAACCAAATTTGCCACCCACATTTTTTTTGTGGCAGTAGCCATTATTATTTAATCCTTCTTATGTTTCAGTCGCGCAATAACTGTCCGGGCAGAATGTTCAACCTGCCGACGGAGGTTCACTTGTGTGCACGAAGTTGTTTCGGCACCTCCAGAAAGAGAGATCCTCCGCTTCCTATATCCTACAACATTTACGGTCCCTATAACGTGCTTCTGCGGAATCCCTGATAGCCGACTAATAATCTACAATCTTATATTGGGGGTACCGCAAGCAGAAGTCCAAGTAAATCGTCCTAACTAAGGTACGTATGTGCTATTATAACAAAATCGTCCCACTTAACATTCTCCGGATGCACCATATGTGACCTCAAAAAGCATCATATGCCCATCTTCCAAAAATAGTGAACTCTTATAATTTTCCCCTATCTCTAAGGAGAAGTCCACTCGGCACCACCGACAGTAGAATTTTACTTCCAAATGTGCTGTGTGAAAACAATCGTTGGTAATAGTCTTCTTGTCAAACCCGACTATTGTACTGAACACACACTTACACAGCCCAACTAAACCTCCTCGCCTTATTTGGCGTACAATTTCATGCCACACTGCTGATTGCACAGTGTGCCTTGCAACACAATTCTCATAAGAACCTGTACAAAAACTAGGGTTCCAAGATATATGAAACGACAACCCTAAATGTGTATGCACAGTTAGCCAAGTCCTTGACCAGTAAGTGAACGGAAAGCTATCTTCTGAACAACTGAATTATAATCCTTCACTCCTTGTCTATACATTCTACACGACTGGATTATAGTTGCAACAAGGTAACAATTCTCCAATATACTGTAAATAACATTATAAGAGCAAAAAGCATACAAAACATAAACATAGTCATTATCATTATCATCCTGGTTACATTCTATTCACTTTATGCATTCATGTATGACACCCTCATATCTGCCACTTGTCGCTGCGTATATCCAGACAAGGGTACATAATCAGTTCGTTCTGCTTCCAAAACGTCAAAATCACAATGTGGAGGAAGGTACCACTTAATCAGTCGTGTCTCTACTTCAAATACTACTGCTAGTCCTTCTGACAGTTCATATTTATAAAGTTTGTGATTTGGAATCTTCAATCCCTTCAGTTTTCCAGCAAAAGCAATCTCCAATCGAGACTCAGCAGTTAAATTGCGAAATTTATGATTATGCGGCTCAATATAACTAACGTCAGTCTGGGTATGTTTACTAAAGAAATTAACTACTATTTGGCGTGCATAATGTGTAGATCCTTCCAGAGCCGCTGGGTGTAATACATGTAATACATGAATTAGCAAAATTGTAAAATTGCTAACAGTAGCCTGTCTTCCTAAACAACAGGATGCCATAGGTTTCACTGGAAATGCTGTGGAGCGATAATACACCAGGTTTTCCTAAAGGCAGGGTTCAGGAATCCATAGGGAAACATATCGCGACGCTGCCACCAATTTTGTTATGAACTAGCTAAGGACCAGGAATAGTAAGGATGCTAAATACTACTATCAAAATCATAAAATTGTAAACATATCAATATAATGTATTCTAAATAAAGAAAGAAAAATATAATAAAGCAACAAATAATTTTCCTCGTTGCATTCCTGTCATTCTCTTACCTATCAGTTACTAGGGACTTAATCGTAACTTTGCCTTGGCTGAGAGTTAACAATCTTTACTCACAAAAGAAGATAATTGCCGCCAGCATCTTCAGTAAGATGAGTCAAGCCTCTTTGCTATGGTCACGAGTATGGGTCGGGCAGGATCCCCTCTCCAGGTGTCTCGTTCACGCCTTCAAAATTACAATCAGAAAGGACGGATTTTTACTCTCTGCCAAGGTTATTTATTAGTCATTATTTCCGTGTCGCCTTTAATGCAGACCGTCCCCCTTAATTTAAAGAAGATGTCCCATTGGAGGATCACACCCATATTTGTCAAAACATATTTATTAACAGAGTAAGCGATTGGCGCTTCTCCATTGTCATCATTTCCTGGACATATATCCCGTCCATCCTTTTCGGGAATTTTCTACAGGCTCGTGCGGGAAGTCACAAGACTGTCACACAGGAAACACACTTTAACAGGTTGCGGTGAAAAGGCTTGCGAAACTCGCCTGCGGTCTACTGCTGCAAATGCACCCGACAAACATTCTCACCACAACTTCCCTTTGCTAGCGCGTGTCATATACATTAATAAAAGAATTAAATACTTGGTTATTTGATTGATCACTAATAAAATATGTCAATCACACAAAGTATAAGCAGTTTGATATATATATATGTATATAGATGAATAAAATGATGAGGAGGCGTTCACAACACAGAAAATAATCTGAGGGAGATAAAACTGGAGAGTGTGGGGGTGATAAAAGGTAGTAACATTTTTAGTACTACAAGCTGTAAGCTATAAGCTACAAGCTTTAAGCTACAAGCTATTAGCTGCAAGCTACAAGCTATAAGCTATAAGGTACAAGCTACAAGCTATAAGGTACAAGCTATAAGGTACAGGGTTCGGCAATGAAACGGAAAAATTTCAAAACATTAAAAAAATCGACACATGAATTTTTTATCTGTTTATTGGTCATAACTGAAAAGCATATGAATAGCCATTTTGTTTTATGTCAGTTTGAAAATTTGTATTTTGAAAATAACGCTCTCAAGATGACTTCCGTTTTGATGCACGCATTCCTCAAGTCAAGACCTGAACCTGATCATGACCTCTTGCACCATCTCCACAGGAATTGCAGCCACTTCATCTTGAATTCTCTGTTTTAAATCCGCGATAGTTCTTGGCTTTGTTTCAAACACTTTTGTTACAGATACCCCCAAAGAAAATAATCGCATGAGGTTAAGTCGGGGTAGCGGGGGGGGGTCATGGGATATCCCCATTCCTGGAAACGACTTGGTTCGGGAATAAACCATTAACTGCATTCATTGACATTCTTGCTGTGTGGCTTCTTGCTCCATCCTGCTGGAATAACGTGTTTTTATTCACAGGAAAACGGGAGAGTTGTGGGGTGAAGAAATTTTGCAGCATTTCCACATAGCGGTCCCCATTAACAGTAACTGCATTACCAGCCTCATTCTCAAAAGTAGGGCCCGATGATTCCCGATGCTGACATAGCGCAGCACAGTCACTTTTTGGGAATGGAGTGGCTTTTCATGAGGTGCTAATAGTTCTATTATTTGTGTATTTCTTCTCCTTTTTCTTTTTGAGTTTAAATCAATTGATTTTGGTGCGCGGTGATGTTAAGTTACGAGTTGCTATGTTGGCAGCAGTGGCATGTGCCGGACAGTGAGTTAAGATGGCGTTGCGTGTGGAACTGATTTGCACATGTGTTTGTATTGAAGCCAATAAATCAAGGTAAAGTTTTTAGAGTTAAGACCTATAGTACAGTCCATTACAAGCTATACTTAATGCAGGTAAATATGAAGTTAAACACATGTATAACATTTATGACATGAAATGCACAGAACAACCTAATAAAAATTATTTGCTTCCAAGAATCTTCATTCTAAGTTGGTATAATTTTCTGCATCCGCACCTATACACAGGTATGTCACACAGAAATTAATACTAATTTGGAAAGAAGATACTTGCACGCAATTAATTTTATTAATTGTATTCTGAATATTTTTATGTTATATGTTTTATACATGATTGCTCACTATACTCGATATTGTAATTTACTCTGGAATGTACGTTTTAACTTTATCTGGGGCAATGCTACATATTCATAACCTTCGTGAGTACTCCCAGATGATGGTTACATGTATCAGCCGAAACATGTGGCAATAGTTTCTTTGCTTATATAGAACAGTGCACAAAGTTGGAATAACAGTAACTGCACAAAAGGTGCATAATAGTGAATTTTTTTTTTTCATTTGAACATTTCGTTTTACAGCAGATTTCCCCCCCCCCCCCCAACCCCCCTTACAGTTACTCCTCGAAATTATGGTTCAGAATTATGCTATGGAGCATTTTACCTATAGATATAGGTCCCGGCTGCCAATTTCTTGTATGTGGTCGCCAGACACACTGTTACATTTGCATAGTTACATGCGTGTGGCGAAAACAGGCGAAGTATATTTTCAGTCAAAATATCAGCATGCTGTAAAAGGGATTATAAGCCGTAACTATGCCGGAAAATGTTGAAACTTTTCCTACAGCCCACCCAGACTCGTATTTAGTTTGTAGCGGGGAATATTTCTTTGGCTGTACAAAGGCCGGTGCGTGAGATTAACCACCCACTGCATTGTAGTGCAGAGGTCAAGGATAAGTGGAACTGTACCTCCACTACCCCAGTATGTCTTCACTGTATGCAAGGAGACAAATTAGACTACAACTACCTGAAGATGGAGCCAGTGGTTTTCTCCAAGACGCCGGTGCCCACGTACCAGACTACGCTGTGCCACAACGAACGATATTAAACTTGGATATCTAGTTTCAAATTTTGAATTAGTAAATAACTACTCCATGTACCATATTTAAATATAGTTGTGTTCTGACTAATTCATACATTGTAATATTGATATTGAACAAACCACAACGGGGATGACTCACCTCAAAGTTTGAATTGCATACCAGTTGAAATAGTTAACGTAAAGCCGGGTTCAGCGCATTCATTTGAAACTTTACGCTATATTTCTACACGGAAGGCCACAAAATTAACCTTTTGGCACCCGAATTTTACATTTAAATTTTAGCACATCCTGTATGTAAAATGTGAATAACACAGGAACCAAAAAAGGTAGCATTATGAAATAAACGGCATTTTGAAGAGAAAAACGGAGAGTGTGCAGCATTGTTTAAAATACTCAGTACTTATATTTGTTGGAAAAAAATATATAAAATGCAACATCTGGAGGGTAGCGGTACGCCCGTCCTATATATAGGACGCAAGTTTCTTAAAGGTTAAATGCGGATATTGCTTTTCCGCCACACAGTTTCCAGTATGGGGATACACAGTAAACAATCGCTCTGATGCTGCAGGTGGCATGTACCTTGTTAAAGACACCTACTTACGTAACAGACTGAACTGTGTGACAAAGCACAATTCGAAATTTCCTTGAATATTTATTTCATAGCACACACAATTTTTAGTAACTACTCTCGGGATGAGAGCAACTTCTTTCTCCGAAACATCGGCTCCAAACTATCTGAGTATTGTTACAATCCAGATCACAGAAAGAAAGTAAACATTCCATCGCATAGGTCTGCGCTATTTGATAATTAAATAAAATAATGCGGAAGCTTTCGTTCTCAAGTGTTAATGGATAACTTTTGATTAATTTCCGTTACTTCAGAGGTATGCACTGTTACATGTTTATGTTCCTGGGCTTGAAATTTGGTAGCAATTATTTCAGCAACATTCATAAAATAATTGAAATAAAAAAATAGTTCATAAAACCTTTACACAGGGCTATCAATTACTACTCACCAGGTGACGAATGTTAAATGACCAACCGAGTTTTTGACATGACTTCCGGTAGTGCGCTATGGAAAAGATTGCGTTCCGTGATGCTCACTTGTTCTGTTCGTTCCAAGATGGAGGACGTTGGAAAGCTTCGGTGCTGTATCGGAGATATAATCTGATTGCATGGAAGAGTTTAAGCCGTAAAATAGTTAACAAGATGAGCGGAAGGGTAAGTTGAACGTGTGTGAATATTAGTACAGCTATTTTCGTAAGATAAATGTTAAAAATCTCTGTTCCTTCATCAACTCCGTGTGTTGTGTGTTACGTTATCTCGACAATGTTAGTAACAAATTAGGTTTTGGCGATAGCCTTTCGTTTAAAATGTCACTACGAGTTTTGATCACCATCGTTGAAGTGAGCTAAATCACTTAAGGATAAAAGTGTAATATCTGTCTTCGCTTTGTGGATACGAAAGCAATGTGAACGCGACGTATATGCCATTATGACGTTGGTTATTTCAGATAATTTTTACGCGACTGAACTTTCGATACTCAGTTATAACTTATTAAATTAGTCCGTGTTAAACACTATAACGACAAATAAATATGTGGGTAACAGTTATTTGTCACATTTCTACATGCTTCGATCAAGCTTTGCTATTATCATGATTTTAGCAAACTTGAAATTTGATAGCAATTATTTCAGCAATATTCATAAAACAATTTAAAAAAAGTTTATAAAACATTTACACAGGGCTATCAATTGCTACTCATCAGGTGACGAATGTTAAATGACCAACCGAGTTTTTGATTTGACTTGCGGAAGTGCCCGATGGAAAAGTTTGGGTCCGTGCTGCTTATTTGTTCTGTTCGTTTTGAACAAGCGAGACGTTGAAAAACTGTGGTACTGGATCAGAGATATAATCTGATTGTGTCGAAGAGTTTAAGCCGTAAAACTGTTAACAAGATGAGCGGAAGTGTAAGTTGAACGTGTATGAATAATAGTACAGCTATTTTCGCAAGATAAATTTTAAAAATCTCCTTTCCTTCATCAACTGCTTGTGATGTGCGTTACGTAATCTCGACAATGTTAGTAACAAATTAGGTTCTGGCGATAGCCTTTCGTTTAAAATGTCACTACGTGTTTTAACACCATTGTTGAAGCCAGCTAAATCGTTTAAGGATAAAAGTGTAATATATCTCTTCGCTTTGTGGATATGAAAACAATGTCAACGCGGCGTATATGACATTATGACGGTTATTTTTACGGGAATAAACTTTCAATACTCAGTTATAACTTACTGAATTAGTCCGTGTTATACACTCTAAAGACAAATAAATATGTGGATATCAAAGAGAGTTATTTATCTCATTTCTACATGCTACGATCAAGCTTTGTTATCATCGTGATTGTAACAAGTCTGGAAGTGTGTTACATAATTATATGTGTTAAGGTGAAGACCATGTAGAGAAATTATGTGGTACTTGTAAGGTTATTTTCTTGTCCATATTGGCAACACCGTTAATAAATGAGTGCATCTATAAGATGGCGTCACTACATTGGTCCTCTTACGCACCGGATATGTTAATCGAAGAATTTGTGAAATAAGTTCGCAGTTTAAGTGAAAAGAACTACCAGAAGAATGCATGTATCACAAGGAAGATTTTAGGATATAAAGTTAAGTGCGCTCATCAAGATACGTGGTGAAGTGAAGTACTAAGTTGATGCAACATTCTGACTCCATGGTGTGGTAGATAACATGGAATCTCTGCTACATTTTATTCATGAGTGTGCCATCTGTTGATTGAAGCTATCAATTAAAATGATTGTTTGTGTCAGTGATTCAAGCCAGGAGAGACTGCCAAGCACGTACCACACATGAACTACGTGACCAGCCGTGAAACTGCCATGTGTCGCTGCGTCCAAACTACGTTGCCAAAATAGCTGACCACGAAATACTCAGGTAAGACATGCGATTCCTGTCAGATTTATTCCTTCCTTAATTCAATCTCTTCCTATTACACAGCTTCCCCATTAAGATGGATGAAAGAGGTAAAATTTAATACGCATTTGTGCTAACACATAGAGTGCATTCACAAGACTGGAAAGGTTTGTAGACAGTTATGCAGCAGATCCAAAGCCTGAACAGTTAGAGATGAGACTTAAATTAGTTAATGAAAACTGGGAAAAATACAACAACGCTCAAGATGAATTAGAAGAGTTAGGTCATGACAGTAACAATCAACAACAGCGTGGTGAAATGGAAGAAAGGTAGTGTTACTTAACAGGATTAATACAAACCAAAATGAAAGAACTTGAACTAGCAGGAGCCCCTGAGCTTAATGTTACTACTGAGCCAGTAGTAAAAGCAAAACTTACACAGTTATCAGTACCTAAATTTAGAGGTAACTTCCAAGATTGTGTTACATTCGAAGACAGGTTTCTGTCATTAGTAGGTGACAGTATAACTATTCCTAACATCCAAAAATTTTACTCCTTGTTATCAGCTGTCAAGGGGGGTGCAAAAAGAGTCATACAGCACCTACCTGTAAGTGAACAGGGCTTCAGAGTTGCATGGGAGATTTTAGTTGAAAGATACGAAAATGAAAGGTTTATAATCAATACCCACATTGACAATATTATGATACTACCTAGCTTGACATCTGAAAATGCGAGTCAGTTACATCACATAGTGGACACCACAAAATGTAACTTAGAGGCATTAAAGGCAATGAAACAAAACACAGACAGCTGGGATATGATTATTATCTACACTCTAGTACAAAGACTGGATAACAAAACAAAAAAGGAATGGGAGCTTCATATTTCTAGCAAAGAGTTGCCAACCCTACAGCAGTTATATACCTTCTTGGAACATCGAAGTAATGCTCTGGAAAGCAAATCAACTAAACCCAAGACAAATGAACACAAGCAATCCAGTGAAAGGAAGATGTCTCATTCTTATGTAAGTGTTAAGCGAATGTGTGAAGTCTGTAAAGATTCACATACTGTATCACATTGTAATACATTTAAGCAGTTGTCAAATGACGAAAAATACAAGATAGTGAAGCAGAACAAATTGTGGTGCATCAATTGCTTAAGTAACAAACACATGATAAAGAAGTGTCAGGCACATGGTTGCAAAATCTGTGGAAAGTGGCATCATACCTTGATTTACAGAAATAAAGACCTTTCAAGAGAGCATAGTAATGGAAGTCAAGAATCGTCACGGCAACAAGAGAATGTACAAGCTACGTATCGTACGTTTAAAGAGTGACCTGTGACTTGTGTGTTATTAGCGACAGCTCAAATCAAGGTCAAGGATTGTAAAGGAAACTTGTTTACCTGTCGTGTGCTCCTGGACTGTGGCTCTCAATCTGACTTCATCACAGAATCAACAGTTAGAAAGTTAGGATTGGAGCAAACAAGGAACCAAGTTCCTATAACAGGCATCAACAGTGCTACATCTATAACAAATTACAATGTGAATCTAGAAATAACTTCAATGAAGAATGATTACACCATAAAATTGAATTGTCTCGTCCTGCCAAGAATAACAAGCAAGATGCCATTGACTGACATAGATACTTCCACATGGAAATTTCCCTTTGATGTAGTCTTAGCCGACAGAGACTTCAACAAGCCTGCACCAGTTGACATCCTCTTAGGAGCAGAAATATTCTTTGAGGTATTGATGAATGGAAGATATGACTGTAAATGTTTACCAGTTCTTCAGAACACAAAACTAGGCTACATTCTGCCTGGAAAGATCCATAATTCTAATGTTAAGAACTACAAAAAGCAATGTCATTCGTTTTTCATACAGACAGATTCCCTTCATCACATGATGGAACGGTTTTGGTCCATTGAAGAAATGACTAACAAAATCTTAACCAAGGAAGAAAAGGCCTTTGAAGAGCATTTTGAACTAAATACCAGAAGACAAGAAACCGGTCGTTATGAAGTGAGACTGCCCTTATGAGACATTGCCGACAAATTAGGTGATAGTTATCACACTGCAGAGGCGAAATTTCTTGCGCTAGAGCAGAGATTACTTAAGCAGCCACAACTAAAGAAAGATTATTCAGAGTTTCCAGAAGAATATGTTCAACTTGGACACGTGACACCACTAGTCGAAGCAGAAGTGAAGAAAGAATCCCCAAATTTCTACATGCCTCAGCGTGGAGTATTAAAGGAAACTAGCTCTACAACCAAGTTGAGAGTAGTGTTCAATGGTTCGGAAAAGAGCAGTAATGGTGTTTCTCTCAATGACATGTTGATGATAGGTCCAAAGGTTCAAGATGACTTACTTGATATAGTACAACGGTTTCGGTTGCACGGAATAGTAATGTCAGCTGATGTCGCGAAGATGTATCGACAGGTTTGGGTGCATCCAGATGACAGATGTCTACAGAGAATTCTGTGGAGGAAGACACCAAATCAACCAGTCACCACTTATGAGTTAAATACTGTTACGTGTGGAACGGCCTCAGCCCCTTTCCTCACTACTAAATGTCTACAAAAATTAATTGAGTATGAAGCTATCAACTATCCTGAAGCAGCTAAGATGGCAAGTGATGGATTCTACGTTGATGATTTATTATGGGAACAGATAACTTAGACACTGCACTTTCTTTGCAACAAGACTTAATTGATATGTTAAAGAAAGATGGATTTACACTGAGAAAATGGTTGTCGAATTATCCAGCACTACTGAAACATTTCTCAGCGGAAGATGTTGAAAGAAAATTGCTATTAAGCTTTGGAAATGAAGATGTAATAAAGGCGTTGGGATTATTGTGGAATCCTACAACAGACAAATTAATATTTTGTGTTCAAACTAACCAAGGCAATGCTCCAACAAAATGAAGTATTTTGAGATCAGTTGCATCAATATATGTTAGAACTTTTAAGTCCAGTTATCATACAATGTAAAATGTTCATGCAGCAATTATGGCAACTAAAGGTAAACTGGGATGATCCACTTACCACAGAGTTGAAAGAACACTGGCAAAGAATACAACGTAGCCTACCAATCGTCAAGTGCATTTAGATTGGTAGATGGTCATTAGTGAAGAAAAGTCAGAAAGAACTGAGCTTCATGGTTTCTCCAATGCAAGTGAAGTAGCCTACGGAGCATGTATATATCTCTGATCAATTGATGTTCAAGGAAAGATCACTACAAAACTGCTTTGTTCCAAATCTAGAGTAGCCCCCCTCGAAAGACTGTCTCTTCGAAGACTGGAACTTTGTGCAGACATGTACCAAGCGTCATCCAGAGCTTTGAAGATAAGTTTCAACAAGGTCAGATTTTGGGCTGACTCGATGGTAGTGCTTGCTTGGTTAAAGTCTCCGGCAGCAAGATGGAAGACTGTTATAGCGAATCGAGTCAGTCACATACAAGAAACAACTAATGTTGAAGACTGGAACCACATCAGTTCCAAGGAAAATCCTGCAGATTTAGTATCCCGCGGTGTTGACGCTAATGCCCTGAGAAATTTAAGTTTATGGTGGAATGGCCCAAACTGGCTACAGCAAGTAGAAACATCCTGGCCAAGGTGTGAAGATGTACCTGATATCAGTGAAGAACAGAAAACTGTAAATCTCACTCCAGTTGTAAGTTTACTAACTCAACCAAGTCAGGAAGAAGTATTTACCAAATTCTCATCGTGGAATAAACTGCAACGAGTTACAGCATACTGTTTAAGATAAATTCATAACTGTCTTAATAAGAATTCACATTTTCAAGGTACCTTATCTCCATCTGAATTGAATGAAGCACCCTCACCGTGCGTAAAACGAGCCCAAACTGACTGCTTCATGCAAGAGAAAACAGACTTAATGGAAAAGGGATCACTGTCAAATAAGAGCTCACTACTATCTTTGAACCCTTTCCTTGATGGAAATCAACTCCTCAGGGTGGGCGGTAGACTACAAAACTGAGATTTGGCGTTTGATCAGCAACATCCACTGATTCTACCAAAAGGACACCATATTACCACACTGATCATTGAAGATATTCACAAGAAGAATTTACATGCAAGTGGCCAATTATTATTATCCCTCATCAGGCAGAAATTTTGGATTCCTGGTGCTAGGAATGTATTGAAGAAAACAACTCAAAAATGTTTGACTTGCTTTAGACTTATGGCTACCACAGCAACGCAATTAATGGGTCAGTTGCCTGAAGTACGAGTTAAGCCTTCCAAACCATTTACTAACACAGGAGTAGACTATTCTGGACCGTTTTACGTAAAACAAGGTGGCAAACGAAGGAAAACACTAGTAAAATGTTACGTAGCTCTGTTTGTATGCTTGTCTACTAAAGCCATTCATTTGGAGTTAGTATCAGAATGGTCCACTGAAGCCTATATTGCTTCCCTTCGACGTTTCATCGCTAGGCGAGGGTCATGTAATAACATTTACAGTGGTAATGGTAGGAATTTTGTTGGTGCCGAAAAGGAATTGAAGAAAATTATTCTTAAAAGAATCAACTGAACACATTTCCAACTTTGCCACTCAACAAGAAATCAACTTCCACTTCATTCCCCCTTGTTCCCCTCACATGGGTGGTATATGGGAAGCAGGAGTGAAGTCAATGAAATTTCATTTACATCGAGTTGCTGGCAATGCAGAACTCACCTTTGAAGAATTCTGCACCTTGCTTTGTCAGGCAGAAGCTGTGTTAAACTCAAGACCTATATGTCCTTTGTCCAACAACCCCGACAATCTTCAAGTTTTAACCCCAGGCCATTTTCTCATTGGTACCTCTTTGTTAGCTCTTCCTGACCAGAATTTAATAGATTTACCCTCAAATCGCTTGTCTAGATGGTCACATGTCCAACAAATGGTTCAACGATTGTGGAAGTGTGGTCTCCTGATTACCTTCACCAGCTGCAACAGAGGAATAAGTGGAAGGATATCCAGCCAAATGTGACGATTAGTGACTTAGTGCTTTTAAAGGAAGATAATTTACCCCCCTTGGTGTGGAAAAAGGCAGTGATTAGTGACTTACATGCTGGAAGAGATGGACTGACAAGAGTTGTTACATTAAGAACAGCAAAAGGAACATTCAAATGGCCTGTTGCAAAGATTTGTTTGTTATCAAAAGTTGACTGAATCATTTTCAGTTTGTGTTTTTGTCAAAGACTTATTAAGGTGGATTGGAATGATTACCAGTGAGCTGACAAATTAAGGGCTTAAAGTACAACTCCAGGGACTGTAATTAAATTATTTCAATTAGGTGGGTGGTATGTTAAGGTGAAGACCATGTAGAGAAATTATGTAGTACTTGTAGGGTTATTTTCTTGTCCATTTTGGCAACACTGTTAATAAATTAGTCTATCTATAAGATGGCGTCACTACAATACGTGTAGACAACGATGTTCGTGTAATTGGATTGTTGCAGGTTAAAGTGACAGTTGTTGAATGTGTGTTAATTAATGTCAGTTTATACAGAAAGACACAAGAATCCATACGGTCATGTGTGTGAGATGGAAGCTACGATTGCATTAACATTTTTGCATTCTGCCTATCTTAGGTAAGGCTGTTGTATGTACCGTGTGACAATGCGTTCACCAATATTCTGTGTATAAATTCAGAGTACTTTTTAAGAATCTGTCCGAAAGTGTAGGCGTGAAGGATTAGTGGTGAATAAGACGTTTATATATGTTGGCTAACACAGAGTTTGTTGATTGCTTTCAAAATGTTGAGGGTAATGTGTGGATAAAAAATATTTTATCAGGTGTCTTAAAACTTGACAGTTTTTGAAATACGAATAAAACCAAGGATCTTTATGCGGACCCAGTGTTAAATGCACAAAATTATACGCAAGGCAAGTACTAAGTATTTCACTAATGGGACAAACTAACCTACTATTTGAAACAAAATATTTCTAGGAATACATGTTAGTTATATTTAAATCGTATTAACTCGCTAGAATCAACAAACGTAATTCGAAAATGCAGGAAATATCTCCATATAATATAGCTGTTACCGATACAAAAAAGTGAGTTGATTCGGTTACATGTTGATTGATTGAATACCGCAGCTACACTTTTAAATTACAAGTAGTTTGCACTTTACAGCGATGTTTAATACACAACCTGCATGCAATATAAGGTTTAATTCATTTTTATTTGTGCTGTTATTTCGGGCATGTTTCAGTTTGTCCTTGGTGCTTAAACTGTAACGTGTAGAACTCAGTACGTCTGCAGGTTTTCCAAGCTGTGATAATTCAGTATTAAGAATATTTTAAAATAAAAGTGAAATGATGCTGGCCATATTCTTATGAGAGTGAGTTCTGTTCTGTTTGTGGTGTCTTGTATCATGAGGTGTTAAATGGGGAGGGTGTGTATTTCGGTTGGTTATTCAACATGCCTTATGCTGACAATCTTTCAGAATTTGTTTAATGCCAAAGAGGCTGGCAGTGTGGAATGTTATTTGTTAGACATACCGTACAGCCCTCCGTTGTATCGTCACGATGTCTTGTTAATTATAACGATTTATTTTGTTTCAGTTTAAAAAGCTAAATTAAATTTTAGTAACACAAATTATTCCCCGTTGATTTCACCAAATTTTAAGCCGCACACCAGTTTTTTGAGTTAAATTAATTAGCTAAAATGCAGACAGAGTAATGCATGTTTAACTAACTACATAAACCTACGGCGTTCATTTAGAATTCTGCTTACAGTCGAACGCCGTGAAGTCGTCTGTTGATGGGTTTCGAATTCGAAAATGGAAAGTTTCTGATTGGCAATTGAAGCAAGAAATGGTCAGTGTGCTTTTGGCTCCTGTCTTATCCTTGTGGCCATGTAAGCTAGGAACTTATTTATGACAGTAATTATGTCACATGCTGAATCTTGTTTGTCCATACAGGCCCTGTACGTATTCCGTGTTGTGGAAAAGGCTGACGTATGGGAACACAGCTAGTTAATTTTAGGGCATTCTGTAGTGGGATAGAACTTGACAAGCTTAAACAGAATATTTATATTTTCATCTAACCCATCTGTTATTACCTTTAAAGTACATACAAGGCAAGTATGTACTTTTAATGTAATAGTGGATGTGTTAGATGGAAATATAAATACTCCGTTTAAACATGGAACACATCGGGACAAATAAAGTTAAGTTGACAGGCTTAGTTCATAACGCATCTCCTTGTAGAAGTTTTTCGTCCATAAATTGTCGTGCACATATTAACCTTTTGACACCGGAGTTTTACATTTAATTCAAATAAATCACCAACCTGATGCAACAATTTTTCAGTTTATCCTGACGTTTGTTTATGGCTCAACATGTTTTGGGCGTTTTCCCGCCCATCATCAGGAGCTCAGTGACTGTAGTGGCAGCCTCTCGTTTTACCTTCGTATCGTGGTGACAGTCGTGCTGTGTTCTTGGTCGGGCCAGTCGGCCCGACCACGAACACAGAATGTGTTCCATGTTTGAACAGAGTATTTATATTTCCATCTAACACATCTACTGTTACATTAAAATTACATACTAGCCTTGTATGTACTTTAAAGGTAATAACAGATGTGTTAGATGAAAATATAAATATTCTGTTTAAGCTGGTGAAGTTCTATCCCACTACAGAGTGCCCTACAATTAACTAGCTGTGTTCCTATACATGTCAGCCTTTCCCACAACACGGAATACGTAAAGGGCCTGTATGGACAAACAAGATTTAGCATGTGACATAATTACTGTCAAAAATAAGTTCCTAGCTTACATGGCATGCGGTGTTCTTGGTCGGGCCGGTTGGCCCGACCACGAACACAGAATTACTGTCACCACGATGCGAAGGTAAAACCAGAGGCTGCCACTGCAGTCATTGAGCTTTTGATGATGGGCGGGAAAACGCCCAAAACATGTTGAGCTGTAAACAAACATCAGGATAATAAACTGAAAAATGTTGCATCAGGTTGGTGATTTGTTTGAATTGTACGATGATGCACGGACTTACTAACCTTAAATTTTGCATTTAAATTTTAACACACCCTCTATGTAAAATGTGAATAATACAGGAACCAAAAAAGGTAGAATTATGAAATAAACGGCATTTTGAAGAGACAAACGGAGAGTGTGCAACATGTTTAAAGTACTCAGTACTTATATTTGTTGAAAAAATATATAAAATGCAACATTTGGAGGGTAGCGGTACGCCCGTCCTATATATAGGACGCACGGTTCTTTATGGCTAAGCACGTGTATGTGTAGCTGTACTGTCCCTGCAATATAATAGACATAGAGGGTGTTCCTTATTATAATTTAGAATTGAAAAATATTGCTTTCAACAGAATAATTTTTTTTTTTTTCATTTCCATTATACTTTATAATGCATGGTATATTGTTGATGTGTGTAAAAGGATATATGTCACCCTGTCGTTAATTCAGCACCGAATGCATTCACATTCCATGTCTCATATATCCATGCAGATGTAACGAAAGTTAAATTAAAAATACGGCGAAGATTATAAAAACAATATTACATCATCAAGGTTCACAATATTAAATGATGGCAACAGTTCGGATAGAGGCATTACCGTTTTGTGGGATGTGGCATCTAGTCGTTTCACAGAACGAGGCAAAAGTACTGAACAGACGATCGACCAAACTACACGGCGTCACATTCTACTAGACAGGCAACAAATTCAGAAATCCAGTTATAGTCTATATATGTTCAGGAGCTTCTGTTGAGATATCTGTTGTACTGTTGCATTCTGTGTTATAAACTGCTTCCTGTATTATAAACCAGGAAAGTTCCTCTGTAACAAATTTGTCTTCCAGAGGGACTGGAACAGCGCCATGCAGCTGGAGATAAGGCGATGCCGCGACCAAACCAAAAGGGTGAGAACGCTAGAAGGGGATTTCCGCCACATTGTATCTGTCATCAAACATTAAGGTACGGTCCTATTACTGTGTTGAAGGAAGAATGCTTATCTTTAGCCTGCTTAACAGATTTTACGTAGGAATTACTTAATGTGCATTTTAATACATAGTGCAGTCCAAATCTTTTTTTGGAGTGATTTTTTGAAAAATTGAAGACACAAGAGGAAGACACATGCCTTTTTTTAAATTCAAAATAAGCTCAATTGGCATATGCAGGCTTTTGTGAGGTGGTACGATTTCTGAAAAGCTGCCGAAAATTCCTCTTTTTGGACCTTGTTTAATATATCAGTTATGGCTTCTTGGATCTCAGCAACATTCGCAAAGTGGAGACATGTAACTTCATCTTCAACTTGGGGAACAGAAAATAATCTGACGGAGATGAAACTGGAGAGTGCGGGGGTGAGAAAAGTTTGTAACATTTTTAGTACTACAAGCTATAAGCTATAGGCTACAAGCTATAAGCTACAAGTTACAAGCTATAAGCTACAAGTTACAAGCTGTGAGCTACAAGCTATAAGCTTTAACGTTTATCAGACGGCGTTGCTTCTATGTTGCAGCCCTTTAAACTACCCAGCGTACGAACGCACCAAATCGGCCATTTAAATGCTCAGTACACTCATGTATAGGCTTAGGAGTATAGCCCCACTCATCACCACATTAAGTAATGGTTTGTGGTCAGATTCATGCTCCGGCCACTTTACCAAATTATGTTCATATGCACCTCACGTATAGCAATTTTCTAGGTAGCCTGTAATCTTAGGAACCTCATCAGTTTGTTTTTATGCCGAGTTAGGCAGTTCACTTTGTCCTTGGGCTGCTGCCACAGGAAATATATTAGTGATGGGAGCTTCGTATAGGAATATTCTTGCTGTGAATCCCGCTCCAAAACCCACACAGCCAAAAATTATGTCACTTGTTGATGGTTACATTACACACACTCTTTCCCTTAGTCGAAACAGAGAAAGGCTTTGAAAACGGTCCCAAGATACATTACTGCTAAAAGGGACTAAGCACTAACTGTCCGTATATTATAAAATGCCAGTTGTAAAAGGTTTCTCTAAAGCCTGTGTTACATTTCAGTTCAGTTTCTGGTCCATTAGAGGACGGTTTGAAAAAGAAGATAAACAGGATGCAGAAAGTCGCTCACACAAATAAATATAGGTAATTACTGGCTGCAATGTGAGGTCATGATTTTTCCATAACTTATTACTGATAGTGAGAAGCTTCGTTTGCAAACTCCACTGTGGGCTTCTAATTCCAAAGGCAGTTTGATACACAGAAATAAACAGACTAATCTGTAAATAGTAGGCTATAAACCAGCTGAAATAATATGGCAATTTGATGCGTTACCACTTGTTCCATCTTTGTAATAATAACCGGGACTGAATATTCCTTTCTGAGTCAGCAGTCTGTGATGTCTGTGTGTAACAGAGCCGGGTTCCTGTCTCTTGCGTGAATGTGAAGTGATTTGGGACAGCGAGAGTGAAGAAGGAGGGGCATCGAGCGACACCATAAATTATTTGGGCAGTAGCGTTTTATGCAGTTTTAGACGACCGCTGAAATATCCCTGTTTTACTCTTTCCTTGAGGGAGTAAGGAAAGACAATGTAGAAACTCTCGATTCCCCATCGTGAAAAACGTACTGGAAACGATAATGCATGTTGGTATACTGGAACAAAACGGAACAAATGTAGGTCGTTCTCGGTTCATGACGGTGTCGAGTGTGAGGGTTGTGTGAAGAGAAAAGTTGTTAGTAAAGTGTTGAGAAAGTGTCCTACTACGTACCGAACCCGGCATTTCTTTAATAATTCTAACACCAATGAAGATATTGTAACGAAATTTGAACAGGAGTACGTTCGTTGTGTGAGAAATGTGACGACATCATAACGTGCTGGAAGCGGCCAACATTTGTGTCCAGACAAGACTGAACCCGGCGCACCATATTTTGGAAAGTCCTTGCCAGTACGTCCGCTGTCACTGCCTGAATTTCTTTGGTGAAGTTTGCTTTCAAGGCGTCTATGGTTCGTGGTTTGTTTGGTAAACTGTCCCTTTCAGATATCCCCATAAGAAATAATGAGGCGATGTCAGATCGGGCGAGCGATGTGGCCAAAGTCCCTTCGAAATGACGCGGTCGCCGAAAAAGGACTGAATTTCGGCCATGCTGGCGTGTGACGTGTGGGATGTCGCTCCATCCTGCTGGAAATATCCAAATGAGAGTTCCTCATTGTCCAATTGATTTACAGCGACATCCCACACTTATAAGCTATAAGGTACAAGCTACAAGCTATAAGCTACAAGCTGTAAGCTACAAGCTATAAGCTACAAGCTATAAGTTATAAGCTACAAGCTACAAGCTATAAGCTACAAGCTATAAGCTACAAGCTGTAAGCTACAGGCTATAAGCTACAAGCTACAATGTATTAGCTATAAGCAATACACTATTTCATTTAGTAGTCTGTCTTACGACAGGTCCAAAGCCTCTTCCAAAGCGAGCTGTCCACATAGTGCGATCCAGAGTTTCCTCCATCAAATGAGAGTATCCTCTCCTTTCCTTAAGATCATCCAGTAACTTCCTATCTCTTCTTCCTCATCTTTCTGTCACTTCTATCACCCTTGTATCTTTCCTTCAATAACCCGTTGTCGAAAGCAGTTTCTACGCAAAATGTGACCAATCCAGTTCGCTTTTTTGTGTGAGTGTGTGTGGACCATTGTGTAATTTTGCTCATTTCCATGTTTGTAAAGTTTTCCACTTCTCCAACACTTGCTGCTTTTGCTGCAATTAGCAGGTCGTCAGCAAACGATATTGCTCTCGTCCATTTTGCACAGTTCAAATTTAGTAATAAATTGTACATATAAGATATATCATATTCTACTCTGTTTTACTATTGTTGAAACACTAATCTTTAAACTGCACATTAGGAGACTCAAATGTTGTGTGTTCCATTGCTATGAAATATTACTAATAGCTAGAAAACACGAATTCCAGATAGCATCACATCCCTATCTGGACTAGTGCTTTGGATGTGGATATGAAATTCTGCGAAAGTGCCAGGGTTACATATCCCCCTCCAGGTCCTGTGCCTCACCGTGGCGAGGGGGTGAAACAGTGAATGATGCCTGCTTCTGTGTGGACATGTTTTAGATATCAGGGAAACATTTCAAGTGCTTGTAGGAAGAATGCGTAATTATAAGCTGACATTTTGGATATACATTATTAATGTTACAATAATTTAAAATTTACTTCTCGTAATTCACACATTTGCTGGATATAGTTGATATGTTTGTTAATACATGTTACTACCCACCATATTTTTTGTACAAAATTGTCCTACAGCTGCACACTTAATGGTCAGCAAATGATCTAACAATGACAGTGTAACTGAGCCCCAAACTAATATAGGATTGTAATGTATGTGGCACAAGAAATGTACGATGTAATCCCCTGTACATATTTTCCACACGAAGCGGCGGCGGCAGCAGCAGCGGCAGCGGCAGCTGCGGCGGCGGCGGCGGCGGCGGAGGCGGCAAACATTGGTGTGAGACATATATATATGTGTATATATATATGTATATGTATATGTAATACTTAAGTTTGTTTTGTAAATATCAATTGCAATGAAAGTTGTTATTGCTGGTTCAGAAGGCATTTCTTTTTTGTCAGTGCATTTCAAGCTTTTTTCTTAATGTTATAATTACTGAAATATAGAGTTCTGTGAGGTTTCTCTTCAATTTCAGTTTACAGGTAAAGTTTTGTATCAAGAGAAGCCTGCGCCAATTGGAAGCTGGTGGCGGCGTGTCCGATTAGAAGATGAAGCTGAGAAGGGCTCCGGCCCCAAGTGGAGGCGTGTAGTAAGACAAGTACGTATGGGAGAAACGTCCCCATGTCTGACCGAAGAAGAGGAACCATAGAATGTAAGTGATCTGACTATTGTGTTTGAGGTGGCTGTCGCCTTTATTTAAGCAAGTGCAGAAGGGGTTTCCAAGATCTACCCAAGTTCAGT
>Ga0268261_10000335_pt1 | contig 29244 bp, 18 predicted proteins | sample TergutNc150P1_FD_190353 | JGI IMG/M metagenome (GOLD analysis project Ga0268261, IMG submission 190353) | Nasutitermes corniger P1 segment gut microbial community from laboratory colony in Florida, USA - Nc150 P1 (SPAdes) (version 2) | ecosystem: Host-associated > Arthropoda: Insects >... | reverse complement strand
AATGTTTGCATGTCCTGGTTTAATTTTTTATACTCTATGTAGTGTACCTTGATTAAACGGAAACCTGGCTTTAGCGGAAAAATGTTCTGGTCCCTTGAGATTCCGTTTAAGACAGGTTTTACTGTATATATACATATATATACATGTTATAGATGTATAACTTTTCTAATAAGGCGAAACGAAATTGCAATAACAACACACACACACACACACACACACACACACACACATATATATATATACGTCTTACTTCTGTAATTCCAACATATCAACTGCGCCTCAATTCCAAGCTGTACGTTCCTTCAACGACGTTTGGGAGCGCGATGCTGGGCGCCAATGGTGCTGCTAATAAGATTTTCTCGCATTCCTGTGCAGCGACCCCGATGTCGGTGTCCAGTTCTTCAAGGATGTGGGGCTAATTCAAAGCAGTATGGTGTGCTGTAAGTGTTGGTCGGAGTACTGGGACCTCGAAACGCCCGGCTACACACACGTAACCGTCAACCGCATGATCGGTTTCGTTGATGTGGGTACTAGGGCTCATACGAACACGATCAAGAACACGTGGCGGCAAGTTAACCCATTCCTCAGTTCCTACAACCCGATGGCCGACTAAATTTATTACCTCGTCTAGTACATGTTTGCGGCGGGGTGCCGATCCGACGACGTCGACCAGTTCACCAACGTCATCGGCACCGTGGCTACCATAAACTCGAAAGACACACCTCCCCTCCATAGCGGTCATGATCACTACGTAACTCGTCGTCGCCCCAATTCACACTTCAGTCCAGTCTATGTCCACAACACGGTGGCTTGTGGCGTGCACATCACGGATGAGGTGTCATGTTCATTCATGCTGCTGTGCGCACCAAAGACAGCTACAATTACGAACCACCGTACCACATTCGAAAGGAGTTCTGGTATATAGTATATGTATTTGGAAAAGGAGTGCAACAATATCGCAGTCTGCCGAATGTGGCTCGTTCCTCAACGGTACGCAAGTCTCCCGGAACATGATTATCCACAAGGATCAATTTTAAATTTCTTATGTTTTTTATCTACATAAGTGATAGCTCAAAAACTATTAATGGAAAACATAAACAAATGTTACTTGTAAATTATGCTGATTAATATACACCAATTATGAATGGTTCAAAGTCAATCGACTCTCACTGGCCGCGCGGTAATCTTTTCGGCGCGCACCTCCCTCCTTCAACCTTAGGGTAACGGATCATTTTCGCGGACTCCCGTCAACCAATCATTTATCGACAGAGAAGAAGGCCATAGTGGGTTCATGCCTGTATTACGCTATCAAACATCTGTGACAAGCGTTATTGAATATTTCGTGAAACATATATAATTAAGGAACTGATTCGAGTTTTAATGAAATAATTCAAAGTTTTAATGAAATTTCTAAGGTGATGGACCAATATCTGCTGTATACCCGTGCTGCAGTATAAGCGCAATCATGACAATTGCTTTAATATTAAAGAATACAAAAAAAGAAAATGATTTTGTTTAAAAATTACATAGGTACACGTGAAATGAAAGTGACCCATTAAGCTTTATCGAGAGAATTAGGATGTAAAAACATGAAGTACAGCGTGCAGTAGTCCAGAATGGATGACGATACATTCCAGTTTCTTGTGTCAAAAGTATCAAGTTTTATTGCAAAAGAAAGATCTATCAGCATTTATTGAATAATAACAATGGGTAAAATATAATGTTGGTATGTAACACAACTTCCATCTTTCATTTCGTTCTTAAGAATCTATAAAAGGAATACCGAAGGAATTGCTTACTTTAAACATTATCCTTGAAAATTTTAATTACTCTATGTTTCTACATAAAACAATACCTAATAAGTATTTGTCATTAAATGTAAATTCAGTTAATAAACAAAGAATAACATGTAATAAAGTTTACAACTTCTAACCTCAATTTTTTCAGATAAGTATTTGTTGTTTAACTTATCAGTTTCTTGTTTATACAATTTTCTGTACATCCCCTTGAATTATACAAATAGCTTCACTATATTCTAGACTTATTATTTGTTTCTATTATTATAATATTTGTGTTTTTTATTATTCAGTGTGTCAAGCAATCAATATTATTAAATTAATGATTTCGTTCTTGCTTAAATTTAGGGTTTGCAAATCCGTGCATTATCATACTTTCAACTGAATCAACCAACCAGATGCAGCAATTTCTCAAGTTTATTACTTGTCGTTTAAATACAGCTCAACATGTTTCGGGCATCCTCATGGCCATAATCAAAAGTTCAACAACTGCAGTAGCAGCCTCTAGTTTACCGGCCCGACCACGACCAACAGCACTGCTATCACCCAGCTCCGACGGTAAGTTTAATTTCTTCTAAAAAAAATAATGATACACATGTTTAATAGAAGTACCTCATTACGCTGTACAATATTGTATAAAGCTTCTCTGACCACTTCTTTGTAAAAGGTCTTTGATCATGCAATTCAGGCCCAATGTTTTCCCCCTTCCCTCCGCCTACTCCCACACAGGCATAAACTAGATGATCTGTGTTTAATGGTCAGTGTGGCCATCGTCGCTGTTAGTGCTAGTCGTGTAGGGTTGTGTTCATTGTGTTGTGCTGGATTGTGTGGAACTTTGTTTTCGAAATGGTTGAGAAAATTAACCCTTATCCTGCTAACGTGGAGAATATGGTGAGCTTCTAATAATGCCAGCAAATGGCAGATGGGATTTAACTTGACGTTTAAAGGGTTAAGTCGGTCTTCTCAACCTACCAGCGGCGCCTAATGGAGATGCCATATGTGCCCAAAACATCTTACGGGAGTGCCTCACTTGGAGATGACGGTGAGGCAAACAAGCTATTTTTCACGTTTCTCTTCAGCGACGCGGATCTTGACATCCAGTTCTTGAAGGACGCGGGATTGCTTCGCGGCAAGGTGCCGTGTAATACTTTCAGTCGCGATATGACCTGGTGCATTGAACCTAAACTGAAGGACGGTTTTAGATGACGATGTCGAAGAAGAACTGCCGTCATATGCTCTGGGACGAAGTCTATCAGGCATGGTTCATAGTTTCAGCAGAGTAAAATCTCTACAGGAGTTTATGTACCTTAAGTACGACGCTGTGTGCCGCGTACCTGCCCACATTATACACAAAGAGCATCACTTCGGTTCGGATACAATCGCTGCATGGGGCCTGTTCCGCAGAGAGACAATGCTGATGTACATGGAGGGCTGCTTTGAGAAGATCGGCAGTCCTACTAAGACCGTCGAGATCAACGAAAGCAAGTTCGGTCGGCGCAAATATCATAGGAGCCACCCTGTTAAGGAGCAGTGTGTGTTTGGTGGTGTTGAGCGCGATCCCGGTAAAACGTTTCTCGTTCCCGTTCCGGACAAAACCGCCAACACTTTGATGGCCCTTATAGATGTATGGATCGAACCCGGCAGTGATGGTTAGGGAGCGTATCGGGATCCCGACGCGGAATGTTACACGCACCGCACCGTTAACCACAGCATTGGCTTCGTTGACGAGCGTACAGGCGCCCACACAAACACTATACAGAGCACGTGGCGCCATGTGAAGGCTTTTCTGAGCCCTTACAACAGGAAAGGGGACATCATACATCACCTAGCTCATTACATGTTCGCGGCGAGGTGCAGGGCTGAGAAAGTGGACCAATTCACGAAGTTTCTTCACCTTGTCGCCACAGTCGACTGGAGCGAATGCCCAACCCCTTCAGAGTCGTGCGTCACTTGACATACATTTCGTCTGCCACCAACACTCACTGCATCTCCAACCACAGGTAAAAGCGCCTGTGCGCAGCAACAACCCATACCATGTCGTGTTTTCAGAGACTTTCATACCATTGAGGAACGACCGTAGCGCCACACTCGGCAGACTGCAACATCGTTACACTCCTTTTCCAAATAGTTCCGTTCCATTCCTTGTACAGATAGGACAATCCGTGGTAATGTAAAATTACAGCGCCACAACCGGCTGCGACGTCCTTAAGTATCCGGCGTGGCTTTGTGGTATGCTCCTGGTGGCTACTGTTCGAACTATGTAGCATGACATCGGTACAGCAATCTCCTGCTATACCACACCCACTCTTAAACCACCCCTGTTCTCGAACTCGATGTTATACATTCTCTACGCATGCCTTTACAGACTTTATACAATTAGTTGCGATCGGTAGGTAATGAAGGGATCTTTACTGGGGAATGTAGTACATTTGCTTCTGTACCTCGTCTTCCTTTGGAGAGATATTTCTCAGTCCCTACATCGCAGTTTCTACCCATGTGCTAACAACTGTGTAAGTTTTGTTTGCGATGGATAAAAAATAAATATACGTTACTTGGAAAACAATGTGCTTTTTCGAAATTACCACGGCTTCCTTTAGAGGGGTTTTCCTGAAACGCCAGACTTCGCGTTTTCCGCGCATGTGCTACAAATGATGTAGTTTGGTTCGGATCGATCAATAATGAAGGGAACTTTACTTGGGGACCGAAGAATCTCTTCAACTGTATCTCAGATTCAATTGGTAGGATTTTTCAGAAACCTAATATCTCACACGTACCACGCACGCGCTACAAACTTGGTAAGTTTGGTAACGATCAGTCAATAATTAAGACACTTGAAGTGGAGACTAAAGTAGCCTTTGGGCTGTGTCTCGGCTTTCAATGCAGGAATTTTCTTGAAATTCAAAACTAGCATATTACGCGCATTACTTACAAAAGTCGTCAGTTAGGTTGCGATCGGCCAATAATGAAGGACAACTTACATGGGGAAAAAGGTACCACCACTGCAGTATATCGGCTAAAACATAATGTAAAATTTAAAATATACATAATACAGTCTGTATTGTAATGATATTATTGACAGTATTATATATATATTATATTTTAACTTATATTCAACACAAAGGGGATGTCTCACTTGAAAAAGTATCTCGGCTTCCATTCCAGGGATTTTCTTTCTGACGCTCGACATGAAGCTTTATTGTGTTGATAAATAACTCTAAACATATATGCCCTCGACATGCTGTTAAGGTGTACTGAATAAGTGATGAAAACGTGACTTGCACCAACTGAAGCAATTCTGTGCAGAAAATGGTCTCGAAACGTTTCGCGCTAAAAGTGTTGAAATCTGTTTAATAGCAATCTATCTACAACCAAACTGCATAAAAAATTGTCAGGATCAAGACTTTGTCAAGTGATGAAATTCGTATAATTACCAACAACTTGCACATTAACTGTGCTGAATATAGGCTACAAACATGATTTAATCCACCCCAAAGAGTTCGTGTTTTGGCGCTTGACATTCAGCCTATCTGTGACAAAGCCTGTTAACATGACTCACTGCAAGTGATGAAATTCGTGTATTGGCATTCGACATACATCTTATCTGTTCTGAATGTGGGTTTAAACATAACTTGCGCCAAATCAAGATATTAGTGTATTTACGTTCGGCTCACTGTCTAATTGTACTTAATACGAACTGGAAACATGATTCGCGAATAGTAATGAAGTAAGTGTCTTAGGGCTTGACAAGCAACTCATCCGTTATCAAAACAGTCTCCAAACGTGAGTTCGACGAACTGAACATGTTCGTGTATCAACGCTCGAAATACAGCCAATTTGTTCAGTGTATGAGCTCGATACACGACACGCATTAAGTATTGGAATACGTGTATACGGGACTGACATTTAGATTCATTCATTAGTATACAGCTCTATTGCGAGTAAGGCAAGAACAAAAGCCCACGACACGATACCATTATGGATCTGGTTCACTGCATCCAGGGCAATTTCTTAGTGGTTCCAGCTTTCGTCGCCAGGTGACTTTACGTCTGCAAACACGCCAGAGATCCTAGCAGCAAAAGGCGGAACTATTTGTGGAAAAGTCTTTTCGGTAACTTTGCAGAAATGAACGCTTCCTCGCCTCTTATTTAAATGTTTATTGCCAAAAATCTACAAGTGATAGGCGGTGACATTGTGGATATCAGTTAGAATTATGTTTTCAAAACAAGCCTTCTGACAAACCATGATAAAAGAGTACTGAATTTCGACAAACAGATTATCTGTTCTACCTTTGATTTCGTAATGTGAATTCGCCAACTGAAAAAATTCGTGTATTGGCGATCGAATACATGTATGTATCTTTGCAGAAAATGATCGAGAATTATGACTTGAGCATACTTAATAAGATCCTTTCCGACGCTCGACATCAAGCTTTATTGTGTTGATAAATGACACTAAACATATATGCGCTCGACATGCAGCCAAGGTGAACTGAATAAGTGACTAAAACGTGACTTGCACCAACTGAAGCAATTCTGTGCTGAAAATGGTCTCGAAACGTTTCGCGCAAAAGTGTTGAAATCTGGTTAATAGCAATTTATCTACAACCAAACATCATAGAAAATTTTCAGGACCAAGACTTTGTCAAGTGATGAAATTGGTATAATTACGAACAACTTGCACCTTAACTGTGCTGAATATAGGCTACAAACATGATTTAATTAACCCCAAAGAGTTTGTGTTTCGGCGCTTGACATAAAGCCTATGTGTGACAAAGCCTTTTAACATGACTCACTGCAAGTGATGAAATTCGGGTATTGGCATTCGACATACATCTTTTCGGTTCTGAATATGGGTTTAAATATAACTTGCGCCAAATTAAGTGTATTTACGTACGGCTCACTGTCTAATTGTACTTAATATGAACTGGAAACATGATTCGCGAATAGTAATGAAGTAAGTGTCTTGGGGCTTGTCATTCAACTCATCCGTAATCAAAACAGTCTCCGAACGTGAGTTCGGCGAACTGAACCTGTTCTTGTATCAACCCTCGAAACACAGCCAATTTTTTCAGTATATAAGCTCGATACACGACACGCGCTAAGTAATGGAATACGTGTATACGGGACTGACATTTAGATTAATTTATTAGTATACAGCTCTATTGCGAGTAAGGCAAGAACAATAACCAGCGACACGTTACCGTTATGGATCTGGTACACTGCATCCAGGGCAATTTCTTAGTGGTGCCAACTTTCGTCACCAGGTGCCTCTACGTCTGTTAACACGCCAGAGATCCTAGCGGCAAAAGGCGGAACTATTTGTGCAAAAGTCTGTTCGGTAATTTTGCTGAAATGAACGCTTCCTCGCCACTAATATAAATGTTTATTTCCACAAATCTACGACAAATGATAGACGGTGACATTGTGGCTATCAGTTTTCAAAACAAGACTTGCGACAACACATGTCAAAAGAGTATTGAATTTAGACCTACAGATTATCTGTGCTACCTTTGATTTCGTAATGTGAATTGCGCCAACTAAAAAAATCGTGTATTAGCGATCGAACTACAGTATATCTTTGCAGAAAATGATCGAGAATTGTGACTTGAGGCAACTTAAGAAGATCCTTTCCGAAGCTCGACATGAAGCTTTATTGTGTTGATAAATGACTCTAAACATATATGCGCTCGATATGCAGCCAAGGTGAACCGAACTAAAACGTGACTTGCACCAACTGAAGCAATTCTGTGTTGAAAATGGTCTCGCAACGGTTCGCGCTAAAAGTGTTGAAACCTGTTTAATGGCAATCTATCTGGAACCAAACTGCATACAAAATTGTCAGGATCAAGGCTTTAGACAAGCGATGAAATAAGATATAAATAATATCGAACTACTTGCACCTTAACAGTGCTGAATGTGGGCTACAAAAATGATTTAATCCACTTCAAATAATACATGTTAAGCGCTTGACATACCGCCATTCTGTGACAAAGCCTGTTAACATAACTCACTGCAAGTGATGAAATTCGTGTATTGGGATTCGACATACATCTTATTTGATCCGAATATGGGTTTAAACATAACTTGCGCCAAATCAAGAAATATGTGTGTTTACGCTTGGCTTACTGTCTATCTGTATTGAATATGGCCCGAATAAATGACTCGCGATTAGAGATGAAATAACTGTCTTAGAGCTTGACATGCAACTCATTGGTAATCAAAACAGCCGCCGTAAATGAGTGCGGACAACTGAAGATATCCGTGTATTAGCGCTCGAAGTACAGCCTATTAGTTCAGTATATGACCTCGATACACGTCTCGCGCTAAGTAATGAAATACTTGTATTTAGCTCTACGGCATGAACAATAGCCCAGACCGGAGACCGTTACGGATCTAGTACACTGTATCCTGGGCAAGTTCTTAGTGGTTCCCACTTTCGTCGCCAGGTGCCTCTACGTCTGCAAAGACGCAAGAGAACCTAGCGGCAAAAGGTGGAACTATTTGTCGAAGGTTTGTCATGTAATTTTCAGAAATAACCGCTTCCTCGCCATTTATGTAAATGTTGCTTGCCACAAATCTACGACAAGGGATTGACGGTGACATTGAGGATCTAGAATATGTGTTCAAAACATGTCTAGCGACAACCCATGTTAAAAGACTATTGATGTTCGACCTACAGATTATCTAAACTTCATTGAGTTTTGTAATATGAATTGCGGGAACTGAAGAAGTTCGTGTATTGGCGCTCGAACTACAGTCTAACTTCGCAGAAAATGATCGAGAATTATGACTTGAGCCAACTTAATATGATCCTTTCGGACGCTCGACATGAAGTTATATTGTGTTGACTCTAAACATCTATGTGCTCGACACGGTGTACTGAATAAGTGACTAAAACGTAACTTGCACCAACCGAAGCAATTCTGTGCCGAAAGTGGTCTCGAAACGTTTCGAGCTAAAAGTGTTGAAATCTGTTAATGGCAATCTATCTACAACCAAACTGCATAGAAAATTGTCAGGATCAAGGCTTTTGACAAGCGATGAAATAAGATATAAATAATATCGAACTACTTGGAACTTAACAGTGCTGAATATGGGCTAAAAATGATTTAATCCACCTCAAATAATACGTGTTAAGCGCTTGACATACAGCCATTCTGTGACAAAGCCTGTTAACATAACTCACTGCAAGTGATGAAATTCGTGTATTGGCATTCGACATATATCTTATCTGTTCTGAATATGGGTATAAACCTAACTTGCGCCAAAGCAAGATATTCGTATATTTACGTTCGGCTCACAGTCTAATTGTACTTAATATGAACTGGAAACATGATTCGCGAATAGTAATGAAGTATGTGTCTTAGGTCTTGACGTGCAACTTATCGGAAATCAAAACAGTCTCCGAACTTGAGTTCGGCGAACTGAACATGTTAGTGTATCAACGCTCGAAATACTGCCTATTTGTTCATTATATGAGCTTGATACACGACTCGCGCTAAGTTCTGGAATACGTGTATACGGGACTGACATTTAGATTCATTCATTAGTATATGGCCAGTAAGGCAAGAACAATAGCCCAAAACAGGAGACCGTTATGGACCTGGTACACTGCATCCTGGGCAATTTCTTTGTGGTTCCCACTTTCGTCGCCAGGTGCCTCTACGTCTGCAAATACGCGAGAGATCCTAGCGGCAAAAGGTGGAACTATTTGTCGAAAAGTCTTTTCGGTAAATTTGAAGAAATCACCGCTTCCTCGCCGATTATATAAATTTTTATTGCCACAAATTTATCTTCAACCAAAATGCATGGAAAATTGTATGTAATTCATATAATTACGAACTACTTGCACCTGAACAGTGCTGAATATGGGCTACAAAAATGATTTATTCCATCCCAAAGAATGCATGTGTTAAGCGCTTGACATACTCTGTGACAAAGCCTGTTAACTCACTGCAAGTGATGAAATTCGTGTATTGGCATTCGACATACATCTTATCTGATCTGAATATGGGTTGAAACACAACTTGCGCCAAATCAGGAAATTTGTGAATTTACGCTTGGCTTACTGTCTATCTGTATTGAATATGGACTGGATACAACACTCGCGAAGAGATGTAATAATTGTCTTAGAGCTGTAAGAGACGTTAGAGATGTAATAATTGTCTTAGAGCTTGACATGCAACTCATCGGTAATCAAAACAGTCTCCGTACATGAGTTCGGCCAACTGAAGATGTTAACGCTCGAAATAGAGCCTAATAGTTCAGTCTCGCGCTAAGTAATGAAATACGTGTATATGGGACCGACATTTAGGTTCATTCATTAGTAAAGAGCTCTAAGGCCAGTTAGGCATGAACAATAGCCTAGACAGGAGACCGTTAGGGATCTGGTACACTGCTTCCTGTGCAAGTTCTTAGTGGTTCCTTCTTTCGACGCCAGGTGCCTCTACGTCTGCAAAGACGCCAGAGAACCTAGCGGCAAAAGGTGGAACTATTTGTCGGAAGTTTGTCATGTAATTTAGCATAAATGGCCGCTTTATCTTTCTATATGTATATGTTGCTTGCCACAAATCTTCGGCAAGGGATCGACGGTGACATTGAGGTTATGTTAGGAATATGTGTTAAAAAAATGTGCGTTAAAAGACTATTGATGTTCGACCCACAGAATATCTAAACTACGATTAGTTTCATAATATGAATTGTGCCAACTGAAGAAATTCTTGTATTGGCGCTCGAACTACAGTCTAACTTTGCTGAAAATGATCGAGAATTATGACTTGAGCCAACTTAATAAGATCCTTTCTGACGCTCGACTTGAAGCTTTATTGTGTTGATAAATGACTCGAAACATACATGCGCCCGACATGCAGCCAAGGTGTACTGAATAAGTGATTAAAACGTAACTTGCACCAACTGAAGAAATTCTGTGCTGAAAATGGTCTCGAAACCTTTCGCGCGAAAAGTGTTGAAATCGGTTTAATGGCAATCTGTCTACAACCAAATTGCATACAAAATTGTCAGGATCAAACTTTTGACAAGTGATGAAATTTATATAATTACTAACTACTTGCACCTTAACTGTGCTGAATATGGGATAAAAAAATGTTTTAATCCACGTCAAAGAGTACGTGTTAAGCGCTTGACATACAGCCATTCTGTGACAATGCCTGATAACATGACTCAATGCAAGTGATGAAATTCGTGTATTGGCATTCGACATACATCTTATCTGTTCTGAATATGGGTTTAAACATAACTTGCGCCAAATCAAGAAATCTGTGTGTTTACGCTTGGATTACTGTCTATCTGTATTGAATATGGACTGGAAACATGACTCGCGAATAGAGATGAAATAATTGTTTTAGTGCTTGACATGCAACTCATCGGTAATCAAAACAGCCTCCGTACTTGATATCGGCAATCTGAAGTTGTTCTTGAATTAACGCTCGAAATACAGCCTCTTAGTTCAGTATATGAGCTCGATACACGTCTCGCGCTAGGTAATAAAATACGTGTATACGGGACCGACATTCAGATTCATTCACTATTATATAGCTGTAAGGCCAGTTAGGCATGAACAATAGCCCAGACAGAAGACCGTTACGGAACTGGTGCACTGCATCCTGGGCAATTTCTTAGTGGTTCCCACTTTCGTCGCCAGATGTCCCTACGTCTGCAAAGACGTCAGAGATCCTAGCGGCAAAAGGTGGAACTATTTGTCGAAAAGTCTGTTCGGTAATTTTGAAGAAATGACCGCTTCCTCGCCATTTATGTAAATATTTCTTGCCAAAAATCTACAAGTCATAGACGGTGACATTGAGGTTATCATTTAGGAATATGTTTTCAAAACAAGACTTGCGACGACCCAAGATAAAAGAGTATTGAAGTTCGACCTACAGATTATCTGTGCTATCTTTGATTTCGTAATGTGAATTACGCCAGCTGAAGTAATTCGTGTATTGGCGATCTTTGAAGAAAATGATACAGAATTATGAATTGAGCCAACTTAATAAGATCCGTTCTGTTGCTCTATATGAATCTTTATTGTGCTGATAAATGACTAAGCTTATTTGCACTCGACATGCAGCCAAGGTGTACTGAATAAGTGACTAAAACCTGACTTGCACCAACTGAAGCAATTCTGTGCTGAAAATTGGCTCGAGGCGTTTCGTGCTAAAAGTGTTGTAATCTGTTTAATGGCAATCTATCTACAACCAAACTGCATAGAAAAGCCTGTTAACATGACTCACTGCAAGTGATGAAATTCGTGTATTGGCATTCGACATACACCTTATCTTTTCTGAATATGGGTTTAAACATAACTTGCGTCAAATCAAGAAATTTGTGTGTTTACGCTTGGCTTAATTATTGAATATGTACTGGAAACATGACTCTCGGATAGAGATGAAATAATTGTCTTAGAGCTTGACGTGCAACTCATCGGTAATCAAAATAGCCTACGTACAGGTGTTCGGCCAACTGAAGATGTTAGTGTACTAACGCTCGAAGGACAGCCAATTTGTTCTGTATATTAGCTCGATACACGAGTCGCGCTAAGGAATGGTATACGGGTATACTGGACTGACATTTAGATTAATTTATTCGTTTATAGCTTTATGGCGAGTAAGGCAAGAACAAAAGCTCACGACACGATACCATTATGGATCCGGTACACTGCATCCTGAGAATTTCTTAGTGGTTCCAGCTTTCGTCGCCAGGTGCCTCTACGTCTGTAAAGACGACAGAGATCCTAGCGGCAATAGGTAGAACTATTATTTCTAATTTCAACTTAAATGTGCGGAAAATGGGCTCCAAATGTGATTTGCTCCAACTCAATAAAGACGTTTGTCGACATTTAGTTTCATACATTAATATATAACTCTTAGGCCAGTTCGGCAAGACGAAAAGCAGTCAGGAGAACGTTATTAATATGACAGGCTGCAACCTGGACAAGTTCTTAGTAGTTCCCACTTTCGTCGCCAGGCGCCTCCGATTATGCAAGACGCCAAAGATCCTAGCGGCGAAAGTTGGAACTATTTGTCGAGAAGGCTGTCCTGTACTTTTGCAGAAATGACCGCTTCCACGCCATTTAGGGATCTGTTTCTTGCTACAAATCTACAAGTGGGCGACTACCAAAATTAGGTTATTTCTTACGGATGTGTATTCAAAACATGACACGACAAACCACATAAAAACAGTAACGATTTTCGTTCTTCAGATTATCTGTGCTGCATTTCATTTCGTAATATGAATTGCGCCAAATAAAGAAATTCGTGTATTGGCGCTCGACTTAAGTCTATCTCTGCAGAAAATGACCGCCAATTAATACTTAAGCCAACTTAATAAATTCCTTTATGACGTTCGACAAGTAGCTTAATAGCGTTGATACTTGTGCCAAAAATAAGTAATTTATAGTTTGGAGCTAAAACAGCAGCATATCTATGTTGAATAAAGAATCAAAACACCTTGCGCGCCAAATGATGAAATTCGTTTATTTGTTCTCGAAAAGCAACCTGTCTGTCCTGAATATGTCGTACAAATATGACGCGGCAACTCAAGGTAATCGTGTATATTCCTTCGACCTACACACTATCCTTCTAAATATTGACCCGAAACATGACTCGCTCCAAGTGCATTGGCACCCTAGCTGTAAGGAAATTGTATCGAAATATGACGTGCTGCAAGTGATGTTCGTATATATGATTTAGACACTCAACTTAAATGTGCGGAAAATGGACTCCAAATATGAATTGCTGCAACTCAAGAAAGACGTTTGTGGCGCTCGATATGTGATAAATGAGAGCTGAAAACTTGACTAGCTGAATGTGATAAAATTTTAGTAAATGCCGCTGATCTCTTTGCTACAAACATGACATACGAAATTCAAGGAATAAGAGTTAAAGCGCTCGAACTGTCTCTGTGTGTGCTGAATATGAACTCGACACGTGACTCCCGCCAATAAGTGTACTGTCTCTCGCCTTGAAGGCTATCTGTATTGAATATGGGGTAAAAATGAATTGCTTCAACTAAATTATTTCGCATATTGGAGCTCTTCTTACGTCTTCTCTGTGTTGAAGTTGTCCTAGAAGAATGACTTGCTCCATTCGAATTAACAACTGTCCCCGTGCAGTTCATTGAACGTACATGTGCCCTCTATGAGTTCCAATCTGTCATGGTCCAAATCAAATGTTTCGTGTCTGAGTGCTCGTCCTACAGCCAGTCTCTGCCATGTATTGAATTGGATCATGCTTTGTGCCAAGTGATGAAATTCGTTTATATGCGATCGACATGCTGCGTACCTCCACTGAATAAGGGACTAAAACTGGAATTGCACCTACTGAAGCAAGTGGTTTTTATTCTTTTGACCTACATCTTATATGTGCTGAATATGGGTTCGAAACATTTGTGGCTACAAGTGATGAAATTCGTTTAATGGCATTTTATCTGAAACCAAACTGTATAGAATTTAGTCTCGAAACATTACTTTCAACAAGTGATGAAATTCGTATAATTACGAACGACTTGCAACATAACTGTGTTGAATATGGGCTAAAAACATATCTTACTCCAAATGAAAAAGTAAACTTAGCCCTGATGAATAAGGTTTTGAAACATGTCTCACACCAGGCGATAAAATTTGTGCATTATCATTCGATATACTTCTTATCTGTTCCAAATATGGGTCTAAAGTTAACTTGCACAAAATTGTGAAATTGGTGTATTTGCACTCGATCAACAGCCTACCTGTGAAGTACATGAATTCGAAACATGATTCGCGCTTAGTAATGAAATACGTGTATAGGGGTTCGACTTTTAGTTTGAGTATATAACTCTTAGGCCTGTTCGGCATGACTAAAACATAGTCAGGAGAACGTTACGAATATGACAGGCCGCAACCTGGGCAAGTTCTTAGTAGTTCCCACGTTCGTTGGGAGGCGCCTCCAAGTATGCAAAGACGCCAGAGATCCCAGCAGCGAAATTTGGAACTATTAGTCGAGAATGCTGTCCTGTAATTTTGCTGAAATGTTCGCTTTCACGCCTTTTACGTATCTGTTTCTGGATCTCCAAACATTTCTTGGTACAAATTACATTTTTTGTGTCTGAGTGCTTGACCTACAGCCTATCCCTGCGAAGTATAAGCTTGGATCATGACTCAAGCCAAGTGATGAAATTCGTTTATATGTGATCGCATTGCATCGTATCTTTACTGAATAAGGGACTAAAACTTGAATTGCACGTACTGAAGCAATTATGAGTTTATTCGTTTGAACTGAATTTTATGTGCTGAAAATTGGATCGAAACATTTGGCACCACAAATGATGAAATTCGTTTAATGGAATTCTATCTAAATCCAAACTGTCTAGACGTTAGTCTGGAATCATAACTTTGGACAAGTGATAATATTCGCATAATTACGAACTACTTGCAGCTTTACTGTTCTCAAAATGGGAGACAAACATGACTTACGCCAACTGAAGGAAGTATACAGACCCGAAGCATGACTCATTCAAAGTGCAATAATACCCCAGCTGTGAGGAAATTATCTGGAACTATGACGTGCTACAAGTGATGGTCGTATGTATGACTTCACAATTTATCTTAAATGGGCTCCAAATATGAGTTGCTCCATCACAATAAAGACGTTTGTGGCGCTCGATATGTGATAAACGAGATCTGAAAACTTGTCTCGCTGCATTTGATAAAATCCAAGAACTGTAATTCTAAATGCTGCTCATTTACTTGCTAAAAACATGACTTACGAAATTCAAGGAATAAGAGTGAAAGCGCTCGACCTGTCTCTGTGCTGAATATGAACTCGATACGTGACTCCAGCCAATAAGTGTATTGTCTCGACTTGAAGGCTATCTGTTTTGAATATGAGTTAAAAATAAATTGCTTGAACTAAATTATTTCGCATATTGGAGATTTTCTTACGTCTTCTCTGTGCTGAATTAGGCCTAGAAGTATGACTTGCTCCATTCGAATTAACGACTGTTTCCTTACAGGTCATTGACCGTACATGTGCTCACTATGAGTTTCAATCTGTCATGGTCCAAATTAAGTGTTACGTGTCTGAGAGCTCGTCCTACTGCCAATCTCTGCCATGTATTGGCTTGGGTCATGACTTGTGCCAAGTGATGAAATTCGTTGATATGCGACCGAAATGCTGCATACCTCTAGTGAATAAGGGACTAAAACTAGAATTGCACCTACTGAAGCAACTGGTATTTATTCTTTTGACCTATATCTTATATGTGCTGAATATAGGCTCGAAACATATGTCGCTACAAGTTACGAAATTCGTTTAATGGCATTCTATCTAAAACCAAACTGTAAAGACGTTTGTATGGAAACATGACTTTCGACAAGTGATGAAATTCGTACAATTACGAACGACTTGCAGCATAACTGTGCTGAATATGGGCTACAAACCTGAGTTACTCCAACTGAAGGAAGTAGTGTTGTGACGCTTAGCATACATGCTAAGTCTGACGAATTAGGCCTTGAAACATATCTCACTCTAAATGATGAATTTTTTATTGGCATACGACACACTTCTTAATTGTTCTGAATATGGGTCTACACTTACCTTGCACAAAATTCTGAAATTCGTGTATTTGCACTCGACCAACAGCCTATCTGTGCAGTACATAAATTCGAAACATGAATCGCGCTTAGTGATGAATTACGACCTACAGGCTATCTATTCTAAATATAGAACCGAAACATCACTCGCTTCAAGTGCATTGGCACCCTAACTGTAAGGAAATTGTCTCGAAATGTGACGTGCTAAAAGTGATGTTCGTATATATGATTTCGAATTTCAACTTAAATGTGCGGAAAATGAGCTCCAAGTATGACCTGCTACATTGACTTCATACATTAGGCCAGTTCGGCATAACGAAAAAGCAGTCAGGAGAAGGTTATGGATATGACACGCTGCAACACGGGCAAGTTCTTAGTAGTTTCCACTTTCGTCGCCTGGCGTTTCCAAGTACGCAAAACCTCTCTGTCCTGAATATGGTGTACAAAAAAGACGCGGCAACTGAAGATATTCGTGTATAGTCCTTCAACCTACAGACTATCTGTTCTAAATACAGACCCGAAACATGACTCGCTCCATGTGCACTGGCACCCTAGCTGTGAAGCAATTGTCTCGAAATATGACGTGCTACAAGTGATGTTCGTATATAAGTTTTCGACATTCCACTTAACTGTGCGGAAAATATGCTCCTAATATGGCTTGCTCCAACTATAGATAGACGTTTGTGGCGCTCGATATGTGATTAATTAGAGCTGAGATCATGACTCGCTGCATGTGATAAAATTCAAGTACTGTAATTCTAAATGCGGCTGATCTATTTGCTACGAACATGACTTAGGAAATTTAAGGAGTTAAAGCGCTCGAACTGTCTCAGCCTGTGCTGAATGTGAACTCCATACAAGACTCCCGCCAATAAGTGTATTGTCTCTCAACTTGAAGGCTATCTGTATTGAATATGGGTTAGAAGAGTTAATTGCTTCAACTAAATTATTTCGCATTTTGGAGCTCGAATTTTGTCTTCTCTGTGCTGAATTAGGCCTAGAAGTATGACTTGTGCCATATCAATTAAGAACTGTTTACGCGCTGCTCATTGACCGTACCTGTACTCACAATGGTCTTCAATTGTCTTGGTCCAAATCAAGTTTTTCGTGTCTGAGTGCTTGTCTTACAGCCAATCTCTGGCAGATAATGGCTTGCATCATGACTTGTGCCTAGTGATGAAATTCGTTTATATGCGTTAGACATGCTGCGTAGCTGAACTGAATAAGAGACTGAAACTAGAATTGCACCTACTGAAGCAACTGGTGTTTATTCTTTTGACCTAAACCTTATATGTGCAGAATATGGGCTCGAAACGTTTGGGGCTACAAGTGATTAAATTCGTTTAAAGGCATTCTATCTAAAACTGCATATTCTTTAGTCTGGAAACGTGACTTTCGACAAGTGATGAAATTCGTATAATTACGAATGACTTGCAGCTTAACTGGGCTGAATATGGGCTACAAACATGACTTACTGCAACTGAAGGAAGTAGTGCTTTGACACTTCACATACAGACCATCTGTGACGAATAAGGCCTGGAAACATGACTCACTACAAGTGATTAAGTTTGTGTATATGCATTCGGAATACTTCTTATCTGTTCTGAATATGGATCTAAACATAACTTGCACAAAATTCTGAAATTCGTGTATTTGCACTCTACTAACAGCCTATCTGTGCAGTACATGAATTCGAAATATGACTCTCGCTTAGTGATGAAATACGTGTATAGGGGCTTGACATTTAGTTTCATTCATTAGTATATAACTTTTGACCGCCCTTGTGGTCTAGTGGTCAGAGTTTCTGGCTACAGATACAGAGGTACCTGATTTTCTAAGTAGCAGTGGGTTTGGAACGGGGTCCACTCAGCCTCGTGAGATGAATTGAGGAGCTACTTGAATAAAAAAAGTAGCGGCTCCAGGTCTAAAAACAGAGATTAACGGCCGTGGGGACCCGTTGCGCTGACCACGTGACACCCCTCTACCCGCAAAAGTTGGTACTAACTTCGCCGACCGGCAGCGGCCGCTCTGTCAGTATAGTTCGCTCGCGGACTAAGGCCACGCAGTTTAGTTTAGTTTATAACTCTTAGGCGAGTTCGGCATGACGAAAAGCCCAGTGAGTAGAACGTTATGGGTCTAATACGATGTAACCTGGGTAAGTTCTTAGTAGTTCCCACTTCCGACGCCAAGCGCCTCCACTCATGCAAAGGCGCCAGAGATCCTAGCAGCGAAATTTGAAACTATTTGTCGAGAAGGCTGTCCAGTAATTTTGCAGAAAAGACCGCTTCCACGCCATTTAGGGATCTGTTTCTGGATCTCCAAACATCTTGGTATCCTCTGTTCAACAAAAATCAGTTGACCTGAAATTTTGTAAGTCCTGAACTGGAAGTCACGTGACGTACAGTTGACATCATAATTCGAATCGTTTTAGTTTCCCATGTTTGTGAATTCGTGGCTTTTCTCTATCTACCATTCATTACAATCAAACGCGCCGTGTATATATTAACCAAAGACGCCAATACATTCGCTTAATTTGAGGTTAAAACGTGAACTACAGGTTATTAATTTTCCGAGGCGTGCGGCTTGCTAACTTTCTTACCACAGATGTATGTTGCAAAATTGTTTTTGTTTGTTGCAGCCAAATGGGTCAAAGATAACTTTTGAAAAATACAATTAAATAATTAATTAAGTAATAGATGTGTTACTGCATAATTTAATTGAGTGTTGGTGAGTATAAAACATAATCAAAAAGAAAAAATTACATGGTGGCACTGGGACGCGAACCAATATAGTTTGTTCCGAAGAGTATTGCCATCAAACGTTAACACGCTCGGCTAACTTCGGCTGCGAAAAACAACCTACTAGTATGGAAACGTGAATTTCGACGAATGATGAAATTCGGACTAATAAAAAGGACTTGCAACTTAACTGAGCCGAATATGGGTTACAAACTTGACTTACTGCAACAGAAGGAAGTAGTGTTTTGTCCCTTGACATACAGCCTATCTGATACGAATGAGGCGTGGAAACATGTCTCACTCCATGTGATGAAATTTGTGTATTGGCATTCGACATACTTCTTATCTGTTGTGATTATGGGTCTATACAAAACTTGCTCATAATTCTGAAATTCGTGCATTTGCACTCGACCCAGAGCCTATCTGTGCAGTATTAGAGCTCGAAACATGACTCGCGCTGTGTTTGAACACATGTATAGGAACTCGACATTTACTTTCATTGTTTAGTATAATATCTCTTAGGCCAGTTAGGCAGGAAGAAAAGACCAGTCAGGAAAACTTTACGGATATGCCTTGCTGCAACCTGGGCAAGTTCTTATTAGTTCCCGCTTTCGTCGCCAGGCGTCTCCAAGTATTCAAAGACGCCAGTGATGCTAGCGGCGAAAGTTGGAACTATCTGTCGAGAAGGCAGTCCTGTAATTTTATAGAAAAGACAGCTTCTACGCAATTTAGGGATCTGTTTCTTGCTACAAATCTAAGACAAGTGGGCCAAAACCACACTTTTCTGTTACGGATGTGTATTCAAAACGTGACTTGCCACAAACCACATAAGAAGGGTAATTATTCTCGCCCTTCAGATTATCTGTGCTGAATTTCATTTCGTAATATGAATTGCGCTAACTGAAAAAAATCGTGTATTGGCGCTCGACCAAAGTCTATATTTGCATTTAATGATCTCTAATTATTAATTGAGCCAACCTAATAAAGTCCTTTATGACGTTCGAAATGTAGCTTAATAGAGTTGATACATGTGCCAAATCAAAATATTGTACTTTTGTGCTCAAACTGCAGGATACCTAAGCTGAATAAAGAATCAAAACGCCTTTAGTCCCAAATGATACAATTCGTTTATTTGTTCTCTTTTCTGAATATGCTATACAATCATGACGCGGAAACTGATGATATTCGTGTACATTCCTTCGAACTACAGACTATGTGATATAAATAGAGACACGATACATGACTCGCTCCATGTGCATTGGCACCCTAACTGTGAAGAAATTGTCCCGAAATGACGTGCTACAAGTGATGTTCGTATATATGATTTCGATAATCAACTTAACTGTGCCGAAAATGGGGTCGTAATATGACTTGCAGACGAAACCTATTAATCAGAATGTCGGTAAACACAAAAAAAATACGGAACAATAAATGAAATAACTGCGCCACTCGCACTTCTAAGCCTGCAAATGGAGCAACTATAATTTTGAAATATACAATTAAATAATTAATTAAGTAATAGAAGTGTTACTGCATAATTTAATTGAGTGTTGGTGAGTATAAAAATAATAAAAAAGAAAAAAATTACATTCTGTCCGTGGGACGCGAACCCATAAAGTTTGTTTCCGAAGAGTATTGCCATCACGCCTTAACGCGCTCGGCTACCTCGGCTGCGACGAACAACCACCCCTAGCAACATACTTCTGTTGTAAGAAAGTTAACAAGCCGCACGCCTCGAGAAATTAATGACCTTATTTCATGTTTCACATTAGCCACAACAAATGATGAAGTTTGTTTAATGCCATTCCATCTATATCCAAACTGCTTAGTCGATGGTATGGAAAGGTGAATTTCGACAAATGATGAAATTCATACTCTTACGAAGGACTTGCACCTTAACTGTGCCGAATATGGGTTACAAACGTGACTTACTGCAACAGAAAGAAGTAGTGTTTTGACGCTTGACATAAGGCCTATTTGTTACGAATGAGGCGTGGAAACATGTCTCACTCCATGTGATGAAATTTGTGTACTGGCATTCGACATACTTCTTATCTGTTGTGATTATGGGTCTAAACAAAACCTGCCCATAATTCTGAAATTCGTGCATATGCACTCGACCCACAGCCTATCTGTGCAGTATTAGACCTCGAAACATGACTCGTGCTGTGTTTAAACATGTGTATAGGGGCTCGACATTTACTTTCATTATTTAGTATTATAACTCTTAGGCCAGTTAGGCAGGAAGAAAAGACCAGTCAGGAAAACTTTACGGATATGCCTCGCTGCAACTTGGGCAAGTTCTTAGTAGTTCGCACTTTCGTCGCCATGCGTCTGCAAATATGCAAAGACGCCACAGATCTTAGCGGCGAATGTTTGAATTATCTGTCGAGAGGGCAGTCCTGTAATTTTACAGAAAAGACAGCTTCTACGCTATTTAGGGATCTGTTTCTTGCTACAATTCTTTTTGTTGAACAGATTGGAGAATCTAAGTGTTTCGTATCTGAGTTCTTGTCCTACAGCCAATCTCCGCCAAGTATTGGCTTCGATCATCACTTATTCCTAGTGATTGAATTCGTTTATATGCGATAGACATGCTGCGTAGCTGAACTGAATAAGGGACTGAAAATAGAATTGCACCTACTGAAGCTATTGGTGTGTATATTCTAGTGACCTACATCTTATATGTGCAGAATATGGGCTCGAAATATTTGCCGCAACAAATGATGAAATTTGTTTAATGGCATTTCATCTAAATCCAAACTGCATAGTCGTTAGTATGGAAGCGTGACTTTCGACAAATGATGAAATTCCTACTATTACGAAGGACTAGCTCCTTAACTGAGCTGAATATGGGCTACAAACGTGACTTGCTGAAACTGAAGGAAATAGTTTTTTGAACCTTGACATGTGTTATGATTAAGGCGTAGAAACATGTCTCACCCCAAGTGGTGAAATTTTTGTATTGGCATTCGACATACTTCTTATCTGTTCTGATTATGGGTCTAAATATCACTTGCTCATAATTCTGAAATTCGTCCATTTGCCCTCCACCCACAGCCTATCTGAGCAGTATTAGAGCTCGAAACATGACCCGCGCTGGTTTTAAACACCTGTATAGGGGCTCGACGTTTTGTATATTTCTTTAGTATGACACTTAGGCTAGTTAGGCAGGAAGAAAAGATCAGTCAGGAGAACTTAATGGATATGGCACGCGGCAACCTGGGCAAGATCTTAGTAGTTCTCACTTTCGTCGCCAGTCGTCTAAAAGTACGCAAAGACGCCAGAGATCCTAGCGGCGAAATTTGGAACTATTTTTCGAGAAGGCAGTCCTGTAATTTTGCAGAAAAGGCCGCTTCTTCGCCATTTAGGGATCTGTTTCTTGCTACAAATCTACGACAAATGGGCGACACCCTCACTTAAGTTATCTGTTACGAATGTGTATTCGAAACATGACTTATGACAAACCACGTAAAAAGATTAATTATTCTCGCCCTTCAGATTATGTGTGCTGCATTTCATTTCGTAATATGAATTGCACCAGTTGAAGAAATTCGGGTCTTGGCGCTCGCCATAAGGCTATCTTTGCATTTAATGATCTCTAATTATTACTTAAGTCAACTAAATAAAGTTCTTTATGACGTTCGAAATGTAGCTTAATAGTGTTGATACATGTGCCAAATAAATAATTGTACTTTTGTGCTCAAACTGCAGCATACCTATGCTGAACAAAGAATAAAAACGCCTTTCGACCCAAATGATTAAATTCGTTTATTTATTCTCTAAAAGCAGCTTCAATTTCCTGAATATGCTAAGCAAACATGACGCGGTAGCTGTTGGTATTCGTTTATAGTCCTACGAACTACAGATTATCTGTTGTAAATACAGACACGAAACATGACTCGCTCCATGTGCATTGGCACCCTAGCTGTGAAGAAATTTTCTCTGAATGACGTGCTACAAGTGATGTTCGTATTTATGTTTTCGACATTAAACTTAACAGTGCGGAAAATGGGCTCGTAATATGACTTGTACACGAAACCTCTTAATCAGAATGTCGGTATAAAAAAATTACGGAAAAATAAAAGAAATATCTGGGCCACTCGCACTTCTAACCCTGCAAATGGAGCAAAGATATCTTTGAAAAATACAATTAAATAATTAATTAAGTAATAGAAGTGCTACTGCGTTATTGAATTGGGTGTTTGTGAGTATAAAATATAAAAAAAGAAAAAATTTCATGCTGACACTGGGACGCGAACCCATACAGTTTGTTTCCGAAGAGTATTGCCATCACGCCTTAAGACGCTCGGCTACCTCGGCTGCGAGAAACAATGACCCCTACCAACATACATCTGATGTAAGGAAGTTAACAGCCGCTCGCCTCGAGAAATTAATGACTTATATTTCGTGTTTTAACTTCAAATTAAGCGAACGTATTGGTGTATTTGGCTAATATAAACGCGGCGTGATTGATTGTAATGATGGACAGACAGAGAAACGCCACCAATTCACAAATATGAGGAAACTAAAACGACTCGAATGATGAAGACGTCACGTGACTGCCTTAGCGGGACGTACGAAATAACAGGCCGCTTGATTTTTGTTGAACAGAGTGGAGAATCTAAGTGTTTCGTGTCTGAGTTCTTGTCCTACAGCCAATCTCTGCCAAGTATTGTCTTCGATCATCACTTAAGCCTAGTGATAGAATTCGTTTATATGCGATAGTCATGCTGCGTAGCTGAACTGAATAAGGGACTGAAAATAGAATTGCACCTACTGAAGCAACTGGTGTGTATATTCTAGTGGTCTACACACTATATGTTTAGAATATGGGCTCGAAACATTTGCCGCAACAAATGATGAAGTTTGTTTAATGGCAATCCATCTAAATCCAAACTGCATAGTCGCTAGTATGGAAACGTGACTTTCGACAAATGATGAAATTCGTACTATTACGAAGGACTTGCTCCTTAACTGAGCTGAATATGGGCTACAAACGTGACTTACTGAAACTGAAGGAAGTAGTGCTTTGACCCTTGACATACAGCCTATGTGTTACGATTAAGGCGTGGAAATATTTCTCACCCCAAGTGATGAAATTTGTGTATTGGCATTCGACATACTTCTTATCTGTTCTGATTATGGGTCTAAATATAACTTGCTCATAATTTTGACATTCGTGCATTTGCCCTCCACCCACAGCCTATCTGAGCAGTATTAGAGCTCGAAACATGACCCGCGCTGGTTTTAAACACGTGTATAGGGGCTCGACATTTAGTATCCTTCTTTAGTATAATAACACTTAGGCTAGATAGGCAGGAAGAAAAGATCAGTCAGGAAAACTTAATGGATATGGCACGCTGCAACATGGGCAAGTTCTTAGTAGTTCCCACTTTCGTCGCCAGTCGTCTCCAAGTACGCAAAGACGCCAGAGATCCTAGCGGCGAAATTTGGAACCATTTGTCGAGAAGGCAGTTATGTTTCATGCTACATATCTACGACAAGTGGGCGACACCCACACTTACGTTATCTGTTAGGAATGTGTATTCAAAACATGACTTGCGACAGACCACATAAAAAGATTAATTATTCTCGCCCTTCATATTATCTGTGCTGCATTTCATTTCTTAATATGAATTGCGCCAACTGAAAAAATTCGTGTATTGGCTTTCGACCTAAGGCTATCTTTGCATTTAATGATCTCTGATTATTACTTGAGCCAACTAAATAGTCCTTTAAGACGTTCGAAATGTAGCTTAAGAGTGTTGATAATTGTGCCAAATCAAAAAATTGTACTTTGGTGCTCAAACTGCAACATACCTATCCTGAATAAAGAATCAAAACGCCTTTCGACAAAATGATGAAATTCGTCTATTTGTTCTCTAAAAGCAGCTTCTCTTTCCTGAATATGCTATGCAAAGATAACGCGGCAAATGTGGCTATTCGTGTATAGTCCTACGAACTACAGACTATGTGTTATAAATACAGACACGAAACATGACTCGCCCCATGTGCATTGGCACCCTAGCTGTGAAGAAATTTTCTCTGAATGACGTGCTACAAGTGATGTTCGTATATATGATTTCGACATTCAACTTAACAGTGCGGAAAATGGGCTCGTAATATGACTTGTACACGAAACCTCTTAATCAGAATGTCGGTATAAGAAATTACGGAAAAATAAAAGAAATATCTGGGCCACTCGCACTTCTAACCCTGCACATGGAGCAAAGATATCTTTTGAAAAATACAATTAAATAATTAATTAAGTAATAGAAGTGTTACTGCATAAATTAATTGAGTGTTTGTGAGTGAATATAAACTCCCGCCAATAAGTGTATTGTCTCTCGACGGAAGGCAATCTGTATTGAATATGGGTTAAAAGAATTAATTGCTTCAACTAAATTATTTCGAAAATTGGAGCTCCACTTTCGTCTTCTCTGTGCTGAATTAGGCCTAGAAGTATGACCTGTGCCATTTTAAGTAACAACTGTTTAGCGGTGCTCATTAACCGGACCTGAGCTCACAATGGGCTCCAATTATGTCTAGGTTCAAATCAAGTTTTTCGTGTCTGAGTGCTTGTCCTACAACCAATCTCTGCCAAGTATTGGCTTGGATCATGACTTGTGCCTAGTGATGAAATTCGTTTATATGCGATAGACATGCTGCGTCGCTGAACTGAATAAGGGACTGAAACTAGAATTGCACCTACTGAAGCAACTGGTGTTTATTCTTTTGACCTACACCTTATATGTGCAGAATATGGTCTCGAAACGTTTGGCGCTACAAGTGATGGCATTCTATCTAAAATTAAACTGCATAGTCGTTAGTCTGGAAACGTGAAATTGGACAAGTGATGAAATTCGTATAATTCCGGACGATTTGCAGCTTATCTGTGCTCAATATGGGATAGAGACATGCCTTACTGCAACTGAAGTAAGTAGTGCTTTGACAATTAACATACAGACCATCTGTGACGAATAAGGCTTGGAAACATGACTCACTCCAAGTGATTAAATTTGTGTATATGCATTCGACATACTTCCTATCTGTTCAGAATGTGGATCTAAACATAACTTGCACAAAATTCTGAAATTCGTGTATTTGCACTCGACCAACATCCTATCTTTGCAATAAATGAATTCCAAACATGACTCTCGCTTAGTGATGAAATACGTATATAGGGGCTCGACATTTAGTTTCATTTATTAGTATATAACTCTTAGGCTAGTTCGGAATGACCTGGGTAACTTCTTAGTAGTTCCCACTTTCGTCGCCAGGCGCCTCCACTCATGCAAAGACGCCAGAGATCCTAGCAGCGAAAGTTGGAACTATTTGTCGAGAAGGCTGTCCAGTAATTTTGCAGAAAAGACAGCTTCAACGTCATTTAGGGATCTGTTTCTGGATCTCCAAACATGTCTTGGTACCCTCGGGTCAACAAAAATTAACCGGCCTGAAATTTTGTAAGTCCTGAACTGGAAGACTCATGACGTACATTCGACATCATAATTCGAGTCGTTTCAGTTTTTCCATATTTGTGTGTGTTAGTGGCGTTTCTCTGTCTTCCATTCATTACAATCCAACGCGCCGTGTATATATTAAACCAAAGACGCCAATACATTCGCTTAATTTGAGGTTAAAACGTGAATTAAACGTCATTAATTTTCCGAGGAGTGTGGCTTGCTAACTTCCTTACCACAGATGAACGTTGCGAAAGTGTTTTTGTTTGTTGCAGCAAAATGGAGCAAAGATAACTTTTCATTAATACAATTAAATAATTAATTAAGTTATAAAAGTGTTACTGCTTAAATTAATTGAGTGTTTGTGAGTGTAAAACATAATAAAAGAATTACATGCTGACACGGGGACGCGAACCAATATAGTTAGTTTCCGAAGAGTATTGCCATCACGCCTTAACTCGCTCGGCTACCTTCGTCTGCGACAAACAGCCACCCTTAGGCAACATACATCTGATATAAGTAAATTAGCAAGCCGCACGCCTCGGAAAATTAATGACTTTTAATTCATGCTTTAACTTCAAATTGAGCGAATGTATTGGTGTCTTTGGTTAATATATTAGCGGCGTGATTGATAGTAATGAAGGGAAGACAGAGAAACGCCACGAATTCACAAATATGGGGAAATTAAAACGACTCGAATAATGGTGGCAAATGTACGCCACGTGACTGCCTGAGCGGGACGTACTAAATATCAGGCCATTTGATTTTTGTTGAACAGAGTGTACAAACTAAGTGTTTCGTGTATGAGTGCTCAAACTACATATCTCTGCCAAGTATGGGCTTGAATCATGACTCAAACAAAGTGATGAAATTCGTTTATATTCGATCGACATGCAGCGTAGCTGTACGGAATATGGGACTAAAACTTAAATTGCACCTACTGAAGCAATTATGTGTTTATTCTTTTGAACTGCATTTTATGTGCTGAATATGTGGTTGAAACATTTGGCGCAACAAATGATGAAAATTGTTTAATGGCATTCCATCTAAATACAAACTGACATGTTAGTCTGGAAATATTACTTTCGACAAGTGATAAAATTCTTATAGTTACGACTAACGTGCAAATTAACTGTTGTGAAGATGAGCAAAAATATGACTTACTGCAACTGAAGGAAGTAGTGTTTTGACGCTTGACATACAGTCCATCTGTTACGAATAAGGCGTGGAAACATGTCTCACTCCAAGTGATGAAATTCGTGTATTGGCATTCAACATACTTCTTATCTGTTGTGATTATGGGTCTAAATATAACTTGCTCATAATTCTGAAATGCGTGTATTTACACTCGACTCACAGCCTATCTGTGCAGTATCAGAGCTCGAAACATGACTCGCGCTGAGATGAAACACGGAAATAGGGGCTCGACATTTAGGTTCATTAAACAGATTTCGACACATTTATCACGAATAGTTTCGAGACCATTTTAGCAGAGTTGTTGCGTGTCACTTTTTAGTCACTTATTCAGGAAACCTAGACTGCATCTCGAGGGCATACGTTTTCAGTCATTTATCAACACAATAAAGCTTCATGTGGAGAATCAGAAAAGCTAATATTAAGTTGGCTGAAGTCATAATTCTCGATCAATTTCTGCAAAGATATACTGTAGTTCGATCGCCAATACATGAATTTCGCCAGTTGGCGCAATCCACATTACGAAATCAAAGGGTCGAACTTCAGTACTCTTTCATAACGGGTTGTCGCAAGTCTTTTTTTGAAAACATACTCCTAACTGATAACTTCATGGTCACCGTCTATCACTTGTCGTACATTTGTGGCAAGAAACATTTACAAAAATGGCGAGAAAGCGGTCATTTCTGCAACATTACATGACAAACTTTTGACAAATAGATTCAATTTTGCCGCTAGGTTATCTGGCGTCTTTGCAGACGTAGAGGCACCTGGCGACGAAAGTGGGAAACACTAAGAACTTGCCCAGGATGCAGTGTACTAGATCCATAACGGTATCTGGTCTGCGATATTGCTCATGTCTAACTGGACTTATAGATATATACTAATGAATGAACCTAAATGTCGGTTCCGAATACACGTACTTCATTACGTATGGAGTTCATATGCTGAGAAAACAGTCTGTACTTCGAGCGTCAATACATGAAAATCTTCAGTTGGCCGAACTCATGTACGGAGGCTGTTTTGATTACCGATGAGTTGCACGACAAGCTCACCCCTTATGCGAGTCAAGTTTACGATCCATATTCAATACAGATAGACAGGAAGCCAAACGTAAACACACAAATTTCTTGATGTGGCGCATGTTGTGTTTAAACCTATGTTTAGAACAGATAAGATGTATGTCGAAAGCCAATAAACGAATTTCATCGCTTGCAGTTAGTCATGTTAACATGCTTTGTCACAGAATGACTATGTCAAGCCCTTAACACGTACTCCTTTAGGTGGATTAAGTCATGTTTGTAGTCCATATTCAACACAGTTAAGATGCAAGTTGTTCGCAATATGCGAAATTCATCACTTGTCAAATTCTTGATCCTGACAATTTTCTATGCAGTTAAGCTGTAGAGAGTTGCCGTTAATCAGGTTTAAACACTCTTAGAAAGAAAAGTTTCGAAACTATTATCAGCA